>JAABUL010003088.1_pt1 | contig 25555 bp, 8 predicted proteins | sample 5559151 | NCBI WGS metagenome assembly JAABUL01 (sample SAMN10711876, study PRJNA513368) | rock metagenome | isolation source: Antarctica rocks | place: Antarctica: Victoria Land, Pudding Butte sud | reverse complement strand
TAGGCTGGTAGAACACTGACTAAATACGTTTTAGTACCAAAGATATTCTACTCTCATCGGACGCCGATCTTTGCCAACAATACACACTCTGCATAAAACGTGGATAGAACTGAGATGGTAGCGATCTGTTAACTCCCATGAACAAGTTGAAGAAGCGTCGCGATGGCTCAAAATCCAGATCACCACCTGCAAAGCCGCTATTCACGCTCCTGGTATGACACATTCGTGCCAAAGGTATGGGTCTTGAGAATTCCCTCGTCATTTTCTGGAGGCCGCTGCCGGTTGGCAGTAACGTTGGTGTGATTGTTCTGCGAAGGACCCAGCTCGATATAGCTGGCATCCATAAGCCCCGAGTCGCCGTAAGATTTACCTGGCGCGCTGGTCTTGGGTATGGCATTTCGTAACTTGTAGTCGGTCGATTTGTACGGGGTCTGCTTCCCGCCATAGAGCATTGAGGGGAAAACTTTGGAGACGAGGGGTCGTAGCACTGGCATACAGCCACAGACAATGGAAACGTTGGTTTCAATGGCTCTGTGTATCATCAGCCCGCCTGTCATTTGTCGCAGAGGATGTGGAATGAGGACATACAGCCATAGCAGACTGTTGGAGTTGTGCCAGGTCGCATCAGGATCACGGAGTGTCTTCACAACTTCAACCTCTCGGACGATAGACGCTATCAGTACACTAAAACATCTCAATCAGTGAAGATTCTTCGAGTCAGGGCACGCAACCCACAATGTTCCGGTCATGAAAATGCCAATGATCGCAAGCTTCATCTTCTTCGCCAACTGTAGCTGCAAAACCATAGGTATTGGTAAGACGAGCAGGATCACATCATAAGCGATAGCAACGAGGCCGCTGGAAACGCCGAGGTGGATGATATCGATGCAACGGCCGGGCAGCAGAGGGTTCCACGCCTTGCGGATGGGCGAGCATTCGAAAACGATAAGGCAGAGAGCTATGATCGAATACAACGTCCAGGTCGAGATGACAATCAATGCCGCGACCCTGAATTTGTTGTTGACACCGAATATGCGGTGTAACAGGACAGCAATCGTAAGTTTGGCGAAGTAAACAGCGACAACGTACACGCTAGCCTGGGCCAAAGAGACCTAGGCTCCGTAAGCAATTGCGAGTACGCAGCGAGTGGCAGTTCTGCGTGCCTTGAGGAACGGGACAAAATACGTTTCTGGAACGTCCCAGAGATGATGGCCGACTCCCCATTTGTTGACGGCTGCTTTATATCAGCCAAAGATCGCTAGAGAAGTTTGCAAGCCACCTACAGAGGATATTCAGAATTGAAAGAATGACTGAGAAAATCTAGGAAAATCTCCATGAGCACTGGTTGGAAATCCGCATCTTTGCCACGTACAAGTGCCAGAACCGACGTTACTTTTGGGTAATCAGCATTGCCTCTTGAAGCTAATAATCACACAAACTCACCGTCGTCCCATCCAGGGGCGCGACTAACGACCAGCTTGACCGAAAGACGAGCGAAGACAAAGACGGCAGCGATGACCACGCAGACCACGCTGGTCAGTGAGAGATAGTGGCCATGGGATGCGGGATGCTCGAAGTTTGGAGTCACCCCCGGCGGCGGCGGCAGCACGCCAGGAATCTGCTGCCTTCTCACCAAGTGTGCCAAAACCTGTGCAGGCACCATGACGAAAATTGCAGACCGACGCCGAATAGCACAATGGAATGGGGAAAGCCATGGATATATACCGTGGAGTATGTCGTAAAAATACTCTAATGTACCGTACTCAAATCTATACCTGAAGCTCTAGCGAACTAGACAGGACAAGCTCCCGTCCCCTGTTTCCATTTAGTGAGCAGGGGCGTGGTCGCTCATTTTGGCCGACACGTCACCGTGTAGTGATGGACATCTGTCAGTTATCACTTCGCTTACTAGCGGTAAATTACCGTCACTGACGGTAAATGAACATTCTCATTTACGGTCAGTGACGTACTAGCAGGGGGTTTGCTATCAATAATATTCTTGAACGATAATCATGAAATACGCTAGCCGTAAAGGGATAATGCTAGGCCCAATACTGTTAGCGCGTTATTTACACTTACAGGCCAGACATATCGTTATTTACGTCAGTTACTGTCAGTGATCGATACTTATCGTAAATAATTATCACTAGACACGTGCGACCAATCTCAGAGCAGCCTGGGTGGTGGCTTGTTCACGGTTGTACTTCGTATGCGGCATATTAATTGTTAGTACGAACAGGGGTTGCTGGGAAAATAAACCCTGCCACGCTAACAATTAACATGCCGCATAGGAAGTAGAGGCGCTAAGCAAATTTTGTCGTGGGAGATACGGAGCATCGGATAGAAGGCTCGTTGCTTGAGCCATGGACAAGCTGCGACTGGCTTGCAAGCTGTCGCATACCACGCTTCATCGAACCAAGGTGGAGGCTGGTATGGCCATGTGGAAATCCTCAGGATTGTCAGCTTCAGGAAGCGGACCGTGGCTGGATAGGCAGCTGGCAGCACTCCAGCTAACAATCAGCTAGTGACCCTGCCCAGGGGCGCCCTGACCCGTAGCCGTGGGCCAAGTGGGTGTTTCGGCCTATTCCGCAACTCCCCAAGCGAGGTTGGCACCAGTCGACCCTTGGGACATTGAAGTTGGGAGGAAGCTGGTTAGATCATGCAGCTAAAGTAAAGTAGAGATTGACAACGGGACCCGGGCCGAGGAGTCCCACCCCCACTGTTCTAGCTCTTGACCGCGCATCTGCTCGGTCTCCGTGTTGTTGGCATGATCTGCACAAGCTACTTTAGAAGTCCTTTAGATGAGAAAGCATCGGGGAGGCGGCGATAGTCGTGAGGTTGTCATCGGATCGCCCATCGCACTGGCTCCGATGCTCGAGCCCGTTGCTTGGTGACTTTGAGAGTCGACATCTCGGGGTTGGAACGTGTGAATGCTGTGCAATCCTGATCTGAGGATTAGTGAACGGGGAAGGACTTCATAGTGTTCAAGTGCATGGATTGCATGTACAAGGAACAAGAAAGATTGCTAGACATAGTTCGGAAGATCGTGTGGGACTTTGTTTGGCTGCCGTCTGGATTTCTTCAGGCTCACCGGCTGATCCGAGTGCCTTCTCGCAGCTTTTCTTGTGGATTCGCGATATGTAGCATAGACTCAGCGGTGATGGCGATAATGAGCCTGCTGAGGAGCAGGTGCTTGAGGTCGCAATATTTCCATATTGTTGTTTGCGACCAGTGGTCGAAGATAACCAAGTAAGGTACCTTACCTTATTGGTGTCCTCGTTGAGTCGAACCCTCAGTATTCTAGGGCTACGATCATCCTTGGATTGTCACTTTCTCGATCTTGAGCCCAGAATACAGACAACCACTGGGAACGAGAAGACGTGCAGTGGCTGTAATGGCTCGAAGATGCATTTTGACTCCACGGAATCCGAAGGAGGGATCGTAGTAGTCATGTCCGAAGGCATTGCTCAAATTGCTCCGATGAAATGTGACCAAGCGTACGAAGGATAATGTGGATTATCAATCATTTGCTTTGTAAACCACCATCCGAGCGACTTTCAACTGTCTTGACAGTAATTTCATATATATGATCTTGTACTATCTCCGCTCCATTCGATTTCACATCCGCGACTTCCAACTCAGTCCAACTTACTGCCCACCAATTGTTCGTACTAAAACCTCTAGGAATGGCAGTATCAAAGCAGCAAGCCGCCGAAGCCAACGCCTGGGTCCATGCAGTCTTTACCTGCCCCCAATTCCAACGAAGACCCCCAGCTGAGATCAAACAACTAGTTCCACAACGCCGGCGACTCCTTCGACACCGACCGCGGGATCACTGACTTTTATACCCCCGATGCGCGTCTCAATTTCGCAAACGCTCCTACAATTATCGGCATGGACAGTATTCGCGCAACAATGGTAGCGCAAACCTCCGCTTTGGCGTCGATGAAGCATCTGTACGCTCTACCACTTCCTACCTACTAGGACGAATCACTGACGAGTTCGTTGACTTTAGTGTTGGCCATGTGGACGTGATGCCCGATCGCATCTACCAGGAGGCGGATATCCACTATGTGGTGAAGAATGATCCGGAGAAGGCGGAGATTATCGTGAAGGGTTTTGCGGTGTTCCATAAGCGACCGGAAGAGTCGCATATGCACCAGTGAGCTGGCTCTTCTCAATGGCCCTGGGTTTGGGATGACTGATAGCAGATAGATTCGATATATATGGCGATTTTTCGAAGGTGCAGGAAAAGATTGAACAGTTCAAGAAGAGTTGAAAGGCGAAATGAGCGACAGGTTGTGATAGCATCGGGACGTAGCTTCAGGGCTTCAGGACAGTGGTGGAACTCGATGGGTTCTGTATTGAGCGGGCTACCGCATGGGGCGATGTCGGAACCCTTCTGACAGCGAGCTGAGCAACTCCCTTGACCTTGTCTTTGCCGATGGCCGCCGGGTGATTGATTTTCAAGCTCCCGTTGATCGTTCCCATCATGGCAGCTGTGCTGCTATCGTCGAACCTACCGCTAAGCCCCATCTCTGTAGCGTCAAGAATACTTTGGCAATATCCTTGATAATGGTCCTCCTTTAACATGGTCGTTCTGAACCTTTGGCGCGATCCGAGAAGCAGATGTAGATTTACTTCACTTGTGAAGAATCTATGTTATGCGCCAGGAAGGAGTGATGAATTTGTTGTTTTGCATTCGCTCCGACGAAAAGACGGAAAGGTAGGTCGAATGATTGATGATCGAAGACCCGCATCGAAGAATGCAGACTGTAAAATATTTTACTTACCTGTGCACTACCTACTGACCCGCAGGCAGACATCATTACAAGGCTGTCGAGCATCCCACTCATTGGCATGATGTTGAATATGGAGATACCCGTGACTCGATCAAGTATTGAGAAGTGTACTATAACCCGGCATAGAATACGCAACTCCTCTGCTACTTGCCCTGGTCCTGGTGGATCAATCGATCCCACAATGCTCGAGGATCTGAATAATGCTTAACCCAGACTATTTCTCCAGCTTTGGGGTCCATTAGCACCGCATAATGGGTCAAGGCATTGGTGACGGGGTATGTGTTCAGCCAGTCCGAGACTTTGTTCTGTGTAATGGCTTCCTCGCCGTTCATGGTCCTTTTGCGTGAAAAGTCAGACTTAGCAGTACCCTCCCACAGCTTGGTTACGCAGCGTTTCCGCGCAGTGCTTTCTGCGACAATGCCGGACAGAGCGATCTTGTCCAAGATGTTCGTCAGCTTCCCTTCGTGAGACGACTCTACGTGACTAGGGCGCCGTTCGCCAGAACCAAGCTCTTGCGCTCGGTCATGGTTTGTGAGGACGATGAAATCCGAGGCCGATTGCATGACAGCGGAATTGAAGTCTTTCTCCAGAGTGACAGCTTGCTCGCCGTCGCAGAATACCAGATAAGCAGCAGTAGTAGTAGTAGTCGCAGGGAGCTCTGTCAAAAAAAGATCAAGGGTAGCCAACGCTTGAGAAACGTCTATGGGAATAAGAATAGTTCGGAGAATGGAACTAATCGCGGGGCGACAGCCGAAGAGAACCAGAGCATGGTGCAAGTAGAAGCGGACGTTGGCCAGCTAAGTGCTGGCATTGTGGACAGGCCTGAAGTTGAGAGATATACTCAATGCTTTTCTTACGCCGGTCAAGACACCGACGTAGCCCACGTAGGTGAGGACTGAGGCCACCTTTACTCCATCCCTATTGTATTCTAGCTGGACGATAACCTTTCATAGCGGATCCATGCCCCAATCCAGTGTGCGGAAGTGTAGCATTCTATCCTCCACGGATAATTTGACTCCACCGCTTGTGCATCCCATAAAGAGGTCGAGCAGGACGTTGAAAGCCACGAGGAGATGCATGTCAAGGCCGGTGACAAGGTGTATGCGAGATGTGGAAGGAACTCGGTGGCAACACGCTGGTAGCGTTGCAGCGGTGGAAGCGACAGATCGATGGTGTACGTAGGTACTCGAGGCTGCTCTAAGCACTGCATTTCCGCGAAGCTCTCCGTTTGAGTGTCTCAAGCCTCAGTCACGGCAGTTCCGTTGCGATCTCCCTGTAGAGCATCGTTGATACGCCTCTGTACGCTCCTCTATGACACGTAGGAAGGCATCAACGGACCCAAGGCACAATTCCGAAGCCAAAGGCAATGTGACTCATGGGCTAAATCTAAGACCTCAGCATCAGTGGCGGAGCAGGAAAGAGGTTACTTTGATAGACAAGGCTTTGAAGCGTTCGAGACATTCGAGGCGCAAGAGGAAAATGAGGATATTGATCCTCCCAATAAGATATTAATGACATGACAGCGCTACTCTGGGATCTCGGGTCACGTAAGTTGCCTCAGTAGTCAGACCCTATAAGAAAGATTATGTTTGAACTTGTCGCTTCGCGACTCTAATCTTCGATTAGAGTTAATAAATTCTTAACTCTAAAACAAGTTCTAAAATCTTTTTTTAGAAACAAATATTTAGTAGAATAGTTTAACGCTAAATACAAAGTCTTGTTTAGTATTTGTCTACTAATTTTAATAGATAAAACGTATATTTAAATATAATCTTTTTATAGAATCTAAAAACAAAATTCTATTTTTCTATTAAAATAAGAAAAATCTTAATATATCAAAAATCTAATAAAGACAATTTTTTACTATTAATATATAAAATTTAATTGCAATTTTCGATATATTGTTGTTAAATTGCTAGTAACGCAAATATTTTACAAACAAAATAAAAAAATATTACAAAAATAAACAATCGATTGCAATTATAAACAAATATATAAATATAAATTATTGTTTGTTTATTAATTAATTGTCTTAAATTGTATCTTTGTTAAATAATTTACGCAAAATTAATATTTTTAATATTAAAAATAAGCTTTTGTAATATCTAAAGAGCGTTGTATATTTTAATTAATTATTTTAAATAATAATATTTACTTTTCGAAGATTTAAAAAACTTAACAAATCTTTTTTTTTCTTGTTTATATTTGCGTTTTAAATATTTCTTAATTATTAAGTTTTAAAGCAATATTTCTGAATACTTGTTTTTTTCTTTAGTTTGAAATTTTTGTTTGTTAATATTGTTTTTGCTATATTTTTATTTTGTTATTTTGTATTTTCGATAAACTTAATTTATTACTTTGTATTTTTAATAAACTTAAACTTAATTATTTTGTAAAAAGATTTTTTTAAAATATACAAACAAAGCAAAAATTTCTTAAGATTTATAATATTTATATTACAAGAAAACTTAGCAAAAAATTGCTTTAAAAAATAAATCTTATTAATACTAAATTTTAAATTATAATATAATAAATATATAAAAAAAATATTTAAATTAAACTCTTTTGCGTTGCAAAGTAAAAAGATATCTTAATATTAAAAATAATAATAGTCTTGTTATTTAAGCTTTAGAACGCAATTGTTAATATTCTTAATACTAGTATTAAACTATTGCTTAATTGCAATTTTAAATAAAATATAACAAAAGTACAAATTGTTTTTTTTATTAAACTTAACTAGTTATACTTTGTACAATTGTATTATAATACAATTAAAATAAACAATAAAATAGAAAAATTTGTCTTTAAAATATACTTTAAACTTAAGTATATTTTTTGTATTAAAAACAACTATAATAAAAATCTTCTTATTAATTACGAACAAATAGTTGTTATATTAATCGAAGATTAACAAATTAATAATTAAGATTTTTTTAACTTAATTATTATTTTGCTAATTGTAGCAAACATAGTTTGCAATATTATATTTTAGCTTGAAAATATAGAAAAAATAAAAAGATATTATAGTTTTATTTTTATAAGTTCTAGCAAAAATTAAAAAGTTATTATTGTTAAAATTTTAATTATCGAAAATAACTTATTTCTTTAAATAGTTCGATTTGCAAAAATATTAAAACAAAATTAATTCGACACAAATTGTAAAAAAAAAAATTTATTAACTTTTAAATAAAAGCAATCTTGTTTAGAATTTTTAATAAAATCTTCTTTTTATTATTAGATATTTTTTTGCTTTTTTTCTTGTTTTTGACAACTTTCTAAGATATATTTTTGATTTTTTTTGTATATTTAATAAATAAAAGACTTTTCTTTAAATTTTTAATTAATTTATTAAAGTTCTCTTTTGTAGAAGTAGTTAATACTTAATTGACAAACAAAATAAATAAATTAAAGAGAAAATTTGTCGAAATAATAGTTGTCTTAACAAGAATTTGTTAATTAAAAATTGTAAAAGAATTTAAAAATATTAAAGTTTTTGCAATATTAGAAGACGCAAATATCGACATTTTTTTTTGGAACTCTAAGTTGCTCTAAGCAAGCTAGCAAGACTAAGCACTTAAGAGCTACTATATCTTAAATTGAAAGCAAATACAAGTTGTAAAGCTTTAAGTATAGCTAAGTATTACGCTTATTAATTGAGAAAAACTAATAATAGAAGACTAAATACGCTTTCGCAAGCGTCTCTTAACAAAACGTTAAATTTTCGCGAGATAATTAGATTTTTTTTTGTCTTGTCTACTATTAATAGATTTGTTTATTTGAAGATGTTGTTGTTGTCTTCTATGCACGCACAGAATAATCGAGTTATTAACACTTAATTTTCAAGTAAACTTTGTTCGAATCGATCGAATTTGCGATTTATAAAATTTTAACATTAATGTTAACACAACTATGCAACTATCGAACGCAATAATAAATTTTAAATATTAAAACTTTTGGAAGCTAAGCCCAATTAAGATTGTTTTAATTTGTCGAATTTTGAAAAAAAATTTAATTTCTAAAAATACAAATTTCGTCTATTTAGATTATCTTAATTAGTTACGTAATCTAATCTTAATTCTAGATTTTCTCAAAGAGCTTAGAAAGCTTGGAGAGCTATGGAAAAATGTTATTAAATCGAGCTTAAAAATAAAATGTCGATAAAATGTTACAACTCTAGCTTGTTACAGCTGATATATATTCTACAGAGTAATCTGTAGCATATAGTACGGTTATCTGTATGCTCGACAACTTGGCAAACAAGTATTGCTCGACACGCTAGTAAGCGAGCTCGATATTGCTCGACACGCTAGTAAACAAGCTCGATATACTCGACAGCAAACAAAGCAAGCAAAACTCGATATATTCGACAACAAATATAGCAAGCAAAAAAAATCTCTTTTAGTATATACATTCTCTAAGATACAATTCTTTTATAAATTGTATTTAACTTATCTATCAAATTATTTTCTATTATAGATATAAAGCTGCAAACTCTTGTTATCAAGTAATTGCTTGTATTGTTTAAAGACGTCTACAGATTTTTTCAAAAATATTAATCTATTCTGATACTCTAGTTGTCTAGATAGCAGCGTAACATTTTGAATATTCTAAAAATATCTATATTAGATTAACGCGTCTCTATTTCGAATACTAGCTTATCAGTATTACGCCAACTATTAATTATAGAAGATAACAAAATCAGAATTAACAAGTCCGATATCTACTATAAAGATCGAACCAATCTGAAAAACTAATTTATACAAATAAATATCTATTTTATTTTCTATTCTGTTTTAGCAAATCAAAAAACAATTTTTGTATCAACATTTTTTAGAAAAAGAGTCTAGTATTAGTTTAAATCAAATTTACGCAAATATCTAAAAAACTATAACAAAAATCTCTGTGCAATATTTACAAACTTCGACAATTTCAAAAGAGAATTTCAAAGAATCTTTGAAATATTTAACAAAAAATAGATTGCAAAAAAAGTAATTTAATATCTAATTTAACAAATTTCTGCAGCAGACTACACAGCTAGATTTCAAAAATATATCAATTTAATCGAGTAAAACAATACTGTATTTATAACAATATTTCGACAAAATCTCAAGAACAATCTAAAAAACAAAATTATATATAATAGAAGATCTATCAGCGATATATTTAATTTTATCGAAATAGCTATCGATCTCGACAACAAACTATATAAAAGAGCTATAGAAAAAAGATATAATTAATTTTGAAAAAAAATAGAAATCTTTTTTAAATCAACAATCGAATATCAGCAGAAAGAATTTTGTTCTAATTAGAAATACAGTAATTCTGATTATTGTAAATCTATATCTATAGAACTGAATTTTATTTAGCAATATAAAAAAAAGAACTCTAGAGAAAAGCAAAATAACAAATTTTAGAAAATATACTATTTATATAACAAACCGAATTACTTTGCAAAAGATTGCCAATTACAGAACTTAATAAACTGCCGACAGATTAATACTATATTAAAAAAGATACTCGATAGTTAAAACAATATTAGAAAATAAATCGATACAGAAACAAATATTTTCGAGACTAAATCGAACAACAACTACTATCTGATAGAAAATTCAAATCAGTTATAGAAAATTCTAGATAGAATATTATTAGACAAGATATTTGTATCTATATAGAAAATTAATTAAATATTTAATAAAACTATAAGAGTACAACAATTAAGAATATTATATCTTTATTTAGTAACAGACTTAGACAACAAATATAACTGAAAGAATTTTTACAAATATCTAGACAATATTACAAACTATTTTAATATTTTAGCTAGTTTATCAAAAAACAAAAAGATAAATCAAATTGTAAATAAATGCAAGAAAGCGCTAGAAAGCGACACTATTATAAAAAAAGATATTTTCGAAGAAATCGAACAACAACTAAGCAATATAAGTCTATCTCGAGAAAAGATAGAGAAAGCAAAAAAACATACAATACTCAGTTAAACAGAATACTATAACAATTTATACTAAATTTATCTAGAAAACAAAAAAAAATCTAAATAGTTTTTTAGAAAATTATCTATTTTTAAACAGTAGCAGAAAGAAATTTAATGCAAACAAATATTTAAAACAGAGATTGCAATACAAGAACAAAGAAAAGTTTAAATTTCTTGATAAAAAATATATTAGAGAAATACAATATATTAGTTTAACAACAGCAACTAAACTTAACAGCATATGCACAATATTTTATTATATTAGTTAAAATCAATAATTGTCGACTTACTGCAATAATCGATTCTAATGCAACAGATAATTTTATAATCAGAACTTTTGTTAAAAAAGAAAAATATTCTACTTAAAAGAAGTCTAATATATACAATCTAATAGTTGTAGATAGAAATTTATTATCCGACAGAAATAGAAAAGTAAACAAAGAAACAAAATTACTATCAATAGCTATTTAGCAATACTACAAGAAACTAATCTTTAATATAGTAAAAATAGTTATTTACAATATTGTTCTAGAAATGTCTTGATTGAAGCAGTACAATTTAGAAATCGACTAAAATACAAAAGTATTCAGATTTACGCAATATAACTATATAATTTATATTTAATCTATATATCGATAATATTCGATAATAGATAAAAGATTGAGTTGAAAATCGATTGCAAATAGCAAGCTTGTATTTTTGCAAAAAAACAATTAAACAGAGTTCGACTCGACAGACACTAACAAAAATTAGTTAAACTACAAAATTAAAATAAATAAAGAAAATTACAAATTTTCTGAAAGTCTTGAACTATCTAATACAGCAAAGAAATCGCTAAGATATATATTACAAATATACAACAGTTAAAAATATCTGTTTAAAAAAAAGAAAACAGTAGAGACTCTCTCTAAATATCAATTGTAAAATTACAAAATTAGACTTGAATTAGACAAGCAATTTATATTTAAATCTATATATATTCTATTTAAAAAAAAACTCGAAGTACTCCGCGGATATCTGACAAAAAACAAAAAAAAAATTTATTAGAAAATTCTAATTATAGACAGAATATTCGATTCTTTTTGTATTAAAAAAGAATAGAATTTTTTATCTATATATTAATTATCGAAAGCTAAACAATATTACAATTAAAAATCGATATTTACTATTTAATATTAGTAAGCTTTAGAATCGACTATTCAAAACAAAATATTTTATTAAACTGAATTTACAAGAAGTGTACAACTAGATTAGAATAAAAACAGAAAAAAAGTAAAAAACAGTTTTCTATATATAGTATAGATTATACAAATATACAATAATACTATTTAAATTTACAAATATTTCGAAAATATATTAGAAAATAATTAATAATATACTACAACAATATTTGAATCGATTTGTTATAGTATACTTGAACAATATTATAATTTACTCAAAAATTTTGAAAAAATATATTAGTTATATTTTCAAAGTATTGAAATATCTAAATATAAGAAACTTATATTTTAAATCAAAGAAATACAAATTTTATCGAAAAAAAATTGATTTTCTCGAATTTATTGTTAAACAATATAAAATATATATAGATTTCGAGAAGCTACAAACAATCAGAAAATAGAAACTATTAACAAATATTAAAAAAATACAATTTTTTCTAGATTTTATAAACTATAACAAAAAGTTTATTAAAAACTATTTAGCAAACACAATACTACTGACAAATTTTACAAAGAAAAATACATTATAGATATAGAAATTTGCAGAAAAGAAATTATTTCAGAATCTTAAACTAGAATATTTGAAAAAATTAATACTAAAAATATACAATTTGCAATTATCAAGCAGAATTGAAACCGACATATCAGATTTAGCTATCGATATATATTTTAGTCAGAAATATAAAAATATATAGTATTTAATAATATATTTCTCGAGAAAACTCTTGTTAGTTGAACAGAACTATAATATTTACAATAAAAAACTACTTGCTATAGTAGTTTTTTTGAAATTATAAAAAGTATATATAGAAGAATTGTTAGAATTTACAATTTTTACAGATTACAAGAATTTTGTATATTTTACTACTACTAAACAGTTTAACAGAAAACAAATACAATAGTCAGAAAAATTTAAATAGTACAAGTTTAAAATACAGTATATTTCAGACAAAAATAATAGCAGAGCAGATATATTTAGCAGACAAAATAATTATATAAAAACAAAAAAATTGTTTAACTATAGTATACTAAAAATTAATAAGAACAAATTACTATTAGCAAACAAACACAAACTAAATACTATACTACAAATATTTCGAGACAATACAGAAAAATTTTTAATAGAGAAAGAAAAACTTCAGATATTTATCGACAAAATCAACAAATATATAAAAAAATACTATAATAGACTACTGCAAGAGTATTCGAAAATAACAAATTTTTTTTAGTTTTTATATTAGTATTATTAGTTTCTACAGATAAGACAAGCTGTCGAGATATATATTAAACAATATTTTAGCTATCAGCAAAACAAATATAGTATATATACAAACTATAGCAAAATTTAATATCAGAAATTATCTGAATCGCTATAAAATAAAATTATAATAAATTTTATTATCAAGTTGTCGAAGTCGACAGATTTAGCAACTGAAAACAGATATAATTCGATACTAATAATAGTTAATAAACTTATCAAATACTTATATATTATTGTATACAAAGAGAAGTTTATTGCAGAACAACTAAAATATATTATATTGAATCGACTTATATAGTATTACAATATATTCAAAAAACTAATTAGTAACAGAGACAAGCTTTTTATATCTAACTATTAAAAGACGTTTCTTTTAATATTAGATACAAGATTTCGAATATCTACTGTCTATTATTCGATTACAGATAGTTAGACAGAACAAACAAATTAGAGTTTTAAACAGTATCTGAAATACTATATTAACAATATTTATAACAATTAAATATTATTTCTATCTATAGTACAACTGACACTTAATACAAAGATTTCGGATACTACTAAAATAACTCTATTTTTTGTTAACTATAGCAAAAAATTAAATTTTTTCGAAAAAAAGTATATATATCTGTCTGCGCAGTCAGCTATCGAAAAAATAGCAATATTGAAAAAAATATACAACAATATCTCAAAAATGCAAGAAAGATCGATCAAGTATCAAAATAAAAAACAAAAAACAATATCTTAACTAAAGAAAAGAGATAAAATATATCTTTTTACAAAAAATCTTAGAACAAAAAAGTTAAACAAGAAATTGAATTATATTAAAGTCGAATTGTTTCTTGTCAAAAAAATTAAAAGATCAGTCAACTACAAACTCGACTTATTCAAAAATGTCAGAGTATTTTCGATATTTTATATATTATTATTGAAATCAGCCGATTCAAGCACATCTATACAGAAAATCTTTTATTATAAATTACAGAAAAAAAACCGATTTAAAATCGAAAAAATTCTAGAACAGCAAGATTAGCAGTATTTTGTAAAATAGAAAAAGTATTCTACAACAGAAAATATATAGAAATTAACTAGCAATCTCGACAACTGCAATACTTTTATTTAGAAATTCTATTAATGCTCGAAAAATTATTCAGTATAGCAAAAGAAAATCAAATAGCAGAAAATGTTTCAATCAGAGTATTTGCGACAGAACAGTTCGGCAACTCTATAGTATTTGACTTTTTTATATTAGACAGTAAATACTGTATTTTTTGTTTTGTTTTTGTATTAATTTTTTTCAGCATTTTTTTGTTGCAAAGCAATTGTGTAATTACAGTTGTTAATATAATTTTATTTTCTGTTATTTTAGAGAATAGATCTTCTTTAATACAATTCAAAAAAATCTACAACATATTTATACACAATTTATTCGCGCGAACATATTTCGAATATTTTAGATAGAATAACAAATCTTCTATAGCAATACAAGACTTGCTAATATAGCAGCAACGTTTACAAGCAAAATCAACAAATATTTTGTAACAATCTATTTTAGAGACAAGACAGATACAATTTTAATAAAACAATATAATATATAAGTATCTGCTTTTCGGAACAAAAAGATTTAAAAAAAAAGAATAGTATTATAACTCTAGTTTGTTACAGCTGATATATATTCTACAGAGTAATCTGTAATATATAGTACAGTTATCTGTATATTCGACAACTTGATAGACAAGTATTGCTCGACATACTAGTAGACAAGCTCGATATTGCTCGATATACTAGTAAACAAGCTCGATATACTTGACAGCAAACAGAGTAAACAGAGTTCGATATATTTGATAGCAAATATAGTAAACAAAAAGAATCTTTTTTAGTATATAGATTCTCTAAAATACAATTCTTTTATAAATTGTATTTAACTTATCTATCAAGTTACTCTCTATTATAGATACAAAGCTGCAAACTTTTGTTATCAAGTAATTGCTTGTATTGTCTGAAAACGTCTATAGATTTCTTCAAAAGTATTAATCTATTCTGATACTCTAGTTGTCTAGATAGCAGCGTAACATAAAACTCTTATTAACAATTAAAAATATTAAATTTTTAATAGTATATAAAGATATTAATTTCTTAATAGTATTAATTGATTTAATTTTTAAAAAAAAGTTGTTTTCGTTTATAATAAAAAATATACTAAAAAAAGACAAATATAAAATAAAACTTCGATTTTTGTAGTTAAAAAAATATAGTTAAGTACAAAAAAGTATAAAGAAGCACAAAAAAGCTATTTTCTATTTAAAAAAAAATTAATAGACAAAAGAGTTTATTTTTTAAAAAAATTCTCTAGCGAAAAATATAAATAATCGAGTATTTAAATTAAGCAATAATAACAAATATATAAAATTTGTAAAGTTAACAATATTGCGCAATAAATAAATAAAGATAATATTCTTTAAGTAAATAAATATTATAGATATTAAAAATATTATTGTTTAATAATAAATATTGTTTTTCGAAAATACAATACAAATATTTTTTTACTTGTTAATTAATTAATAATTTCGAAATAGATTGCAAACAATAATAAGTGAATAATAAAAAAATATTGTATATCTTTGTTCTAATAGTTGTTTTTAAATAAGAGACTATTATATTAAACTTTCGATTACTAATATTTTTTATTAATTGTTTTTTTATTTTTAAATCTTTATCTCTATTCTTTTTTTTTTTGCAAACAAAGACTTCTTTTCAATTATAAATAAAAAAATAAGTATAGAACTTGCTATTGTATTTGTCGACTTGTATACTAGTTTTTAATATTTAATAGAATTTATAGTTAATTGTAATCGATATAATATTATAAAAGAAACAAATAATTAAATTTTATTGTTTAAAATTAAAGAAGAACAATACAAGATAATTGTTAAATATTTTGATTATATTAATAAGTATATAAAAGTTGTTAAAAAAATAATAAAAAAAATTTAGATATTACTAAAGTATTAAAAGCTATAAAAAATAATTTATTAAAATAAACACAAAATATTTGCAAACTTAGAAATATTTATTTTGAAAAATTTTCGATATAATTAAGAGCGACAACACAAAAGATACGAAAAAAAATTCTATTTATTTAAATTTTTTAAAATAAGACAATAATTAATTGAAATTTTAATAGATTTTTAGAAAACAATATTGTACAAATAGCTCGAGTTGCTAAAAGAATTTTAAATATAAATTAAATATATAAACTTTTAAATCAAATTGTTTTTTAATATTTGTATTGCAATATTAAAGATTAAGAATTTAAAAAACTAGTTATCTTAAATAATTAAAAAGAAGTTGTTAATATATCGAATTGCAAAATAGTATTATTTTTCGAAAATTTTGTATTAATTTTTTTCGACTTGTAAACTTGTAAGTTCAATTAGATTAAATTAAATATCTTCGATATATTCGAAAATTAAAAAATTAAAATTATTAAAAACAATATTTTAATATTAACAATAGCAACAACTTTATTAAAGAATTAAACAAAAGTTTGCAAAAAAAAAAATTAAAAATTGATACTATTATATTAAGAAACAAATTTAGTATCGAAGCAAACAACAAACAATATATTAAATAACAAATAAAAGTTTTTATAAATTAAAAAACTTATAAATTAAATACAAATTTTAAATTTTGTTAAAAAGCAATATTAATATTGCGATATTAATTAAGTATTAACAAATTATATAAGAAAATTAACAACAAAAAAAGCAAATATATATATAAAAAAGCAATACTTTAAAGTTATTTATTTATTGTTAAAATTGTTGTTAATTAAATATTTTAAATACGTATATTTTAATTATTTTTACAATATTGCTAAATTTGTAAATCTTATAAATAATAATACAAATATAATAATTACAATTATTAAAATTTATCTTATTAAAGTATATAACAAATATTATATATTAAACTTGCTAAAATATTAAAATTTAAATTAATAAAAAATAACAAGTTAATAAAGAAATAAAACAAATAACTTAGAAATTTTCAAATATATTGTCGAGAAATTTACTTTTTTAATAAAGTATAATAAGAATGCAATCAAAATAATTGTTTTTAAGATTGCAAATACTAAGATATAAAAAAATTAAAATTAAGATAAAAATACAATTGTATCGCAAATATTTAAATAACTCTAAAATAATATTGTTAATAAAAATAATTAAAAATCTAGAATCAAAGATCTAATTAATAATAAGTATAATATATATTTTAATTATTTTAGTGCTTATAATAAGAAGTCGAATCTAAAATAATTTCGCAATATATTTTATTCTTTTACGCAACAAATTATTTGTATTAATTTTTTATATTAATTTCTCTATACAATATTATGTTCGAATCGCAATTGTTATTTTATATTTTATTTCTATTATATTAAATACGTTTGCAAAAATAATAATATCTATTTTCTTTATATTAATATTAATATTTTAAAATATATTAAATTTAAAAAAAGAAAAAATATTATTTAAGATTTTGTATCTTTTGATTAAAAATTTAAAAAAAAATTGTATTTTAATTATTAAGAGCTTTTATTAAAAGATTCTATCTTAATAATTCAATATAATAGAAAGAGATAATATGCTAATTAATATTAAAAAAGCGTATATTTATAGTTTTAAAAATACAACAATATAGAGATAAATTAACTTTGCAAAATACAAAAATTTAAAATCTATTATTTGCGATCGCAAAAATATTTGTATAACAAAATCAAAAATTGTGTATAATTTTATTGCAAAAAAGAGAAAAATTGTTTAAAGAACAATTTTATTCTAATATATAGCAATTTAGTTTAACAATAAATTGTTCGACAATATAAAGTTAAAAAACGCAAATTAACTTATAATTTGTTATATCTAGCAAATTGCTTTTATTCTATTAGTATCTAAAAAGTCTAATTAATACAATCGAATCAAAAATAAATTTTTCGCATTTATTTTAAGAAATTTTAAGAAATTTTATTAGCAATATTTTAGTTTGTAAAACAAATTAAAACAACTTGCAAATCAAAATTAAAACAAATATTTTATTAAGTAGCAATTATATTGCAATTCGAAAAATTATTAATTACTAATAAGTTAATTCTCTTTAAATATTTAAAGATATTTAAATATTTGTTATATAAACAAAGAGACAAACTTATTTTTTTAATAGTTTTTTCAAAAAGCAAAATAAAAGTTTGCAAACAAAAATTGATTAAATATTGCAAACTTTGTTTTTGCGTTAAAATCGAAATAATTATACAATAAAGATAAAATTGCTCTTGCAAGAAAAAAAAAAAAAAAAGTATTGATTAATAAATTAGAAATTCGATAAAATTTAGTTGCTAATTAAATAATCAAAAATACATAATATATTTTTGCTACTTTAAGAGTCTAGCTTTTTTAATAATAAGTTTACTTATACTTATGCAATTAATTAATCTATATATAGTCTCTTTTTTAAATATAAATAACAATTTTACTTTATTATTTATTGCAATTAAAATAGTTATTTGTTATAAATAGTTGTTTTATATATTTGTCTTCTCTTTCTTTACTTAATTCGAGTTTATCTTTTTTTTTTTTCAATTGCTTATTGTTGCAATTTAAGTTTGTCTTATCAAGTCTTATTAATTTGCTTTTTAATATTTATAATTTAAAAACAATTCTTTTTTTTCGTTTGTTATTAAGAATTAAAAGAAAATAATTTAAACAAAATAATATAAATAAATAGTTTGTTAAACAAGTAATAATAAATTTTATTTAATTATTTTCGAAATCTTATTTGTTTTCGAAAAGACAAAATTTTTGAAGAAAAAAAATTAAAGCTTTTTTAACTATATCTATAATAAAATAATTAATTACAAGAACTTTTTATTAATACTAAGAAATTATAAAAAGCAGTTTATATATCAATATAATTAGAATTAAGTTATTAATAATTTTTGCAAAGAGTTTTAAAAACTAATTAAAAATTTATTATTTAATTTATTTCGAAAATTTATTGTTAATTTTAATTAAGACTTACTTGTTAAACTTAAAAATACAAAAAAAAAATGCAATTTCTTGTTAATAAAATATTATTGTTGCAATTATTTGTTAAAACTTAAATGTAACAAAATCTAAAAATATAATTAATTAGCAACTTGTTATACTTTTTATTCTATTTTATCTATTGTATTCGAAGTTATCTTCTAATTTTTAAATTATTTTTGCGCTTTATTTGTAACAAAATAAAGTAAGACAAAAAGTAATAGATTTGCTATATTTGTTTAACTTAACAATATTCTATAAAATTATACAAAATTAATTAGATAAACTAACTAGTTTTTTAAAAATATATTTTCTTGTAATAGAAAGACTTTTTACAATAATTTTAACTTATAATAATTTTAAGTTTTTAAAAAATTAAAGAAATAAAAAAATTTAAAAAGTTTAAAAATTTCAATCAATTATATTTGTTATAATAATCGAATTTTAAGATTCTAATATTGTATCTCTCTTTTAATATATATAAAATTTAAAAAAGTATTTATTATTAACTTTAATTATTGCTTTAATTTTAATTAATAAAAGTCTTAATATTAAGATACAATATATTTTCTTTTATTTTGTATATATTATATTTAATTTAATAAGATTTAAATTTTCTATATTAAGAGCGTTATTTAAAAACTTTTTTAATTGTTAAAGTATATTAATATAAACTTTTCTTAGATTGTATTTATACTTAAATTTAATATATTAAAATTGTATAAAACAAAATTATATTTTATAATATTAATTTAAAAAGATAAAAGTACAACAACTAATAATATTTTTATAATTAAAGAATTTTATCTTAAGCAACTAGAAATTGATTTAAACAATTTTGTTTACTATTAGTATATATATTTTATTACAAATAATTTTGAGATATATAAATATATAAAAGAGATAATTTGATTTCGAAACTATATCTCTCGAATTTTGTTTAACAAATTTTATTAAATTATATTATTTATTAAGTTTTAATATCTAGAATTTAATATACTTTAACTTATATATATAATATATATAAAGAAAATTGCATATATAGATTAGATCTTTTTGCAATATATAACAAATAGATAGCAATAATAATATATTGTTTGTCTTAATAACTTTTAGACTATTAAAAGATTAATTTTTTAAAACTATGCTACTCGCGTTGTTAATACTTAAATAAAATATATATTAAATCTATTGCAAAGCAAGTTTTTCGACAAATTTAAAAAAACAACTTTTTAACTTAAGAAGCAATTTTATAATTAAAACAATTTCTAGATAGCTATATTGTATTAAATTAATCAAAATTTTTAGACAAAATCTTTTACAAATTTTGCATTTAATTGATTTTAAATTAGAAATTAGAAATTTTATAATTATTAAAACTTTTGCTTTTATATAAAGATATATTTTACTTTTAAGTATATTGTAAAAATAACAAATATTAGATTGCTTTATTATATATTTCGCAAAGTTATTATTATATTTTAGACAAAAATAATTAAAATATTCAATTATACAAAAACTTTGTTGCGCATAATATATATAATAAACTTTCTTATTGTTATTAAAAAATTGCAAAATATTATTCTCTTTAATATCTTAGTAAATCTATTAGAAGAAAGTAATAACAACTTTGAAATTAATTAATTATTAAAATTATTAAATTTTAATTTAAAGACTTTTTAATAAGAGCGATTTTACTTTTCTTTTAATAGCAATTAATTATTCGAAAATTAAATATTTAATACTTTATACTTAATATATTTTTAATTAATATTCGAATCTATTTTTAACTTAATTAATATTAATTATTATTTTAAAAAAAAGATACAAAAAATATATAAAGTTTAATTAAAATACTATTAATTAAATTATTAATATTAAATTTAAAAGAAAAATATATAAAGAATACTATTATTAATTTTTAAAAAAACAAATTAAAGATACTTAATAATAACAAGATAAAATACAATCTATATTATATATCTTCGATTAACTTCGACAATACTATTAAACTTAATATTGTTAAAATTAATATTAATATTAAGATTAATATATTAAATATTGCAAAAAGTTTTTAATTTTTATTTATTTTTATAAACTTAATTAAAACACTTTTAATATTATAGATTACAATATTCTTTTAATTTAAAGTTTCGATTTATTTGCAAAGTTTATTAACAAAGATTCGAACTTAAGATATTAAATTTTTTAAAATAGAAACTTAATACAAAATTTTAATATTATATTGTTTTTTTTTATTTTAAAGTATAAATAACAATATAATTTCTTTTTTTCTTTATTTTTTTTGCTCTTTCTTTTGTTATTTTTTTTGTTTGCGCATTTAAGTACTTTCTTGTACGTTAAAATTATAATTAAAAATATATTGCATAACTTTAACTATACTTAAATTACAATTATTTAAATAAATTAATCTTTTTTACTTTTTATTATTTAATAAAAATATAATATTTTAAAAAGATATCTTTTGCAATATATTTAACACTATCTTTCTTAATAATTAATAAAATCAATAAAATATTTGCAATATTTGAAAAAAACTCTATATTAAAGATATTTTTGTTTTAAAAATTTTTATTTAATATATTAATTCTATTTTTTTAATTATTTGTAACAAATCTTTGTTTAATACTTTTTTATTTTCTTTTTGTAAATAATATTTTAAATATATTGTTTAACAATTATTTTGCTTTTTGTATCTTATACTTTGTTAAAATCGAATTAATAAATAAAAGTATTTTAGTATTCTTTGTATTAATTGTATTGTTATCTCTTTTTATCTTTAATATTATTTTTTTGCTATTTTTGTTTAATACTTAATTTTGTTTTAAAATATTTGAAATTTTAATATTATACTTTAATAATATACTTCAAATATTATTAAGTTTGCGTTTTAGATTTTTGTTGTTAATAATTAAATATTTTTAAGTATTAAAAGTTTTAAATATTGTATTCGATATTATTAAAATTAAAATAAATTGCAAAAAAGAACTTTTAAAAATATTTGTTATTAGACTAATCGTTTGGATCGATTTTTCCTCGAAATCTATAATTCGACCCGAAAGTTATATCTAATTAGATTAAGTTTTAACCTAATATAGTTAGTATTTTTATAATTTATGCAATTCGGTTCCAACTGTTGGAATCGAACGATTAGTCTATTTGTTATTTTGCGTTTTTTTTACTTCTTTAGTTAATATTTTAATTAAAGATACTTAAATTTGTTTTTTTTTTGCTTTAAATTTAATGTTTTATATTAATTAATCGAAATTTTCTTTTTAAAATAATAAATTAAGTAGTACAAATTTAATCGATTTTTTTCAAATATTAATAATATTATATTATTTAAATCTTAATTAATAAAAAATCTTAATTTAATTTTACAATAATAGTTATTTCTCTTCTTTAATACAAAATTAATTAATTTTTATATATCTTGAAATATATTATATCTTCGATTTATTGCTTTTGTTATTTACTTTTTAAGTTTAAAATTCTTTGTCTTTGTTAAATCTTTTTGTTTGTTATTATTTTTAGAATTTACAAAATTTTGCTCTTTTACAATAAACTTTTTTATCGATATTTAATTTAATGTTACGCTGCTATCTAGCTGACTAGAGTATCAGAGTAGATTAATACTGTTAAAGAGATCTGTAGACGTCTTCAGACAATACAAACAATTACTTGGTAACAAGAGTTTGCAGCTTGTATCTATAATAGAAAATAATTTGATAGATAAGTTGAACACAATCTATAAGAAAGTTGTATTATAGAAAATCTATATACTAAAAAAGATTCTTTTTGCTCTTCTAACTTTCTCTCGAATATAAAAAAAACAGATAGAGTACTGCTCTCTCTGCTCTTTGTAATATTTGAATAGAGCAGATAGAGTACCGCTCTCTCTGCTCTTTCAAAACATTGCGTAGATCTGGTAGAACATATGCGGGTATTCGTATTTTGTTCTACTCTCTTGCGTAGTCTATATACCGCTAGGTTCGTAACACTATTTTCTTTTCTGCATACTTTTGTTTCGAAAGCAAACTTTTTCCGACAATGTCTAAAGGCAAACCTTTCTCGTACAATTGTTGTCTTATTCAAATTTCCGAACTCGGCATTTCTATCGAAAGAATGCGTTTCTGTTATTGTTGCGATCGTCTGAGCAAGTCCTGTCGTGTGCGATAAGTGTGTGGAGTGTGTAAAGAAGGATTGCTTGTGTAATCTGGTTTTTCTGGATACTGCGCGGTGGCGTCGTCTGAAAGCGCAGCGAAAGACGCTCAAGCAGCAGCTTTGTAAAGCAGTGTTAAAACGACGCGTGATGCAGACTGAGCTGCAAACGAAAAAAGATAGACTGTTGTTACAGCTTGACTATATTGAAAATAAACAGCAGTTAATAATAGATAGAAAACTCCAAAATCTGAAAAAACTTGTTTCGTTAACTGAAAAGTCTGATTTCAAATTTTTTTCTGAATCTCTGATCGATATTGTCTCGAAGCAAATTGTCTTTTTCAATCTGAATAATAAATAATTTTTTATCTTGCTAATCTTATTCGATAGAATTTCTGCTGATATATTTGATAGAACTTCTGAATAAAAGTGTTACAATTGTCGAGATTGTCGATTGATTCTTATATATTTTCTGAGATAGAATATTCTTTTTACTTGACTAGATATTTCTGATTTTGCTGTTTTAGAATTTATTCCACTTTGTATCTGTTCTCTTTCTGTAATTTATAATAGAATATTTTCTGTATAGATATACTGGAATCGGCTGATTCCAACAATAATATATAGAATACTGGAAATACTTTGACGTTCTTAAGTAAATCGAGTTTGTAGTTGACTGATCTCTTAGTTTTCTTAATAAGAAACAGTTCGACTTTGATATAATTCAATTTTCTTTTCTTTAACTTTTTTATCTTCAGATTCTTTGTCAGAAGATAAATCTTATTTTTTTTTTTAGCTGAGATGCTGTTTTTTTTTTCTTGTTCTGATACTTGGCCGATCTTTTTTGCATTTCTGAGATATTATTGTATTTTTTTTTTAGTGTTGCTATTTTTTCGATAGCTGATTGTACTAATAGATGCTTGCGCTTTTGTCCGAAGAGATTAAGTTTTCTGCTATAGTTGATAAAAAATAAAGTTATTTTAGTAATATTCGAAATCTTTGCATTAAGTGCCAGTTGTACTATAGATAGAAGTAATATTCAGTTGCTGTAAATACTGTTAATATAGTATTTCAAATACTGTTTAAAACTCTGATTTGTTTGTTCTGTCTGTCTATCTATAATCGAGTAATAGACAGTAGATATTCGGAGTCTTGTATCTAATATTAAAATAAGTGTTTTTTAGTAATTAGATATAAAGAGCTTGTCTCTGTTACTGATTAGTTTTTTGAGTATACTATAATATTGTATAAGTCGATTCAGTATAATATATTTCAATTGTTCTGCTGTAAACTTCTCTTTGCATGCAATAATATATAAGTACTTAATAAATTTGTCAATTATTATCAGTATCGAGTTATATCTGTTTTCAGTTGCTAAATCTGTCGATTTAGACAACTTAATAATAAAGTTTAATATAATTTTATTTTATAGCGATTCAGATAGTTTCTGATATTAAATTTTGCTATAGCTTATATATATATTATATTTGTTCTGCTAATAGCTAAAATATTGTTTGATATATATCTCGACAGCTTGTTTTATCTGTAGAAACTGACAATACTAATATAAAAGCTGAAAAATTTTAATTATTTTCGAATATTTTTGCAGTAGTCTGTTATAGTACTCTTTTATATATTTGTCGATTTTGTCGATAGATATCTGAAGTTTTTTTTTCTTAATTGAAAACTTTTCTGTATTATCTCGAAGTATTTGTAGTGTAGTATTTAGTTTATATTTATTTGCTGACAGTAATCTGTCTTTATTAATTTTAAATATACTGTAATTAAACAATTTTTTTGTTTCTATATAATTATTTCTTCTGCTGAATATATCTGCTCTGCTATTATTTTTGTCTAAAATATACTGTATTCTGAATTTGTACTATTTTAGTCTCTCTGACTATTGTATTTGTTTTCTGTTCAGCTGTTTAATAATAGTAAAATATACAAGATTTTTGTAGTCTGTAAAAATTGTAAATTCTGATAATTTTTCTGTATATACTTTTTATAATTTCAAGAAA
>JAABUL010003085.1_pt1 | contig 25562 bp, 20 predicted proteins | sample 5559151 | NCBI WGS metagenome assembly JAABUL01 (sample SAMN10711876, study PRJNA513368) | rock metagenome | isolation source: Antarctica rocks | place: Antarctica: Victoria Land, Pudding Butte sud | reverse complement strand
CCCGTCGATAAGAGTATGGCTGATTTCCAATTTGAAAAATACTTTCCCATTGGTAGTCTCGCATATTGTCAGTCGATGAGCAGGAACAGAGCTGCTGTGTTGTAGCTTGTGTTGCTCGGTAAAAGCGTTATCAACATTCTCCTCTGGTTCGTGCCTCAGATGCTCGATATTAGCATCAACATGTTTTAAGACAAGTTGATCATAAAGTGCGTCACCTTGACCAAGACTTTCAACAAACAGAGTGCGCAAAGAAGCATGCCGATCCACAACATTTTGCCATGCCTGTGCAAGTCGTTGGCTATCCACTCGACTTCTCCCATCCGCCACTTTGACCTCATAGGTCCCTTCAACTGCATACATTCCGGCGTCCCTTTTCGTACTGATCAAGATACCCTGCTGAATCTGTGAGCACCTGTAAATATCTTCAACATTAGCTATATCTATTCCAAGGGAGGGAAGTCTCTCTGATGTTAGTTTCCGAAGCCCATCGTAATCTATTGGCAGAAGAGGATAATCGCTGAGTGTAGGACAACGAGCCATGCCGACAATTGCTGATGGCATCGAGCGGAGAGTATCCTGACACCCAGATATCCACGAATCCACTTTGTCCATGTGCTTGATGCCTTGGTTGAAAGTAAAGGAGTAGCGAAGCTTCCCCTGCACAATCACTGCTGAAATCTCAAATAGCCCAAAACGAGGAGTTTCATGACCGTAATCAGCTTTGCCTCCGGCAGCTCGTGCCTCACCCGCCATCTCTTCAGCTGGTACAAGAAGAGCATTGTCCCGTTCGAGTTGCTGGTATGTTCCCAGGTAATTGAAAGTGATTTCAAGAGGCGAATGCCCTCCGAACCTTTTTGCGCCCTTGGCAGTTAGTAGACGGCTGGCGAAGTAAGGCCTACCACTGCCGGGAACAGCGCGACGATAGTCTTTTACACGACATAACGTGTCGGTGAAGGCCTCAGACCCAGCCGAAGCGATGTACACTGGATACATCGTTGTGAACCAGCCGACAGTCCGAGATAGGTCGACCGACCTATCCCATACCTCACGGCCATGGCCTTCGTTGAAAATTGTAGGAGCATTACGGTCAGTGAAGACTCGGGAGAAGGAATGAATCATCGCTGCAAGTAAGAAGTCGAGTGGCTCGGTTCGGAACGCTTCATGACACTTTGACATCAGCAAAGATGTCGAAGCTGTATCCAGTTCAAACCCTCTGCATTTCACGTTCCCATAAGTGTTTTCACGTTCTTTGACACCCCAGTAATCAAAGCTTTGCGCTGGTATCTCGCTGGTAGGCAAGACCGTATTGATAGGAACCTTCTGCGCATCTTGTTGTTGTAGTCTACACCACGCTTGAAAGGACAGACATGGCTCGGCCTCTGCACCACTTGTGGGGTTGGTGAGGAGCTCTTCCACCTCCTCCAAGATCACTCGCCAGGACACTAGGTCAACGACGAGATGATGAGCGGTCATGAAAAGCAACTGGTCGCCGTTATAAACGTCAAAGAGGTCAACTGCGAAGAGTGGCCCATTTATTGGGTCGAGTGAACCTTGGCTTTTCGACATGGCAGGAACGGCATCTTCTTTGGAAGCGCATCGGGTATGATTGAAAGAATATGATCCCGCAGTATCACTAGTGATGCGCTGTTTCCACTCGTCATCCAGTGTTGACAAATGAAACCTCGCTCGCAGCATGGAATGACGGTTCACTATCGTCTTCGCGGCTTGGTGCATCACCGCCGGATCCACTGGCTTTGTTAATCGCACGAAAAAGCTTTGGTTGAAATGGCCTTTATCACGCGGGAACTCAAAGTACCAGCTCTGGATTGGGGAAAGGTCAAAATCTTCTTCAATCTTCTCGTCGTACGTTGTACTGCGCGTAACCGTCTCCGCAAAAGTCGTGAGGTGCCTGATAGATTTGGCGCGTAAGATATCCTGAACGGTGATGCCGATGTTCCGCTTCTTGCAATGGCTCTGTACCATCATCGCAGAAATCGAGTCGCCTCCTAAGCTCAAGAAAGATTGCTTGCTCAAGCCTATCTGGTTGGGCTGGAGATTCAGTACGTGACCCCAGATTAGCCTCATTTGATCTTCGAGTTCTGTGGCAGGCGGTTCGTTCTCATCTGTATCACCAGACCCAATCCACCGGGAGTACTCTGCATCGCTGATGCCTTGAATGGCGCTCATTAAAGCTTTTCGATCCAATTTTCCGGACTTCAGCAGCGGGATCGATTTGAAGACGAGCCAAATGGAGGGCAACATAAATGCAGGTAGTTGGGTAGAGAGTCTTTCCCGAGCTGCACCAATGATAGGTTCTGCCTCTTCTCGACCCCTTTTGTCAATCAATAGTGGCTGTTCCGTGTCATCAACCGTCAAATCGCTTTCTAACAATATCGCAGCGACCAAACGGCCCGAGCATAGTCCTACTTTCGGCAAGACCACGATGCCACGTTTGACAGAGAGACAGGCTTGGAGATGATGCTCAATGTCACCAAGCTCGATTCGCTGCCCATGGTGCTTTACCTGCGTATCCTTACGGCCGATGAAATGGAGCATCCCATTGGAAGTGTGATATCGGACAAGGTCTCCAGTCTTGTACATCCGCCGCCTTGATCCACGGTCAAGGTCCGTTGACTGCTGCGCCCAGGTAGGATTCTCAATGAAAGCTTCGCGTGTGCGGTCTATATCACTCAGGTACCCACGGGCTAGTGTCGGTCCTTCAATCAGCAACTCCCCAATACATCCAGGAGGAACAAGCCGATCGTGGTTCTCTGGATCTACGACCCAAGTCTTTACAGAGAGTGGATACCCAATAATTGATGGGTCGCCATGCAAAGGAACGTCATCGTTCAAGGTCGCGGCAACAGAGCACTCGGCCGGACCATATGCATTGAATAACCTCAATCCAGTCCGTGACCATGTGGTCATGTTATCACGACTCATGCCTTCTCCCATGAGCAGCAATGTTTTCAAGTAAGGGAGTTCAGACGGATCCAGAAAGTTTACGACAGATGGCGTGAATTGGGCATAAGTGACACGCATCTGATTCATAGCTTCGGAAAGGCCATTCAGTCTTGAGAATTCACTGGGAATACAGACCGTAGCACCGATCATGAGTGCCGTCAAGTGTTCTGAAATAGATGCGTCAAAGACGTAGGACGCATACTGTAAGATTCGAGTATTCGAGCCTGTGGAGTATGCTGATGCATGAGCCTTGGCGCTCGCACAATATGCGCGATGCTCTATAACTACACCTTTTGGTTCGCCCGTGGAGCCAGAGGTCCATAGAACGTAAGCAGCATCTGACGGTTTGGCCCGGGACAGCTTGTCCACAAGGCTCCTAGGGGGATTCTCGAACAATTCTGCATCGACTGGTATGACTTCGGCTGCAATTGGCGCTAGCGTCTGACTGTGGTTTGGCGAACAAAGCAGCATTTTAGCCCCCAATCTTCCCACAAGGCTCTTCAGTCGAGGTAATGGTTGAGAAGCATCTAATGGACAGAAGGCTGCTCCGGCCTCCATCACGGCTAGCATTGCTACTGGCGCCCATACAGATTTTTCGAAGCAGAGAGGGATAATAGCGCCGGGCCCAACTCCTTTACTTGCCAAGATATGCGCAAGACTACGGACATAGTTCCAAAGAGCGCGGTATGTGAGATTACCGTCCCACGAACAGACTGCTTCATTGTCAGGCATAGCCTGAGTTTGTTCGTAGACAATGTCATTGACGCATCTATCCACAGGCTCGAAGGAGATCTGATTCCATGTGTTGAGTCGCTGTTTGTTAGCTTCGCTCAGATATTCTAGTTCTGTTAATCGCTGGCCGGGCGATTGACTAAGCGAACTCAAGACGTGACTGAGAGTGTTCGCGAGACATTCGACGTAAACCGCCGAAGCATCAGAGCTCCATGATCTTAGATAGAGTCTAGGAACACCATCGATGACTTCCACATTTAAAGTAATAAGCCCCTGATTGAATTATTAGACCGAGATTAGATTTCAAATCATGGGCTCAAAGTCTTCATCACTCACTTTCGGGATTGTCTCGGCTGTCTTGGCGGCAAGCATTTCTGCAGGCAAATTCGAATCGCAGATGCATACCCCAGTATTCACACGATGGGGCCTCGTCTGAGTCGTTGCGATAGCCGCGCTTGATAGGTTTGTACCTGATCGCTTCTGCTCAATGCCGGTAATTGCATCTTTGGCTTTCTCCATGTACTTGGACAGGTTTTCATCCTCATCGAAGTCCATCTGGAGAAGGGGCGCTATAGCATTTAGGTTATCGGATTTGTACTCGAATGTGACTTGATCTTGACCAGTGTAGCATCGTAGCAGAAGTGCCCATGCTGTACAAGTCATGCCATAGAGCAGAAGCCTGTCACGCTGATAAATATCGCAGAATTTCCGGGCATTTTCCAGCCCAATCTCCGTCGTGATGATTTCAACAGACCCCTTCGTCTCGCCATCCACAAGAGGGAGCTTGCAAGCTTGAGCTTCTGAGGCTGGTACGGAAGTACAGCAGCAAGGTTGATTCTTCATATCGACCATGTTTTCGTAGTATATCAAAAGTGGTAAGGACAAGGCCACAGGTATGATGTCTGTTGCTGAAGACGATACAGAAAAAGCCCTGTCTAGGTGTTCTCAACAAACAGTAAAAGTGACTTAGAAATTTTGTCGTCCTATGATGGTCCTCAGAACGTAAAATCGTGATACGAAAGCCTTAGAGGACTGCCTGAGCAACTGCAAATGTAGGATTGGAGTGACCCTGAGACTAGAGAAGTCCCAAATCGCCACGTTTCCCTGGAAAATTCTTGGAATTAGCAACGCCACTGTGATTGATTCCTGGCCAGTTCGAGCTCGTCTGGCATGATGTTTTGGCCTAGCTCTAGAGGCAGTATTGCTCTCGGTAAGCCATGGCGTCATGATATCACGACCGCCGACAATGTGGCGACGTATGTCTCCTGTGCTGGTTTGCTCTAGACCGGGATTCCGATGCTACAGCCGATCCATGTACAGCGCCACCGTATAGGTTGGTGTTTAGCAAACTTTGACAGGGGTGTAGCTGCTATTTTCGGGACCAAAGCCATTTAGCGAAAGCGCCAATTCGTCGTGGCGGAAGTGGAGTCTTCGTGCTGGACCACCAAGCTTGTCTCATGATCCTGGATGGGCTACACCTGAGCTTTACCAATCGCACTCGTTCTCAAAGGGGTAAGGAGGATTTCCACACTACTCTACCTCACACGTGGCGTCTCCGGTAGGCACGATGCAGCCTGAGGATCAGTGAGGAATTCTTTACCAGGGACCATGATGCTGGGTAGCCTCGCATGTCTCATGGAAAGTCCCGGAGGGGACAATGCAAGCGAGCCTGCATGAATGGCGTTATGGGTGCGAGGAACAAGCAAGCGGAACCGTGAAATCTTCACATCGTGTGGATCGCGTCTGCTTTACTGGGGACCCGAAAGGTAGCTACCTGGAACCTGCATTGGTGATGCGCGATGACTCAGACACGAATCCTTATATTTTGTAGCAGTATCACAAGGATCCAATTCCTTTAGCTAATGATGGTAAGACCGTTCAGGGGCCATTCCTTGGCTGATGGACGCCGGTATAAGCGCGCGATATATTGTTGTTTGGAGCTGAGGTGTTTGGGTCGCCGAGTGGAGACATCGAAATTAACGTAAATAACGTCAAATTAGTGGTTGATCGTTTATACGGGCCCTTGCGGGGTCTTCCATCCCCAGATCCTCGATGTAGGGCGTCGAGGGGCGTACTATGCCAGAAGGGGAACCAGATGAGATTGGATTAGGCCCGAATGGGAAGCGGCTGAGACATGCTACACATAGAGTAGTAACATTAGACGAGACCGAATGGCCGGATAAGGTTTAAGGGACCATGGAAAAGGGAGGGAAAGGAAGGGAAAGGACCCGAAGGGGCCGCTGTCAGCGCTGGGGCTACTTTAAGTAAAGTAAAGTAGCCATGGGCCCATGAGGCTTGGCTGCCAAGTCGACCAGGATACCCTGAAAGTCTAAACGATTAGCACGTTCCCCACAAAATCACAGGCTCGCCCTACCAAAACAATCGTCTGCACGTTTTCCCGCGAACGACATCCTTGTAGATCGGCAGACCCGGCTATTTTAATCCATTGTGCGAATCAAAGACCCTGTGGTGCTAGAGGATATTGGAGATGGCAACCAAGGGTCCACGACGAATCAAAGAGCAGGAATCGCAACTCCACAACCGGGGCCTCCAGCAGCCCAGGCATTTGTAGTATCACTGCTTCTGCCGTCCTCCCGTAACGGGTAATGGTCCATGCTGTAGCACGCATGGACCAGCTCCCCTGGGTACTTGCTACTGTGAAACCAGGATGGTGTCCGGGCAGATCAGCCGCTCCTATCATCGCCACTGCGCCAGCGGTTAGACGAATCAGGTGGTGGGCAACGTTCCAGATGAGTGCAATGTGTAATACCAACAATATGCAGTGTGTTGTCGCCTTAGCGGCTGCTTCGGATGCCAGCGGTCGTCCAAGCAAGGGGAGACGATTGATGGCGCGTGGTAATGCCACCAGCCGTCCAATGTGGAGCTGAGTGAATCAAGCACCAAGCCAAATGGTCTAGGTTTCTTGAAGGCAAGAGGAATTCTCTCATCGTTGCTCAATCTTCGTCCACTAGACCAGGCTGTCGATCATGATGGGTGCTGGAAAGAGGTCCGGTCAAAACCTGTTCAGATACGAAATGTCGCCTGGCTCGGCGCATCCCAGAGTAGCCGATCCTATCAATTCTTTCGATTGGCCATTGGGCATCTCGCTGAGATTTTACCACCTCGATGTGGGTATGTGCTATGGTTAGTTTCATGAGCCGATCAATGGCTTCATGAGGACAGGCCCAATGACTCCTACTCTGTCTCTTCGAAGCTCGTCCTAAGAAAAGACCAGTGCCGAGAGCCAAATATGTGTGGCTTGACATAAGACGAACCCTACCAGAAACTGGAGAAGGTTCACATCCACCGGTGCCGTGCTCCTGGATTTTTCCCCAATAGCAGAACGTGCATAGAGGCTTTCTGCAGTCTCACGTCTTGCATGCTTTATAAAACCCATGCTTGTCGGATCTTAATTATCCCATATTGGCGACCTCATCTCTGAATCTGGTGGATACATTGCCGTAATTGCATTGACGTTATCACGTAAGCCGCATCTTTTGATGGGAATTGCATAACCCATACACAAACATGGTAGGGCCGAGGCCATGCGTACGAGTTGACGACTCATTTGGTCCTTGGGCAGGCAGCTGTCGGGGAGGGTTCGACTTCACCTTGTTGTTCGAAGAATCAATCTTGTCCCTCCTTCCGCTGTGTCTGCTGCTTCTGATCGTTCCTCTCCGGATCTCATACCTGATCAAGAGGGAGATAAAGGTCAACCAAAGCCTCTTGTCGCCTTCGAAATTGGTATGTGCACTCCATTAATCCTGCTGCAGCTTGCATATACAACGAACCGAGTTGATGCTTAGACTGTGCAGATACTGTATGCAGTCTATGGAGGTACCCAAGTTGCTCTTCTGGCGCTTTGGGCGCAACCATCGACGATTAGGACCAGAGCCTCGATAGCGAACGCTGTCTTCAGGGTTGTCGGGGCATGCGCTCTTGGGGTCCTCTCATTCCTGGAACATCAGCGGACCCTCCGGCCTTCATTCATCTTGAATATTTGGTTACTCCTAACTCTTCTATTCGATATTGCTCAAGTAAGAACGTTATGGTTGCAAGGATATCAGTCGGCAATCGCCCCTGCCATGACAGTCTCGGTGGCCATGAAGGCCAGTCTTGTCGTAGTGGAAGCAATTGAGAAACGAAGCATCTTGCGCGCCAAATGGAGAGCTGCTACTCCCGAGTCAACCGCAGGCTTCTATAACCAGGCTCTCTTCTGGTGGCTGAATCCACTCTTCCTCAGAGGCTATTTCAACTCACTGGAGGTGGAAGAGTTATACGGGCTGGACAAACATCTGTCATCGGATTATCTTTATCCCCGAGTGAAGACAGCGTGGGAGGATCTCGCAGCCAAGAGCCGTCATTCCCTTATGCTGCTTTACTTCCGGAGGTTCAAATGGGATTTTCTCTGCGCCGTCCCGCCGCGCCTGGCATACATCGGCTTCACGTTTTGTCAACCATTCCTGATCAATCGAGCAGTTGATCTTTCTTCACAGCCCATCACGGCAGCTTCCAAAAATGTTGGTTATGGGCTGATTGGTGCATATCTGCTCGTGTACGTTGGCATTGCGATCACAATGGCCCAATATCAGCATTGGACATATCGCTCGATCACGATGGCCAGGGGAGGTCTCATCTCGATGCTCTTCGCCAAAACGTCACTAGTAAAGTCAGATGACGTTGATCCATCAGCATCATTGACGCTGATGAGCGCTGACATCGAGCGAATAACAAACGGTTGGCAAACAATGCATGAAATCTGGGCGAACATCATTGAGATTGGGGTTGCAATATATCTGCTGGAACGTCAGCTGGGAGCAGCCTGCGGAATCCCAATTGCTGTTGCCGTTGGTAAGTCTACCCATGCAACAGGCAGTGTTTCATTCCAACTATAGGCTTGCTTCTGATTGTGTGTGCAGTATCGTTGCTTGGCTCTGTCTCGATCCTGAATGTCATCATGCAAAGCCAAGCGGAATGGCTTGAAGCAATTGAGAGGCGAATCAGCGCTACAACGACCATGCTAGGCTCGATGAAACGAGTCAAGATGTGCGCCCTGACAGAAGTGTTCAATACAAGTCTTCGCGGCTTGAGGATCGAGGAACTCAGCGTGTCCGACCGGTTTCGTAGGCTCCTGATAGCCAACCTATTTTTCTCGTTTGCTACGCAGCTCATCGCCCCGGTCTTGACTTTTGCTGTATTCTCAATCTTGGCGCTCAGGGATGGTAACACCACCCTGACTGTCAGTAAAGCCTTCACGTCGCTTTCGCTTTTCGCACTTCTCGCCGAGCCTTTAGCTTCGCTACTAATGGCTATGGCCCAATTTGCAGGTTCTGTGGGCTGCTTTCGTCGTATTCAAGCTTTCTTGGAGAAGAGCGAACACGTTGACCCACGGCTGAAGCCTTTTCCGGACAGTTTCGCGAAAAACCCAAGTTCCCAATCCAACGCCGACAGTTCCCAATCAGATAGCAGTGGGACTGAGCTAGTCTCTCGCAGCGAGAAGAGCCCAACTCGTGACCTGCTCGAAAAAGTCATGATTCCATTCTCGAACCCTGAAGGCGATGCGCTCATCGTTCGAGCTGCGAGCTTCGGCTTTGATAGCGAAAAAAAGCCTCTGATCAACTCCATAGATTTCAAGGTTCCTCGCGCCAAGCTTACAATGATCGTGGGCCCGGTTGGATGCGGAAAAACTGTCTTGCTCAAAGGGCTCCTTGGTGAGATACCAACAATATCTGGAACGGTGCAGCTCTTCTCCAAGGACGTCGCCTACTGCGAGCAGTCTCCATTCCACATGAACGGTACCATCCGCGACAGTATAGTCATGTTTGAAGAGTTTGATGATCGATGGTACAACTGTGTACTTGAGGGTTGCGCTTTGGATGAGGACTTGCAGCAATTGCCACTCGGGGATCAAACGCGGATCGGAAGCAAGGGCATCGCGTTGAGCGGCGGACAAGGCCAGCGGCTCGCCTTAGCTCGTGCTGCGTACGCGCGACGAGATCTCTGCATCCTCGACGACATTTTCAGTGGGCTCGACCGCGACACAGAGAACCGCATTTTCCACAGCTTGCTTGGCATGGATGGGATCTTCCACCGTCAGTGTGCGACTGTCATTCTTGCTTCCTCATCCGTCAAACGCCTGCCATTCGCAGATCAGATCATTGTGCTTGACGAAAAGGGCAACGTTTCCGAGCAGGGAAGTTTTCAAGAGCTCAATGCAAGCGGCGGTTATGTTTCCAACTTCGACTTGCCGGCACCGGATTGGAGGTTCCAAGCAAAGGAGACCAATCTTGATCAGCTCTTCTCACCTCCAACCGACCCTATTCATGGCCCTGTCGAGGTGAAAGCGATAAAAGGCTTAAGTGAATCGGAACTCGACGCCAATAGGCGAACTGGCGATCTTTCTGTGTATGGCTACTACACCAAGACTGTTGGAAAAACCGCTGTGATAAGTTTCGTCGCTGCCATCTGTGGGTATGTCTTCGCGATGATCTTCCCACAAGTGTGGTTAGGATGGTGGTCCACTGCAAATGCCGAACATCCAAATCAAAGGCTTGGATATTACCTGGGTATCTATGCTTTACTCGGGGTTGGTGGTCTAGCATGCCTCGTGGTTGGCTGCTGGCAGCTGCTTGTCACCATGGTGCCACAGGCAGGCAAGAAGTTCCACCAAAGGCTGCTCGACACCGTCCTAGCCGCTCCCCTGTCATTCTTCTCCACGACCGATACCGGAGTCACGCTCAACAGGTTCTCGCAAGATCTCCAGCTTATCGACATGGACCTACCTACCTCGGCTCTGAATTTCTTTACGGCTGGTGTGTTGTGTGTTGCTCAGATCATCCTCATCGGGGTCACCTCAACTTATGCTGCCATTTCTTTTCCAATCTGGTTTGTAGCTCTCTATCTCATCCAAAGATTCTACCTGCGAACATCAAGACAGTTGCGTTTCCTCGATCTGGAAGCTAAGGCTCCACTCTACTCCCAGTTCACGGAGATTTTGGGGGGCCTAATGACTGTGCGTGCTTTTGGGTGGCAAAATGACCTGGAGAAGAAAACCGGTCACCTCCTTGATCTATCACAGAGACCATTCTACCTTCTCTGGTCAGTCCAACGCTGGCTGCAGTTAGTCCTGGATCTGGTTGTGGCTGCGGTCGCAGTTCTCTTAATGATACTCGTGTCCCAGCTGCGAGGCACCATCCAGGGAGCGTCGGTAGGAATCGCGTTACTGAATGTCGTCTTATTCAGTCAGCATATCAAGCTGGTTATTCAGTACTGGACAATGTTAGAGACGCATATTGGAGCAGTCGCCAGGATCAAAAACTTCGCGGCACGCACTGAATGCGAAGATCCATCTAACGGAAAGGGAGACCCGCCTCCTAGCTGGCCATCACAAGGTGGCATAGAGTTCAATTCCGTCTACGCCAGCTATGATTCATCGCGAATGGTACTGAAGAATCTGACGATGTCTGTCCAGGCAGGTGAAAAGATCGGTGTTTGTGGGCGGACAGGAAGTGGCAAAAGCTCACTCATTCTCGCCATCTTTGGAATGATAGAGCTTCATGGAGGTTCCATAAGCATTGATGGTGTCAACCTTTCTACGCTCTCATTCGAGGAAGTCCGCTCGAGAATCATTGGACTGCCTCAAGATGTCTTCATGATTCACGGAACTGTCCGTCTGAATGTTGACCCATACAAGAAGTCTTCCGATGAAGCAATCATTGGTGCACTAGAGGACGTGAGGCTCTGGGATGTACTCCAGGAGAAGGGCGGACTAGACGCCAGTATCGACGCCGTCAATCTTTCTCATGGCCAGAAGCAGCTGCTGTGTTTGGCACAAGCACTACTCCGGCACAGCTCAATCCTCATTCTTGACGAAGCAACGAGCAGGTCAGTTTATGTTATACAGTCCGTGAAGGTTTGGCGCGGCTAACGTTTTCTCCAGTGTTGACGACGTTACGGACAAGTTGATCCAAAAGATCATCCGGCAAAACTTCTCGAAGCACACAATCCTAGCGGTAGCCCATAAATTGGATACCATAACAGACTTTGACAAAGTGGCTGTGATGGACCATGGCACCCTGGTGGAATTCGACAGCCCTCATGCGCTGTTGACGCAGCCGTCATCAGCCTTCAGGCAGCTGTACAACAGCTCCCTTGTAGAGCAGCCTGAGGAGAGTGTCATTAGAGAACTTTAAGAAACAAGAGAATTGAAGGGCAACAATTTCCAAGTAGTACAGAATTGGTAATTGCGTAGTGCCGAAGAAAAGCAATTGGAGGCAACATACGTGTATGTTAGTACATAATTTGAAATTAGCTAGTGCATCCACCCATAAGTGCACCGTCGTAGTCCAGTCCTCATATTATGAACGCGATAAACATATAGCAGATCTAGTCAAGATGATCCGGGTCCATATCAAGGATCAGACGACGATCAGGACATCCCAGAGGAGCACGCTCAGAAGGAAGTCGAATGGGATAACTGACATGAACTTGAAAAGCCCTGCGCGACTGCCGAAGCATCAAGGATATAGGTCGGTGAGGGTTGGAATCCGAAAGCAGTGGAGGATATACGCAGGGCCAACGCAGCCGATACCGGAGACCTTGATTGTTACATATTTTCGCATTAGCCTTTCTTTGTGATCCTATCGAGCTATCTATCCAACCCCTTCAGGAGTCAGCTACTGCTCCTCGTCGATCAATGCGGTGAGGAAGGAGATTCTCAGTTAGGCACATATCATCATGTTAGTCGTTGCCTAGTCAGGTATCAACAAGCTTTCTGAAGTCATGTGGTCGCCAATGGAGGGCTCTCACAGCGGCGATCACAGCCAGGAAATGCAACAACAGCAGTTGTTGCAGATACAACTCAGAGACCGAAGTACGCCGAGGCGGATATGCTCGGGTTGGATATCCTCAGCTCCTGTGCGTTTAGGCGGACATGGTTGGAATGCAAGCTCCTGTGTGGTCGCATAATCATCACGAGGTCTACCATATCGCCCGTCATCTGTACGATAGCAACTAAATAAGCATAGCGCAAGAAAACGGCCAGTTTGCCAACTGCAGGGGACATGGTGTTTTATGCACCCCTGTTGGACGTGACCTGCCCTTTATGGTATTGTGAGGGACGATCAACTTTCTTGAAGCAGGCCCATAACCAGGGCCTTGCAAGAGAAATAGTTGATGCTCCACATGTGGACGCACTGCTGGAGACGTGGGTGATGTAGGACCAATATCAACTGTGCCTGTGGTCCTCTTCTTGACGGATCTTGGACTCTCGGAAGGATGTTGAATGAAAAGGCGGAAGGGAAAGCTTTGGTCAGTGCTATGCTAGCAGTGACTGCAATATCGTTTCCAGTCATGCTTAGCTGCAGAATATGTTCAAGAATCATTGGCTGCGAATCTAGGTGGAGTGCGTCTGGGACACTTTGACTTGTTGAGATAGGGCGCATCGTCGATCCTGGTCTGGGATCATGACGCAGAGCTCTTTACTGCCTCGAGAAGTCGTCCAGCTATATCGGTAACTTTGGCGATGCAGGATCGCTTGCTCATGGTTGGTCAATTCTTCGTGGGGTGTCAGATGAAGGTAGCGATCCGGGGTATCAGCGGCAGAAGGTGTCCCGGGAGCTATTGCCTGTGTGGATAGTCGCTTGGAGGGTCAGACGTAGGCCAAAGTTGCCGGCTCTTCGATGCACATACGCTGACTGTTAACATTGGATGTTGGCTACGGAACGGTGAAGATGGTTCAGACAGCAGACCCACTTCTTGGTGTCGAAGCCTAGGCCGTTTGCGCCACCAGACATGTCATACCTCACGCTACTGGAATGAAAATAGTGTTCATTATAAATGCCACTTCGCCCTCGCCAGTCACTCACGGGAACCTTGGTAAATGGGTGAGATTGATATCCCCATACGCCAAGGCTTGACCGCTTGATCACGTGCTAAGGTCTTGGCATGGTAGCATCCACGACTCTCAACTCCAAGACTCCCTTACACCTGATAAGTCCGCCTTGACCTCAGTCTCCATGATGCCGTCATACGTTGTGTGTGTCTGCTCGCTGGCAGGGTAAGGCTGGCGTGCTGGCATTACACCCCAGAGGTCTGCGAGTGCGACTCCTGTGCTGAGCACCAAAGGATAGCTCGCCACAAACTCCAGCTCAGAAAACAGCCAGTCGCCATAGCCATCCAACTATTTGATCCGCATCGCATGCTATGTGGGACCTCCATAACCTAGGGGTTGTCATAGCCAGCCACTTGCGGCGTTAACAACTGGCCATCTGCGACTCGCAGACGTACTCGGCATGTTGAACGCTGGGAGGAAACACCCATTGGAAAGGGCCTCAATCAGAAGAGATATCTATACACATAAATGACCTCTGGCGTGAATCATGGCTCTGCTTTGGGAAAGTCACCTGCGACGAGAGCCACGGGTGAACATACCATTCAGACGAAACGACACCACCTTTTCCAGGCATGACAATATGCCTTAATATGCCACCGCCACCCCTTAAGCCATTGCGTCGCTCTTGCACAGATGCTATACAGCTGTTGGCTTCCAATGCCTCCTTATCATCCAGCCAGTGGCGCCGGAGCTCAAGCAGCTAGAAATGGGAAGGCTTACCAGTTAATATTCATCTCGAAATCTGCTGGAGAAGCTTACACATGCCAAGATCCTTTGACTCGATTCGACTCAGGACATCCTTCTAAAAAGGACAGGACTCGTCGCCGTCCTCGTCCTCAGGCATTACTGCAGTTGCCCACCGACTAATTGACCCGTTGAGCGTCGCTGACATGGTACTGTTCAGCCGTGGTTGACGCCTTCAAGAGTTCCGGCGCACGCGCCAATTGGCAACGTCATGCACTTGGGGAGGATCCCTTTGCTCCGCCAGATAGAATAGGACGCTCGAACAGCATGCACATTCATTATCCGCCCACATTTCATCCACCACATGACAGATCCCATGAGAATCAATGTTATGGTAATCTGCTGCAACGCTTCAGTATCCACCTGCTATCCTTTCAATTAGGCGCTGATTCGCCCATACTTGCGTCTGGCATGAGCGGCATCGATTGGACACATCAGTTGTACGCGTACAATTACTGGATATAGTTTCATCTTATGGTACGGTACTATCAAGTCCTGGATCGGAATGCTTTGGACCCAGTACTCCTAGGCAACATGGCTGTAAGTCTGTATACTGCATGCGGTATACTGGCCATTTTGCTGTCTCCTATGGCTGACCCAGGTTTTCTCTAGGTCGTCGCAGCCTAGACTGTCATACATCGAACCTTCCTACCTCCTCTCAGCCTTCCCTTCGTCCTCGCCACGTTGCAGTCCACATTGCGAGCCTTGAATACTACACTACCCGTATGGCCCCATTCTAGCAACCGGCTGCAGTCTATGGCATTCAATGCAAGCGGTACCTACTTAAGCTACGCCAATCCAGAGCTGGTGACTTGGAAGAAGCTAATGGTGGACATGACACAATCAATTATTGACAGCGCGGAGGGTTGCCGCCTGAATACTACATCTCACGCATGGCACGAATCTGGCAGCCCATGAAGGTATACAGCATTACGGGCGTAGAGAAACGGACGGGCAGCATCGAATAGGTCTACTACAGCTAAGAGCAGGGATCAAGATGACATTTGTGGTGGGATTGACACAGCTGCCCGCTGGCAAAGTGGCAGAATTACACGAGACAGTCTTCGTCAGCGAGAGCGACTTCATACCATATCGACGCTACGGTTGCATGAGATGAAGATGAGGATACTCAGGCTACCGGACGAGCTATGTGACACTTGAAGTAAGCGAATGGAGTATATTCTGGTGCTACTACTGAGCAGTGGAGGACGACGCGCGTATTTCCGAGACTGGCAGCATTCGCCCTATGCCTCTGGTTTCGTTGCATAGCTCCCGTGTGTCGCAGTTGGTTAGGGCGCGAATGGGAGGTGGCTAAGCTGGAAGACAAAGTATCGGCTTGATTAGGTCAAAGTACACCAGCGATACCGGTGACTCTGTTGAGACTTCCTGGATGATCACTCGTATGCGCCCTGATTTCGAAGCGACGATTCCTTCCCTGACCTCTTCATCAGTCTCCAAGGTCACGACCAACATCCACACAGTCGCGCCGCCATATGGAACAAGCAGAAACTCTCAGCTGTAAGGTAGGTCTCTTTGGCTGCAGGATTTTGGCTGCAGAAACCAGTGAAAGACGGGGTCCTGCTAGCTGGACCCTGGACCCTGATCTCCTGTACGTTCTAGTCAGTCACAGCTTGCCGTTACGACCTTCCGATGACGCTGACCGCCGCGAGCGGTCACCAGCGGCCCCAGCTCCGCCGCCCTCCCGCCCTTCCCCATTCCCAGTGCCCTGAACCTGGTTCCTCCTAGCTGATCGACAGGATCTCCCTTGCTGTCGAGGCGCCATCGCATACACAGTAGTACTGTGCGCATCAGCCCTCTTGTGTTAGCCCAGAACGACATACGAAAATCGCCAGGCACGGTCAGTAACGCTAAGCAAGAATCTCAGGGGCCTTTACTATATACACGCCGTTCCCTGCAGTCGAGACGCGGCCAAATGAATGAGGCCAATCTGGCGAGGAATGCGGGGCTGCCTCCGGGCTGCATTGGGTCATGGCATCGAAGTCGTTCTGTTCGCATGCATGATGCGCTAGCGTACGTTGAACCCGAATCCACTGCTCTACCCGAAGAGGATTATACCTCATGCAACATGAGGCATGGCGCATCACGCTTGCCTGATCTGGAAGACGGCACATAAACCTTCGGACTGACAACATTTTGATATCGGGAAACCAAACAATGAAGCCACAACGCCAGCATCAAAAGCATCGAAAGCCATACAGTCTTCACCGGTAAACCATTCGGAGCATCTACACTTTTCTGTCCTGCAGCTAAGCGCGGGATAATCACACATTGCATGCACGGGTCTCGACCTCGTCAATGCTTGCCGGCACCTGGTCTGTTGAATTTTTCCACGTATGGAGTAAGTAGGAGGCCACATTAGCTCCATCATCGCGGGCCTGTAATGAGGGCTACCATTCAGGCAAAGATGGCCATACAGCTTCCATACCGTGGCGCATCCACGCTGACGCTAAACGCGTACGATTATGCAGGGCCGAATCTCGACCCTGGCCACTTCCTTGTCAACTGGATTTCTTCACATGTGAGGTCAGAGGCGACCTTAGCTCCATGATCGCGACTCCGCGTGAGGGCCACCATGCTTCAATCATGAGGCCCTCAACACATAAGAGCTTGGTGTCCCTCTTTCCCCATGGGCTTCATCGGTGCAATAGAGCGGCCACAAGGAGTCAACATGCTATTTCTGTATTTACTTCTCCTCATCGCCGCGCCGGTCCTCTCGTTCACTAAACAAGGCCGTGGATTACGCGCACCAAGCCCTCATGTTGTCAAACATGGAATGTTTCCCGGCAGCGTCAACAAACAAAGCGGTAAAAGCAGTAAATTCGGGCGCAGAGCTTCCATCGATCGACGTCAAGCTTCTAATCCTACCGCCTGCGGCTCCGGGAGTCAGATCACCACAAAGGCACCTAAGCCGAATATCTTTGCAGGTTTGACCAATGATGAGGCCGCTGCCGTAACGTCCTTCCTTCATAGTCAGGACAACGTGAACCTGACAGCAGCTGCGACTGCGACTGCGTAAGTTCTCCCACAGGTTCTGCTCAAGCTCACTGCCAAGACTGATATACTTACAGTTGGGACAACACGCTTCTGCATGTTGAACTGTTACAACCCAACAAATCCGATGCACTTTCCTTCTTCGACTCGGGCGCAGCGGCACCAGTTCGCTATGCTCGGGTCGTGGTGAGATTCGGTGCCACACCTGAACCCTATATCCAAGAATACCAGGTTGGGCCTTTGCCCGTTGCCAATGGGTCGACCACCTTGAATACACTGGACGCCATATACAACAAGGGGAAGGGATATATCCGTATCTACGATCAGGACTCGGCGGCATTGTTGGCATTTTCGTACCAGATTAGTACCGGCGTTGCTGATATCACCCAATCTCTGCTCAACGGCGTAAGTCGATCTCCGACCCATGTTGACAGTGCTAACTTTGTTGTTAAGACGGCCCTAGGAGCTCCAAATGATACCTTGGCGGTCGCCGGCAGTTCACCGCTGACGTTTGAAGACGACAAAGTTTTTCAGTGGAATCAGTTCTACAACATCAATACCACCCCATGTCTCGACGAATATCTCTTGCTCAGCGGCCTCATGTTCAAATCTGATATTACTGGTCGTGATCCTTCGAAGTGGTCCGTTGTGGCTTGGCAATACAATGGAATCTTCTACGAGTCGGAGGCGGCATTCCGCCAGGCACTCAACTCTTCAAGCTTTGTCAGGCCAGGTCTGAATACTGATGGCGCTTGGGCCTGCACAGACTACAACGGTGACTCTATCCCCCATGACGAGCTCAATCCTCCGGTTCCTGTACAAGCAGATGTGCCACGTTTCGCTGTGGACGAGCAGGAGGGATACATAGAGTGGAGTACGTTGAGCATGTTTCTGTAAATTCAACGCACCCAAGCTAACAAATGTGGAAGTGGATTTCAGCTTCTACCTTTCCTCAACCCGAGATTTGGGCGTCCAACTACATAACGTCGCGTACAAAGGAGAAAGATTCATCTACGAGGTGGGGCTACAGGAAGCTGTAGCTCATTATGCCTCTGCATCCGACCCGTTCCAGGCCTCGAACGCGTATCTTGATAGCGAGTTCGGGTTCGGTTCATCCTCTTACCAACTCGTCAGCGGCTTTGACTGTCCTGCCTACGCCACTTACCTGAATACCTCCTATTACGTGGATGAGACCACTCACACTCACCAAAGCAGCATTTGCCTGTTTGAGTTCGACACCGGGTACCCTATCCAGCGTCACACTGCCCCCACTTACGTCAGCAACACCAAGAATATTGCGTTCATTTTACGCAGTGTCGCAACCGTCGGTAACTATGACTATATGTTCGACTATGAATTCTTCCTCGATGGATCTATCCATGTCACCGTTCGAGCATCTGGATATATCCAGTCCTCGTTCTGGACTTCAGGCAATCCTACCAACGACGGCTTCCATATCCATGATCATTTGTTAGGGTCAATGCATGACCACGTGTTGAACTACAAATTAGATCTCGACGTGGCCGGGACTGCCAACAGTCTTGTGAAGAACGCTTTGGTCCCTACTACCCAAGTGTGAGTTCAGCGACCACTTATGATCGAATGTCGTACTGATCCACGCCTCAGGTATCCTTGGTCTAACGGGAAAGCAAGAAATACGATGACATTTGATCGATCATTCATCACCTCGGAAGATGACGCCAAATTGAATTGGGATGTCAACAACGCTGTCATGTATTCTGTAGTAAACAAGGACGCCCCCAACAAATATGGGGAATATCGAGGCTGGAAAATCATGCCAGGCAAGTGAAGTTCGTCCTCAAATTCACTAAGCTGACCTGATTAGCGACTGGTAACCGAAACTACCTCACAGTCCAGAACTCAAGCACTCTTGGTACCTCTGTGAACTGGGCGACCAATCATCTCTATGCTGTCCAGCATAAAGACAGCGAACCTCACAGCGCGTATCCTTACAACTCGTTCGACCCGTTCAACCCGGTGGTTGATTTCGCCAAATTCTTCAATGGGGAATCGCTTGATCAAGAAGATATTGTCATGTAAGCATCGTTCCCGTGCCTCCTGAATCAACATTCGAAGTGATGACTAACATCGCATGAACTGCAGCTACTTCAACCTCGGCATGCATCACGTACCAGATACCTCCGACCTACCCAACACGGTCATGACAGTAAGTCTTCCTTCAGTGCCTCCAGGCATCTCCAATCTCTTACCAGTCTCTCTGGGCACTTTCTGACCGATCCTTCCTCCACAGACCTCCCAATCATCCATGATCATCGCCCCTCAGAACTTCCTCCTCGGCGACCCAACGCGCGGCACCATCCACCAAGTGCGCATCGACGTCGTCAACGGCAGCGTGACCGACGCACTGACCTTTGGCACCAAGCAACCGACCTGCTCCGTCGACCTGTCCGTCACGGCGCCGAACCTCCAAACTTGGGTCGGCGAAGCCTTTATTAGCAAGTATCCGTATGAGCCGGATGCGCAGCAGGTTGGGGATGTGGGCGCTGGTACGGATGCGGCGAGCGGTGGTTATTGAGATGGGGTGTGTGAGTAGCACTGAATCAAATCATTGTGGGGGTGAGATAGTAGTATCGGCTTCTTTGAGCCGGGTTAATGATAATTGCTATCTTCAATAAGCATGTAAAAAGCTTCTGGATATATATGGGCACCGCTTGGACGTTTACAAATATGGAGGTGCGGGTGCTTGAGTTGGTGCTGTACTTATCCTTGAACCTCATTGATATCATCCTAGTGAAATGCAAAAAGGATTGGCAATACAACCTGTGTTGATTATCTAGTAATCATTATTTTTTCCCTTGCCCCCTTCTATGTCTTTATCTATATCTATCTCTATCTCTATACGTCCGGATGTGAGACTTATGGTTCTGCTACCTATCCATACCTATATATCTCCTGTCTGAGCGTGGTGCGTGTGACTGTGCCTATGCTCCTGTCACCAGAGAACCCCTCCCTTTTCACCACAGTGCGCGGCAGATGGCAGACGGCGGGGTTCATAATAGTCCTTAGGAGAGGCGTAGAGAAGTCGGGGGGGATTTGGGAAGAGGTTGAGATGTTGTGAGCTGTGGGATTAGGAAGGATTGGGGGGTTTGATGTAGATGCTGTGATTGCTTGGGGTTTGGTGGATTGTGGGTGGGGGATTGAGGTTGAGGTGGGTGTTTGATGAGGTAGGGGAGTTTATTAGAGGTAGAGGTAGAGAATTTTCGATGGAGTTGAGTTTGGATGGTGAGGGAAAAGTTGTGAGATTCTGGGTTTGTAGGGGGGTTGAGAGGGAGGGCCGGATGGTGTGTGAAGCATCGTTTTCTGTATCAATCTCAACATGATTGATTTCTTCGAGTGTGTGTGTGTGTTGCGGCTTGTGCTTTAGGGTCGTCGTGGATGTTAGATGTAGATTGTCCTGCATCGGCGCGGGTTAGGTGGGGGTTTTGTTTTATCGCGTCTTAGTTGTGTTGAATTGAGGAGAGTTTAGGGTGAATGGGAGTTTGTAGCGGTTTTGTAGGGTAAGGGTTTAGGAGATGTAAGGTGGATTGGAGGGGTTCTGCGTGTCCTGCCCAGAGTATAAAGGGGAAAGAGAGTTTCGTTTTTCGGTGGTGGAAGTAGTGGTATGAAGAGATTTTGTGTGAGGTTTGTCGATGGCTGTTTGGGTGCTGTGATGCGGAGATGGAGTTGGAAGGATGTGGGCGTTCTGGCGATATGTGGAATGCGAGTGAAGTCTTGCCAGTGAAAACATGTGACTATTTTCATGGGGAGTGACGACACTTGGCTCAGGCGCCGTTTTCACGCAAAGATGGTGGATACTGTTGGTGCACTGAACGATACCCGTTGATCAATGTATCGTCAACTATTTGAAAGGTGGCTGACGTACTCGTTGTACACGTCAGCTGTCACGATAAGCATTGATAACGATAGATTTCTGGCAGGTGTATGGAGTCGCCAAGCGGAGGAGTAGAGCTGAAGTGGTAGTGTTGTTCAGCTTTGATCTGGTGGAGGAACAATGCGTTTTGCAAGCTTGGACTTGCCAAGCTGGGGCTCGTCAATCTTTTTATCGTCAAGCTAGGTTTGAAAATGCGAATTTACGTCCTGCATAGAATACTATACAATGCCTCAACCATAGAGCGGTCCTCAAAGGCTTCTTGAAGCCCGAAAGGTGTTCTCGCTTGAGACGAGAAGTGTGCGAATCAGAAATTGATACGCCGATGAGCAGGTAGGACTGTCTTACACAAGTCAAGGAACGGCATAGGCCAGAATTGTCCCTCTTGCGAATGCACTAACATCGCCCGATGACGCTCCTACCCAAAGCCTCAAGGGTCCTTGGTAAGTATGGCGGGTCATAGAGCGAACGCTGCATGCTCTGTTGCACGTCAAGTGGTATTATGGCTGCAGAACGTATTGTTGGTACGGTACTTTGAAGCATTTGCTACTACGCCCGGGCGAAATTGGAGTGTACAGGTCCATACTTGATTGTTCGCTAAGCCTGGCACGCTGCTGTTGCCTTCAGAGTGTAAGAGAATGCTGGCTGTTCTCTGGCAGTAAGCATCTATGCGGAGCAACACCCGGTTCAGGGCGGCTGTCTTATTATGGGCTTTGTTGGAGATATCTTGCAAGCCCTGAAGATTTTGCTTGCATTTTGGGTAAAGTAGCTAGTCTCACAAGCCCAAGGAGGACCATAGCGTCCAAAACGAAGTACCCAGCATACATAGGAACAGTAGAAGCATATCATGCCGCCTTAAAACAATTGCTGTGGTGGAAGGATTGTCAGCGCCAGGGTCGTGATTAAAAAGGCTATTCGCTCGCTATGATGCTCCAGGGAAGTCGATATTGTCGTGGTCGAGGGCTTGGCAAATGCTTTGAAAGACCTGTACGACCTCTGTTGAGCCTATATGTTGCACGGTGCCCGGCGGAGAGCTCATGTCGATCCACGATCGGATGGTCTTGGCCGTTGTGGCACGGCACGCGACATATTTGTGCCGGTCAGTAGGATTGCCAAAGAAGACTTCGACAGGCTCGGCAGTAAGGCGAGAAGATAAGAGGCTTGCTGTGATCCTAATAACGTGTGGAAAGCCTCGAGGAACTCGTGGAATAGATTCGACCTATAGGTGCCTCTGACGTCCATCACTAAAGTGTGAGAACAGCAGCAATTGGTAAAGTATGGACAAACCTGTATAGTCAAGCATGAACAAACTTATATAGTCGCGTCAGTATACATACTCATCAATCACAATCCAAGAGTCCTGACGTATCATTTGTCAGATCCAACATAAATTGCCATGCCACGACGGCAGCTGCGTCATTACCCTCAGGATGACTACAACACAGTATCATTACCATGGTCAATCCCCCCAGGCGCAAACATTTCTGACACGTCAGGTGATAATACCCTTGGGATCGGTGGGTGATACATGGCTAGACGGAGAGTGTCATCATTGTTGGCGCTCAACATTCTGGTGTAGTCCATTGGGACGTCAATCTCGCGGCAACAGAGCGTCGAAGACAGGGTACCCAGGTCGATATCAGTCGCGTCCAAGGTCGGAGGGATAGTGGCTGCAATCTACCCATTTGATGATGTACTAATGGGTGGAGTATGAGGTAACCCTAAAGGTCCAGAGGCCGGTAGGTACAATGATTTGAGTGAACAGCCTGCTTGAGAACTATCAATAAAAATCGACAATACATCAGCATTGAAAGGAGGTAGGCGCGCACAAAACGATATGTCGACCAGCGCCAAGGTTTCTGGATGATGAGAGTCTGAACTGCGTGATATCTGTCATATCACCAGCTGCACCCTGGGCTATATTGCTTTTCGTCTGTGGGCACGTAGACCTCAATCTCAAGCAGTCCGACGGTTTTGAAAGTTCCCCATCCGAGTTGGTACAATGTCCACCAGCGACGGGCCGGGTCATAGCTGCGCTCAATGCCCTCATAGATCGCTAAGAATCATAGCATAGCCACCAATTTAGCAGCTCTATAGCGATTTGATTCTCGTGAGCAACATGAACTCTTTAGCTAGGCGGGATAGGCAGCACTGCTCGGCCGGCTTGGGGCCATGAGTACTTCATTTTGAGGCTGCAGTCGGAATCCAGCTATGTGCGGCAAAGTGCATAAATGTCAGAACGAGCTATACCGTCGTCCACAGATATGCTCAAGATGCTGGGTCTATCGTTTGCGGCCAATGGGACCTCCTATTCACAGTACATGCATCGTTGCAACGTCGACTAGCATCCCTAACTGGCAGTCAGACCATTCCGGCCCTGAATCAGTGGCTCCTGTCGTTCACCCAATAGAAATGCCTGACGATGAATCTCGAGCTGAACACTACGTGTTTATCGAGCATCGTTGGAGTGTGGAGATGGTCTTGGTATCGAAGGAGTGGGAGTCTTAACATCCACAAGTATGTCGTCCCCCGAAAGACTTGGCGCGCCAAGGGTGATTATATAATTATGGCCTTGGCATATTGCTTCTTCATGCCGAAGTCATCAGATGGATCCTAACATATGACATTATTGCCCTACAGCATATCAGGAGTACCATCTAAAGTGTACGAACGTTCTTCAGAACAGTGTAATGACGAATTGTTGACCGATACCTTTCTCTACCCCACTGAGCTGAACGCGTCCGTAGGCAGTCAAAATGCTGTGAGATATTGAGTCTCATCACCATGAGCCTGATTGCAAGCTTGCCATATGATACCCTTTCCACGTTAGGACACCTCCGCGGCTTGCCACTTGAGGTTCGCCAAGAAATCTACCATTACTATCTCCTCCATTGTCGGTGGAAACTCGACGAGAACCATTCGAGCGACCTGTGGCCTCAACCTTCCCTATTGAAGGACGACAACTACATACTTGTCAAACTGCGCTCTGGTGGGTGCCCCCATTATCACGTACAAGACACCAACCTTCTCTGCGTCAACTCCACCATCTATCGCGAGGTCGAAGAGGTCCTTCATGCTCGTTTTGTCTATCTATTCTCAACCGCCTCCACGTCTTTCGAATTGACTTGCTCCTTTGATCATCACCTTCACGCGTGCGCAAAGACCCAGATCTCCCGCCTCAGCTTTGTCATTTCCATCAACAAATCCCCCGGGCTGGATGATGTTCAAAGACTGAGGCTGCTTCTGTGGAAAGAGAGCTATGCCATGCTCGTGCAGTGCTTGTCCAATTTAAGTACTGTCTGCTTTGAGATCCGAGTGCCGTGGAGCCCTGTCACCGCCTGGTTGGATAAGCCGATGATGGAGAAAAGTTTAGCTGTTGCGCGTCCTTTCAAGAATCTGCGAATCCATTGGGTGGGCGAGAATCACGGTGCACATGTCGCTCAGTTATGTGAGAACATTAGTGGATCTGGGGGAGACTGGCCTTGGAGCGGATACGATGAGAGCTTGTACCTCCTGCGAGAGGAGAGGGATGCAGGGTTAGTACCAATATCTTCAGAGCGTCGGCCTGATGCTGAAGGGTCTGTAGGCACAGGCCTAATCCGTTCGCGGTGCGCTAGCTGGATGAACTCCGAACGGACCACTAGTTCTATTCCGATCTCCGACTCCGCGATTAGCCGTGTGACTCGTCGGCTATCGTCGGTCATCACATGTCATGACCAAGAAAATATTTTCACCATTAACACCTAACGGCAATCCTAGCCATAGACTGCGAAAACGTGATAAATTTTGACTGCTAACGGCATTCGCAACCAGTTTTCTTCCAGCACTTTCAATTAACGGCATAGAATGGATGACGTTCGAAAGAAAATTTCACACGGTGCTCCGTAATTTGTCATGCCGTGGAATTCCAAATGATCATCTGAATTGGCATATATAAAGGTATGGACACTGCTCATATTTCTGCATCATCCAAACAGAGCATCTTTCCTACAATACAATCAAAGCAAGACCAACATACAAACACATCTTACCTCACTCCCAACCAATCCCTCTTCCACCTTCAATCAACAAAAGCCAAACATCTTAACCAAGAACCACATCCCCATCCACCACAACCAACCACACCACACTTCCACCCAACACCAAAATGTCCGACGCCCTCATCCTCGGCTACCTCTCCTCTCCCCTCTCCACCGCACGCAACCCCTCCACATCCCACCACAACCACTCCACCACAGCCACCTCCTCTGCCGCCGCCATATCAAGCAACCGTCACAGCAACACCGCATCAGCAAAAGACAATGCTCG
>JAABUL010003084.1_pt1 | contig 25565 bp, 30 predicted proteins | sample 5559151 | NCBI WGS metagenome assembly JAABUL01 (sample SAMN10711876, study PRJNA513368) | rock metagenome | isolation source: Antarctica rocks | place: Antarctica: Victoria Land, Pudding Butte sud | reverse complement strand
GGGTGGGTGACCGTCGAAGCGCGAAATGGATACTACGAAAATGAAGCATATAGTCTTGGTCGCCGCATGCAAAATACTATTATTGCAAACCACCGTCGGCCTCAACAAGATCTGATATCTAAGAGCGATCCGATCACGCCAGACTCAGTTTGATCTCGAACCTCGGTGGATAATGGCGAAGATCACAAAATCACCCTCTGGAAGCATGTCCGCACATACTTCGCAGCCTACTAAATCTCTCCAAGGAGGTGCAGAAACTGAACAGTCCGCTTTGATCCACGAAAGATATCTATGGAGCGTCTCGAGCCGTTACAGGAAGTTAGAAGAGCAGATATCTAGATAAATGAAACGTCTCTCTGCAGTACAATCAGATATGGAGAGGCAGAATGCAGCAGATCAAAGTCTTAGCTGGATTATCCATCTCCTCGAGAATCAAGAGACCATATCCGAATAATCGACATTTGAAGATCTGCTATTGGGGGATCAGAATCAAGACACCATCACTATGAAATAAGTTATAGGGATCACATCTGAGGGATGAAATTGACCGGATTATTGCCAATGGGGCCGAACTATGAATACATACAAAATCCAAACCAAACACCATACATCATGCTCCACATACCGCTAACCGCACACCTCATCCCCCAAACTCTTTGCCAAACCAAAATCCCCTCCTACCAACTCCCTACAGTATCAACAATACGCTCTGACAGCCACCCCTTTCATTCAATCCTCGTCTAAATCGCACAGAACAGCTCCATCGCACAGCAACACCGCCAACCCAGAACCCACCCTTCCCTCACCATCCCTCCTCCCAAACCCCCCGCATGCCCTCATAGCACCCCTCATAGCACCCCTCGCCTCCGCCCCTTATCGCAGCCCCAACCCCTTTCACCTCCCTCCCCCACATAAACTCACTCCCCCCCCCCCTCGCACAACCAAACCCGCAATAAACCCGTCATTAAACATATATATAACCATCCCTATCCAGACCTTGCAAAGACGGAAGAGAGAGAGGGAGTCGGCGAGTATTCGGAACCAGCTCCGTTTCCGCGTTGGGGCAAAGAGGAAAACGACGTCGAATGCTGCTGTTGCGTGTGTTTTTTGTTTTGTTTTGTTTTGTTTTGTTTTTTTCGGTCATCCGTCCGCGGTGAGTTTGGGTTCTGTTAAAAGGTCTGCCAAGGCCTCTCTCTCTCTCTCTCTCTCTCTCTCTCTCTGGGCGGGATTCTTTTTCAACTTGTTTTTGAATATGTCATCATCCCACTCCACCTCATCTAAACGTCCCTATCCTTTTCCCCTTAGCAGTCTTCCCTCATTACCTCCTCCTCCCCCTCTTCCCTCCTTTCCCTCCTTCGCCCCTTCCCCCCTCGCACTCAACCACGCCTTCTCCCCCCTCCCCTCCCCTCCCCTCCCCTCCTCTTCTTCCTCCCGTCTCAACCTTCCTCCCTCCGACGTACTATCCCCCCGCGCATAACAAACCCCGCTGCGGATGCATGACCCCTACTGTATCGGATAGGATGTGGGAGCATGAGGGAGAGGTAGGAGAAAATCTGCATGGTTGGGAGTTGTATGCGTGGGACAGTGATATGGATAGGGGTTTAGGGGAATGAGGAAGGGTGTGGGATGGTTCAAGGGGGTTTTAGAGGGGATGGGAGAGCGCGGAGGGAAGAAGGGGGTTTCAAAGTGCAGGTGCGGATGGGTGGGTGTGGTTTCAGTCGATCGGGGGGGGGGGGGGGTACGTGATCGATGGGAGCGGCAACGGTGTGCGGACGATTTGGGGTTGGGAGGAATGGGAATGGGTTGTTTATGGGGGACAAGCGGTGCTGGAAGGAGTAGAGAGGTTAGCTTTTGAGAAGCGGTGGAACGTCAGTGCGATGGAGGTTCTTTGTCTTTGTGTCTTGCATGGAAGTAGTGGATAGCAGACCCTAAAGCGAAAAAGACCGTAGTCTAAAGTGTGATGTATTGTTATTCGCAGATTGGCTGGGTTGGAAAGGAGTGAGATCTCCTGTAAAGTTGGTTGATTATGGAGGGACGCGTGTCGGCCGGGCTTGGTTTGGGAGAGAATGTGTTTTCGGTGAGGGGTGGCGTGAGAGATTAGAGATATGTAGGAATGCAGAGGCTTTAGATGACATGGAAAGGCTGTTATGTCGCAGGAAGAATATAGGGTAGGGGTATTTCAATCGGTGGTGGAGAACTTTGATGGGTGTATTAAGATTCGATATCCAGACATTATGCTTTGTGATGTATATATCTAAGGTAGATTAACAAAGTTGAAACAAAACCCGGGGCTGTTTTCTTGGTGACAGGGATATTTTCGAGTAATGCTTGTTGTGCCGTCTTCGCTAGGTGGGAGATAGATGGTTTGGACAAAGGATGAAGACTATGGACAGTATAAGAGAGTACACTGTGTCAACTGTCAACTCGATTACACATCGATGGACATATTTGGGAGTAAGTAAACGTCGTCCCTCGTGGCTTCGTCCGAAAGCCTTTCGTATTTATCGCAGACACAACCTTTAAGTAGAGACAGATGATACCGGTAGAGCTTTGCTCAACGTAATTGTACTATATTAGCTGCTCAGAATGTAACGAGAAAGAGGGGCGGCCAGAAGAAAAAAATGTGGTAGATATGGCGGACGCTATAGTTCAGAGGTGGTGTGGCACCGCTGGTCAGTGCCATAGCAGCAGTTGACTCCATTGTTTGAAATATGCAGATTTCGAAATACGAGGTTGTGACTTGTGAGGACTCTTGGATCTAGTTTCCGAGTTTCAACCTCGTTTGTTTTGGTTTCCTTGTCTTCTTGTATAAAGCGCCTTTGGAAGATTTTCCTATGGTAGCAAAACCGACTTGGAGGCGACATGTTATCAGGCCAGTTATAGAAGATATGCGGGTATGGTGTGAACAAGGGGTTGACCGCAAGGTTTTGTGGATCTTCGCCAAATATTTATCTCTTTTACTGCGACGTAGCAAGCACGTCTTATTTCCCGTCAGGCGTACTGTGTTGCGATGAGAAAGATACTTGGGTATAAAGGAGACGGTAGCAGCTGCAGAGAGTAAAGTGTCAGCACTCTGTTCATGCTTCTGGCTGTCTTAAAACGTACCGTTGCCTTTGAAGTCCGTTCCGTAAAAATACCCATCTGGATTAAATGCGTAGCTCTTTGGCTTTTATCTCAACGTTGTCCGGACCCTATTGCTCTATGAACCTAGACAGCACTAGCAAAAGTTGTTGGACCAGATACAGACCGCATACGCATTTGCAATCTCTCGGAAGAGAAAGGTATCTCAAACGTAGGCGGCTCGAGCAACGTTCTTCGAGCCCTTTGGGAGAGATGCATTTCACTCATTTCGTGACGGGATAAAGAACCACTTACAGATCAATCTGGCTGTTTGGAGGAACCAAAATTACGTGTGCAAAGACAATGATCATACATCGTCTTTGAGACTGTATTTGCTCGAGAAGCTATGTTCTCAATGACCAAATCTTAGGTCAGGTGACGGGTCTGTAATGCCTTAGTAAGGATAGGGAAAGCTCTCCTGACTGTCTTGCGAAGAGCAGCCATTGGCAGCCCCGGCAGACTCGGTTCAACCAAAGCAGGGATATACATTGCCCACCTTCATCCCAGCCCCAGGCACATAGTTCGCCGTGTCCGAGGAGATCGTACGATTGGACGTAAATTTACAAGCATCCAATGGAAAGCTCGTGCTAGGGCAATGCAACAGAACCCTCAACCATAGGCTCAAGATAAGCCGTCCTCGGGATCAACGTCTTTTGCGCCTTAGTCGAGAATCATGGTGCGTGGGGGCACCTACTGAAATCCGGATAGCATCACGCCAGACCGTAGTAGTCCCCCTTTTTATATGCTAAGGAATTTGGAAGATACGACTCGAGGCCAACAGGTAACTCGAGACGACCGATCGGAGACGATCAAGACTATGGAAGGATTTATCACGAACTGATGGTCCATGCGCTGTCAGGAAGCAGGGACGATGCAATAAGTCATTCTGCAAAGTCCCGAATCTCTCGTTTCAAGGACTGAGGAGGCTGGGGGAACATGGGCCTCCTAAAACCCTGCTTGTGTTATCTTCATTGGCATTCATCCGAAAATCCCACGTCCCAGCAGATAAGGTTTCGGGGGAATTAACGGTTCTGATCCTCTCGAGGCCGCCACTGGCCTGCAATGAGGCCATAGGCTTAGAGATAGACAATACTAACGGCAGCCCTTTCGTCCGCGCTATTGGCTGCCCAGAGATCGTCATTCATTATGCTGCGAAACGTTACCGAAAGTAGTACCAAACCCCAGGACTGACTTCCCGTCATTCCAGAGGCACCCCTCGGGGCTATCGGGGATGGAACAGCCAGAAAAGCCTGCCAGCCCATCTAGGTTATACAACACGACCATGTGATAGTGCTTGACGTGAACCAGCTAGCAACCCTACAATTGCCGGAAACAATTAAGGAGAAAGCCAGGCTGATGCCTTCACGAGCTAAATGCTCTCATGAAAGCCACAGGCACTGCTGATATGAGCCACGTCGTCTCTTCAGTATGCGCTATAAATCCTTCTGTTGCATCGGATTGTATTGAGGATCAACTTCCGGCAAAAGGTCACTCGTCGAATATCCACATGCCCAAGCTATGCCAGACGAGAGGAACTCTACAAAGACTCGAGCTCCAACTCTGCAGTTTGAAGATGCTAAAGGTCTGGATTACCAGGGCTCACAAGCCGCATACGATGGGTTATTGCGGAAATGGTGTCCGCACACCCAGTCCTTAATATTGGGTAGTAAACCCGTGGATAGACAGTCCTTTCAAACTCTTGTAGCTCTCAAAGGATCTGACCTACTTCTCGTAAATAGAGTAGTCTGCAACGTCTCTCGGGCTACCTTTACTGCATGCTGTAATGCAGACCGGAACAAGGGATATATCCGGTTGGATGAGAGCAACGTTATGGGTCATGGACTGTCATGCAGGCTTCCGCAGAACTTACCAAAGAGGTATCGATATCCTGAGGAGTGAACGTCTCTGAGTATCGCGGATTGATATTGATTGACTAATAGAGAGTTGTTGATGTATAATTAGATAGAGCATATGAACTGTATTAGCACCTGAGCGAATTGCAAGAGCAAACAGTTGATTCAGCATAATTACACCTCACCTGACCGACTCTGATAGATCAACAACAGGAGGTCATATGATGGGTTACTTAGAAACAAGAACTTGGTGCGGAGCAGGGAAATTGCAACCCAGCTCTGCCTTGAATGCCTGATTCATGGGGGAAAGAATTTCGGAGACATAGTATGGGATGGCGAGATCGAGAAGGCCGAATGTAATACTCCAGCCCAAGAACTTCGAGAACAGTTATCGGTGTTGGGGGTGGGATTCGCCTGTTGACGTTTAGAGTCCAATCCTTTACGGCTGACTCTGCCAGCCTTCCTGCACAACGGCATTGCAGCTGATCAATGAGATCGCCCGTGATTAACGTAATAAGGGGGGGATAAGGTGGACAGGCTGTAGTCGTGGTGGCAAGAGGTCGGCAATTAGTCCAAAGGGCTGAAAGCCGGTGCCGATGAGTACCTTGAATCGTGTCCAATGGATGATTCTTGAACACACTTTCGGTGACCCATACATCTTCATTGTGCGTAATCCGAGGCACTATCGTGGTTTGACTACCCTGCCATCAGATTGCGGTGTACCGCGGGTTCTTTTCTGTCCTGTCTTCTTGTCCTGAAATACTGAGGTACATGCATGGCACTATTCTTATCCTATCAGCCCCACGGGTGGCAAGAACCTGCACGATCCGATTGGAGACGTACAAGATCCATTATGCAAGGTACAGATGTGTCAGCTGAGGTGCGTCAATCGACGCGAGAGACGAGAAAGGTACGTACTGTTGCTGCTGAGGAACTCATGGATAGTAGTATGTAGAGGGTTAAAGGAAGATAGAAGATACAGTACCTACGGTAGATTTAGAATTTAGAGTCTCAAGCGGCGGACGGGTTAGCCCTTGTCTCAGTCGGCTCAGCCCCTACTCTCAAAGCTGAATATATCACTGCTTTAGTGATAAATAACAAATATAAAGAAAAACATTTAAGTGGTTGATCTTTTAATGATTGCAACTCGTTACTAGTACTAAAGAATCATATTAATAATGCAAAATTTTATATAGTTCCAGTATACAGAAATCTTAAGTAATCGAGATATGCAATTAAAATTTGAACATCATGTATTACTTATTAAACATATTACCAGCATATGTTATCATAAAAGCAGTCATGTAAACATTCATGATTAATAATGTGTTAAAAAAAAGAAATCTTGCGAAAGAGAATTTGCGAAGAGAATTCTTTGTCAATACAGGCATTATCGGCTCAGATTATTCTGAAAGACCTCTCAGTGTACGTTATACCGGATTGAGTTAGATCTTTCTACTAGATGGGGCTGAGCTGAGCCGACTGTAGACAAGGTTAGCCCGCTCGGGGAAAGTGCCCTTTAGTAGTTGGCCTTTTAGTTGGCCTCTCGCGAGCCCTTCAGTCTGTCACTTGACATTACAGTATTACACAGTATTCCCTCGACTACGGTTTCGATTGTCTTCCTTTGCTGCTGACTTTCCAATCTAATTCCGCTCATGTCAGACGGTCACCCCCGATCCTACTGCATGACTGCTGGCATGAGAGAAAAAGCCATGAGGATCACCTGCCTCATACTGATGACCTATTCCCTTGCTAAACCCGCTCTGCCCCCTATGGATTACAGCACCTAAAACATTCTGGCTGATGCTGCAGCGACCCGTATCAACCAAGGCGCAGGCTAACTAGGCTCGTGTTCCTGCATCATCACAACGAGCCACCACACACCACACCACACTCCTCCCACTTCCATTGACCCGTAGAACTAGACACCCAGTTGGCGAGACGAGACGATCCAAGACGATCCAAGGCAACAAAGATCCGGCGGCGGACCCCGCAGTGCAGCGCCGTGGTGCCTGAAGCCGCGGTGGCTGTAGTTTCGGACTCGTTCGGCCAAACTGGCTATCCAACGTGGTTCGCTATGACTATGTGCTGAACATTCTATGTCTGCATGATGCTGCAAGCTGCCAAACTGCTCTGACAACAAGGCATGACGCCGAAATTCTCGATACGAGCTTCGAGTACTAAGTGTCTCGCACGGAGGCAATGAAGTGTGGTAACAAGATTTGACAGCAGCAGCAGCAGCAGCAGTGCGTGTAAAGAGTTTGGAGCAAGCGCTGCTTGGTACCGGTTCGATGGCGCTAGTCTCCGGTTGGGAGACGATAGTATTTATACTTCTCAGAGTAGAGGAATCCTACCGGTGGTATTCTGGCATGGTGTGCTGCGGATCTCGATTCGCTGGCTGTCGAAATCGATTTTCCAATACTTAACCTTCCATCTATGCCTCTTCCCTGCGCTCTTTTGGTTTCAACGAATCGTCCTCCCTTGTATCAGGTTTTAATTTTTTGTCTTTCCTTCGAACGTCTCGAGTGTATAGCTAGCTCCACGAAATTAGCTTGAAATGACAGGGGACAACGAGCGATTTGATTTGATACCAAGCTCCCTCGGGTTTTAAGAGTTTGAGTGGACTCTTACTTATGTACAAGAAGAGCTTGTCGCCCAATCGTCTCATGAAAGCAAACACCACCCTCATCCAGAGCCTTGCGCTTTCAGGAACTGACATATCTTTCCGAGATTATTTAGTAAGTCTTTTCGCCTTCACAACACTTCAACCATTTTGTCTTGCTTGAAACGTGGAGATATCAGACACCCTTGTTCAGGACAGCCTGCCATTCATCCTCCCTCGGCTTGATCTTCTATTCGTCAAGCCGCGCCCCACGCTGTGAGCCAGAGCGGAAGTTTCAGATCTTCCCTACATTAGCTCCGTCTTTAAGGCACTGTCCGCAGCTTCCCAGGCTCCCCAGGCTCCCCAAATCTCATCTCCTGCCATTTTCCCGTTCGACGCCGTTCTTTAATGCACAGGAAACGGCGTTGCGATGGTACATATGACCTTGACGGATTCTATCCTAATTTCGCTTGTGTGTGTGTCTTCATTTATATCTCTCCACACATCCAGTGTCAGCTTGTTGGCATCCTCGAACAAGGTTTTCTCTTCTTACTACGTACCCACCTTACCTTATGTTTCAACGGGCGTGTGCAACATGCAAGTGCTGACCTGGTGCAGTTCTAGTGGCCGCTTTTAGTTGAGGATCCCCATCCGCACAATTCGTTCGACGTGCCAGACCACTGAAGCGAAAAACTTACGCGGCAAGCCTAAGCCCTAGGTACCGGTCCGGACAACCCTAAGCATAACCGGCGGAGATACCTGAAGATTGATAAGGAACGTCGCCAGCGAAGTCGACCCTCACGGTCCGACGACGGGCCTCTGGCCTTTCGCAGGTGTCGGCAAGGTGTCGAGAGCACCATCATTATATCCAGGGCTACGTGGTCGGGTTGGTGCGATCAAATTGCAGTGTCTTCGATGAACAACAACAGTAAGTTTACCTCTGTGTTCATATAGCGGTTGTGCATAACGCCTTGGGGATTCATCTGCAACTTTTTCAAACATTATGTTGTTCTCAAGGCTAAAATCGATCTGTTTGCTACTTGAAGTTCTGTACCCTCTTACAAACCCGTTGGAATACTGTCAGATACGCATGCAAGGGGTCGTTAACCATTATTGACATTGCTTTTCACCTTATACCCCAAATCTTTTGACCCGAGGGTATGGTACGATGTCTTTGATATTGGCTGAAAAGCTGGGAGCGTGGACCAGGTTGTGCTCACATCCAATTGCAATCCCCGCCCACCTTTGTTTTTTTGCTGATCTCCTCTCATTCGTGTATCACCGTGGTGGCTAGTGACTAACAAGGCACTAGCGCTCCTCCACGGTCCCTACGACTACCCTCTCCAGACCGAGAGCGAGTCGCTAGGGCAAATCCGGGCATATGCAAGCCAAACCCCGTTGCTGACTGAAAATTCCATTGGGAGTCTTCATCGGTCTGACGGCTACGGCTTGCTAGGCCAGCAACTCGTCCACTCGATGCCATTGCATCCCGCCAAGCCTTTCGGTTATGCGTCTCAACCCAGCATTCTGGCTGTGCCGTCGTAAGTTTTCCTCGTTCGGAAACCCCATCAGTCTTTCCGTACGCCCCCTAAGCGATGCCATTGGTTCGTTCACTCCATCTGCCTTGTTTCATCTTCTCTTGCCTTCTTTCCTCCTCACCTCTTTGCCCCCAAATGCTGTCATGGTATTATTGGCACCAGCATTCTGAATTGCGCGATATTTCGTGCATAACCCAGCGGCGTGGCTCGTCACACCGATCACACGACGTGGTATCAATTCTCTAGCCATGCATTAGCTGTTCTCCCGCCGTCTAGGCGTAACACCGAATTTCACGATGATCTGATGTACTCTCAGCCGCGCCGCGGAACCACAGACTCGAATATGGCTAACCAATGAATCATATGAGGCATCAGTTTCCAGACTGGACCTGGATTATCCTTGAGTCCACTGGATTCGAGTTGTGATTCTGCATCGACCAGTCCCAGTTCAGCCTCATCATCCTTTGTCTTCTCACCCCACGCCACTAATTCCACGAATGGCTTCAACAACATTGCAGGCTTCTCCTCGGCAGCGCCAGTGGGCTACCCGACAACGCTGAAGTATCCGCAGGCATACTTGCCAACGATGTACGACGGTAGACCACGAAACACATCAATGTGCGTTCCCTTCTCGCATGCTTGTGCTTCCCATCTTCATCTTCCTTGAGCCATGGCAATCTTGTCGTCTGACCGTTATCGTCGAATACTAGTCCGTCGTCCACGGGTATGCCACCTCCCTCGCAAGCTCCAGGAAACACCAATGCAGTGTTACCATCGCTTGGTACGACCACAAGAGACTCCTACCCAACATCATCGCCTCACTTCCCCAGGTACGGATATCCTCCTCATGGGAATTCCAATTTCCTATCCAATCCTTCAGCAAATTCTATTCTGGCTAGCCCTAGAGTTCTCGACTCATCCCTCAATCCAATGTCGCAAAATACGAGCGCCAGCTACGGCCTCCCGGGTCAGGACACCTCAGCTTCCTACCCGCTTAATTCACAGAACACGGTGCCTCCATTCGTAAAGACCAGAGCTATCCAATCCATCACCGACAAGAAGGGCCAGTCTGTCCAAGTGGAAGTCCAAGCAAAGATTGACAAAGGATTTTTCCAAACTGACCCGGAGCAAGATTGGACTTGTTATCGACGCAATTACTTTTCGGTCGCCTGTTCCTATAGCCTCAAGCCGTACTACAATACCGCTTCTGAGCCTCTATATCTGGGTCGAGATCGGATCCAGGCTTTCGCAATGTGCATATCAGCCAGGGTTGACGGTGAAGAAGGAAAGGTTATCGACCTGGTCCAACACACCCCGAAACGCGACAAAGGGCCTATGGGACGACCAGAAAAGGTGAAATTGACACCACATCCCTCGGGATCGCTAGGAATCTACGATGCCGGCGGAGGCATCAGCCCCAGTTCACAGCTGACAAGCCCCGAGTATGAGCCAGTTTACGCACCATCTGCGCCAACCCAGCAGCAAAGTCAGACGATGGCAACATTTGATCGTATTCAATTCAAGAATGCTACAGCCAACAACGGGAAGAGAAGGGCGGCACAGCAGTACTTCCACATTGTGGTGGAGTTATTTGCCGATGTGCCAAATAGCCAATCTTCACCAAGTCCATGGACTAAGATTGCCACTCGAATATCTGCTCCCATGGTTGTACGCGGTCGTTCGCCCGGCCACTATTCAGAAGATCGTCGTAGCAGCTCAACGAGTATGGGTCCTGGAGGGGGTTCTAGTGGCGACAGTGCTGGAAGTCAAGGTAACTCGAATGCCCCTGGTCCGCCCGGCGCGTTGCGAGGTGGCATGTCAGCGCTGCCTTTCGCCGGATCTTCCCGAGTGGGTAGCGGTGCGTACCGATCGCATCGCGATTCTCAGCACGACTCCCTTTCGAACAGTCCTTCCAAGATCTCTTCGGCCTCATCAAGCTATGGTAGCGCTAAAATGATGTCGCTTGAGCGCCCCCGAGATCTCGTCCTCACCAAAGAAGAAACTAGTACTATAGACGATCACGAGGGCTACCTATACTTTCCTTCGCCTCTTGCCGAGATTCCCGAGAACGGTCGTTTCATGCGTCCTCAGCTTCCGTCTGTCAGTTCCAGTGCGTTCAAAACCGAGCCCCTGCTTACTCCATCCCACTACGAACCTTCGTACAGCTATATCAACAACACTCCGGAAAGGCAGCATACCGGTTTGGAATCAAGGGCGTCTATTAAAGAGGAAAATGCTGATTCTCCTACCGGCTTTTCTTGGTTTCAACCGAATGACGGTCGCCAATCACATCCAACTTCAGCACTGAGCAATCCTGATTATCTCCGGAGCTGTGGACGATTTCAAGGGGTTGAAAGCAGCCGAGGGTACTATCCCGTTGCGCCTGCATTGTGAACAGGCGATTGGCCTCATGATGCTTCTTCTACCGCGACCGTCAATCTCCTATAAAGCCACTTTTTGAAGTCTCAATCCGGCCAGCCAATGATGTGGACTCGACTCAAAACCTTTAACGTACAAAAATCGTACTAACAATACCCGGATCCGTAACTAATCTTTTTCATTGATGTTTCTTCTTTTTCGGCGACCCTGATTGCCCTTGGAATTTCGTTATTTGACTTTGGTAGTAACGTTGATGGGCACGATGTAGATGGACTTCAATCATTGTTTTGGCGCTATATACCTTGGGTTGGGAACCCTATAGAGGGAACGGCTGGGCAGGATATGGCGGGATGCGAACAGGATATAGTATCGGCGCTACAGGCTGGGAAAGCTGGGAAAGCTGCAAAAGCATGGGTCGCAGCGGCAATGTTCTAGACGGGATACTTGGGGGACTACCAGTGCTGGCTAGCATTGTGATGGTTTTGCAAATGCACTATTAGAGTAGAACAATCGTTTGGACTACTTCAAGCAAATCAGACCGAGAATGACATGAAACACAGTCGTGATGGAAGACCTGGGTGGCAACAGGCATCGGCACAATTGGTAGAAAACCCCAGCAAGTCCATTAGCATTTCTGTCGAACTTGAGATGATGTCAAGCGTAGCAGGACGTTCTTACTACGACTTGAAGAGAATGAAAGGTCAATACTACTCCACTTCAGCAAGAGCAACATCAACGTCGTATAACAATCGAATCTCGGATCATTCCAGGCATCGTGAAGGTGGATTGCTTTTAAGGGGTAAACCCTCTTCTCCCGTCAAGCTGATAGAAGTAAAAGGGAGTGGAGAAACCCCCTGAGATTGGGCAGCCATCGGACTCTGGCCGTTAGCGAAGCGCTAAAGTGAGATACATGCTCGCCGTACTAGCCTTCCTCCCGCGTCATCACACTTTCCACTTTCCACAGGATTTACCAAGGTCGACGTCGACCTCCTCCCCTCCTCCCCTTCTCCTTAACTACTCTAATGTGTTTCTAGTCCTCTACATCAAGCTGATTTGCTCTCTAGAATCACTATTGAACGCCTCACTCACAATCAAGCTGAGCAGTCACGCGAATACTACCAACATAGGCGGTCTGAGGTTACTGTACCTTACCTCGCCATTTTCCCTAGCCATCCCAAAACACCACAACTCTTGAGGACTAGTGTCTAGTTTGCCATCTCCTAATCCTATACCAAGTCCTACTCAGGCACAATGTCCCGTTTTGGTGGTGACTCTCGTCCTTACGGTGGTTATGATCGCGGTGGTGGAGGCGGGGAAAGCTGGGATCCTGAGCGTTTCGGTCGTGAAAGAGACCGTGCCGAGAGATCTCGAGGTCCAGCGCTTGCGGAACGAGATATCTACGAAGAACGTGACGTCTTTCAACCGAGACCGAGTCGTGGTAGTGCGAGGCGAGAGAGTTCCGCCGACGGTTTCTACCATGGTGGTGGAGGAACCAGGGGCCAAGCATCCTTCGAGGAGAAAGATATCTATCGTCACGAAGAGAGATTTGGGCCGCCAGCAAGACGAGCAAGACCGCCGCCAGCAAGATATTACGATGAGGAGGTAGACAGCTTCGATGGGAGCCCTGGCAGAGGCCAGATGGTACCTTTCGAGAGTCGTAGGACAAGCATCAATATCGAAAAGAATTACACCCCACCACCTCGGCGAGCTCCACCGAGGCCAACCATCATCCGGCGCCAATCTAGTCTTGACACTTTCGATCGGAAACCACTGCCTCGATACGGAGCTCCAACGAGAGGGCCTCCTGAGACTATTGTCATCCCCACTAGGAGCCGCAGGAGGAGTCCGCCGCCAAGGTTTGTAGAACGAGATTACGAAGAGGATATCAGGGTTGCTGAGCCCGATTTTTATGGCGATGAAGATTTCAGGGGCTTCAAAGAGAGAGAAGTCTCTACGGTTAGGAGACGAAGAGCTAATAGTGAAGTGGCTGAGTTCAAAGAAGAGATTTTGGAGGTGAAAGAAGAGGAGCCGTTCCCGAGGCGTGGTAAGACCAAGATGCCGAGGAAGCTGGTCAATAAGATGGCCATCATTGAACTGGGATATCCGTTTGAGGAAGAGGTGAGTCAAGTTATCCTGGAGTCTAACCCTTCCTTATTCAATTTACAGGGAGAAACCATCATCATCCTCAAGGCTCTGGGTAAAGAGCATATAGACGAAGTCATCAGGATAAGCAAGGAGATGAATGAAAGGCCCGTCAGGGAAGAAGGTCAGTCGTTCTTCTAGTCCTCTTAAACCGTCTTTGGCTTACCATTTGGCAGTGCGGAAAACCTATGTAATCGAATCTGGCCCTCCTCCGCCTCCGCCACCCGAGGTTATAGAACGCCGTACGGAAATCATTATTAATCCTCCAGAGCCAGCCGAAATCCCGCGCTCAGTTCGTGAATGGGACGTAATGAGCGGAACTGCAGGAGGCAAATCTGAGCATGGCCACAAGTCCGAGCATGGCGGCCACAAATCCGAATACGGAGGCCATAAGTCCGAATACGGAGGCCATAAGTCCGAGCATGGCGGCCACAAATCTGAACACGGAGGCCACAAGTCCGAGCGTGGAGCTCGGTCCCACAAGAGCCACTCTCGAGCCCGCAGTTCGTCCTCTTCCAGCAGCAGCTCTGGTCCCTCAGCCATTGAAATCGTCCGCAAACCCAGCAAAAAACACCGCCATCGCTCCCGTTCCTCCACCGGCCACAAAACTGAATATCTTCAAGAAGAAAAAGGCGAATCAAATTCGATGCACGGGCTCTCGCTTGTCGTTCCGAGCCGCAGTAAAGACGCCCACAAAGACGAGCGTCAGATCAAAGCCGAGATCCGTGCGCTGGAGGCGGAGAAGAAGATGCTCAAGTACGAGAGGGAGATTGAAAAGGAGCATCGGAGGGCGGACAAGTATAAAGAGGAGCCGGTCATACTCGAGAGAGATAGAGACGTGGTGAAGATTGAGAAGGATCGCAAAGGTAGGATGAGCCTTGTGAGATAGTGTTGACTTGGGGAGGAAGAGGAGGCTGATCTTTGTTCATCTGGGTACAGCTCCTCCGAATCCGAAGGTTATTAAGGCTATGTTGGCGACTTTGACTTAGCTCTCGTCTTGGGTCGTGGCAAGCGCTTGCCAATGCTTCGATGCAAGCTTTCAGCTGTATTGGCCTGAACCGATATGGACGGTCACCTTTGGACGTCTCGTTTGCAACACTATCCGGAATTCAACCTGACTTCCCGGGGACACTGCACAAACTCCCGAACACGAACAAAGACTCGTTGTCACCACAATCCCACATTTCCAGCAAAATACGAAGCACCTGCACGTTCTAACATCTCACTAATTCCAACAGACGTATTTCCTCAGTCATTTTTCCTAGATATCTGGCGGGATCTGCTCCAATGGCTGAGAGTCGATGTAGCGAGATGGATGTAGCTAGTAACGAAGTTATGCCCATTTTGCTTTCATGTGCAGACATGTCCAAGGGATGGTTTTCATATCTTGAAGATCGATTCTAGAACTTCAAGGCCACACTTTCTACTCGGTTATCTTTCTTTTCCATTTTCCTTCCGTCTGCTCATCCCTTATTCTATCCTTCTTTCTCATCCTTCATCTTCATCCTTCATCCCCTTCCCATCCCTTACCCCCACCACCTACCTCCTAATCCCTAACCACGATCCCCACCCCCTCTCCCTGTCCTCTCCCTTCCCTACTCCAGACCCAACCCACCATAACCCCCCTCAGTGCCGGTGCATCTCCAACATCGACCCCCTCTCATCAGGAAACCCTTCAGTTTCTCATTCACAACCTCTCTTGCTCTTCCCGAGTCTTCTCGTGTTTGCCAGAAATGTTCGTTTTGGGGTTCATTGCGGGAAGTGGAATTCGGTTCCAGTTTTTGGTTTCTTTCCCCGGAATTTTTCTCCTCACGGCTGCGTTATCATACCCGTCGTCCTGCCCCAATCCCAGAATCCTCTCACCATCACGCTCTTCTTTATCGTGGTGAGACGGCGCTCGTCTGTACCGTCTGCGTCTTTCTCATCAGTCCGAAACCGATTCTTTTACTCCTACTTGATGACATACCAATCCATGTTATTAAATCCTCACATTTCCTACAGTAGGTTACTCAATACTATCTTCAACCCTCGACGCGTTCATCATCTCCCGCGTTTCATTCTGACTTGGAGAGAAGGGCTGAGCTGGTGTTTATGAAAGAGGTAACGAACGCTGTGAGGAAGAACAGTTCAGGGGTTGATGAGCACGTTTGCGTCACTGTCTTCTATTTCTCTTCTAGATCGTCCAATCAGATCACTGGGCCAGTCTTCGTGGATATCGACTTTTTAAAAATCACTTCGATTATGGTTATCTATCTCATGAGCAGGCTTTTGTAGGATTCAACAAATTCGCTATCTTCCTAGCTCATCGTAATTTCTTTCGATAAACGTTTTCCTTTTCAATGATGGTTTGAATTGCACTCTTTTTTTTTTCCTTTTTCGGATCCTCTAATGTCGGACTTGGAAGACATGCTAAATTCGCTGGTTGGTCATGCTCTTTTCAGTTTGGGCGCTCGGTTTTGATCTACATATATAATTCTTTCCGGGTTCAAGAGATTCGGGTTTTTCAGTTTGCATCTGATTCTGGTGTTGATTGTAAGGATTGAGATGAGGGGATCTGTATGTATGTGCGTGGGTGTGCGTATGTGAGTGTGAGTGTGGGTGGGGAAGAGCGAAGGGGAGTGTCCGTTGATGAGAGGCGTTACCTGCTGGAGTGGAAGGGGGGTGTTTGTGTTGAACGAGATGGGGGAGGACCGAAGGCGGGAGAGGGCGGGGCATGAGTTAGTTGTCAAGGGAGTTTGTGATAAAGGGGGCAGGCGTGAGGCAGGGCTTTGAGGTTGCAGGAGTTTGAGATGAGTACCTACTTACATGGGAGAAAAGGAGGAAGGCGATGAAGGGATGGCCACTCATCTTTACCGTTTTCGGCATTTGTTCCTCTGTTTCGTTTTTGTTCATCACGATACGGGATTGAAGAAATATGATGCAATCGAATAAGCCAAAAAACACCAATATGATATCCTCCTTGATATGTACACCAAAAGGGAAAAAAATAAGTGGGTTGAGCTTGATCCTCCCCTCCTCCTCCCCCCCACCCCATCCCAGGCACAGACACCCATTCCCTAATTCTACATAGCCGCAAGTCCACTTGGAACAGTCTCGCAAGTCCATTCCTAAACCCTGCTCCATCAAACACCGCCATCGCGTATACAAAACAAATACCATCCCTCGCTATAACTATGGTATCTTAATACCCACATCAGTTACCTATACCTCAAACATCCAACTCTTTTTGCCAACACCTTGCCCCAATCCCAGTCCCAGACCCGACTTCCTTTCTTCTCACACATGGAAAGGAAAGGGTTGACGCTAGTTTAAAGACGACGGGGAAGGGGCGTGTGGGTGGGGGAAAAGGGTTAGAAGAGGGGACGGAGTGGGATGAAGATGGAAGGGACAGAACCCCAAATCCGACAGGAGCGGAGCTGTAAGAGTAATGGAAACAGCTTTTATCTTGATCTCACTCAAAACCACTGTTCAAGAGATGTCACCATTTCCTCCCCCCCCCATCCTATCCAACAAACGCTTTTCTTCGCCCTCAAACTCTCCCCTTCGCCCAAAAAAAGCCTCTCTAACGCTAAGAATTTCAACTGCTTCCTCCCTCCACTCCTTCCCGCCCCGTGCACGAATAACGCGAGAAATTGAGTGAGAAAGAGTCGGAGACGAATGACGATGGGCATGACAGATGAAAAAAGAGAGTTGGCCGCAACGGAAAAAGGTATATAAGACACTTCTTCAACAAACGTTGTCCACTGATGCTGCTACAACCTGCCAAGGGGGTATTGCACACCATTAAACAAACACCATACAAATACACCCACCACCTCCCCTTTCACGTTTACCCACCTAATCCCTCTTCCCCGTCCCTCCACCATACCCATTCATTCCAAACGCCCCACTGCCTGGAAACGCATACCCTGTCCCTCTCTCCCCACCCCCACCTACCCTCTCCTTTCCATATCTCTTGATCCTCCTCGGCAACTCCACCCCCCTAAAATATGCCAGACTCCCCGCTACACCCACACCGGCACTCAAGAGACAATAAAAGACGGTACTCAAATGCACGTGTCCGCCTAGACCGTAGGAAGCGGTCGTGCTGGGCGGTAGTATGGGGGTGGTATACCAGCGTACACTGAATCGGAATTCTAAAGGATCGCCGATGACGAGTTTTGTCGAGTTGCGCGCAAGACTGGGGACGCTGTACGCAGTCGCTGCGAGGATATCGGCTTCTTCGGAGGCGAGGTTTGGGGAGGTGTGGAGGACGACGTTGAGGGATGGGGAGATATGTAGGTGGCTGAACTGGAGAGTGCCAGCTAGGGCGAATATGAGTGGGATATAATCGTCTTGATTCTGCGTCGGGGGACTGATGGAGGTTGTTCCGGAGGGGGAGATCAGGGGGTGGGTGGGGATGCGGCAGGTTAAGGGAGCGTCGTTGTGAATGTAGAATTCTAGGAGGTGGTAGAGAGGGTCGGTGATTTCAGAGATGGTGCAGTTAATATCTAGAAACGGGAGCGCGTGGTTTAGTTCCAAAGGTCCGAAAGCAGGTGGTGAATGGGGGCTGTGGATAGAAAAGCACCTTTTTCGACGCCAAAGTAAAGTTCCAGAGGACGACCGGTTTCGTTACATGTGGGAAAGGGAATGTATTGGAGATGGCCTTCGGGGTCAGTGATCTATGGGATTCAGTCCGTGTGTCAGAGGTAGACCATTGAGGTTTCGGTTTGTGATGCAGATCTGGGGGTTGGATCTTACATGCTCGCCAGTCTCACTGAAGGCGCACGAATTTCCGGTCAGCAAAGGTCCCTTTGAAGCTCACCGCACTGTGTGCATGAAAGATGTCTTCTGAAGGAGTGGGTACGACACACATTGTCCGATTTAGACAGCTAATTGGTATAGCTTGAGCAGGCGCATAGCTGCTGGCCTTTTGATCTGGCTTCGCTGCGCTCACAGCCTCGGCCAGGAAGCCCAAGAAAACTAAAACTACATGAACAACGAAGAGAATGGTCCGCGAGCTCGACCCCTGAAGCAGCATCGTGGGGGATGTTATGGTGAGCTCTTACCGGTCCATGTTGACACGGTTTGGATATCTGGATTCGAAGCGGGAGATCAACATCGTGGTTCCCCGGCTCGCCTTATGAGGCGGCCGCAGTCGCCCCTGGATCTCATCTTACCCCCTTCCTGAACTCGGTCTCGAACACGGTATCAGCCTTGTTTACTATATCACTCGGACGGTGCTGTGTCGAAACTTGAAGATGGGACTTTTGATTCGTGTACTCGTCTGCCTGAACGGCTCTCTATACAAAAGCGCTAACCTATGTTCAATTTGATCACTGCAAGAACCCTAAACTCCTATGTTAGATTTCCTCTTGAAAGCATTGATAAGCCCGCTGGTGCTCGAGTCGTGCTTCGTGCTCTCTGCGCTCTCATCCAGCTCAGCCTGGATCTTCTTCGCTAGGGACTTTCCAAGCTCAACACCCCACTGGTCGAAGCTGTTGATGTTCCACACAGCACCCTCAGTAAACGTGCAGTGCTCATAGTATGCAATCAATGCACCCAGAGTACCGGGGGTGATCTTCTGAGCGAGGATAGAGGTCGTAGGTCGGTTACCGAGGAAAGTCTTGTGAGGGACAAGCTCATCGGGTGCACCTTCGGCTTTGACTTCATCAGGCGTTTTGCCAACCATTAGGGCTTCTCCCTGGGCAAAAAAGTTGGAAGCAAGCATCCTAACACGTGTCAGCACGGTGCGGGAGAAAGAGAAGATGGCGGAATGGAATAAGTAAATGGAGCAACCGTCATACAAGACAAACAGGAAAGACGAAGCTTACTTTTGATGCTTGTTACCCTCAATCGGGTTATGGCTTTCAGCGGCAAGAATGAAGTCGGTCGGGATGAGCTTAGTGCCTTGGTGCAAGAGTTGGTAGAATGAATGTTGAGCGTTTGTGGCAGGCTCGCCAAACACGATTGCTCCGGTGGTGTATTTGACATAATCACCAGTTCTTGTGATTGCCTTGCCATTCGATTCCATAGAAAGTTGCTGAAGGTAAGCTGGGAAGCGATGTAAGTATTGGTCGAATGGAGATACGAGATGGGTTTGAGCGCCGAAGAAATCAGAGTACCAGACGCTCAGAAGACCTCCAAGTACAGGGATGTTTTCCTCGAAAGGTGTCTCCTTGAAGTGTTTGTCCATAGCATGTGCGCCAGCAAGGAATTCGTGGAATCTGTCGAAACCAATATACAAGGCGACACTTAGGCCAATGGCACTCCAAACACTATACCGACCACCAACCCAGCTCTCAAAGCCAAACATGTTCTTCTTATCGATCCCGAACTTAGTTACTTCTTCGACGTTGGTGGAAAGAGCCACGAAGTGCTTTGCAATGTGCTCATCCTCTTTGGCTGACTTGAGGAACCAAGACTTGGCCGTGTTGGCATTGGTGGTTGTCTCGGCGGTGGTGAAGGTCTTAGAAGCGACCAAGAAAAGAGTTGTCTCAGGATCGGAGTCACGCAAAGCCTCTGCCATATGTGTACCATCAATGTTGGATACAAAGTGAAGCTTCATACTTCGGTCACCGTATGGCTTCAGGGCTTCTGTAACCATCACCGGTCCACTGCACTGCTATTAGCATGGAGATGCTTGGTGCATAGGATTGGTTCGACTCACAGGTCAGAGCCCCCAATACCAATGTTGACGATCGTGTTCATCTTCTTTCCTGTGTATCCTTTCCACTCTCCGCTTCTTACCTGCTCTGAAAAGTATCTCATGTGGTCTAGCACGCTATTGACATCTTCCACTACACTCTTCCCAGCTACCTGCATAGGCTGGTTCGTGACGTTTCTCAGGGCGACATGGTATACCGCTCGCTTTTCTGTGAAGTTGATCTGTTCCCCCGCAAACATCTCATCCCGAAGCTTTTCGAGTCCGCATTCTTTTGCAAGACTAACAAGGAGCGAGATTGTCTCTTCAGTAACGAAGTTCTTGGAGAAATCAAAGAGGGTCTCAGAGTTGTCCACCGAGTTCTTGAATGTGTGGGAGAATTTCTGAAAGCGCTGAGGGTCTTTCGCGAAGAATTCCTTGAGCACAATGTTGCGGCCCAAGGTGGTATGGTGCTCCTGGAGCTGTTGCCATGCTTGGAGATCGCTTGCTTGTGCGAAGCCCGGCATCGCTGCTGCTGCTTGGATTCCGGTGCTGTATCTGTCAGGTAAATTCGTGTCTGACAGCTGGTGGCAGTGAATAGCGCTATCAATGCAATGAGTAGTTGGTGTAAAAACTTTGGACTTGGGAGCTGTGAAGGAGCTCTCGGAAGTTTGCCCCACCAGATATTTGTGCTGGCGCACAGAGCCCGCCCCCCACCACAACACGTCCGTCACACTTGCATATGCGAAGCTGAAGCTTCACTCATCAGAACACAGAGCGTAATGTCGACTACCAGAAAATTGTACAGGTTTTAAGTAGGTGGTCAGTGGGCGAGATGGTACGATCTGACGCAGCTCGGAGCAAAGGCAGAGAATGTAGAATGTTTAACGTTCTTGATGTTATTGCATGGACATGTCCTCTGGTGTGTTGAAAATCAAGTACGCCTCTTAAAAAGCAACCTCCCGTGATTCTACGCTTGATCAGATGCTATCATGCCTCATATCATCCAGTCGTCATCAGCCAGTGACACTACCAAATGAAGGATCCTTAACACTGCCCCCAGCGTCCCCAAGTCCTGCAACAGGGCGATTGTAGGACCAGCCGGCAAATTGCTGTTGCATTGTCTGCGAGAGCATGGGCCCGTCTACGTACGAGTCTGTAGGAGCTTCTGATGTGAACTCGCGGTCGAAGTTGGCCGTGTCAAGCGCATCGACCTATGAATGTCAGCTTCCGGTCTAGCTTGATGCATGCGCGAGTGATACGTACCACATTCGGCTTGAACACAGGATCGTACTTCCTCTGCAACAATTTCCTCCAATCGATGGCATTGAAAAATTGATGCGCCTTGATCTCAGAAGGTCCTTTGGCACCAAGTCTGGTTGCAGGATTGCGGTCAAGAAGCTGTATCAACAAGTCCTTCGCAGCTGGAGGAACAATCTCCGGACCAGGAAAGTGGAGAGGCTCAGAAAGAATCTTGCGGTACATCTCGTTTGTGTTTTCGTCATAGTATGGTGGCAGTCCGGTCAACATCTCGTAGAGAAGTACACCGAGAGTCCACCAATCTACTGTTTTGTTGTACCCTTGACCCAAGAGTAGCTCTGGCGCAAGGTACTCTGGGGTACCACAGAAGGTGTTTGTTCGATCTTCGTCCTTCATGTCCAGCTTGCAGAGTCCAAAATCGCACAGCGCGATATGTCCGGAATAGTCAAGCAATATATTCTCCGGCTTTAAATCTCTGTAGACGACGTTGAAGCCGTGGAGACATTCCAAAGCACATAGAAGCTCTGCGGTGTAAAACCTAGCTCGACTGACGTCGAACCGCTGCTCACGTTGTAAATGATGGAACAGCTCTCCGCCGTTGACGAATGCAAGAACAAGGTAAAGCTTTTCAGGAGACTGAAACGAGAATTTTAGAGGGACAATGAAAGGATTGTTGATCTGAGCGAGGACCGATCGCTCTGCAAGAGTATGCGCCACTTCTGACCTGGAGATAATGTGAGCTTTTCGTATCGTCTTTAAAGCGTATATCCGGTGAGTATCCCGTTTCAGAACCTGCATAACCTTGCCAAAGCTGCCTTTTCCGACGACCTTGAGGAGTTCGAAATCCTCAATCTTCAGCGTTCGTTGTCGGTTTTCGACGAATGTGACACCGATCTTGAGCGATCCAGTCCCGAAAGCTACATCCAACCATTCAGTGCCGCTTTGCCCCAGCTGCCGCTCCTGTTGCGCGAACGCCGCTTGGTTCTTCTCTCTATCCTTCTTGTTTGCTTTTGGATCTTCTATGTATTGTTTTTTCTCTTCGAACCGTGGGGTCACGCGACAGACACCAAGAAATATATCCTCACTTCTACCCGCCCCAGGACGGGCGTTGGGATTCCGTAGATAGAGCTGCACAGATAATTCCGTAACGCGGGAAACATCGAATTTGTATGAAGTATTGTCACCAGCCCAGTAAGGGTTCTCAGGGCTTCCGGAGACCGAGTCTACAAATACCTGCAGTTTGTCAAAGTCAAGCAGTGCGTAAGGCAAATGGCGTGATGAGTAACGGCCATGGATTGTCGGAGCAGCATTGATGCCTCCACTAGTCTGCGGGCGACCATTGCTGGCATATGAACCTGCCATCGTGCCAGGAGTCCGACCGGCTGAAGGGTCTCCGCGCATCGATCCGGCCACTGAGAACCCACTGCCGCCAGATACTGAATTCTGCGTCTGGGAACCATAACTCTGCTGGTAGTGCGGAGGTAGCGAAAAGCCTTTGCCTTCGTGAAGAGTGACAATGAGGATACCAGGTTTGGTTGGCGCTGCGGGAGGAGAAACCATGGATTCCGACGCAGCTATATACTATAAGTCTTGTACTCGGTCTTCGGGTTGAGGATGTAGACCTATGCCATTGCTACTGCTACTGTTCATGCTGCCGCTGTTCATCCCCAGCTTTTCGTCTATAGGCTGTGGGTCGTCGGCTTTGATTGTTGAGGTGGACGTTGACCGGCCAAGAGGGTTCTTCAATGGCCCAAGATGGGTCTCCTTGAACTCTACGTACAGGTCAGTAGAGTCTGTTCAACTGGAATACCAGGTGGCCTACTCTTCGTTAGATTCCAAGACATTTTAAAGGAGCGGGTGTATAGGACGGTATGGATGATTGGCGTTTGAATCGTGGGGGGTTTGAGCGAGGGCGGGTGTAGTGTTTCTGAATGCGGAGAACTGATCTACAGCTCTTGTCGAAGGCTAGCCGAGAGATTTGGTTGAGATGAGAGAAAGTAAGGAAAACAGGGAGTACTGGTAGGCAGAGAAAGAACGACAGATAAGCTCATTTGATTGATGGTCAAGGGGATGATGCCAAGTTGTGTGTGTTTGGGATGCCGTTGTGAGGCAAATTCATACCTATGTGCTTGTTTTGGTGGGGGCCCTCAGCCACGAATGCCATTCAAGACTCAGCCTTGCCGTTCTTGGTCGGCTTTCATTTGGCTGACCCTGACCTGCACCTGAACTCCATCGTTCATTGCGCTTCATCCCACGAAGCTCTAATAATGCCTCCATATTCATTGCTGAATCCACGCCTATGAGATACTAAGCACGACATCTTCCCAAATCTCAAGACCACATCATCTCTACAGGTCGAGTTCTACGGTCCTGTACGTGCGCAGGGCGGCCTGTATCTACTTAAGCGGGGGGTAACCAGCTTTCTGTTAGGATGGGCGTCATCAGGAAGAAGACGGTAACGCGAGGGACGGAGGGAGGCTTGAAGTACATCTGTGATGTTTGTTCCGGAGACATCACCTCTACCGTAAGTATTCGGTGTATTAGCCTCCTGCATTCGCGCCCATGTACTTTCGGCAGTGTTTGGAGCTATTCTGAATGATTCCAGGTTCGCATCCGATGCGCCTCTCCAGTCTGTAACGACTACGATCTCTGTGTACCGTGCTTCTCGAAAGGCGAGAGTTCACGTGATCATGACCCTCGAACGCATTCCTACTCGGTCATTGAGCAGCATTCGATACCCATATATACTAAGGATTGGGGCGCGGACGAGGAACTTTTACTACTCGAAGGTGCCGAGGTATATGGACTTGGCTCCTGGGCTGATATAGCAGACCATATTGGAGGCTTCCGAACAAAAGAGGAGGTTCGGGACCATTATATCAAAACCTACATCGAGAGCTCAAAGTTTCCTCTACCGGAAAAAGCAGATCCGAAAGATACCAGTCTGGTAGAAGAGAATCCAAGAGAGAAGTTCCAAGCTCGTAAGAAACGACGGATAGAAGAGCGAAAAGAAGCCGCCAAATCGGCCCCTCCAGCGACACCCAAGCAAAAGCCTACAGCCAGCGTTCCCGCTTGCCACGAAGTCCAAGGCTATATGCCTGGCCGCCTTGAATTTGAGACCGAATTCGCCAATGAAGCCGAAGAAGCAGTCCAACACATGCAATTCGACCCCGGTGATGGCATTAACCCCCGCACCGGCGAGCTCGAACCAGAAATGGAGCTCAAAATGGTTGTTATGGACATTTACAACTCGCGTCTCACCATACGTGCCGACCGCAAGAAAGTCATCTTCGAGCATCTCTTACTAGACTACCGAAAAAATGCGGCGCAAGACAAAAAACGCACCAAAGAAGAGCGCGATTTATTGAACAAAGCAAAACCTTTTGCTAGGATGATGAACCATGATGATTTCACATCTTTTACCGAATCCCTCGAGTATGAACACAACCTTCGCCAAGCCATCGCTCAGCTTCAAGACTGGCGCCAAATGCGCATCGGTGACCTGAAAACGGGAGAAAAATACGAGGCGGACAAGCAGACACGCGCTCAACGTCCGGCTCCCACTGGATCTTTTGACCGCCTGGCAGGCGTGCGGCCCCCTAAACCAGCTCTCCCTATCGAAACCCCCTCCGCCACCACTGAGCTCACCGCCCCCGAATTCCCTTCGCGCCTAAAACCCCCTGTCCAGCCAACAACAGTAACAATAACAACCTCATCCGCAACAAAACCCGAACCTAAAGAAATCAAACTTCCCCTCACGAACGGCTCCTCAAACCCCCACAACCCCCCTCCCCTACCCTCGTCTCAACCCGACAAAAAACCCCACCAGCGCTACACCATCCCCCCCCTCAACGGCACACCCCCGCTCAAACTCACAAATGAGAACGCCACAGATTTGCACTTGCTTACGCGAGAGGAATTGGAGCTGTGCAGCGTGCTGCGCATACTGCCGAAGCCGTATCTGGTAATGAAGGAGGGGTTGATCCGGGAGGCGATGAAGACGGGAGGGGGGCTGAAGAGGAGGTTGGCGAAGGAGGTTTGTAAGGTAT
>JAABUL010003083.1_pt1 | contig 25585 bp, 43 predicted proteins | sample 5559151 | NCBI WGS metagenome assembly JAABUL01 (sample SAMN10711876, study PRJNA513368) | rock metagenome | isolation source: Antarctica rocks | place: Antarctica: Victoria Land, Pudding Butte sud | reverse complement strand
GCATTGAACATCGCACGTTCTCTTCACAGGTTCAGCTCTGACAGCTGGTGGCGGCGGCAGGTGCTGGAGGAGCCGGTGTCGGATGCGCTCGGGCCGAACCGTTGCACTCCGCCGTCATGTATTCTCATCAGAAGCTTCTCGCCCGACATCTCAGCATCCACATCTCCTTCTGCATGGGGTCTATAGGTGGCGGCGGCAGATGCTGGAGGAGCCGGTGGCGGTTGCAGTGGGGCTGGACCGCTGGCCGGCGGTGCGGGCGTGGCTGTCCAACACGCATGTGCCGCTGGCGTCGCTGCAGCTGACCGCCGCCGACGGCCGCGCCGCGCAGCAGGTGATTCTTTGCTCCCGCAGCAGATTTGGCGGGTGCTGACATTACATGTCGAGTTCTGAGCTCGGTTATGCCTGACGACGTCATTGCCGCTACCCTGCTGACACAGGGCGTTGACTTTTATCAGCTCTCATGCCATGCTCCGCTCCGCTTTCCTCAAGTCCAAATTCCATGTTGCCATGCCGCAGCTGCAGCAGCTGATGTGCGCGCCACACTTCCAGCGGGTCTCGGGCCGCCACCTGGCATCCACAGAGATGGCATTCGGCTTCCGCTTTGCGGCGTTGCCGGGGGCCTGGCCGGCGCTGCAATCCCTCGGCGACCTCATCGGCCTGCCCAGGTACATCGCAACAGTGCACAGTTTGCGTGTATGTCCTCGGAGTTTTCGTTGAAATTGTTTGCAACCAACACACAACCATGGTGTTCCGAATGTTCCTGACCGCGCTGCCGGGCGCATGGCCGGCGCTGCAGTCACTGGGCGACCTCATCAGCCTGTTCAGGTGTGCTTGAAGCGTCCTTTTCATGAACGAACGAGGTGACCGCCAACTTCTATTGCGCTGTGTGGCGCGTGGCCGGCGACCTCATTGGCTTGCCCAGGGGCATCACGCTCAGAGCACAGGATTAAATAGGAGCAGCTGCAAAGAGAAAACATCTGAATGTATTAGGCTTCCGCTTCGCCGCGCTGCCCGCGGCTGCAAACTTCGCGACCTCATCGGCCTGCCTAGTTGCTGTTCCATAAGTTTCCCGAAACGCTCTCACAGGCAATGACGATTTTCAGCACGGCCATTACTGTGTTGTGAGAAGCATGAGCACATGCCGCTACTGGTGAAAGCGGCATGTGCTCAAGCTCACATTGCTGTTGTGGCAGTGGCTGTTCCCAGGGAGAACACTTCCCAGGAAGGCGCAATGGAGATCTCGCCTTGCAAGTACAAGCACTCATCTGCTTGTCTGCATCTGATGCAGGCATCCGGCGGCGTTGCCGGGCACGCTGACGAAGCTGTCGCTGTGGGCGCCGTACGCGCCGCGGGCGCAGATATCTATCCAAGCGGATGCTTCTGATCGAAACGATCGAATGGTTGCAGGCACCCGGCGGCGCTGCCGGGCACGCTGACGAAGCTGTCGCTGTGGGCGCCGTATGCGCCGCGGGCGCAGCGCCCCCACCCGGCACTGGGGCCTGCGCTTGCGCACCTGGGACGCCTCAAGTGCCTGTGGCTTGGCGGCTGGCGCGTCAGCCACGTCGACCTGCCGCCCGCACTGCAGCTGCTCAAGCTGCAGGTGCACGCTGTCACAATCCATGCAACAGGCTTCCAAGGCTTACACCTTGGAAGCCTGGTGGGACCTAGACACAATAGCTGGAGGACTCCACGACCTGTTGCCCGCGTTCGCCCGCGCTGCAGCTGCTCAAGCTGTGATGCGCGAGGCCAGCCTTCCCTTTTGCGCTTCCTGCGGGACGCTTCCCGAAGATTACTGTCTCCTGCGCGACACTGGAATGGCTCAACGACAGGAGCTCTTACACTGTGATGCATGCAGAAGCTTTCGAGACAGCATCTCTTGTCACCTCTGGCTACACTCCTTGTCTGTGTCAGAAAATGTTACATGTTGGGCTGCCAGGACTGCACGACCGTTGAGGACGTTGCCGCCTGGCTGCGGTGTCTGGTAGAGGCAGGGGCGGCGCCGCGTGGCAGCACGATCTCATCTCCTTTCATGCAGATTACAAATCTGCTTTGCTGCCTCTCGCAGGACTGCACGACCGTCGAGGATGTCGCTGCCTGGCCGCCGCCGCTGCGGTGTCTGGTGGAGGCGGGGACGGCGCCGTGCGGCACCACGATTTCATTTCTGCCTTTGCCGAGTTCAACTGTGATTTCCGCGTCTCTGCAGGACTGGACAACATTGGAGGATGTGGCCGCCTGGCCGCCGCCGCTGCGGTGTCTGGTGGAGGCGGGGGCGATGCCGCGCGGCACTACGACTTGATTTTTATTTTGCTGATTCCGTTTCCTTTCCTTGTTCCCAGGACTGCACGACAATGGAGGATGTAGCCGCCTGGCCGCCGCCGCTGCGGTGCCTGGTGGAGGCGGGGGCGGCGCCGCGCGGCAACACGCCGGCCGACACGGCCTTCTTCGCGGTCGGCGCCGCCGCGCCGCCGCCGCGCCAATCGCACCTCCTCATCTGCGACCCGGCGTGCGACCGCCGCCTGCTGTCCGCCTTTCTGCGCCCGCCGCTGCGCCACTGGCCGCACTGGAACAGCCGTTGAATCCCCTGCGGCAAGAGGCGCCCTGTCCACGGAAAGAGGCACCATGCTGGGGCCGTTAGACCCGGCAAGCATGAGGGCAGGTAGTTACTGGAATTCCGCTGCCGATGACGGAAGGGCTGGGGCTTTTATGACGGGCAGGAGCCATGGCGGCGGCAAGGTAGACAGTAGTGCCTCTGTTGACCGGCTCAGAAAGGCACCCACACCACAAATGCTGGTGGCCCATCCGTCAGCACCTACCAGCTGCGGCAGCAGCGGCAGAAGCCGCCATGCTGACGAGATTTACAACATGACATGACAGGCAAAATGTCCGGCGGGGCGACAACCGCCGAGTGCGGCAGCCGGTGGGGTTTCTTTCCTACCGGTAGTTGGTATCGTGGCACGTCAGGCTGTCTGCCTGCACAAAGCCGTGGTCAGTCTGGAGTCGGGAGGGGAAGCAGCAGCTGAGCTACCGGTGCCAGTAATGCGTCATTTGTCGCATCCGATTGTATGTTGAACTCGCAAATTTTGCGCGATGCCGCCGCCGCTCACGGACACCGACAGCTGAGTATCAGGAGGGCATCAGGTGAACGTCAATGCTGACATTGTACATGATTATGATACCAGTTTTGTATCTGACTCTGGCGGTTGATGTAATGAGCGGCACATTTGCTGCCTGCTGATTAGGCTGCGGCGGCTGCGGCCCAACAGTACCTACCTAGACGTAGCAATCTGCGCTTCCAGTCGCATCCTCTGATGACCAGACTCAACGACTTAATGCTGTCCAGCTGGTCCAACAACCGTCCAGTGTCACCGAGAACAGTGCAACAGACTTTTGTCCAAAGGGATGTCTTCCACACAACCAGCTTCTGCGCAATCACCGTGCCGCCGCCAGGTATGTTCGTGATTCACAACATGTGTCCGTCACTCTCGTGTGTGCTGCCCTGCTGCCAGTGCATAGTCCTCAGATGCACGCATTGCTCCCAGCCCCTGACCCCGGTCCGAGCATTCACACGGCCCGCATCGGCGCTGTGGGCTGCACCGCCTTCCACTCGAAAGGCCGCAGTTCCACCGGCAGGTGCGGCGAAGGCAGTGCCGCCGCCGCATCGTCCACCACCCTGAAGTGCAGGCCGTGGCGGGCCGCCCAGACCCTCCCGGCGCCGTTTGCCCCTTCTTCCGCGTCGTCCACTGCTTCCGTGCCCGGCAGCCGGCCCGAGTGGCGCAGCCCGAGGGTCGCCAGCCGCGGCAGCGAGCTGGCCGCCACGAGCACCAGCACAGCAGAGGCCAGGCTCCAGCCCGCCTGCGGCAAGGACAGCAATGTCGAATCAAATGCCTTGGCCTTCATGGGGAATCCTGCACTCTCAACATCGGATGCACCGCTGGCTGCGACGCGCGCCAGCGCGGCGGACTCCAGCCCGCCTGCGAGGCCACAAAAGGAGCGGCAATCAGTTGCTGCGGGCGGCTCGAGGTCGGTACTGTGATCTGCGCGACTGTGACGTTCCAGATTCCGAACAGCGCCAGCGCGACCAACGCAAGTCTCCCGCCCCGCCTGCGGCAGCCACAACTGTGTCAGAAGTGTCGCTTGGCTATCGTTGCATCCCAGTCTCGCAGTAAATGCGGCTACACTCAGCATGTTGGAGGATACCCAAGACATCAGGTATTGGTGACACGCACATCGAACCTATGGTGCATCCTGTCGGACGTCGTCCGGCACGCAATCCGCAAGCCGCCGTCCACCACGCATCATGGATGATGCAGCAAGCGCATGAGAAGCTGATAGTGGATCCCTGTAATTACATAACGAATCCGCCGCACCTGGAAGCTCAGATTGAGCGAAACGCACTGGCGCAGCAGCGACAGTGCCGCCTCGGGCACGGCTCCTCCCAGCGAGTTGCGGCTCAGGTCCAGCGCCGTGAGACGCGGCCACAGCTCCTCGCACGCCGGCAGCTCTGTGACGACACAAGGAAGGGGTTCAGCAAAATTTCTGTTGTTTTGATTGCGCCTGAGACTCAGCGCCATGCGTCGCGGCCACAGCTCCTCGGATGCCGGCAGCTCTGCGACGAACCACAAAGCTGACACGGCTTCTTGCATGCCAGGAGCATGAAGAACATGTCCAGAGACTCCCAGGAAGTGCGTTGCACTCGACATGCCAGTAGACATGCAGGAGCATGACAGTTGGGCCAGGGCCTTCAGCGCAGCTGCCTTTGACACTGCATGAGATCCGGGATGATTGATCCGAGGCACATAGGCACAGGTACCAACCTGTGAGGCCGCAGCCGCTAAGGTCGAGACTGCGCAGTGCTGGGAGGAGTGGCGCTCGCCCGGGTGCTGGCGGCAGTCGCAGCCGGAACGCCAGCGCCGGTCCCATGGCCGGCCACCGCAGCGTCAGTGACTCCGCTGATTCCGCCGCCTCCAGCATGCCCTGTACAGGAATATCAACGGGACTCCGTAAGAGACGCGTGCGTGTTTGTGCCGGCCATTGGCGTGTCAGCGACACAACCGCATCCACTGCCTCCAGCACTCTCTGCGCTGGATATGAAACGTATGTTTGCTAGAGCCAACCAGCTTCGACACAAGCATAGAGCATTGCATCTCCTGGGCGGCAATGCGGAACAGGAGGCAGAGGCGAGTACATGCGGCGTCATGTGCGGTGGCTGTGCACAGGCGGTGCTGCTGTGTGCCGCCAGTGCCTACGGGATGCTTAGCGCTTTCCTTTCGCATCCTCGCAGCCAGCTCGGACAACATGTAATCCGTGCTGCATCCAGTTGACGGGCAGGACCGGGATCGCGCACTGTCTGACGTCCGCCACAACGACTAACTAGTCTTGCAGATGAGCGTCCCGCAAGCCGTTCCGCCGCAGCCAGAACTATTGTGCAGCTGCCAGCGTGAGCCGAGTGCCTTGCTGATGCTACCGCCCTTGCTGCAGATGCAACAGAGCTACATGTGGCGACTTGAGAGTGGCTACTGCAGATGGCTGCCAGCTAAGGGCGCCTACTGTCTCCACATCTGGTTGCAGCAGTGAGCGTCTTTTCCAGCTTCTCTTCCAGCTGTTCGTATGGTTCAGGTGCTTCTCTAGGCTGAGGGGCAAAGGAAGCATAGAAGCAGAGCAGAGTCAAACCCGCCTTCAGAAAGCAGAGAAGCAAAGCCACAAACCTACCTTGAGCAGGATGCCGGCCAGATGCGCCTCCAGCTGTGACTTCGGCTCCACCTCCAGCGCCAGACATGCTGTCTTCATGTTCCTTCTTTCCATTTCATTGAAAAGGAAGCAAAGCGCAACAGGTAGAACACACCTCGAGCAGATTGCCGGCCAGGTGCGCCTCCAGGTGCGCCTTTGACTCCACCTCCAGATGTTTTGTTTTGGAATGCGTTCTTTCACAATGTCAAGTCTTTTACAATGAGAAGTAAGCAAAGCATAGCAGGAACAGACACCTTCAGCAGGATGCCAGCCAGGGGCGCCTCCAGATGCGCCTTCGATTCCACCTCCAGCGCCGCCAAACCCTTCAGCCCGGCCCACTTCATGCAGCACGCCGCCCGGCCGCCCAGCCGCAGCCTTTTTGCTGCATGATTCCACTCCCGCAGGCATAGCGTCGGCTGCGCCTTGTGCTTGACGGCCTTGCGCGCCGCCGCCGCCGCCGGCTCCGTCTCGATTTCCTTGCCATTTTCCGGCTTCCGCCGGACCTCCAGGTCCTGGGCATCCCACGTGAGCGGCAGCTGGACAGAACTCGCCATGTCCGGTTCCTCGACGATGAGAGTGTTCAGCGCGCTCATCTGGCCGCGCTGGAGAGCCAGGGACATGTCGCCGCAGCCCACGTTGATGAGGGCGAGCGATTCCACCCTGGAGCGAGCGCCAGAGCCCAGAGGGCCGCCTGCACAGAGCAGCAGTGTGATTTAGTGGACGAATGGGATGATGACAGGCATGGCGGCCAAAGTGCTGCGACATCTCTGCTTCCAAGCTCTCCTTGGCAGGTGATTCGCAACACAGCAGGTGGCAGCGGTGCAGTGCCAGCAACTGTGGAGTCAGACAGTACAGCTGCTGTGGAATCGAGGCATGGCCTCCTAGAACCCAGGGTGTCACACGACACCCTGGGTTCTACCAAGGGTAATCATTGCCAACAGAGATGACTCAGGCCTATGCTAAAAGTCTGAAGATGCGCACCTGGCAAGCCACGGACCGCCAAATTGGAGTACGTGCCCTCCAAACGCAGGCTGCGCAGGTGTTTGTAGGTGCCGATGGTGCGCCACTGGTCGTCGAAGCGGCGGGTGCCACACCGCGTCATGCCCAGCGCCAAGCCCTGTAGCGAAATCACAACCACAGCGTGTTACCCAAAGCGGGCACATGATGATGTAGCGGCACATGATGATCTGCACTGAAACTGCGCCCTGCCAGCTACCGGTTGTAATGGCACCCCTGAAACATTTGGCAAATGTCGCAAGCAGGCAGCTCGCAGCCTGCCTATCGATGTGCTACGGGCCGTTCCAATCAAGCACTGCACGCTTGAAGTATGATCGAGCGGGTTGCCTTCTCGTGACACATGGCAACAACAGCCACCTGCAGGCTGGTGAGGCGCTCCAGCAGCGCGCTGAGGGCCTCGTCCGCATACATCTCCCGCAGCTGCAGGTGCTTGAGGTTGGCAAAAGCGCCGATTGCGCGCAGCCGGCCCTGCGGTAACGCAGCGCATGGTCCGTCTGGTAGTCCCTCCTGCCATGGCTGGGTGCTGGACAGCAGCTCTGGCTGCCATTTGGCGCAGGCGTCAAACAGACAGAAGATCCAGGAAGTTGGGACGCGTAGAGTGCGATGCAGCTTCGTCATTCGTCAAGCATCCCGCACAGACAATGCTATATCAAGACATCAACTGCTGCTGCAGCCAGCGCCCAGGAATAGGTTCCAGCTTTCGGCCGCCTAACACCGCGCGGCCGCTAGCGATTTGGACACCGAAAAATTTGACACAGCAATAGCACCGACAGGCACCTGCTGCTGCAGTTAGCCCACGGCGAGCAGGTCCAGCACCAGGCCCGCGCAGTCGCGTGTGGCGGCCAGCGAGTGGGACACAGATAATTCATGAAACAAGAACGGCACCATCGTTCGCGGCGAAGAAGGCGGCTGCGGCGGCCGTCAACCCGTCCGGCCACCTGCTGCTGCAACCAGCGCGCGGCAAGCGTGTCCAACACCAGGCACACCCAGCCATGTCTTGCTTCAATAGGTTTGAGGCAGTATCGGCATGTCTCCTTCTCCTTCGCTCACGTGCTGCTGCAGCCAGCGCGCTGCGGGCGGGTCCAGCACCAAGCTGGACCCCCCAGCCGCACGTCGCCACCAAAGAGTCGATTAGAAATCTATCTGGGGGAACTAGTGTACGGACGCTCAAGCAGATACGAAGCAGCTGGGAGGCTTGCTTCGTTGCATCAGAGTCAAGATCGGCTGATGCAGCTTGCAGACGCACTGAGCAGTTCATTTTAGCACTGCATCCCAGATTTGCAGGCTGTCCCAAATTGCGACCCAGGGGTTTAACCCTAAACCCAGGGGTTCATCCTGGCAGCCAGGAGTTGCATACAGATTGCAGTTCCAGAAGGTTTTGGCAGCTGGTAGTGGCCGCAGCACCGCCTGCACCTCTGCTGGGCAGCTTGGAGCACTCTAGTTACGGAATCTTCAGTTTTCCTTGTGGATTAAGGTCGCTGTGGTGCGTTTGTGCGGCATTATGCAGTCTACAGTCAGCGTCTAAAGATACCACAGAAACTGTACCTGCTGCTGCAGCCAGCGCGCTGCGAGCGGGTCCAGCACCAGGCCCCCCCAGCCGCGCGTCGCCGCCAGGTCGTGCAGGGCCGCCATCACGGCCACGCCAGGCGCCGGGCCGCCCTGCGCCTGTGAGACGGCGCACTTTGTCAGATCGACGTCGCACTTTGTCAGATCGACGTCTTGGATGATGCCAAGAGTGGCGACCGGGCCGTGCTGCGTCGCCAAATGGCTGTGCCCAAAGCTTTCCAGCCTCCCCATGTCTGAAAGAGGTCTCCAGCCCCGCCGTTATCGTGCCGGGTGCCAGACCTCCAAGTCGTCAATCGCAGTGCAGTGGTGCATGGCGATCCGCATGAGAACGTGCTTCTTGCCGGCTGTGCTTATGGACACACCGCGGGCATGAGACGGGTCGTCGTCCCGGTAAGGCCCAGTGACAGCCGCTGCGCTGGCGACGCCTTGATCATGCTGTGCCATCCGCCTCCGGCAGCCGCGCCCAGCGCATTTGCGCCGCTCACCTGACGACAACACGATGTGTGTACACTGATAGCAGCTGTGGCAGGGCACAGCTGCAATGGCTACAAGACATGGTGCAGCAGCTGGCCGAACACCAACATCAGAAAGTGAATTCACCAGGCCTACCAGCTTGATCGTGCCGGAGCCAGCATCCACTTGCACGACAAGCGGCTTGGGATGCACCACCGCCGCCCAGTCCATGCACACGGCGGCGCAGCTGCGTCTGCGAATCATGAAGAAAGGGGCAAGCTAAGCAGAGAAGCTGACTAAAGAGCGGCTAAGGAGTGCATGTCAATAGGGAATCGTCAGGCTGCAGCTGGGTCTGCGTCTGTGTTAGGCGGCAAAATATGCCGCAATGCTGTCAGCGTGCTGCAGTGGATGAGTGGCCTGCAGACGCCTGGTGGCACCTGCCATCGGGTGACAGGCGGCTGAAGATGTGGTTGAGGACGCCTTCCGGCAGCCCTGGCGCTTGATTGCGCTGATGCATGGATGCGCTTGTGTCAATGCGCGGCCACGCTGTCCCCGCTGCTGCTTGGCGAGGGCGGGTGGGGTGACCTACAGGACTAGATAGCATATATCATGCAGGCCGCTCCAGCACTTGAATTATTCAGTGTGTGTGCAAGGGAGACGTCAAGGCGAAGCTCGATTGCGAATTTTCGAAACAGCTTTCGAAACAGCAACAAACGCAGCCGGCTTGCATCCGTAACTGCCCAGCAAGCTTGCAGCGCGAGCGATTGTGGACAGCTGTGCTTGTGAGTTGTCGCTTCTGGCTGCATTTGACAACACCTTCAGAACTGCGCTGTTTTGCAGTCATCAGAGTGGTTAAATGTCAATGACCAATGATTAAATCGATCGCGTCAGCTGAGTTTTGCCACACGCCAGCTTGAATTCGCCGAGTCGGAATCCAGTTCACACGAATGGCTTCCAAGACGACAGCGGCCCCCGCTTCAGGTCTGCCTCCTGGTCTGAGATTGGCGCCAGGTCGGAGGAGTCATGCGCTGGCGGCATGCTTGCCCTTGGCGAGTCCACCACCCTGAACTGCATGTCGTGCCTGTTCTCCCAGGTCGCTGCTTCGGCACCAGCATCTTCACCCTCGCCTGCGGCCCCCTCGGCTGCCACTGCAGCACCGCCGCCCTCAGCAGCGCCGGTTGACTCGGGTGGCGCTTCCGCAGAGCAGCCCGCGCCGCTGCTGGCCATGCCGCCGGGCGCGGCGCCGCCCGCCGCCGTGGGCAGCGGCCGCAGGCCCAGCACCTCGAGGCACGGTGCAGCGCTGCTCAGCGCCGCCAGCGCCCCAGCGGAGTCCGCAGCGCCCAGTTCTTCTGGAACGACATGTCCAACATCCGGCAGATTGCCAGGCAGCCGTAGAACGCTCCGTCGCAACCGCCCATGGCGTTGTTGCTGAGGTCCAGCGCCGTGAGCTGGCCCCAGAAGGGCGTCGCCGGCAGCTGCAGCAGTCCCGTGCCGCTGAGCCTCAGGCTGAGCAGCGCCGCCAGCGGCGGCGCCGGCATCGGGGTGCACAGCGCGAAGGCAAACTGCTCCAGCAGCGCCGGCACGCCGGCAGCAGCGTGAGGTGCTGCAGGCTGGCGGCGTCCTACAGCATCAGCTCGCGGCAGATCTGGATGCAGAAGTTCTTGGACAGTCGCGCGCGGCTGACCAGCTCCAGCATCTCAATGTCTGGCCGCGCGTATGCCTCGCGTGTTTCAGGGCGGCAAGACAAAAGATGACGCACATGTGCGTCATCTTTTCTGTACAGAAGAACCAGCGCTGCAGCGCCGGTGAGCTTGAGGTTGAGGCGCGGCTGCGGCAGCCCCTGGAGGCTGATCGTGGGCTCCGCCAACACGTAGCCTTCTGGCACCTGCTTGCATTCAGTACACGCCCGTGAGGATCTGCTGGTACATTGCATGTGATCCATTTGTTTGCACATGTATGATTCGACATACCCAGTAAGCTCACAATGCCTCCCCCCTTTCGGCCCCAAGCATGGCCCAGGCCTGCCCACATGTTGTGGCACACTATTCATCTGTCAGGCACGCACCTCGGCCTTGTCCCAAACCATCGGGTCCATGTCGGCGGTTTCCATGTGCAGCGTCTGCAGGCTGGCCAGCCGGCAGCGCTGCTTGTGCATACCGAGGTTCAAGGTGTTCCAGCCGATCAGCGACAGGTGCCGAAGAACCGGGAAGAGCGCAGGTCCGCGGATGCCGCCCTGCTTGACGGGACACGCATCTGCTGAGATTGAGCTCAACAATGGCTTGCCAGCAGTGCCGGGGAGCTGTCGCAGCGCATGGTGGCAAACGCATCATGCATGAAGGTGTGAATGCTGCTGCATGAGTCGTGCCCACCTCGCAGGCGGTCACAGGGTGAAGCGAGTATGGCAACCAGCTTGGCAGGCATTTGGTCATGCAAGCTGCTGCGCACTCGTGTCCACCTGATCTGCCGCTTCCAGTTTTTCAAGTGATCAGCCCGCTGCAGGCGCAGCGCCTGCAGCTGCGGCAGTGTACCCAGCGAGCGCCACAGCTGCTCAAACCCGGCTTATCCACACGACTCAACCTCCAGCGCAAGGCCCTGCGCCGCACAGCACTCTAGTCGCGTCAGCGCGCAGTTTGGAGCATAGCGCAGGGAAAACATTGGCTGCCGGGCAATTGCCTCTGCTGCACTGTGCAGGGACAACAGTGGCAAGGGCTGTGCGCGCCTTGAGGTGCGTGAGCTGGCTTATTAGCCGTTGCCGGGCAGTTCCATGATGGTCAGCTGCAGTTGTTGCATCCGCCCGGCGGCGTGCATGAACGCGTCATGGCACCCTCCGTTTTTCAGCGGGCGGAGTGTGCCTCCCGTAACGAACATGCTCCTCCAGGATCGATTACAGAAGTAGAATAGCAGGAGACGCGCCAGTACCTTGGCCTCGCGTGGCTCGCCTCGACATGTGTCCTGCAACACGCGGAACATCAGCGTCATTGAGAGCTTCTGCTCTCAGCTGGTCAGGGCATTCAATGTGACTGTTCGATCTGTACTAACGGACATCATGTGCGCTCACCGGGAAGTCGAAAGCCAGCTGCTCTGCAGCGCGCAGCCAGATGCATCGGGACAATCTGGTCCAAGCGGGTTCCTGCTGTCCGGCAATTGTGTAGGCAGGACAGATCTGATTAATTCAGGTGTGGTCGAGCCGTCGCAGACTCAGAGCCCACTGTTGGCACACCAGCGCGGCATTGCACCTGCGGCGGCAGGGCATCACCCTCAGCTGCTTTGTTCTAATGTGAAGATGTCCACCATTTGTGCACACTCAAGGCATTTCAATCACGTTGCGAGCTACCTGTCTTCTATGTTTTCTGGCAGGCGGCTCAAAATTTCGTCTTGCAGTTCCAGAGGCAGGTCGGACCAGTCCCAGAATCGCATGGTCTCAATGCGCTTTTGAAATTCGGCTTGCTGTCGTTGGTGCTTGTGGGTCTTTGTTTTGAAATAACCGTCTGACAGTTCGACTGAATGATGCAGAAGGGTTCACTGTGTCGAGACGAGAGCCGCAGGACCGCGCATGACGAGTCGATACTTGCAGGGTTCCTGATCGACGCGAAGCCTGGGACGCGAGACGCTCCAGAATTTACATAGTTAGTTCGTAGGTGCTTTCTAGCCAGCAAGTGCAGATAATGCATTCCTGCGACGGTGCGAGACGACTATCGATGCAGCCTGCGGCGGTTCCCGCGGTTCCCGGCGGTTCTTCCCGCGAGATGCACGACAATGTGTTGCTAAATACAGTGCCTTCGCGTGTTGCGATTTGCATTGTCCGTTTGTGTTGTGCATGTCTTGGAACAGCGGCGAAATTGCTGCGCAGCTTGCGTGATCAGGAGCGCTCTGGCGGCCAGTATTCGTACCGATTGCACCCTTGGGCCCTTCCTCTCACTCAGCGATTGCATAAGAAGTTCCGAGGACGCAGAGATTTCGACGTCGACAGCATCACGGGTGGATTCGCGCTGCAGCAGGCCTGCTGGCCAACGCTAACTAGCATGATCACTGGTAGGCATGGCGGCGCTTGCTCAGCACAGCGGTGACGCTGCAGGCGCCGGCGGAATGCACGCCCACGCGGCGTGGGCGTCTGCGCAGCCTAGCCCAGCAGAGCGCAGCCAGCCCGCTGGCAAGCGGCGGCCGCGGCCCTTCACCGCCGCGTTCATTGTGCTCCTCGGTACCATTCTGGCGACGGCGCTGGCGCAGCGGTGGCTGTATGCAGCTCTGGACCTGGCGCACAGCAGCCAGTGCTCTGCGGCGCAAACAGACGCCGCCGATGTCTCAGACAAGGCTGTGCCCTTCACCACAGGTGATGGCGCCCTTCACTGCAGCTGTACGTTCATTGTGCCATGCATCCGCAGATGGCATGAGAGTTGCTCATTGGATGTATAAGGTGTCCGTCTTCGCGCTTGGGGAACGGCGGCCTCTCCTGCAGCTGCGTCGCGGGATTTGATGGTTGAGACTGCCTCGTGCAGCAGCAACAGACCCTGGGGAGGCGCGAGGAGTGCGGCATCGCACCTGCACCATATTCGCCCACAATGGCGATCGTGACCATGACTTGGACACCGATGCGCAGACGAGTGGGACCCGCCAGGGTGCACGCCGCCGCAGCTGCGGGCGGAGAACATGGCGGCACACGGCTGCGAGCTGTGGAATGACATGTGCATGGACCAGGTGCGACGCCGCAGCACTGGAACTCGCCAGAAGCGCGGCCCAAGGACAGCCACAGCAGTGCTGCTGCTCCACCCTTGGCGATGGACAGCACATGGCAAACTGCGCCGCTGCAAACCCACAACATTTTGTCAGTAACATGCTGGCCACTGGTTGCTAAAGGGGTGTATCAAGTCAGAGTCTCACCCCCCTGCATCTGCCTGCAGGACCACCTGTTCAGCTGGGCGGCGGAGCGCCTGGCCGAAGAATGTCATGGAAATTTTGTCTTGAGGTGTTTGGTGCTTTGTGGCAGGGCCGCCTGCTGGGCGGCGGAGCGAATGCCGGGCGCCTCCCACCGCTTAAGTTTTCCTGCCAAGAATCATGCAATCTGCTGCAGGGCCGCCTGATCAGCTGGGCGGCGGAGCGCATGCCGGGCGCCTCCAACTTCTCGGACCGCGTGCTGCTCGCGGCGCGGCCGCTTGACACGCTGCCCGGCTATCCCGCCGACCTGCAGGTAGGCATTCGTCGTAGCTCGCACCGCATTGGTTGCTTGCATGGGGTGCGGCTGTGGCTCGGTGGCCCGGGCCCAGCTGGCGTCGCGCGACGCAGCACAGAAAGCGTGCTGATACTCTACCTCACAAATGCACGTCTGCCAGCCTGGTTTTTGTGTTGTGAAAGGAATCTGGGACGAGATCAGCAGCAAGCTCAGTGCGCCTGCAGGGCGCGCAACACGAGGTGCCAGACCCAGTCATGCGGCCGGCGGCGCTGCTGGGCGGCAGAACACAGCCTGCAAAGATCTGAAGTTCATTCTGATAGTCTACTGGTCACCTGTGATCTCTGTCCGCTCTCTGTGTCGGGTACGCAACACGAGGTGCAGTACCAGGCCGGCCGGCGGCGCTGCTGAACGGTGCCAATTCCTAAGGCCTGCAACATGTCTGCGAAGCTTTCAAGTCACACAGCGTCACTGCAGGGCGCGCAATACGAGGTGCGGGACCGGTCATGCGGCCGGCGGCGCTGCTGGGCGGCGCCAAGCGCGTGTTTGTCGATAACCTACAAACAAGATTTTGGCAGGACCTTGAAGGCGCACAACTCCCTGCAGGGTGCGCAATACGAGGTGCAGGACCCGGTGATGCGGCCGGCGGCGCTGCTGGGCGGCGCCGAGCAGCCGGATGTGGAGTTGCGCCGCTTCTCGGACTGCACGCTGCCGCTCGTCTGGTGGCCCAAGCCGTGCGTCCCTCTGGACCCCCTGCTGGACACACTGCTGACTCCTGTACAACCATCGTGACTGCGCACACAGCAGCTGCAGAGGCGCCCCGCTTCTCGAAGCGCACACTGCCGCTCGTCCGGTGGCCTGAGCCGCGCGTCTCTGCAAGGCCTCTCGCAGATTGCTCTGCCCTTGTCAAATCCTCAGTTGGCGGAGACGGTGATCCGTATTGGCGCTTCTCAAGTGTGTGCCGCGGGGCGAGCGGCTGCCAATGCACGGCTCGGTATCGCAACTCTGTTGCAGAGGCATAATATGCCAAGTGAACATCAATTTGAACAAACGAATCGCCAATACGGAACCGAATCGCCAATATCGCCACGCAATGCCTCTGTAGGGCGGCCGACGCCAGCGGCGGTTTCGTGAGCACCCTCGCGTGGCTGCACGACGCCGCTCCGCTGCTCGCGGACCGCACGTCGAGAAATCAAACTGCTTCGACGGCAAACGAATGCAAATGACGCGCAAATCATTGCCTTTTAGGGCGGCCGACGCCAGCGGCAGCTTTCTGACGACACTCGCATGGCTGCCCGCCGCCGCCGCGGGCGAGGCGCCGCTGCTGGCGAACCGCAAGCTGCAGTTGCGACGTTTGATGCTCAATCGAGTCCACGAGACGCACACTTTGATGCCATGCAGGGCCGCCGCTTTCTGGCGAGGTTGCGTGGCTGAACGCTGTTGCCGCAGGCGAGGCGCCGCTGCTGGCGGACCGCGCAGCACATGAAATTTTTCAAACAGTAGCGTGGCAACCGGTGAAAACAAGCTTAGATTCTGCCTTGCAGGGCGGCCGACGCCAGCGGCAGCTTCGTGAGCACCCTGACGTGGCTGCACGCCGCCGCTGCAGGCGACGCGCCACTGCTGGTGGACCGCAAGCTGAAGCTGGTGCCCGACCTGGACGGCTTTGCGCTGCCCAACCACCTGCACTGGCTGCTGCTCCCCTTCTCCAAGCGCACGGTGAGATAACACTCTCGACATTGCACTCCATGTGTTTCTGACACCTTGATTAAGCACCTAAACATGGTTTGCCCAACCACCTGCACTGGCTGCTGCGCCCCTTCTCCAAGCGCACGGTGAGTCACACCTCCGGGCAGCACCAGTGTGCCAGTTCAGTATATGACCATCCGGCTCTTTAATCGGGGGTCAGCCATGACTGCTTTGGCAGGCTTGATTTCCGGTTGCAATCCTGCGTCAAGCAGATGGCAGCCCGTTGAGCTGACAACGTTGCAGCTGGTGCGGCTCACGAGAGCCGCGATCGAGTCTTGGGATGCAGCTTCTCCGTGTGACAATGAAACTGACGACGCGCTTCGTCTTTGGATCTCCAGGTGCAGGAGCTGCACGACTTTTCAGCACGGCGTCCCGCGGCGCCGCCCGGCCGGCGCTGCTTCCGCCGTGTTTTGTTGTGCGGCGCCGGCGGCTCCAAGAGCACCTGGGCTGAGGACGCAAGGGCCGCTGGCGAGCCGCCGCCACTGTCGCTAGACGTCTTCGCCACGGCAACGCGGCGGCCCTTCGAGGCCGGCCAGTGGGTGAGTCGGGCAGCTGCCGTAAGGGCCGCACTTCCGAAGTTTTGTGTTTTGTGTTGTTTGGAGCAGGACGTGTGTTTGCCAGTGTCGCAGGTCTCAAGCCTGACAACACATGTCATCACATGTCATCTGATACGGGATCCTCTGCCTGACGCCAGGCAGAGCGAGCACTTCAGCTGTCGAGGTCGAAGCTATTAAGGTCGGAACCCCTGCTCCAACCGTGCGCGCAGGTGGCAGGGTTTTACGAGCGGACATACCCTGCCGCCGCCCGACCGCCACAGCCGCCCGGCGGCCTGCGCGTGCTGCTCGCCACGGCGCAGCTGTTAAACCCTGACGAGACGCTGGAGGCGTGCCGCAAGTGGACGCCGCCCGGCGCATCGGTGCCGGCGGCATGTGAGGGAACGGATTTTGCGGACGGCGGCATGCCGGGGAATGTCGCGGCGCTCAGGCGGGCGGATCTTCTGGTGGGTGTCTGCACTGTTGAATCGAATAACTGCAACTTGGTAAAACTATATGCACAGAGTGCGGGTGGTGGGCGAGGTTTGGTTTGCGCCGTGCGGTGAAGAGTGACCTGTCACACATATGATTTGAGGCAACTTGACAGCACTGCCACATACCACAGCCTTGCAGCGCATCGCCTGCGGCAGATGTCAGAGCGTTGGGCTGCTCTGTGCCGGTGCTGGCCGTGACGGGAGTCGCTGCATCTTCAAACCCACAGGTTGTGCTTCATGTTCGCTGCGTTTCACAGGTGATTTGCTGTGCGACCTGCGCAGGTGGGCACGCCAGCAGCGCCCCTGGCATATGGCCTGATGATGCGCAGGGGCTCGACCGTGCTACAGCTCCGGCCGCCTGGCGCGCCTCAAGGTGGGCGGCGCCGGCTCCGCCCATGCCTCGAGATAGATGTGATAGAAGCCACCTGCACATCTGTTCGTGCTGGATCTGCCAGGCCGCAAGGATCAACCGCAGCAAACTCGATGCAGTTCATAGATAGCAATCAGAGCCGTGAGCTCATGGCGCAAATGGCGGAGTGCCGGAGCACGCATTTCACAATGTATCACGGTATGTCTCCAGCTTCTTCACTTCGTTTTCAGGAACTCTGGAGCGCGCATTCGAGGCGGAGGGCGCCGTCAAGCTCGTCATGGTGACGCCAGGCTCTGGGAAGTGGCAGCCCAGCGCCCTGGAGGTCCGTCAGAAAGGTGCGGCACCATGCCTGCATGGCTCCCAGAAGGCACATCTGCGGATTGTGGCAGCACCTGCAGCGGCAGGGGGCAATGCAGCATGTCTCCACTCGCTGTCCAGCATCAGGTTTATTTTGTCACGCAGAGAGGACAGCCCAGCTGTGGCGCAGCTTGAAGCATATCAAGCTATCGAACCCTCCGCTGGAAGCGGAAGTGTTGTGCTGCGCCGCGAAGTAAGGCATATGGTGAGCACAGCATGCTGTGTTGTGTGCAGAGCTGGATCGAGCTGGCAGCTGGCCGTCAGAGCAGCGGCTGCGGCTCGACTGGGGGAGCGTCGCCGTGGCGCTTGAAGCGACGTTGGGGTCCGCGAAAGCGGGATCATGAGCCAGCAGACATGGACGTCAGCGGGGCGCTGCAGCAGCCAGATCATACCTGGCTACTGTTTGGCAGTTTCACTCTCGTGTTGGCAGTGCACAGGCCTTGATCCTCGTGGTGGTCGCAGAGACACGTTGTTCGTCGAAATTCAACACACAGTTCAAGCTCAAAATGCTGAAGATATGTCCAGACCAATCTCGATTATGTAAGTCCTTCAGCTAACAAGGCTCGGGCAATGCGCCAGCGCCCAGCGTCAAATTCACACTCCCACTCCCTCTCTCTCCCACTCTCACCCGAAACCAAAACCTCATGCAAGCACAGCAGTGCGTCACTTCCGGCACAACACCGGGCAGGGGCTGTGACGGGTGCAGTTCGCACTCACTCCTGCGCCTCTCTGAACAAGAAACCCCGAAGTCTCCACGCATGCTCACGGCAGCGGCCCGGTGCGTTCGATGTCCTCGAGGAACGCGCCGTTCGCAATGAGGCCCGCCGCCGACAGCAGGTGCCACGCGGTGTGGATGAGAGGCAGCTTCGGGGCAAACTCCTCTCCGACGAACGCGACGCCGCCGAGCGCGGAGGCCGCGATGTGCAGCCGGTGTGCCCGCCGCAGGTGCGGCTGCTGCTGTGCTCGCCGCAGAAAGTCCACCTGTGCGGCGGGCGGGGATAGGGGGTCAGGTCACCAAAATACGCGCTTCAAGCAGGACTTTCGTGTCGTAGACTGCGCGCGCCGCAGAAGGTGCACCTGCAAGACAGAGGCCATCAGGCATGATTTTGCAGCGAGGAGAGGCCAGACGTGCTTTCGGCAGAAACTCAGAGCAGCAACCGACAGGGCGGACAGTGCAGCTCAAGGTAGGGCGTGTCCACACCCAGCCCGCTGGGACTGTGCATTGCAAACGCCAGAGCCCACCCTGTAACCACGCCGTCGGTGCTGACCACGGCGAAGGGCTGCCAGGGCGTGAGCACCAGGGCGTGAGCACCAGCGACAGAGCCGCGAAAAAGCCTGAACTTGCATCTAATTATGGTTTCTGGTACTCATGAAGGTTCTCACCTCTGCAACCGCGCCGTTGGTGCTGACCACGGCGAAGGGCTGCCAGGGCGTGAGCACCAGCGACAGTGCCGTCGCGGCCTTTGGCGTGCCGGGCCGCGAGGCCCGCACCAGCGCCGCGCTGGCCAGCGCGATCGCCCAGTAGTCCAACTTGCGCCCAAAGGCGCGCCACCTGCAGGAAGGCAATATCCTTGTTCAGTTTCATGTTTAGTTTTATCAAATTGAATTGGCCCAATCTAGAAGGTGCACCCGCACCAGCGCCGCGCTGGCCAGCGCGATTGCCCAGTAGTCCAGCTTGCGGCCAAAGGCGCGCCACCTGCAGGATGGCATCCTGTTTCTTCAACACGAAAAACTAGACTGGCCAATTTAGCTTGCGCCCGCACCAGCGCCGCGCTGGCCAGCGCGATCGCCCAGTACTCTCAGCTTGCCCCAAAGGCGTGCCACCTGACATGGCAGCATACAGTCCTTGTGACATCGTAGGTAGCATTTGCAAGTTTGTGACATCGCATGTGACATGCGCAGCGCTCGCCAGCACGATGGCCCAATAGTCCAGCTTGTGTCCAGAGGCGCACCACCTGTCGGAAAGCATTGTTTGCTGAATGTCAGACGACAGATCTGTCTGCGCCGCGCACGCCAGCTCGATGGCCCAGTGGTCAAGCTTGCGCCCAAAGGCGCTCGACCTGCCGGGGGATCACGTCATGATTCCATCAACGTCTCCGGCTAGCTGACGCCTGCACCAGCGCCGCGCTCGCCAGCGCAATCGTTCAGCAGTGCAGCTTGCGCCCAAAGGCACGCCACCCGCCAGCAGAAAATGTTTTCATCCCAGTTTGTGGAAATGTTATCGCCCTGCTCGGCTTGCGCCCGCGCCAGCACCACGCCCACCAGCACAATCGCCTAGTAGTCTAGTTTGCGCCCGAAGGCGCGCCATCTGCCAAAAAAACTGATATCCTTTCGATCGTATGGAAATTATTGAGCAATGCCAGCGCTGTGTTCCCCAACGCAATAGCGCAGTAGTCCATCTGGCGACCAAAGCCGCGCCACCTGGCAGCTGGGAGGATGACTTCATGAAAGGCGGAACAAGTACTCGCAGATGTCCATTTAGGCGCCTGAAAGGTGCGCCACCGACTGTAAGGAATGAGCTTATTCATCGAAGTAGTGATATCAGACCCCGCTCCCACCAGTGCAATCGCCGATAGTCCAGCTTGCGCCCAAGCATGCCCCACCTGCCAGGGGTACGCGCTTTAACCAAGATAAACTAGAGCTCTTCCCTTGACGTCTAGATGCTCACGCCCTTCCTGGTTCAGTCAAGCCTACCTGCCGTGGCTGGCATGGTAAGTCATGCTGCCGACGCCGACGCCAACGAGGCTGGCGCCATACACTCGCCCCTCAGGCGTCTGCCGCTTCCTGAACCAAGACAGTGCAGGGGCGTTTGATGCCGCACCTCGGCAGGCTGCTTGGCGTCAGAGACAGTCACCATGCAGAGGCCGCGAGCAGACGTGCATGGTTCTTGTACTCAATCGTGAAGCAGCGTGCAAGATGCATCTGCACATGCCAGACCCGCGCAATTTACGAAAGCCCGGCAGACCTCACCGCATGGTGTGCAGCCCGACGGCCATGTAGGGTATGCTGGTGAAGATGTTCGCTGCCCTCTCAAAATCGTTGTGGTCGCACACGCCATGCCCCTGCGCCAAGTCGCCCGCTGCTCATGCGCCGTGATGCATCATGGTCGGCCGGCCACAGCCGACAATCCATCATGTGGAAGTAATGATTCAAGATTAGGTGTGTCGTAATGCAAAATGCGAGTGGGCATGAGTAATTCTCTGATGATTCCGGGACATGACAGCCCACCTGAGGCCTGGACGCGCTGAGGAGCTGCCATCCTAGTCGCTGCGTCGCGTGTGTGCCTGTGCCTAGCATCTTTGCCCATTCTGCCTCGTAGGCCAGCGACCTCAGGGAGCTGCCGACGCTTTCTGCGCGGCGCAGCACCCGCCTGCTCCTGGTGTCTGCATGGCGTTTCGCATCGCCTTCTGCTGCCTGTGCAAACTCGAATTGCAGCTGCGGCGGGCGTGGTTCCCTCATGAGCAGTCCGCCGTGAATCAACCTAACAACGTCTCCAACTGGTCTGAGCAAATGTCGACAGCAAAGCCGGGCAATCTGCAGTGATCAAACAGTGCACATCATGTGTTTCAAACTCAGAGACACGGTCAGACGCAGCAAGTTTCGTTCTGCACAGCCAACACGTCAGCTAACAAAGAAGGAAGGAAGGAAGGATCGACCCCCGGAAGAGGTAACACACAGCGTTCGAATCAAAATGCTGTGAGCATCTCGGCGCTGGCGAATGCAGCTGCCTCGCGGGTCCACATATTAGGGGTGTGCTAATTCGGACCTAGTCCAAGGCAGTTGTCCGTTGCAAGGGCTTTGCAACTGCATTCTTCAGGGCAACATAAAGCGTCGAGCAGCTCTGATCCTGCTTGGTCAGGCTCATCGTGCATAGTTTAATCCCTTGAGCACAGGCTGCCATTGCGCGGCGGGCCTTCGAACTGTGCCGGCGCCGCTGCCTCGCGGCAGCCGTCCATCGCGCCATGAAGACTTCCACCAGACATCAAGGCCTATGGATGCGCTCATTCTCAGGTTCGCTCTATGGGTTCCCGAGGCGATACGCTCGGATCCACCTTATGCCGCATGCCGCTGCGGTCAGCCCAGCCTTTCGGAGGCGTGCATGACGCCAGCCCTGCGGAAAAGAATGACGACAGATCATTCCATGTTCCGCACTGCGAATGACAAGACTTCAAACACCGCTTTCTCTGCTGTTCCATGCACCCTCTCGCCGAATCGATGACGCACATGCATCGTGCATTGTGCAGGTCCGTCTCACCACTTTGGCAGGTCATGTGCGTCTGCCACGCGGCTGCCGTAGAAGATGTGGTGCTCGGGAGCAAAGCGGTCGTCGTTTTCGCCGTGCGATCTGTCCACAGTGCCCACCGGCACCGTCTGCGGCATCAACACACAATCGCCTTGAATCCAAGTGCAGCGCGCTCTGATCATGATCGTTCGAGTGCACCTCTGCAAACTCTGCCTGCGCGGCCGCCGCAATGCTTCGCATTCACAGGTGGCGACAGGCCAGTCGGTTCGAGGGCAGTTCAGCAGCCACCCCGGCCACGGCATGTGCTCACCACAAAGGTCTCGGCGCCTGCTCTGGTGCCCATCATGTAACTCCCGCAGGTGCCGCAGGGCCAGCGCGTGACGCATTCCAATGTCTACCACTTGACGAGAGTGCCCTCGCCTGTAAGTATCCTGCGCCGCGCCACAGTGCGCATCCCATCCCTCTTGACAATATCGCTTGTCAGAACCTACGTGCGCCTTACTGCAGACGCTGTGATCCACTGCCTGAGCCAGGCAAGCCATGAAAACGGTGTCGCGTTGCAGCGTCTGTGGCGCACCTGATCAGGCGAGTAGCGCAACTTGTGCGCAAAGTCACTCCCGGTCAGAGTTTGGCAGACGGTGCAGTGGCACTTCATTGCAATTCCGACGACAGCAAGGGTTGAATCTTTGCATGTGCAGTGTGTCTGCACGCCGCAAACCGGACCGCATTGCTCGAGACATGCGACACTACCAAGCAGTGCGATGCGTGCTATCGATATAAAGACAACCACGAATGTACGTCATTCCAAAGCTCAGATAGTTTGTAGACCACGCGTTGCCCTGCAGGAAGGTTCGGGAGACATTACCCTGGAACGCGGGCCTGCCGGTGAGCTTCAAGCAGCACGAAGTCAGCAGCTACATTGTTTGAAAACGCACATATGTTAGATCACATGGGGCTGGCCGCTTGTATCAAGGTTTGTGAACACAAATGACCTGATCTCAATGGCAAGACTGTTGATCTCTAGTGTCTTTTGTGGACAGCTTGCCGCATGAAGGGCGGTTTGTGTGGATCAGGCGTATGTATTGGACATAGAATTCCAACTTCCAGCCTTTGGACGGCGATCGCAAATCCGATGTCCGCCCAAGCACGCAAAGCACGCTCACAGCTTCAATCAGCTTCCGCCGAGCTAAATCGTTTGCCGTTCATGTACGCAGTTCACACATGACAGCAGAGCAAGATGATTTTTGCTCAGCTGTATCAGCTGCATCCGGGTGCGCCACCCCACCCCACCGACATCAGGACGCCTTTGTCGACACGCTGGGATTCTGTCGATGCCCTACCGCCTCTGAGCGATGACTGAAATGAGCAGGTGGGAACGTGCTGGATCAATCATAGTGTATGTCTCTTTGCTCTCCTCACATGTAAGGGAGGGACGATGCCAAGCTGAATGCGCGGTGTTTTGACCTGCAGACATGGCGCAGCCGTTGACGTCATCGCAGACCGTGCACCTATGACTAACCTTGGAGCCGCACCGAAGCTAACCCCCGTTGTTCACTTTTCGTTCCCCTCCAGATCAGGCACGAGGCTTGGCATGGCACTGCAGCAACACACCTTGCAAATCTGCAAGTACACGACAGAGAAAGGACCAGGGTAGCGACGCAGTCCAGGTGACGCCGCTCAACGCGTCTGATTCTGAGCCTGCTTGGACGATGATCTGTGCTCCTCACTGCACAAATTTGGGCTGCAGATTGGTCTTTCTGCGGTGGCTGCTACAGCAAAGCATGACGACTTTCTCTGCATGCCAGATGCGATGTGCCATCGCCATCTCAGCATGGCTACAGCAGCGCGGTCGCCCCGCCGATGCTGCTCCGGTTTGCCGCGGCCGGTGCATCCAGCGACCGCGGAGCAGCACACCCGATCCTGACGCCTCCACGCTGCGTGCAGATAGAGCATCAAATGGCGCCGTGTGCAGCACTCGGGGGCCTGCACTCCCGCTGCTGCCCGCCGGCGAGGCATGCATGCAGCCAGGCCGCATTCCGCCCGCAGCGACGCGCCGGCGCGCCGGACAGGCGGCCGCAGTCGCAGCTCATCATCCGCGCCGCAGAGGCTGATCGCTCAAAGTGAGGCTTTGCATCTAGGCAAATTTTTCGGAGGAATCCTCTTTGCCCCGTGCCGGGTACCATAGAGCCGCAACACCGTCATGTCACCATGCCACGCGAAAGGAGCATGCTTGCGCGGAGTGGATCAGCGTCTGTGCGAGTGTGTGGGTTCATACGTGTCCGTCAGTTCACTTGCCGCAAACAACAGGTGAGTGTCAATATACCTGAATCAGCGTGCACGCCTTGAAACCCTGTTCTGGTTTCACCTGCAGGAACCAGGACACAGTCGGCGACCTGAGCCGGCACCAAGTGAAGGCAGCTCTGGACCGGCAGTTGAAGTTTGCTGCCTCCAAAAAGGGGCAGGATGGCGACTCGAACAGCAACGAGCAGGCGCCCGCAGCGTGAGCCGCCGCCCCCTCATCACACCTTTGCGGGCACTGGCTTGCAGCCCGCTGGGGAGGCTGGGGGGGACGCCTCCTCTGGCCGACGCGCATGCAGCAGCGCAGACGCAGCCAGCAGCGAGCAACCCTGAGCGGAAGCCCACCATCCAATCTTAACGCCCATCAATGTTTAGCACAGGACCAGTTTTTGTCCAATACGTTGTGTTCTTGTGTCCACTCTGCAGGTCGACAGAGGACCAAGAGCCAGCGCCGGAGCCCGAGGCACCCGCAACGGACGAGGAGCGGACAGCCAGCGTGAAGGCGCTGGAGGAGCTCAAAAAACGGGTGCCGCTCATGTCGGTTGACGACGTGCAGGGCGCGATCGACCGCCTGCTCGGTCAGAAGGTGGGGCTACCTGCACCATGGGTGATTACCTGCATGGTGGGCTGCAGAGGGTGTGTTCGTGTCAGCGAGGACCTGCTGACGTTGACGTGGATGCGCTCAGGGCCGGAAGCGCATGTCGATTGCCGGCAGGCCAAGCCACACAGAGGGAAGTCCCTGAAGTTCCGGAGAATATCGCAATTGTAAGAAAGCTTCAAACAAAAGGTGGCCGTGGGACGTCACAGCTGCCAGGGTGTGATGGTGCCGCGGCCGAATAGGTGCACCAGACGTCGCGGCGGCTCAGCAGTTTTCCAGCACGCAGCCTTTATCGTCAATGAGGTGCATCGCGGTCAGTCCTGCGCAATGTTCGAGTGTACCACCTTGCAGTCTTGACGTGTCGACGGCCTGTGCAGGTTGGAGAGGGTGGGGCATCAGCCAGCGGCGCCGGCGAGAACAGCAGCACCACCACCACCCAGAGCAGCGGCGGCGGCGACAGCGGCGCGCAGCCAGCGAAGCCGTCCGGCGGCGGCCAGAAGAAGGGGAAGCACGAGCCGGACCACACCTACGACGACGGCTCGGTGCTGTTCACGGCAGAGACGCTGGCGAAGGTCAGCTTTGACGAGCTGAAGCCCTGAGAGGGCTCCAGTCCTGAAAGGCAAGATCGGTCATTGGTTCGTGCGAACTGTGGAGGGGGCTGCGGGCGGGACTGGGCGTGTTTCACAAGCAGGCGGCCTGCACTGGCTGGCAATACAGGCCGATGACTGCGCACAATTTTGGTGGGGTCATCTTGACAGCAGTTTTTGGGAGCATATAGCCGCACATGCGCAAACGACTTTGGTGCAGACACTACTTGTGCTAGTGATTTTTTCGCGTCTGGCGTTGCGCTTGTCCAGACCACCGATACTTGCCACTGCCGATGAATCTGGTGCCACTTATGTAGAGGCCCTAAACCCCGGCAAAGGCAGGCCTATCGGGCAGTGAAGGGAAGTGCCACTGGAGCAGACCGTGAGCACTTGCTCCCAGACCGGGAGTTCGCCAAAAGCCCAAGTGCGGCC
>JAABUL010003082.1_pt1 | contig 25593 bp, 15 predicted proteins | sample 5559151 | NCBI WGS metagenome assembly JAABUL01 (sample SAMN10711876, study PRJNA513368) | rock metagenome | isolation source: Antarctica rocks | place: Antarctica: Victoria Land, Pudding Butte sud | reverse complement strand
CGCTGATCTGCAGATAGATATTTGAAAGTGCGAATTCAACGTAGAAGAAACAGTCTTCTTAGAGATCATAGTATCAGAACAAGATCTTTGCATGAACTCTATCAAAGTGAAAGCTATAGTCAATTGAACTACATCTACTAATTTAAAAGAGGTACAAGACTTCGTCGACTTCATCAATTTCTATCGACGCTTCATCAAGAACTTTTCAAAACTAGTCAAGTCGTTCACTCAGCTGACTCGAAAAAACACGTCTTTTGTTTGAAACGAAGTCTGCGTCAAAGTCTTTGACAATCTAAAGAAGCAGATCAGCTCGATCTCAGTTCTACGTCATTTCAATGTCAAACGTCAAGCTATTTTGAAAATCGATGCATTCAACTATGTAAAAGACGACATACTATCTCAGTACAATGACGAAAGTGTGCTTCACTCGATAGTCTTCTATAGCAAGAGCATGATTTCAGCTGAATGCAATTATCACATCTATGACAAGAAATTGCTAGCTATCATTCGATGTTTCAAACACTGACGACTCGAACTAAAGAATACTGAGCTATTTATTCAGATGTTTACTGATCATCAGACTTTGAAGATCTTTATGAAAAACAAACAGCTGACTTGACAACAAGCGAACTATCTGAATATTTTATCGAAGTTTAACTTTCAGATTATCTTTCGATCAGGCAAAATAAACATCAAAGTCGATGCTTTAACTAAAATGTCGATGATCAATAGTTCTGAATTAACTAAAGACATAAATGATCGTTTTCAGACTATACTGACTTCAAATTGAATAGATGTTCTATCAATTAAGTTCGAAATCGAATCTGAATACGAGATTAATCTCTATCAACGCGTACGTCTAGTCAATCAGAAGAATGAATCATGCAATGAGTATCAACAAGCTATGAACAAAGATGAACTGAAGCTTCATGACACGAAGCTAAAGAACTGTCAAATCATTGACAATGTTCTATTCAAAAAGAGTCTATTATGAGTGTTGAAACAAATGCATACGAAATTGCTTCAAAATATTCACGATCAATCATCAATCTTGCACTCTGACATTAGACAAACAATTGATCTAGTTCAACGCTTCTACTATTGATCAGATCATTGAGCAACTATTCGACAATACATTCGAAACTGTCATGTCTGTCAGCAAAGCAAAGCATCTTGAGATGATACAAATGATTTGCTTCAGTTTCTATTGATTTCTCAGCAGCGTTGACAAGATATAGCTATGAACTTCATCACTGAGCTACTTCTATCAGAAAACTATAACGTCATTTGCATGATCATATGTCGTCTTTTTAAAGAACGTCACTATGTTTTCTGTCATTGAAAAGACAATGACATCTCAATTGAAGAAACAGTATGAATCATGCTATGAAACGTCTATCGACTTCATGATCTACTCAGTTCTATCGTTTCGAATAGAGACTTTCAGTTCATATTGATCATGTGGCAAAGTTTTTGCAAACGACTGAAGATCAAAGTCAATCTATCAACAGTTTATCATTCAGAGATCGATGATCAGTCAAAACGAGCTAATCAAGATGTTGAATGCAAACTTCGAATCTACTGCAATTACATGCAGAATGACTGAGCTAAATGACTTTCAATGATGAAATTCAGTGACAATTTCAATACGTTCTCGACTATCTTGATGATCTCTTTCTACTTCAATAAAGACTTTCATTCTCGAATGAGTTTCAATTCAGATACAATTGATTATAAAACGACTCGTCAATGTATTGAAGCTAGAAAGATCGATGACATTGTCACTTGAATGAGCGAACTTCTTATTTTCAATCATCAACAATTGAAAAAGATCAAGCAGATCATTGAGACTCAGATGAACAAGCATAGACGAGACGTCATCTATGAAGTAGATGATCAAGTTTGATTAGTTTTCAAAAACATCAAAATCACTAGATCATGCAAGAATTTGAAAGACAAGCAGCTCGATCTCTATTCAATCACAGTCAAAGTTGAAATCTTCTATCGTCTTCAGCTATCTAGAAGCATGAAGCATATACATTCAGTGTTCAGCTCAAAGTGTCTACGATCTTTATCAAACGATTCTTTATCGAAACAACATTCTGAGCTTTCTAGATCATTGATCATTGAAGAGAATGAAAAGCACTGAGAAGTAGACGATATATTGAACTTCAGACGATATAGAGAAAGACTACAATACAAGGTCAAATGAATTGAGATAGATCATGACGACAAATGATACTATGTTGATAAAGAGAAATTCGATGACTCGAAGAAAGTTCTGAATGAATTTCACAAGCTATACTCGAATAAGTTGCACTAAATTGAAAACACGATGAATTTTTTGCTCTTATTTCTTTTCTATTCATGTGAACATGAATGTTCGAAGAGAGAGATAATGTTATGAACATGTCTGAATCAATCAGAGTTCAGATGATGCTATGTCTAGTTTGAATCTAGCGCATTTCTATTGAATTCTTCAAGTCATTCTCAGCACTTCTTCTCGTTGTTCAACACTTTCTTCATTCATCTCTTTCATCATTCTTTTAGATAAACACATCTGACATATTACATCACATCTGTATTGAGTCTAACGCAGTCTCAAGTCATTATTTATAGAAGAGCTTGCACTCTTTCTCTTCTGTATTCTTAATGTCTTGTTATAGCTATCTCTAAAGAGCAATACATACATATCAGCTTCGAGTCTCTTTGATTGAATGATCTAGACACGATTTCAACACTATCTCGCTGCAATGTGATTAAATTCTAAACATGATTTCAACACAAAGTTTGTTTCAAAAGTGATTAATAAACTGAGTTTCATGATTCAAAACAATTGAATCAGATAATTCATGATGTTTTCATATTGCATGATAAAAGACTTGAGCTGTATTTAAAATGATAATTTCACTTATAGACTTGTAATGCACTTGTTTAAATAGTTTATTCACGACTATCAGAATATTGATTGTTGAATTTTCATTCAAATTCTTACTTTCAGATACTGTCATGATGAAATTCATGACTATGTCTTTTCAGCGATGATTGAGTACATCAAGAGACTTCAAAGCTTTCTGATATTTTTCTCTAAAAATCTTCACTTGAAAGCATAAATGACAATTACATATGAAGTGAGTTACTGTCTTGATCATTTTGAGTCAGTAATAATGATGATTGAGTATTTTGTAAATCTTGACTCTTTTTGAATGACTTGCAATAAACGTGTTATGACTTAATTGAAGCAGATGTAGTCACAGTTTCTCATTTTCAAGTATCAATAGTTTATTTTTATTGTAAACTCAATCATTTTGCAGCATACATTTCGCTAACGAAAATTCTTTAAACTTTTGTTGATTATCTCTTAACATAGTTATCATGATCTGTACTCATTCATCATTGAAATAAACTGCAAAGAGTTGTTCTTTTAACTCATTCATAGACATTTTCTCTGATGATTCAGACTGCTCAGAGATCACTGATTCATTCTTCAAGTCACTTGATTTAAGTGCTTCAGAATCACTATCATTGAGAACATTGATTAAGACTTGAATTTTCAGATTTTTTGATTTTAACATGATTTGTCACTGATGTTCTTGAGAACTATTTTCTTCATTCAAGAAAAGATTTTCTGATTGATGCATAAGTGCATCGACTTGAGTGTTTAATTCATTTGAATGATACATGATTTTGAAGTTAAATTGAGAGAGAAATTCTGATCATCTGACTTGTCTTCGACTAAACAACTTAATTGACATGAAATATTCTAGATTCTTGTGATCAAAAATGATCTCAACGAAATTTAACGTGTCTTTCAGTTTAAGTCTTCATTTCTCAAAAGCTCTGATTATAGTTAAAAGTTTCTTGTCATAAATTTTGTAATTGCATTTTGCAAATAGCATTTTAAAAGAGAAATAGATCATAAATTTTAACTGCTCATTATCATTTCATTGAAACATGACTTTGATCACAACATAGTTGAAGACATCAATTTTCACAGTCATGAGTAGATTCAAATTATAGTGCATTAAGATAAAATCAGTGATGAATATCTGTTTAAGTCAATTAAAGATGAATTGACACTTCTGAATTCAATTAAATGATTGATTTTTTCTGATTAAAATAGTCAATGAGTCGATCAGTTTGAAAAACTTCTTAATAAATTGTTTACAGAAGTTGATGAAGCTCAGAAAGTTCTGAACATCTTTGATGTCTTGAGATGCAGCTCAATTCATGATAACATTAATCTTCTCAAAGTTCATTTTGATTTCATAAGTGATGATTATTAGACTCAAATACTTGATCTTGATAATTGAAAATTCGCATTTCTTGATATTTATCTGTAGTTCAACGACTTTAAGTTGCTTCAGTATCTGATGAACATGCTGAGTATGCTTCTTTTTGCTGTTGCTATAAATCAAGATATCATTCATGTACATGATGCAGAAAATGTTCAAGAAGTTATGCAGAATGTCATTAATGAAGTTCTGAAATGATGATGATTCATTTATGAGTTCAAAAAGCAAAATGTTGTATTCATATAAATCATAATGTGTTCAAAAAACAATCTTTCACTCATTCTTATAAATCATTCACAGTTTATTAAAGACTGCAATGATATTTAACTTGATGTAATACTTGATCTTAGTCAGTCAATTCAGAATTTCTTGAATGAGAAGTAATGAATATTGATTCTTAACTGTCATGACGTTCAGATCTCAATAATTCACGCAAAATTTGAGTTTTTCGCTTGATTTTTTAACAAAGAGTATCAAAGAGATCATAAGAAAAGAGCTGACTTAAATAAAGTTTTTGATCAAATTATTCTTCAGATACTTTTTTAATACTTGAAGCTCATTTTGAAACATATCATATAAAGACTTAAAGATAGAAGTTTTGCTTTTCTGCAGCTGAATTTTATGATTGTAGAAACGTTGTTCAGATAAAATGTTCATCAATTTGCAAGAGAAAACATCTAGAAAGTTGTGATATTCAAGAGATAATAGCGTGACAAAGTCAATAAAAGACGTGATTTTCAAAGCTTTGTTAATATTTCTCATGAATATGATAAACAGATCATGATTCTTTTTTCTAGCGAGTTGCAAAAACAAAGCACTATTTATAACGTAGATCTTCAGATGTTTTGAAGATGAAAACATCAAAAGAGCTGATATTAACATAGTTGAGATCAAGATGCTTAAGAGAGTTTCAAGTATGAATTCTGAATTGACTTAAGATTCAAAGATGAGCTGATTATGACGCAGATTTATAATTGCTTTATGACTTTTTAATCAGAGCAAATCTAAAACAACTGAAAATTGTGAAAGTTGAGTAACATAAAAGAGAGTTTCTTCAAGCTTTTCACTTGAAACTCAAAGTTTAACAAGAGCGTAATGAGTGATTGAATTGAATACAACTGATTAATCATTAAATCTCTGAAGAATATAGATTTCAGACAAAGAAAAATAGAACAAAGAGTGTCTTTGCGCGAAAGAATCATCAATAAATGCATAATCAATGATGTCAATGTCAATCAAAACAAAAAGATTGACATTGATTTTATTGCTTTCTAAATTATCTGAGAGCATGAGATGATCATTGTTCATCTTTTTTTCTAATTGATGAATTGAGTTAACTGAGAGTGCAGAGATTTTCAGACTATTCGATTGTCTCTGCAAGTGACTAGACTTTTTTCAAGACAAAAGAAGTATCAAAAGTGAAATTGTTGATAGAAATTATGAAGATGAATAATGAGATGATTTATAACTGAATCTTGAACTTTGAATTGCAGATTGCAGTCTGATGCTCAGACTTATCACAGTATAAACACAAATGATTGATCATGCAATGCTGATGCTTTTCAGAAATCAATGAATCTTGTTTCTTCATATTGACAATTGATAAGTTCATGAGATTTCTCAAGCTTGAGATCATAGCTTTCAAGTGTTACAAGTGTATCAAGATTGATTAAAGCTAGTCAATGATTTAGTCGAGATGTTGATTTAGATCTGACTCAGATTTGACTCAGATATGACTCAACACTTTTTTTCTTTCTCAACATTCTTTTCTTTCATCAACATCTTGTTCATCTACATCATTTTCTTTTCATGTCACAAACACATTTCTTTCGAGTCTAGCATAGACTCTGAACATTACATAAATAGAAGCTTTTGTATCAATCTTCTTCTGTATTCTTAATATTCAATTATAACTATCTTTAAAGATCAAGCACTATCAACTCTGATCTTCATTGATTGTATCATCTAAACATGATTCTGACATTAAGTCTGTCGAGAATGTCACATATTTGATGAAATATGCAAGAATTGTAAAGATTACAAAGATAAAATGAATTACTGCTTTTGACTTGAGAAGATTCTGTACTGTGATGTAATATTGACTATTCAATTGCTGACATTTGATAATCAACTGCTCATAGTTCAGACTGCTGACATTCATCTGAATCAATAAAGCTTTGAGTTCGCTGAATAATTCATTCTTCAGATTGAATTTTTGAGTTACGACGTCATATTCAATTGCATCAATGTGCTGCTGAAAGTTAAACAGATATTTAATGAAGATGCAATTTCACATTCTTAGAACTGAAATGAATTGCTGAGTGATTTTTTGCTTGTCTGAATCATTGAAGACTTGTCTTAACAAGACAACTAATTGCTCAATCATGACAAGCTTGTCATGCTGAGCAGTCATATGTGACAATGCTTAAGCAACAGCATTTTTCAATAAGCGACTGTATTCATACAAAAGATGAGACTTGAAGATTAAATAATAATTTGCATTCAACTTCAGCTTGCTGATCAGTTTGAAGATGAACTGATTTAGCTTGTTTTCTTGCTCTTTGATATAAAGTTCTGAATTTGAATATTTCTCTGATTTGATATTAATTCTACTTATACTCTTGAGTTCTTGAATCATTTCTGACAAGATTTCATTATTGATCTGAAACTGCTTAAGTTCAATCTGAGTTTGCTTATGTTCTTGTTGACAGACTGAGACTCAGATGATATACTGAGTGATGATGTCGTTGAATCAAGTTTGAAGTTCAATCAGAAAAGTGTATTACGCTTCGAAAGTATTGTTGACGTGAATTCAAAACTGAGTAACAGTGATGAATTCATTGATTGCAATTAGATGTTACGATTCTAGTTTTTGTCTATTCTTCATTTAATCTTCGTCTGATTTCATTTTAATTGAGTCTAGCGAGAATCTGATCTAGAGATGATATCATTGAGACTCTGCATCATATGTGTAAGACATCAACTCAATCGAGTTTAGCACAGAGCTGAGAAATATACATATAAGAATTGAGTTCTTTTCTGTAGATACTTTTCTTTCTTAGCATTTATCTATTAGTTAAATGACATTCATATGACTCACTCTATGCTAATCTCTAACACTAGAGATGTCAATGACAAAGTGTTGCTGATATTCTCAAATTAATTCATGATGTAGTGTAAATGCAACATAATGTCATGAACTGAGAGTTGAATGAAATCAGAATGAAATTTTAATAACTAGATTTTAAATACAAGATGTTGCACGAAGAAGAAAGAAAAGAAAAAGATTATTCAGAGATTTTTATACTTCATGAATGCTGAGTATCATTCATATTGAAGAATTCTCATAACATCATTGCTAATTTCACGTTTATTATCATCTATAATATTGTTCAACATCATTTAAGTGATTTAACATCTTTTTTCTCAACATCTTTTCAAGTAACATATGTTAAAATCATGACACTTTGATTCATTCTTCAGATAAATCATGCAGTACAAAATCTTTTTCTCATCTTTTTCGAAATGTTAAAAGATATTTTGAAATGAGATTTTGACATTGTGAATTCACTCTCTATGTTCTCTTATGATTTTATCATGATACTTCTTCAAAGACATTGAAAATCTTTGCTTTTGCAAAATAATCTTGTGATGACTTTGTTTCATCATCGTTAACACTATGAAGACGATGCATAAATCATTCAAATTCTTTGTGAAGATTTGAGTGAAAGCTCAATGACTTTTCTTCATTGTTTCAACGACTTGCAGAGTCTCAATCTCTGATCAAATAACTACTAACTTTTGTTTCTTTTACAGTTCATCATGTTGAAGCATTGCTTTCGTCAGCTGTTCATTAAAATCAAGAGAAAGTTCATTCTTTGCTTCTTCACTTTCTGATTCAGTTATGCAACGTTCGTTTTCTGATATGATGTTTTGCAAGATCAAGACATCGTTGTTTCAACTCTGTTGCAATCGTATTGCTGTTGTCATGCTTGAATATCAAATCATCACTTCTAAGAAAAGTTTAAAATAATTAGAACTGTGATGATCAAGTTTACTAAATGAATAGACAAGATTTATAAAAATGATATGACAATGTGATATTATTCTAAGCAGACACAGAATGAATATATATTATAATAGAGTTAATTATTAAGAAGCTCTCAATAACTCAAGAAAATCAATTGACTATAGAGAGTTTGTCAAGCATTGTCAAGTTAAGCATGACATAATTCATGATATATTAAGTTGAAGATATGACGTAGTCTAAACGATGTCTTGACAGAGTCATAAAGTTTCAGAGCTAGCTCAGATCTGCTCTTCAACTCAGTTTCTGATCTAATTTCTATAAGTCAATTCATCATGACATTCTTAATATAATTCATCATGATTGATCAAACATCTGTTTTTCTAAAGTTTGTAACTTCTGAAAGTAATATTCATGATATCAGAAATATGAATTGTGAAAGAATTGAGTTAAGATTGAGTATAATGTCTATGAAAGACACATGAGACTCTCAACAGTATTAAAATAAAGTCTGTTTATATTGATTCAAGAAGAATGATAGAAAGTATAATAAATTAAGAACTTTATCTTGATGCTTGAAAATCAAAGATTAACTTTGAAAAAAAAACAAATGTAAATGCGTTGCTCATGTAGAGTCTTTCTAGTTACTCAACTTCAAGTACATCTGAAAAAAATGATTCATGAGTCAGATAAACAGTAAACACTGTCATGATTTATTTAAATACATTATGATATCATGAACATGTAGTCTGACTATAAATTATATTGAATGTTGAATGCATACTTATTGAAGATATCTTAAATAGACATGATGAGATACTTTTAGAATCAACAAGAAGTCGTAAGAAATTGACATTATCAGTACTGTTTCTTATTTTCAACACTTTTTTTTAGAAATTAAAGCTTCATATTGAAGTTATCTCATGTCAAGTCATTGATGTTATGAATATTTCGTCACTAGATCAGATGTAGCTAATAGCTACTATAATTTAGTCAAAAGTTGAGTAATTTCATCTTTTTTAATGCTTGAATCAGAAAAATCATCTTTTTGACTGCATTACATTCGTTAATGTATTTAGCTTCAGCAGATGATATACTGACACATTGTTAACTTTTGAAGCTTCAGCTGATTGATTCATGTCATAGAAAAAACATATAGTTGAATGTGAATTTTCGAAAATTCAAGCAATCTCTCAGCTCGACAGTTTCAACTAGATAATGAATGATTTGTTTATCAGCTAAATCATGATCAAAGATAGAATTAATTGAATATCTGCTGCATTTGTTTACTGCGTAGCTTCATGTCTCAATTCTGTCACAACTTCGCTACTTTGCGATGTTGCATTCAATGATAACATGAAAGAATGAAAAGATAATAAGAAAACTTAAGTGCTTTATAAATTAACATCACAAACTTATTACAGATACAAGAACAGTTTGACAGATGATTGCATTCATTCTCACTTGATGTAATGATTTGTTGATTCAAAAAGTTGATTCAGCTTTATCACGAGTTATGTGCATAAAAGTGTTCTGCAAATTGCAGCTTCAAAGCTTGAATATTGAGTATATTTGATTCTAGAATAAGCAGATCATTCACATAAATGACGATTATAATGTCATTATCATGAATGAATATTGAATGATCAATTTCTACTCTTTGATAGTCGATGAAGATGAGATAAATCTTCAGAGTTGCATATCATTTTTAAGATGTCTGTTTAAGTTCATATAAAATCTTGTTTAAATGATAAACTAAAAAGATTTCATTTAATTCTTTTTGTTCAAACTTTGATGATTGCTGCATTCAGATCTCTTCTTTTAAATGTGCTTTTAAAAAAGCGATGATGATGTTCATTTATTCAACTTCGTAATCATATTTGATCATCAATGCTAAAAGCATTTAAGCAATGATCTCATCATAATCGATTTTCTTTTTCATTGTTTGTGAAGTATTCGATTCAATTTGAACTCAATTTACTCAACTGACAAAGTTTCAATTATTGTCTTTAACTCAGAGATTATTGTTCAGCGATGACTCATTGAAGACGTTCGCTTAAAGCATCAGAATTGCTTGAACTATTTAACTTGCTTGATTTTAATTCTGATGATTGACTTTTAGCTTTCTGCAAAGCAACTGATGCTGTAGATACAATTATATGTTTCAAAGTAATAAATGAAGTTCTTGTTTGATGATTGTCAGAAATTTTTGCAATCTTCGCATTTTCAATGATTTTTAATGAACAAGATTCATCATTTGTTTGATCATTGAAAATCAGTATTAAAAAATCTTCATTATATTTCTTGACTTTAATGATTATTTTATTTCATTGAACATGACTTGATATTAATACATTCTTATCATTTTACAAGCAAAACTGATTGACTTTCTCATAGCTCAAGAATCAACATTTCAAGCTTTCTCAATATGATGACATCAAAGTCATCAAAATAGATGAGTTAATACATATGAATCTCATCAATGATGATAAGATATTTAAGATTGATGAGAGAGTCAGATATGTTACTGCTATGATCAATGATTATAATTATTTATCTACTAGATTGAAAATCAGATTCAAAAGATGTACTTTGAAATTATCTGAAACTCATGAAGATTTGAAACATTTCAATTCATCAACTACGTTCAAATAATGAAGATGAGTATGCTGATCATAAAATCATTGAATTGCTTGAAGAGTATGAGATTAAATGAAAGTCGATGACTTTTTATAGCTGAAGTCAAAATGAGATTGCAAAGCAATGTTTTCACACTCTTTTTGAATGAACTCACGCTATACTCAGAATTCAACGTGTAAGAATTTAGTGTTGACTGCAAAGTTATATCTTGCTCAAGAAAATGAAATGAATGTGTGTTATCTTTCAAATTTCAAAATAGATGTGATTGCAATTGTTTTTAGCGAGAAAAATATCTCATTACTTTTCAAGTTGATGAGAGCAACAGCATTCTTTGAATCTAGAAATAGAAATTTGTCATTCTGTATACTACATGTATATTCTTTGACTTCGTTTAATTGAATTTTGATTGATTGACAAAATATCAATTATAATTAAATCTTTCTTAATAATGATTACTGTCTCATTATTTGCAGTAATAATGTTATTATTGATGATCTTTTGATATGACTGTTCATTGAACAAGTTCTCGTCATAACAAATTTATTCATCAAAAATCAAATTTAAGTAGCAATCTTTATGTTATTTATGTGTACTTTGAGTTTCTGTTCAATACTGAAGATGATTATATCACAGACTCTGTCATTCTTATTTTTTCAATGAAGAATATTGATGTTGAATGATGAGATTATCAATTTTCTCAACTTTTTCAAGATGATTCATCAGAGATCTTTGACTTTCAGAGCATCAATGATGTTTATTCTTTATGACTGATAATTTTCACTTTTCTTTAACTCAGAAAATCAATAAATATTCAAACTTTTCATCATGATTGAGATGTGAAAACATGTGTAAACAGAAGTCAGTGACAATTCACACTCAATGAATCATCAGAATATCTGAAGATTGATAACAATTTTAAAATTTCAACAGTTATTTTGAAATACATCAAATTTCAACAGTTTTAAGATTTCAACAATCATCTTGAAATACATCAAATCTCAACAATCTTAAAATTTCAACAATCATCTTGAAACTAGATTGATTGTGTCAAGTTGAGTACTTGACTTGAAAAGTGTTGAGTTGAATTGAAATTTTTTTGAAAAAGTGTTGAATCGAGTTGAGAAGTTGAATCTGAGAACTTGAATTGAATTGAGAAGCTTGATTCAATAATTCAACTCAAAAACTTAACTTGATTCAACAAAATATTAAATAGATGTAAATAGCTTAATTGAACAGTCTTTATGATTTTCTTCATGACTTTCTATTATGTTTTTTCGTCATGACTCTCTATTAAAGTCAAATGATTTTCATGTTTTTTCTTCATGTTTTTCTTCATGTTTCTCTTCATGTTTCTCTTCATGTTTTTCTTCATGTTTCTCTTCATGTTTCTTTTCATGTTTCTCTTCATAACTCTTTATCAAAAGATAATGCAAAAGTCAAAAATTGAAAATTTTTCTATATTTAGTTCTTTTAACGTTAAGCTTAAGTTCTTGATGAGTTGAATTGAGTTGACTCAATTTCTAATTGAATCAAGTCAAGTTAAGTTGAAAATATGCTCAACTCGACTTGAGTTAAGTTGAAAATGTGAGCAACTCAACTTTGAATTGAGTCGAATTCAAAATGTTAACTTGAAACTCAACTTAATGATCAATTTATCTATGACAAATACATTTCTTTATGTCATAAACATTTTTCAAATCAACATTTTTCTTGTGTTTCAACATGTTCTTTTTGAAACTAACGTTGAATCTGAGTAACTACTATATAGAGCATGTTCTTCTTGTCTTTTGTATTTTCTTTCTTTTGTATTCTTAAAGTTTTAATTATAACTATCTTTATAAATTAAACATTCTAGTCATGCATGCACTTTGATTAGTTTTTAAACATGATTTCAACAATAAGCAACTTACTTTCGCTATAAGCAACTTACTTTTGCTATAAGCAGCTTAATACTTGTAAGAGATTTCATGAACTCAACATTACATCATAATATCATAATAGTAACACTCAGTAAAATAGTAACATTATCTGATGTGACAAATATATACTGTTATAGTAGAAAGATGAAGTAAGAGTAGAGAGACAAAGAAATAAAAAGATTTCATAGCATGAAGTGAATTTTCTATCTACTATCAGAATGACTATCATTGTCATGATGAATTGACATATAAAAGTTAAATCAGAAACTAAAGTTAAAGATTGAGTTGAAAATCAAATCTGAATTAACTCTGAAACTTTGTTAAGACATTGCATAAATCACGTCATATTTTCGACTTAATATATTATGAGTTATGTGTCAGAATCATGCTTAAATGAGTCAATCAGTGAAAGTCAGAATTGAATAGTGCTTGATCTTTAAAGATAGCTATAACTGAATATTAAGAATACAGAAGAAAATGAGTATAAAAGCTTCTATTTAAGTAATATTCAGAGACTGTGCTAAGCTTGAAGAGAATGTGTTTGTGACACAAGTAAAATGTGATGTAGAAAGAAAGATGATGTTGAACAAAGAGATGTTGAGAAAAGAAAATAGAAACTGAGTCAGATCTGAGTCAAATCTGAGCTAGAGACATTGACTAGTTCTATTCAGTCTTAATATGCTCGTAACATTACTCTTTTCTTTGAAAATTCATGTTTGCATGAATGTCACTCGTTTGCTTGCTTTCTTATTGAGTTATTTTGATACTAGCGTGACTTTCTTGAGTATAATATATGAAATTCATTCAAAACTTTCTTAAAGTTATTGAATTCATCTTTATCAACATAGTATCATTCATCATCTTTATCTAGATCTTTTCATTTGATCTTGTACTGTATTTGATCTTGATAGCATCTGAAGTTCAGAATGTCATCTATCTTTCAATGTTCATCATCATCATCATCAATAATGATGAGTCTGAGAAGTTCTGCATGCTGTTTTGATAGAGAATCTTCTGAATACAATTGCAGTAGCTTCAAGCTGAACATTGAATGCAGATGCTTCATGCTGACTGATAAATGAAGATGATAGAAGATCTTCGCTTTGACAATGATCTGATACAATTTTAGTTGTTTATCTTTCAAATCTTTGCATGATCTTGTGATTTTGACGTTTCTGAAGAATAGTCAAACTCAGTCATTTATCTCATAAATGACGTCTCGTCTATGTTTATTGATCTGTGCTTCAATGATCAGCTTCATCTTTTTCAATTGTTGATGATTGAAGCTCAGTAGCTCTTTCATTCAAATGACAATATCATTTGCTTTTCTAGCTTTCAGTCGTTCACAAGTGATTTTGTAGTCAGTTGTATCTGAATTGAAACTCATTCGAGAATGAAAATCTTTATTGAAGTAGAAAGAGATCATTGAGATGATCGAGAAGATATTGAAATTGTCGCTGAATTTCATCATAGATATTCATTTGACTCAGTCGTTCTGCATGTAATTGCAGTAAATTCTAAGTTCGCGTTCAACGTCTTGATTGACTCATTTCGTCTGATCATTGATCTTTGAATGATAAACTGTGAATAAACTAGCTGTGATTCTCAGTCACTTGCAAAGACTCTTTCACATAATTGATATGAATTGAGAGTCTCTGTTTGAAACAATAGAACTGAGTAAATCATGCAGTTGATAAACATTTCATAGCATAATTCAAATCGTTTCTTCAACTGAGATGTCATCGTCTTCTCAATGACAGAAAACATAGTGATGTTTTTTGATGAGATGATATATGATTGTGCAAATGACGTTATAGTCTTCTGACAAAGATAGTTCAATGATGAAGTTCATAGCTATATCTTTTCAGCGTTTCTGTGAAATCAAGAGAGAATGATGAAATTCATTGATGCTATTTCTAAAGATTTTGCTTCGCTGATAAGCATGACAGTTTTGAATGTATCATTGAATAGTAGCTCAATGATCTGATCAATAGTAGAAACGCTGAACTAGATTGATGATTCGTTTATTGTTGAGATGAGAGATTGAAGATTGATCATGCACTTCTTGTAGTAATTTCGTGTGCATGTTCTCAGAGATTCACAGTAAGTCTTTTCTAAAGAGAATGCTGTCAATGATTTCACAGTTCTTCAATTTAATGATATGAAATTTGAGCTTATTCTCGTTCATAGCTTGTCTATATTCGTTGCAGAGCTCATTCATTTGATTAATCATATGCATTTGCTGATAGAGATTTACTTTCGATTCAACGAGTAAAACATTGACTCTATCGAAGATCAGAATAGTCTGAAAACAATCTTCAAGTTGTTGAGCTGATTCAGAAACATCTGTTAAAGACATTCAAGTTAAAGCATCGACTTTAGTATTCATTTTGTCTAATCTAAAGATAATCTGAAAGTTGAACTTCAACAGAATGTTCAGATAGTTGACTTGTCATCAACTTAACTGTTTATTTTTCATGAAGATCTTCAAAGCTTGATGATTGATGAATATCTGAATGAGTAGTTCAATGCACTTCAGCTCAAGTCATCAGTGTTTGAAACATTGAATAATGACTAGTAATTTCTTGTCATAAATGTAATAATTGATTTCAGCGAGAATTATGCTTTTACTGTAGAAGATCATTGAATGAAGAACTCTTTCATCATTGTACTGAGATAGTATTTCATCTTTTACATAGTTTGAAGCATCAATCTTCAGAATAGCTTGTTGTTTGAGATTGAAGTGACGAAGTACTAAGATTGAGCTGATTTATTTTTTTAGATTGTCAAAGACTTGAACACAGATCTCATTTCAAACAAAAGATGTATTCTTTTTAGTCAACTGAGTGAATGATTTGACTAGCTTCGAGAAGTTCTTAATGAAATGACGATAGAAGTTAATAAATCTCACGAAGCTCTGAATTTCTTTTAAATTGATCGAAGTGATTCAGTTGATTATGACTGTCACTTTGCTTAAATTCATATGAAGATTTAGTTCTGATACAATGACTTCTAGAAAGACAGTCTCTTCTACATTGAATTCACACTTTCAAATATTCATTTGCAGTTCAGCTTCATGTAGTTGACTCAATACTAGTTTGACGTGATCTCTATGTTTCTTTCTCATTTTGCTATAGATGAGAATGTCATTTAGATAGACTTGACAAAAGTCGTTCAGAAAGTCTCATAAAACATCATTCATATATTGCTGAAAGAAGATTGATTCATTAGTCAGTTTAAATGATAGCATCTTGTATTTATATGCTTTTAAAGCAGTGATAAAAGTGATGTAATTCTTGCTATCGAGATGCATTTGAAGTTTGTTGAATGTTGATATGATGTTCAATCTAGTCAGATGCTTGCAACTCACTATTTTATCAATGATCTCATTTATCAGTGATAGAGAATATCTATTTCTTTTGAAAATGACATTTAGCTTTCAATAGTTCATGCAGAATCAAAGATCTTCATTTGCTTTAAGAGTGAATAGAACGAAAGAGAAATAAAGAGTCTGACTAGAAGTGATGAATTTCTTCGACAGATTCTCGTTTAAGTACTTCTTTATCTTCAGAAGTTTGACAGAGAACATTCAATAAACTCGACAGCAAGAAGACATTGAATCATTGATGAGTTCAATTTTATGATCATAGAAATGATGAAAGAATAGTTTATTTGATTGAGCTCGATCAAAAACATCTAGAAACTCATGATATTTCGATGACAGCTTCGCTTTAATATCTTTCAAATTCTGAGTCATTTCATTGATTGAAGAGATGTTTAGAGCATTCAAATTGCATTGAGTATTGTACGCGATTTCTTTATTGATGTTTATCATGAATAAAGCAAAAACTTCAGTCTGATTCTTCTTTGAATGATTCAACAATGTTTTGAATGAAGCTGCATTTATACTTTGAATCAAGAATAATTCTTTCTGAGCAGTGATTGAAATGAGTCGTTTGAGCATCATAAAAATTTTAGTCTGAGTGATTGAAGAAGATGAAGTTGATCGCGATTAACTTGAATGCTTTAAATTGAGAAGAATCGAAAAATCGAAATAGAAGTATTCAATTGATTTGAAAAAACAATGATGTCGTTTCACATATTCAGTAATATTTCGTTTTTATTCATTCAGAACTTACTCAATATGACTTCATGATGATCGATATCAACTATCAACATTGATACAGTCAATTTCTTATGACTTTTGATGATGAGATTGAGTAGAATTTTATGAGTGATGATCTTTTTAAATATCTTCTCATCATAATCTTTTATTAACTTCTCTTTTGTCAAAGATATAAATTGAATTTCTAGTTTCTTGCATACTCTATTGACTAGATTAGCGTGTATGAGTGTATGAGTGACTGAATCACTGTCTATTAGCAAACAAAGACTGAAGAATTGATTCTGCAAGATGAGATGAGCATCAATTAGAAAAAACTTTTCAAAGTAATTTTCTTCTGATAGAATTTCATCTAGTTTACACAAAAATATAATCTTTATTTCTTTAATGACTTTTGAAAAGATGATTAGTTTTTTGAATCAAAATTCAAATTGAAATTGAATTTGAAATGATCGTATTCATTGTTCACTGCATTAATTCTGATAGATCGATTAAAGCACTCTCTAAAGCTATGATCTGATTTATGACATATAAAACAGGTTTCAACTAAAATGTCTGCTTCTTTGACGTTAGTTAAAATTGCGTCACACGACTTTAAATGATCAGATTTTGAATGATCGACTGATTGAGTAACAACAACTTTATGAAAGATGATCTTTGACAGATCATCAACATGTTTGATGAGATTGACTTTGTTCTTGATTTCTTGAATGACTCGCTGATCATTATTCAAATGAATCAGATAGAAATGAATCTCTTTAAGAAAATCAGATTGAACTAATTGATTTATTCAAATGAATCGAAGATGAGAGTTTATTTTATCTTTCAAATCGATGATCAGTTGCTTTTCGTGATACTTCAGATAGAAAGATAATTGTTGAAACTGAGTGTAAAACTCGCTGAACTTCTTTGATTCTTGAATTAAATTGTAGTATTTTCTACAAAAGTTGACTTTCTTATTTGAATCATTGAATAACTCAGTTAGTTCTTTCAAAAGATCATCGATAATTTTATAAAGATTGACATAGTCACGTTCGCGTCTAAATTGAGCAACATCAGCTGTGTCATTGAATAATCTGAAATGTACATAACTCAGTTTGATTCATTCATTTGAAAAGAGATCAACGTTGATCTCTAGTTTATTCTGAATTTTGTCGTATCAGTTTTTTCAAGTAGAATTCTTTTCATCAGTAAATCAGAGAGAATTAGATATTTTCTGAGATCTAAAACACTCAAAGTAGATGAAATCAGAAGAAGTGATTTCTTTAGTTTGAAGTCTAGTCTTCAACTCTTTGATTTCATTGTCTCGTTGTTTACTCAACTCGTTGAGTTGATCTGTTTCTCTGTCGAGAATCATGCATCGAGTCTTTCAGTTTTCAATAGAAACAGAAGATATTACTGTTTCAGCAAATGACTCGTCATCTTCATTGATGAATGATTCAGCACTAGAGAGTTTCAATGAATCAGTCTCAGAGATTTAAGAAAAGCAACTTTGAAATTCTTTGAAACATTCTTCAATAAATGAATGTTTTGACATGATGAAATTTGAAGAAAGAACGAGATCAAGCAAATGACGATGCTCGACAGTATTAATGAAGACGTATGATCAAGTGTTTAATCTTCAGAAAAGAATGTTGTTGATTAAAGAGATATTTTTGGTTTGCGAGTTTTTTGAGTGATTCTCAAGCAATTCACGAAGATTCTTTATCATCAATTCTTTTAATCAAATTGAACAGCTTATTTTCACTCGTCTGTTTCATGAGAATGAATTGATTCTCTTGATTGAGTGAACTTTGCATACTTAGTGAGTGATAAGTTGTCTAGCAATTCAAACAGTCTTGTCGTTGATTTTATCAAACTCTCTAGTGTTATTCAATCTTTCAATTGCGTCAATCATCAGATAAATGAATTTCTTTAAACTCGTTCTGTTTGTACGAGTATGTTGAATGAATAATGAGATCAGTATCATGTGATTAACGAATTCTTAATATAATGTCAGAATCGTGTCTAGATGAATCAATCAGCGAAAGTCAGAGTTGAATAATGCTTGATCTTTAAAGATAGCTATAACTGAATATTAAGAATACAGAAGAAGATGAGTACAAAAGCTTTTATTCAAGTAATATTCAGAGACTGCACTAAGCTTGAAGAGAATGTGTTTGTGACATGAGTAGAATATGATGTAGAAAGAAAGATGATGTTGAACAAAGAGATGTTGAGAAAAGAAAATAGAGACTGAGTCAGATCTGAGTCAGATCTGAGCTAAAGACATTGACTAGCTCTATTCAGTCTTGATACACTCATAACATTATGTCATGTTCAACTTGACAATGCTTGACAAACTCTTTATAGTCGATTGATCTTCTTAAATTATCAAGAGCTTCTTAATAATTAGCTTTATCATAAAATATATTTATATTATGTTTGCTTAGAGCTGACAACGAGATTCATCTGTACGTGATGTCAACTACGAATCTTTTGATTCTATTCTGTGTTCGAATAGAAGTCAAAAAAGTCAAGAGATCTCAATTCGACGCAGTTTGAACGATGTTAAAACGTTGCGTGATCAGAAAAGTCATCGTGCAGAGTTTTCACTCATGTGACAACATTCTTCCTAACAGTCACAATCGATCTACGAAGAAGATTAATGACATGTCGATGTCAGTAAGAGATGAGAAGATACTACTAGTGAAAAAGACAACTCAGATGAAGAGTCTGCGAGTTGTGACTACAAGTGATCGAAGAATTTGCGACTTGTCGACTGCGTCGATATCGAAACGTCTTCATCACATCGACAGTGTCATCAAGTAATTGATGAAAAGATATCAGGTAGAATAGTCGTTTCAAGTATTGAAAGACGTGACTACAGTGCTTGAAGAAGTAGTGACTCGTCGATCACGCTGATATACTGAGAAGACTTGAGCTCACCTTCTTTACTTGATGTCAAGTCATTCATCTATTCACATGAAAAATCGAGAGCTCAAGAGAACGATCAGAACGCATTCTCTTTCATCGATCAGAGTCAAACATCGAACGATTGCGATCGCACATCTATACTAACAATTCATTCAACGTCTACGTGACACAAGTCAAATCAAGAGAAGAAAAGAGTTACTCAGTACAATCACACTCTATCTTCTCATCATGTGCGTCTCTCTTTCATCACATATTTCTCTGCTCAATGAATGACAATCATTGAGTAAGAGAACACAGCTTTACGTACGTTACAATCATGAGCATCACGAATGCAAAGAAAATGTCTTTCGTCTTCAAATCGAAGATCGAATCAAAACATCATTGTATAGAATATCGTCAATGAAGAGCAGAGCAAAGACGATGTGTCATAATCAAACAGCACAGACACTCTTATCAAGAGTTTACTTAAGCGTCACGCGCTGAATAGAAGCTATAGATTCATTACTTGATAACACAGTGTCAATCTCATTGTTTCGACTGCGTGAAGCAGTCGTATAGACGACGAGTGATTTTCTTTCTCAGAGAGTTTTGTTCACTCGATATAAAATAGCATAGAGTCTCTCATGAGTCGAGTCTAAATCGATGTCACAAGAGTGTATGAATTACAATTACAATTATGTTTGCTTAGAATATCACTATCATTTTTATAGATTTTATTTATTCATTTAGTAAATTGATTTTAACAATCATAACTTTCTATTAATCTTTCTACTCATTTTTATCAGTCTTCTATCTATCTTTCTATCTGTTCAAATAGTAAATGATGAAACACTTATTATTTATCAAGTAAAAGACTATGATCAAGAGTGTGCATTCAACAGAAATCACGTTGTAATCTTTAGTTGCAATAACATCAATTGAGCTTGTCATGATATCAGATCATCAACTCAATTTAGAACATAAATTGTTGATATTTTAAATAATCTCAATTTATTAAATCTATTTTGCAGTTCAATGAATCAAGTCATCAATCTAATCATCATTATTTTAATCTAGTTTCAGCAATTCTGTTTCAATTATCTCAGTTGTGTATGCAAACTTTTACAATCTTAAGTCAATAAAACTATTGTTTAGTCTTGATTCTGCTCGATTCATGTATATAAAAGTTGAGTTCTTGTTCTTTTCTTTTCACTCTTTGTCTTTCATTTTATACATTATCTGATGTATTGTCTTGTATTTAAATTCTATCAAAGTAATAATAATATCAGTCTTTTATATTAATAGTATCTTTAGTTTAACTCAGTCTCTGACAAAGCTTAATGCAACTCAGTGACTCGTTTCGTTTAAATCTTAGACAGAGTTTCATATAAATAATTTATTCATCTTTCTATTTATATGCATCAAAACTCGCGACACTCAGATTTATAATATGCATCAAGCAATGATCAAATCAATGATTTTAACAGTGTGTCAAAAGCAAACTTCAAACATAACTTATTTACTCATCAAATTTGACTCATAAAGTATATGCTAGCTGATCAAGCAATTGTTGAAAATAAGAGAAGATGATAATCTTTGTCTGAATAAAGCTGATAGAACTGAGATTTGTTAGAAGTCAATCTAGAGCGAGTCATAGAAGTGTCATTTAACTAATAGATAAATGCTAAGAAAGAAAAGTATCTACAGAAAAGAACTCGATTCTTATATGTGTGTTTCTCAGCTCTGTGCTAGACTCGATTGAGTTGACGTCTTACACATATGATGCAGAGTCTCAATGATATCATCTCTAGATCAGGTTTTCGCTAAACTCGATTAGAATGAAACCAGACGAAGACTAGGCGAAGAATAGACGAAGGCTAGAATCATAACAAGATTCATCAGTAAAGTTTTCATCTTTCATCTTCTAAATAATCTTCTAATAGCAACAATTAAAATATCAATATGCTTTCATATGATTTTATATTTCAACAGCAACAACTTTGCTTCATAATCAAATTGAAAGTTCACTTCAAATTTGCTTCATATTCAAGCATCAAATATGCTCACTGTCAAACATTTTAGATATCTTCTTCTTTATCTTCTTTTCTACTTACATGACTCTCTACATGAATTCTCATCAGACTATGCTTTCTCTGTTAGAGATCAGCATAGAGTGAGTCATATGAGTGTAATGTAACGAGTATATAAATGCTAAGAAAGAAAAGTATCTAGAAGAGAAGAGTTGACTATCTATATGACTCAGAAGAACATAAGCTAATTTTGAATAAAGTTGATCTTGAAACAACTTTATAGTCTAGCGACGAGCAATCGACGATAGTCATCAACATAGTCATCAACATAGCTATCAACATAGATGTGTAGCTAGAATCATAACATTCTCTCTGTATTCTATTAATACATCTTTGTTACTAAATTCTCTCATTCAAAACTCAATTCATCACTATTGAATTAAGAAGAATGTCTCGTCTCTCAACTCAAAACTCAACTCGATGCGCGACGTATTCAGAGTATACAATGATAGATGATTGAGATCAGCTCAGATCACATGACTAGGTAAATCGTAAAGATTCGATTACATAGAGTAATCGTTGATCATCTCATGTCGAGATGATCTTGTTCTTGTAAAATTATATAGTGAAGGCGACTGCAACAGAGAAGTGAAAAGATTACTTGAAATAAGGCAGAGTATCGTCTGATCTCACGCGTCGTGACTTCACGAAGCGCGATTTTCCTGCTACAAAGTTTCTAGACAGAGCTCATCTCGAGAGCAGTTCAGGCATTCATCCGACGGGAATTTCGGGAAGGGTGGAACTTTCCACTCTCTTGGCAGTCAAATCTCACTAGAAGCACCTTTCGCGGCTCAGAACCTAAATAAGCACTTGAACGGTGCGTCACTTCGCCTCTGATAGGTAGGTTCTGTTGGAATACGAGGTCATATGGGGCATTTTGGTATGTAGGTTGTTGCTGGATAGGAGTTCATCTAGGACGCTGAACGAGCAGGTAAACTAGCGGGCCCCAGCCCTATCAGAAGGCGGAGATTACCATCTCTCCTATTTCCAACAGGTTCTGTTTAACGATGAAACTTTCGTTGATATGATTGCCTAACGTGTAGCAAATGGGGGTGAAGAAGAATCATATGTGATTATGTGGTGTAATCAGACTTTTGACAAAGTTTCGAGGTGGCTCTCGAGACATTAAGGGTTTGAATAGGTCTCACTGCGCGTTTGCGTGGCAAACGCCGCAACCGACTACAGAACGCCAATGCCGTCGCGAGCAGTTTGGGAACATAACAAGCGTCCAGCCACCATCTCAGAGCTGTGGGTCTGTTGGTTGACAATGTTAAGGCTGGACTCGACATTCTGAAGTGCTATACCTACCCACTGGTGTTTTATTTAATGCCTGCGCTTTTGAAGAGTCCCGTGTCCAAGGAAGAGTATCAGCCTATCAGGCCTGTGGAAGCACGGTGAAGGTATACGTTCGTAAAAGTCTAGTCAATGGCACGTAGCATCATTGTTCCTGCGTAATAAGGAGTTCGATGCCGATTTGCAAAGGTGAAGCGAAATGAGATCTTCATGTGGCGGTTGGGAATTCCGAAATTCGTAATGAGGGCGGATTTGAAGCGAAGGCAAGACGCGTTGTTACTAAGATCGTATTTAAGCACTTTCCTCCTAATCCTTCGACTATGTTCGTGATTTCTTGTTAGTGGCATCATTGACATTCAGCCAACCGCATTGCACCCCTAAGTGAGCAAGTCCTATCTGCATTACAAGAACATCGCTGACCTCACAATTGAAGAGATGCCTGGCTTTTGGGCGATAAATTTGCCGCGTTCAGTGAGCACCAGTCCTGCGAAACCAAATCAGGGAAGCAGCCCGCCTCATGGATCTGCCCAAGAACCTCATACTACTCGGAGAAAGAGGTCTGCCGAGTCGGCTGCTGAAGACAAAGGTTCCAACCCCTCAAGGTCGAGCGAGAGACGAAGGTCAACAAGTTCCGTGCTATAGCTGCCTCAGCTGCCTCAGAACATACAATGCTAATGTTCAATTGCTTCAGGAAATTGTTAAAAACTTATTATCCAGTTGACCCGGCCATCGCGACACCCCTAAAAGTGAACGTTACTACCAGCAATGCCGAAAGATTCTCACGCGGAAGTATTGCCTTTCCAGATCTCAGGACGCTTCCCGAACCACAACCTCAAAAAACAGAAACCATAAGAGTACTACCAAATCGGGCCGTAAAGATATTGCCTAGTGTCGAAGAACAGTCGCGACCAAGCGGACACTTAGAGATAGTTGATCTAGAGGGATCCAGTCCTGTTGCATGTGGCAGTGATAGGAATGATTCGCGGGAGACTGAACATACGAGCCAGGCAAGGGCAAGTACAGAGTTCAGTACCGTCTTCCCTGACCTCTCGCTGCAGCAAGGGAACAATGGTTTCGTCTCGGACGAAGCGCTCAAGATCCCGACCAACACTCCCGAAATGTCAATACCTCGGGGACGGTCTCAGTTCTATAATACAACCATCATCAACTCTGCTGCCAGAATAACCACACCTCTGCCAGCAACATTTACTCCAATCAAGAATGAGCCTCGCTCCCTTCGTACCGTCAGCAGCACGCCTACACGTCGTACTCAAAACCGAAAATGGAATAGTCTTATTCAAGACAACGCGGTACATATGCTCACTCCAAGAACGAAACGCCGCAAATTAGACGAGGACGGGATAGTACAACAGCCCCAAGAAGAATTTGGGCTGGACGTAATTCAAAGCACCCGTCATCAGCTCAAGCGGATTGAGAGCTGCTTGTTGTCGCAGGAAATGTTTTGGCAAGGAAAGAGAAGAGACCGCGAGCTTCAAGCTGAGGCAAAGAGGCTTGCAGATGCGAAGAGAGAAAAGAGAACAGAAGGTAAAGAGCGTCACATACTACGGGGGGCACAGAGAGTCAACAGGAACAAGTCCCGAAGACAAGGTAGCAATGTCAATTACAATAGCGCTATAACTGTACCTGTCACAGAGGCGTTTAGACATGCTTCAAATACTGAGCATATACGACCTGAGCAGGTCCAGAATGCAGCTCGGACGCTACATTCTGCTAGCGCCAAGCCCATGAGTGGGCAGGTCCAAGTAGAGGCTCGGAGTGGTACCAATTTGCGAAGCGAGAGACAACAGAGGGAACAAGCAGCGTCTGACAAACTCACTGTCGCGCATGCACTTGATCGCGAAAATGGCGAAGTTTCGAAGTCCTCGTTGGTCCTGAGTACGGGAAAGGTGCCGGAAGGCCAAAATAGGAGCCAGGCAAAGGCGCAAGCGCAGGGTGTGGCAGGTCCCACATTGAAGAGGCCAATGAACACATCGAGCGCTGGATTGAGCACTGCAGATCGCGTCCGTATCCAAAAGCAACGGGATCATCGTAAAGGCTCAAGAAGAGGAGCCACAGTCTTCAATACCAAAAACACAAGGTATTCATCCGGCAGGCCTTGGGTATATGCCCATTTCAAACGGGAGGTCATCATGAATCCTCTTCGTCGGCCATGCGTTTGCGATCTACTGCACCCGTATTTCTTACAAGCTCGGTGGTTTGAGCCCAAGCTAGAGGCCTTCCCCGGCTGCAAAGCCGAATTCCTTGCCCACGCTGAGCAAATAGTCCATTGTGACGCTCATTCGAGGCAGCT
>JAABUL010003080.1_pt1 | contig 25603 bp, 24 predicted proteins | sample 5559151 | NCBI WGS metagenome assembly JAABUL01 (sample SAMN10711876, study PRJNA513368) | rock metagenome | isolation source: Antarctica rocks | place: Antarctica: Victoria Land, Pudding Butte sud | reverse complement strand
GCGGCGGCTCTCAAAGGATTATGAAGAACGCCCTGCGTCGAGCGTGGCCCTTATTCAGATCGCCCTATCCGCGCTGATGCTCAGGCGGTTAGCACCAGAATGACCTTTCTACACAGTCTCTTAGCTTCAGGCCATCCCGGTCGTTCGTGTCCGCGCTGGCCCCCCGCTCAAGCGCCAGCGACCCTGCCACCGCCGCTCCCAGCCCCGCCTTGAGGAAATCACGCCTCTTCATCTCCAAAGCCCTTTCTCACGTCAAAGACGCCATGAGTCAATCCGGGCCAGTTCACCTTTAGCGCCGTGCACGACAAAGTACAAATCAAGCGTTGAGGCTGCATTCTTAAGCGGCACACGGATGTCGGCATAGCGGCCCCAGCCTCCCATCGGAGGAACGATGGCGGTTCCAAGCAGCACGCCCTGCGGGCTGCCGGAATGTATCTCAATCCTGCATCTGCCGGGACTGCCTTGTGCCAGGCGCAGCGTCAGGTTCCCGTGCGCCGGGATATGGGAGACGTTCGGGTAGGCCAGCACGCTGCCATTCACCAGGCCGCGCACCTCAAACCCTCCGGCGGGGCATTCGTGGGGGCAGCCCATGTTTAGAGAAAAATAGTCCTCCGCCTCAACCGGCCCACGCGCGGCGTCGTATTGCCCGACCCCAATCTCCGTAATATAGATCGGCGCGATTTCTCCGTTGTCGCGGTAATGCACATAGGAAATGAGGGAGTCGCGATACACCCCGCTGGTGCCGGGCTGGCTATGGTCGTTGCAGGTGAAATAGGTCTGGTTATGAAGCTGGAAGAAGTTGCCGTGCCGGTCGGATGTCAGGTCGTGGGTGCGGAACTTCGGGTCGGTATTCTGAGGCACGACAATGGAGCCTTTGTAAGTGTACGGCCCGTAGGGATTGTCGGCCATCGCATAATAGCAGCCCCAGGATAAGTAGTAGTGCCCATTGTGCTTGGAGAGGCACGACTTATCATCGGTTTTGCCATCCCCAAATGGGCCGGACTCAAAGTCAATCGGGATTTTGCGGGGCGGCTCCGCCAGTGAAATCATGTCCTTGCCCAGCCGCGCGATGTAATAGCCAAAAGTCCCAAAGTTGATGTAATCAGAGCCATTGTCGTCCATTAAAATGCCGGGGTCGCGCTCCGAGACGGGCGTCAGGCCTTTGGGGATCAGCGGCTTGCCCAGCGGATCGTGCCAGGGGCCGGACGGCGTGGGGCCGGTCACGACACCGATTTGGTCGGTGCCTGCGGAGAAATACCAGTAATATTTCCCGTTCTTTGTGCCGGCGGCAGTCGCCCAGCAGTCGGAGAAGGGCTTGCCGATAAACGTCTGCTGGGGCAGCAGCGTACTTTCCTCTTTCCAGTGAACCAGGTCTGCTGAGGACCATTCGCGCCAATCTTCCATGCGGAAGTTGGTGTTTTTGGGCGAGTAGTCATGGGTGCAGTAGAGATAAACGCGCCCGTTATAGACGCGGGCATAGGGGTCTGTCATACCCATGCCCGGCAAGATTGGGTTGGCGGCTTGGACTGTCAGCGGCAGCAAACAAAGCAGTAGAAAACAGGCTTGCGCCGGGAAGAGCAGGCTTCTAAAGCCCTGGATCGCTTTGCGGGTGCGCCCAGGTGAAATGGCAGGGTGTTTTATCAACTCAACTTCTTCCTCATGAACAGAGTACTAACTTTTCAACACGTACCTTCCGGCATGATCAAGCGTGACCGTTCGGCCCGGCAGCTTGACAACGGCGTGAACGCCGCTTGGCAGCGTGAGCGTACAGACAATCCCCTTTGAAGCCTTGTTCACATACATCTGGATCGCGCCGTGCGGCGTGGGAACCGTGCCCGCCGCCCATTTCAGGTCGCCCAGCTCAGGCTGAATGACCATGCTCTTGAACCCGCCCGCGGTCGGCTGAACCCCCAGAACGTACTCCGTCAGAAACGAAGTCGGCCCGGAAGACCAGCCATGAGACAGGCTGAGATAGGGCATTCTATCAAGAACCACGTTCATGTCCAGCGGGAAGGACGGATCAAATTGTTCCCACCAGGTCGTTGTCCCTCGGCTGAGCATGGCGCCCCAGTAGCGGCGCACGAGATCAATCCCCGCCTGGCACTGGCCCATCTTCCCATAGGCCAATAAGACGTAATTGCCGTAGTAGGGCGACATCACTTCGTTTCCGACCAGATCACTTCCCCCGGTCGGCACAGTCCATGCGGGCGTGCCTGCCTTGAGGACGGTCTGGTAAATGCGCACCTGCTGTGCGGGCGTTGCGACGCCTGCGTAGACCGCCATCGCATTGCCCTGCACACGGTCGCCATATGTCTGCGTCTGCGCATCCACCAGATGGGTGCGCGCTGCCTGTGTCAGCGTGTCGGCCCAGGCCGCGTACTTGTCGGCGTTTGCGGTGTCGCCCAGCGACCGCAGCAGAAACACCGCTTCCCGCACACCTTTGATGATGAACATGTCTGTGGCCGCCCGCGTCTGCGGCGTGCGCTGGACATAACCCGGCGCCCAGTCGCAGAAGTCCCATTTGTCCCGTGGGTTGGTGAAAAGGGAGTCGGCGAAGTCCGTCTTTTGGAACTCCAGCAGCGAGATGATCTTCGCGTGCTGGCTGCGCAGGAACGCATCGTCTCCGTTATGGCGGTAAAAGTCGGCCAGGATGCCGAACCAGGCGGCGGTGTAGCCGGGAATGCCGTTAATCTCGTCTTTGGGCAGAGCATTATCGGGAAGCCCGGCCTGCGCAATCTCGCGCAGCTCGCGGATGGACTTCTCCATCAGAAACCGGTCGCCGAAGGCAGTGTTGATGGTCGCGCCCGTGACATGCAGATCGCCGCTCCAGAGGCCACGGTCGCGCTTGGGGGCATCCCAAATGTCCTCCTGCATGCAGAGGTGCGCCGTGTACGCGCCCGTGTACCAAATCTTGGTCAGCAGCGGGTCGGAACAGGAAAACGCCCCTCGGTAAGCGACAGGGTAATATTTATGATCCAGAACAATGCTGGTAAGTGGCGACGGGCCGGAAAACTTGATCAACGCGTACCGAAAGGCGCTGTAGGACGTGGCGACGGCATTGGTGCCCGCCAGCGTCAGGTGTATCGGCCCGCTGTTGTCCAGCGCAGGTTCCGTGTGAGAGCATTCCTCCCGAGACTCGCCGGTGGTGACCGTGATCGGTACGCCCGCTGTTCCCCTCAGCATGAGACGGCCTGCATACTCCTGCCCAAAGTCCACCAAAGTGGCTTGCGTGCCTGCGGTGCGGCCTCTCACGGGCTTGATTGAAACAGGCTTGATTGTGAGGTGGGCCATGTACCACGTATCCTGGCTGTGACCGGGCCAGTTGCTGACATTATTTGCCCATGGCCCGCCGCCGAGCGGGTCTTCCACGGTGGCGGCGGGCCAGGAGGCATCGTCGAAGGCCGCCGTGTTCCAGCCGGCAGGGGCATTTGGGCTTTCCAGCACTTTCCAGTCCGCGCCGGACAGCAGGCGTGGCTTGCCGTCAATATCAAGGCGCGCCAATATCCCTGCCGCCCCGCCGCCACTGTTGACGGCGGTGATGGCAACGACGTTCCTGCCCGGCTTGAGATACGAGCCGACCGACAGAATGTGCGCGTTTTGCCAGCCATCTTCTTTGCTTTGGGTCTTGTCCACGGGCCGCCCATTGATGAACAGCGTAAAGCGGTCGGCGGCGGTCACGGCAAGTCGTGCCGATTTTGGGGTGCGCGGCAGCGTCACCACGCCCCGAGCGAAGACGGTTTGATCGCCCACCGTATGGCTGACCCAAATCCAGTTTGGGACAGGAGCCGAGGCCGGAGGAGCCTGACGCCGAGGCACGGGAAAGCCGTAGGTCGGGTCGAGCGTCGGTGGTCTTGCCGAAACGACCTTGTCGGAAACAGTTTGCGCCGAGTGTTTTGGGGGTGCTGCCGCTGCGTGTTGGGGCGCAATAGAAGAAAGCCCCAGGAGTGTCAGGGCCGGGAAGAACATCCGGCGGCTGGTACGAGTAAATGTAATATTCGTCATAAGCTTCTTTTTTATGCTTGAAGTGGAGCAAAACACACTTTCATGCTGTCCTCATCGCACCGTGAGCATTTGTGAAAGGCCGCCCGGATGCTTGGCACCCAAATCCGGCTGCGAACCACCAACATACGCCTGCCACGCGCTGGGCTGCAAGCCGCGCCTGCCCTGCGCGTCCACCAGAAGAAGCTGCTCTGGGGACAGCGTGAACGTCACCGTTCGGCGCTCGTGCGCCCGCAGTGGAACCCGCAGGAAACCAGCCAAGCTAAGGCGCGGCATCGGCTGCCCCGGCGCGATCTCCCGCACAGCGGCGTTGGGCAGGGGCCGCAGGTACAGCTCGGCAACTTCATCGCCTGTCCTCGCTCCGACATTTTCCACGTCTGCGGTCACAGTCACTGCCTGGCCGGGACTGACCCGTTTGGGTATTCTGAGGGCGCTGTAGCGGAACTGCGTGTAGCTGAGGCCGCAGCCGAACGGGTACAGCGGCTTGCCGCCGAAGTAGCGATAGGTGCGGCTTTTCATCGCATAGTCACGCATCGGCGGCAACTGCGCCAGACCTGTGTAAAACGTCACCGGCAGCCGTCCCGCCGGGTTGTAGTCGCCGAACAGGACATCCGCAATCGCGGTGCCGCCTTCTTCGCCCGGATACCAAGCTTCTACTATTGCCGGAACGTGGGCCTGCGCCCAATTAACGCTCAGGGCGCTGCCGTTCATCAAGACCAGGATCACAGGCTTGCCGGTTCCCGCCAGCGCCTTGAGCAAATCCTCCTGCTCCGAGGGCAGGTTCAAGTCGGCCCGGTCGCCGTTCTCGTGGGTTCCTTCCTCGCCTTCCAATCGTGGGGAGATGCCCCCGACAAAGATCACGGCATCGGCATGCGCAGAGGCGGCCAGAGCGGCGGCTCGCTTGGTGGCGACTTGGGCATCAGCAGCGGGGTTGCTGCCGGGCATGTTCCAAAGCAGCGTGACCTCGGCGCCGCCTTCGGCCTGAAAGTAATCCAGCCGAATGGGGACTTTTTGACCTGCCTTCAGGGTAAGGGCGTACCTTTGTGCCGCCGGGCCATGAATAAGCCAATAATCAATCACTTTTTGGCCGTTCACAAAGAGCCGGTAGCCGTCGTCGCCGCGAACGCCCAGGACGTACTCGCCGTCACGAGGCGCGGTGAGTTCCCCCGTCCAGCGCACGCTGTAATAATTGTGCGGCAGACCCAGAGGGGACGTGGTTGTCCAGTTAAAGGCAATAGGCGCGTCCTGCCGCGTGCTGATAGGAGCACCGCGCAAATCCTGGTTTGCAAAGTATTCACCGCGCAGACCGGGCCTCCCATCGGCGCTCAGGCTGGCCGCTGGAACCGTTTGCAGGGTGGCGAGCGTCGGCAAAGCCACTCCCTGCGCATATTCCACGCGGACACCGGCTTTGGCGGCACGGCGGCGGATGCCATCCAGCACGCTGACTTCTTGGGACGAAGTCCCGTTGTAGTTGCCGCGCTGCACGACAGCCGCATCCGCGTTTGGGCCGATTACGGCCAGCGTCTTGATGGACGGCGAAAGCGGCAGCATCTGCCGGTCGTTCTTGAGCAAGACAATTGACTCGCGGGCCGCGCGCAGAGCGATCTGCCGATGGGCGGGGCTGTCAATGACGCTGGCCGGGATTTGCGAGTAGGCCACCTGTGACGGCGGGTCAAACATGCCAAGCTGCATCCGCGCCGTGAACAGCCGCTTGACCGAGTTATCTATTTCGGCCTCAGTAATCAGCCCGTGCTGGACCGCGTCGGGCAGAACATTGTATTCCGTGCCGCAGTCCAGGTCGCAGCCGCCCTTGACAGCGGCGGCGGCGGCGGCTTCCATGCTTGAGGTATAGTGGTGGTTGTAAAAGATGTCTGCTATCGCGCCGCAATCGGACACGACATAGCCGTCAAAGCCCCACTTTCGCCGTAGATTCTCTTGCAGCAGGAACCCGCTGGCATTGTCGGGAACGCCATACAAACTGCTGTACGCGCCCATCACCGACTGCGCATGGCCCCGCCGCACGGCGGCTTCAAATGCCGGCAGGTACGTGTCGTTCAGATCGTAAGGAGAGACGACAGCATTGAAGACGTGCCGCTCCAGTTCGGGGCCGCTATGCACGGCGAAGTGCTTGGCCGTGGCGATGACTTTCAAATACTTGGGGTCGCTGCCCTGCAGGCCCTTCACGTAAACAACGCCGAATTGGGCTGTGAGGTACGGGTCTTCGCCGTAAGTTTCCTGCCCCCGGCCCCAGCGCGGGTCGCGGAAGATGTTGATGTTCGGCGCGAAGAACGTCAGTCCATGAAACGCCTGCGGCTTGCCCGCCCCGCCGGTCTGGTTGTACCAGGCCCGGTCTTCATCCGAGATGGCATTAGCGACCTGCGCGTGCAGCCCCAGGTCAAATGTTGCCGCCAGCCCAATCGGTTCAGGGAAGATGGTAGCCGGGCTGACGGCATCGCCGTGCAGGGATTCGTTCCACCAGTAGTAGGCGGGGACGCTCAGGCGGGGAATGGCGGGCGCATCTACGCACATCTGCGCGGCTTTCTCCATCAACGTCATGCGCGAAACCAGGTCGTCCACCCGCTGCGCCGTGGGCAGAGCGGGGTTCTGAAATGGGAACGTCGCCTGCGCCAAAGCGCCGGGCAGCAGGGCCAGCGTCAGGCCAGCGGTGAGGGTAAGCGTTCGTGTGTCAATCATAGCTATCTTTTCATTAAACACTCGCAGGCTGTCTTCCTGCATCGGGGCAAAAAACACTCCCTGCCAGCGCCGCTGAAGTTTCTGCTTTCACGGCGCGCATGGGAGCGCTGTCTTCTGGCCCGCAGTAACTTTGCTGCATAAATCGCCGTTGCGTATCCCGCATGACAAGACGCGGGCGGCATTATGTTTCCCGCACATGCCCCATACATATCCCGCATTGAAACCCCGTGACACTGTTGCCGCGCACGCCTTATGTAAAAAAACGCTCCCGCAATGCGCCGCCGAAGTTTTTGCTTCTGCTGCGCGCGTGGGAGCGTTGATATGGCTGAAAGTGCATCAGCCTTATGGGAGTGCGGGCATTCTCGTCTGTGCGCCATCGCCCAAAGTCACTTGTCAAACCCTTAGTTGATGCTGAATGTCACCCCCAGGTTTGCGCTGGAACAGCCCGTGTTGGCCTGCGCCGCGAGAATGGCGAGAATGGCGATGACCACGAGCAGTTCAATCAACGTAAAGCCACGCTTTCGGCTTGCTCCGGTGAGAAATCAACTGCTGAAATTATATCCCTCCCGCCGGGCTGTGTCAACACTGCGCCGCTTGTTTGCTATTATTGGTACCCAACAGTGTGACGAACAAAACCGGGGCAGAGAGGCCGCGCCGCATCATCACCTTGAGATGCCGCAAGCGCAGAAAACGGTTTGCGGCGCGCAGCAGCGCATGTTCTCAAGGCGTTCCATGAGTGTTGCCTGAGCGTTGCGAGCGCGTACCAACGACGGAACGATTTGTTCCGTCGTTGGTATGCCGTAGAAACCCCTGTGAAACCCATAAGCGCCGCCCTCGGGACACCGGCCAGTGCAGCCCGTCAGCCTCCCATAAACACCTAATTTCTACTTGGCTTGGTATAATGGTGGTTATGGTGAAACAGTATCTTCTCGCTTGCGGCCTGTGCGCCGCCTGGCTCGCAGCCGCCCTGCCCGTTCGCGCAGCGGAACCGCCTGCGCCGGTCAGCCTCTTGCCGACCGCTTCGCCTGCCCCGGCGCATCTGCGCGACCTGCAAAGCGATACGTGGGTGGGTACAGATGGTCTGGGACGGCCGCTCTCAACAAACGGGCAGGCGCGGGCGGCGCGGCAGAAGAAGTTCGTCGGTATCTTCTACTTTCTGGTGCATGGAACCAAGAAGTTCTATAACAATCCCGGCCTGTATGACGACCCTCGCGTGGTTTATGACAACACGCGCATTCTCGCGCAGATTGCCGCTGACCCCGCGCGCAAGGCCGAGTTTTACAAACAAGGCAACCCATACTGGTGGGGCGAGCCGGCAGTGGGCTACTTTTTGTCCGATGACCCGTGGGTGACGCGCCATAACCTGCAAATGCTGCAAAACGCGGGCGTGGACGTGCTGTTCTTTGATGTCACCAATGCGTTCACCTATCCGATTGCGTATATGACCGTGTGCCATGTGGCCGAGCAGATGCGCGCCGAGGGCCTGAAAACGCCGCAGATCGCGTTTCTCACCAACGCGCGCGGCGGCTATACAGTCACCGAGCTTTACACTGATTTTTACAGCAAAGGCTACTACAAAGACCTCTGGTTCCAGTGGGACGGCAAGCCGCTGATGCTAGGCAAACGTGATTCCAAAAATGATGATGGCACGCCGATGCGTGCCGAAGTGCAGGACTTCTTTACGTGGCGCTACTCCTGGGCCTGGAACCCTGGGCAGGGAACGTGGCCCTGGCTAGACAATTACCCGCAGGGCTTTGGCTGGACCGTAAACCCTCAAACGCCGGAAGAAGTACCTGTCGCGATTGCAGGCCATCCGACCACCTCCATCGGGCGCAGCGATACGGGACATGCCGAGCCGACAGTTGATCCTCAAACATATCTCGCGCCCGATGTGGACAAGGGCGTTTATTTTGAGAAACAATGGAAGCGGGCTTTGGCGATTGACCCGCAAGTTATCTTTGTCACCGGATGGAATGAGTGGTATGCGGGCCGTCAAATTTTAAAAAAGCCGATGTTTTTTGCAGGGCACATGGCGCAGGCGGGGGACCCGGTGTTTGTGGATGAGTACAACCAGGAGTTTTCGCGCGATGCCATGCCGATGAAAGGAGGCCATCAGGACAACTATTACATGCAGCTTGTGGAAGGCATTCGCGAGTTCAAAGGCGTGCGTCCTGTCCCGGCGGCGCATGGCTTCAACGCGATTCGGCTCAATGGAGCATTCTCGCAGTGGGCACAGGTGCAGCCGCACTACCTGGATGCCATCGGCGACACGCAGCATCGCGACTGGCCCGGCTGGGCGAATGCGCAGTACACAAACGCGACGGGCCGCAACGACATCACCAGCGCCAAAGTCGCCTGCGATGCCAAAAACATCGCCTTCTATGTCCATACCAACGCCCCACTCACCCCGCACACAGACCCGCACTGGATGCAATTGCTCATTGACGCCGACCAAAATCCAAAAACAGGCTGGCATGGCTACGACTTTGTCGTCAACAGCCCTGTTTTAAACGCCACAACGACCACCCTCAAGCGCCTGTCCAACGGCAAGACATGGCCGGTCAACTACCGCGCCGTGGGGCACGACCTGATGGTGATTGTTCCGCGTGCCCTGCTCGGCCTGACCAATATCAAGAAAACGGCGTTTGACTTTCACTGGGTGGACAATTGCGCCGTCGGCACGGGCGATATTGCCGATTGGTGGTACAACGGCGACAGCGCCCCCGACGGTCGCTTCAACTACCGCTACGTAAACAATCAGGGCGCAGCGCTCCCTATCACGCCCCGCACCGGCAGCAGCCCGCTGGATTAAACGCGGAAGCGCCCTCTTGTTGTTTAAGCCTCAGCGCCAGGCCCTGTCCGAAAACCGGCACACGGGGTATAACGGCACCATGATTATCCTTGTCCCCGACAGCATCTGCGCCGAACTGACGCCGCGCGCCCATGACATTTCCCCCGAGATTACGCTGCAAGCCTACGCCGAAGACGGCGCTCTTCCCGGCAGCCTCAACAAAGCCGAAGGCGTCCTGCGCTGGATCGCCGGCAAGCGCTACGCGGACCTGGCCGCGCAGGGCGAACAGGTGCGCTGGCTGCATACGGCCAGCGCGGGCGTGGACCATGTGCTGACACCCGCGCTCAGGGCCAAGCCAAACCTCACGGTCACCAATTCGGGCAGCGCCTTTGAGATTGCCATCTCCGAGTTCGTCCTGGCCTGGATGCTGATGGTCGCGCGTCGCCTGCCGCTTTTGCTGGAGCGTCAGCGGGCGCATGTCTGGGAATGGGTGCCGCAGCAGGAGCTGCACGGCGCGACCGTGGGCGTGATCGGCCTCGGCCCGATTGGGCGGGGCGTGGCGATGCGCTGCAAAGCATTCGGCATGCGCACCCTGGGCCTGCGCCGCCACAGCGAACCCGTAGAGGGCGTGGAGGAAGTCTTGACCGGGCCGGACGGCCTGGCGCGCGTGCTGGCGGAAAGCGATTATGTCGTGCTGGCCGCCGCCCTGACCGACAGCACGCGCACGCTTTTAGGCGCAGAAGAACTCGCCCGCATGAAGCCCGGCGCGTGGATCATCAATATCGCGCGCGGGGCCATGATTGATGAACCCGCGCTGATTGCCGCCCTGCAAAACGGGACAATCGCCGGGGCGTGTCTGGACGTCTTCGCACGCGAGCCGCTGCCCACGGACAGCCCATTGTGGGACATGCCCAATGTTTACGTGTGCCCGCACAGCTCATCCGGCTGGACCGAGGGCCTGCAAACGCGCCAAAAGCAGCTCTTTCTGGACAACCTGCGCCGCTTTGCGCAGGGCGAGCCGCTGGCAAACGTGGTGGACATCGCACGCGGATATTGATTACGCCATTCCAATATTACAACGCCGTCAAAGATGAACGATAATTTAACAAACGCCCGTGCGAAAGTGTGCGGCAAATGCATCAGAATAGGGCACAATAGAAGCAATACTCGCCGTTCTGGTGTTTCACCTGCCGGGAAAGGATACGCTGTGGCCCTTTTCAGTCATGACCCCGTCTTTTACGATTTGCTGGAAGCGCAGGCAGATGCCGCCCACCGGGCCGCCCAGACATTTGCCGTCCTTGCGTCCGACTTTGCCCACGCCGACACGTGTGCACAAGCCCTCAAAAAGATTGAGTCGGAAGCCGATGACCTCACGCACGAGCTGGTCAACAAAGCCGATGCCCGGTTTGTCACGCCCTTGGACAAAGACGATATGCACCATCTGTCCGAGTCTCTGGACAGCATCACCGACCACCTGGAAGCCGCCGGGGCACGGGTTTCGCTCTACAAGTTAACGGAAACTCGGCCCGATCTGCCCCCGTTCGCCGCCATACTCGTGCGCGCGACAGAAGCCACGCGCACGGCAGTCGGCATTCTGCGCCACCTTAAAGACCACAAGTCGCTGGAAGAGATATTCGTCACCGTGCATGCCCTGGAGAATGAAAGCGACCAGGCGTATCGCGCGGCGCTGGGCACGCTCTTTAATGACCCCAATGCCGATGCTCTGCATGTCATGAAGTGGAAAGAGCTGTACGACCGCATAGAACTCACCGTAGATGAGTGCGAAAACGTCGCCGACATTCTGGAAAGCCTGGTGGTGAAATATGCTTAGCCATCATCTCCCGCTCTTGCTGATCGCGATTGTCGTGTTCGGGCTGGCGTTTGACTTCACCAATGGCTTCCATGACACGGCCAATGCCGTCGCCACGGTGATCTCTACGCGCGTGCTGCCCCCGGCATTTGCGATTGTCATGTGCGCGGTACTGAACTTCGCCGGAGCATTGGTGTCTACAAATGTCGCCAAGACCATCGCCACGGGCCTGATTGACACCAAGTCCGCAGCGGGCACGGCCTTTCAGGAAATGATCTTGGTGGCGGTGCTGGGGGCGATTGTGTGGAACGTGGTCACCTAGTATTTCGGCATCCCGAACTCCTCGTCGCATGCGCTGATCGGCGGGCTTATCGGCGCGGCTTTTGTATATGCAGGCCCCCATGCGGTCCTCTGGGGCGGCGTGCTGACCAAAGTTATTATCCCCATGGTCGTCTCGCCGGTAATCGGCGGTGTGATTGCGTTTGGGATTATGGCGGCTTTATACGCCATCTTTGCCCGCAGCAAGCCGGGCAAAGTCTCCTTCGTCTTTCACAACCTGCAAAGATTGTCCGCCGCCGCCGTGTCGTTCTCGCACGGCCAGAACGATGCGCAAAAGACGATGGGCGTAATCACGCTCGCCCTGGTTGCTTTTCACCTGCTGCCCAACAGCAAAAACGTACACATTCCGACCTGGGTGATTGTGTCCTGCGCGACCGCGATGGGGCTGGGCACGGCCATCGGCGGCTGGCGCATCATCCGCACGCTGGGCACGCGCATTATCCGCCTGGAGCCGATCAATGGCTTCGCCGCGGAAGCGTCGGCCAGCCTGGTGATTTTCGGCGCCAGCGTATTGGGGTATCCTGTCAGCACGACCCATGTGGTATCGGGCAGCATCTTCGGGGTCGGCATTGCCAAGCGGGCCTCGGGGGTGCGTTGGGCTGTGGCGCAGAGGATGGTGGCGACCTGGGTCATCACCCTGCCTGCCGCCGCCGCCGTGTCCGGCCTGCTGCTCGCGGTGATACGCCTGGGCGGAGGGCACGCCGTCGCCCTGCTTGCAAGATAATCCCACGGCTGGAAGTTGATTTGTGTTATGGACAGCAGCGAGCTTTTTGACCGCCACCCCGCAAACCCTCTCATACAAGCCAAAGACATTCCCCTTCCCTGTCAGGCCGTCTGCAACCCCGCCGCGTGCGTGGTGGACGGCGAAACCCTGCTGCTTTTGCGCGTTGTCGGCCCGGACAATCAATCAAACCTGCTGGTGGCCCGCTCCGACGACGGCGTGCGGGACTGGCGTTACGACCCGCAGCCTTTGCTTGGCCCCATGACCGACTGCGACGGGTACGAGACCTGGGGGGCCGAAGACCCGCGCATTGTTTACCTGCCGGATCGGGACGAATACGCCATCACCTATGTCGGCAGCTCGCGCTTTGGCGCGGGCGTGTGCATTGCGACCACGCGCGACTTCCAAACCGTGGAGCGACTTGGGCTGGTCATCCACCCCTACAACAAGGATGCCGCCCTGTTTCCACGCAAGATCAACAATCGCTATCATCTCCTGCACAGACCGACGGCGGGGCCATTAGAAAACATCTGGCTGGCGCAAAGCGACAACTTACAGGCGTGGGGCAGCCCGCAGTGCGTGCTGGAAGAAGAGGATCAGCCGGGCTGGGACAACGGCAAAGTGGGGGCAGGCCCGCCGCCCATCGAGACGCCGCAGGGCTGGCTGCTGCTGTTTCATGGCGTGCAGCAGGAGGAAAATGCATGGCTGTACCGCATGGGATTGGCCTTGCTCGACCTAAACACCCCCGGCAAAGTGATTGCCCGTTCGCCGTCGTGGGTGCTTGAGCCGCATGCGCCCTATGAGCTGCGGCCACCCAACCCCGGCATCATCTTCCCGACCGGCACGGTCGTGCGAGATAATAGTCTGCACCTGTACTATAGCGCGGCGGACAACAGCGTCGCCCTTGCCACTGCTCCCCTGCCCCGCCTCCTGGATGCACTGGCAAGCTACCGTGTTCCCGATAAGGCCGCCAAGTAATTACGTTTACAACGGCACGACGCGCAAAGCATCTATCAGCAAGTCTTCGCCGGTGACGGGGTCGGCATATCGCCACACCACCCAGCCGTTGCACGTCGGCACCCCCAAACAAAGCGCGCCCACTTTATGAATTGACCCCTTGTGCCCCCCCGCCGTGATGGTGCCGTCTGCATGCACTATCCCCTGGATTGGCGTACCCTTGAGGCGCAGGGTCGTGCCCGCAGGCAGTCGTCCCGCTTCCACCAGGCTGACGAACGGCACGCGGGGCTTCAGCGCGTCCACAAACACGCCCTCTTCCTGCACCAGGGCGGGCGACGTGTTGGCGAGGCGTTTTTCCGCGACCCCGACATAAGTTTCTACGCGGTCTATCGTGATAAAGTCCCGCCCCAGGCGCTTTGCCACTGCCGCGCTTGTCCCGGTTCCGCAAAAAGGGTCCAGCACCACATCGCCCCTGTTGGTAGTGGATGAAATAATACGATGCAGCAGGCTTTTTGGCTTTTGGGTCGTGTGCGCCTTTAAGCCGTCCAGCATTTCCCGCTCGCCCCCCGAACAGATAGGAAAGTGCCAGTCTGAGCGCATTTGCTTGTCTTCGTTGCCAGACTTAAGCTCTTTATAGTGAAATGTGTATTGCTTTTGATCTTGTGACTTTTTGGCCCACAGCAGCGTTTCATGCGCGTTGCAGAAGCGCGTTCCCTTCATGTTGGGCATGGGGTTGGCCTTTATCCACACCACATCATTTAATAACCAGAAGCCTAAATCTTGCAGGATTGCCCCAACACGGTAGATATTGTGATACGACCCGATCACCCACAGCGTGCCGGTGTCTTTGAGCACGCGCCGGGCGGCAGTCAGCCACGCCTTTGTGAACGCATCATACTCGGCGAACGAGCCGAACTTGTCCCAATCGTCGTCCACGGCATCCACTTTGGTCATGTTGGGACGCCACAGATCGCCGCCGAGCTGCATGTTGTACGGCGGATCGGCAAACACAAGGTCTACGCATTTTTCGGGAAGCGACTGCATTACCTCTATGCAATCGCCAAGCAACACTTGATTAAGTGGAAGTTTATTCATCACGTTTTTTGCCTTCAATAATCTGCTCTATCCGAGTACGCACTTCAGGAATTGCCAATAATTCGCGCAGGAGAAAATCCAAGTTTTCAGCCTCGTCTGCTTTGCGTGCTTCGCGTAATGCCTTGTAATCCACTCCCATCAATGCACATAATTCCGTGCCTGTCATGGCAACCTCCATACTGAACCGGCCTTTTGCCCCGGTGACAATGGCAGATTTACTCTCTTGATTGAAGGCACAAAAGTGCGTCTCGGCAGCATAACCAAGTTTTTGAGCGAGGGCATGAGCAAGCGCGTTGATGCTTGCTAATTCGCCGCTTGCCTTTTTGGTGTCGAATGTATCACCGTCTTTGAGTTCTACAACATGGACTACTCGCGCAGCATGGTCTACAACGGTCACGTCACCCACAATAGCGGTTTCGCCCACGCGCTCATGGCGGTACGAAAAAAACACCTGTTTTTGGTGACTTGCGTCAATGTCCATGATAATTTCGCCAAGCGTTGCATCTTTAGCGTAATAGGGACACCGTTCTTTGAGCAGGCGTTCTAACTCGTTGCCGTTGCGGATAACAGTTGCTTGAACACGGCTAAGCAGTCTGCCGAGTGCAGGCAAACCGACAACGCGGACATACCCTGAATTATCATCGCCCCGGCCTTTGCTGTCGTTTATTTTCGCCATAACGGTACAGTGTCTGTTTTCGACATAAACGCAGACATTTCCTGCTGGGCGGCGGTGAGCCAGGCCCGCGTAAATGCATCGTACTCGGCGAACGAGCCGAACTTGTCCCACGCATCGTCTACAGCATCCACCTTGGTCATGTTGGGACGCCACAAATCGCCGCCGAGCTGCATGTTATACGGCGGGTCGGCAAAGACGAGGTCTACGCATTTTTCGGGCAGGGCATTCATGAGATCAATGCAGTCGCCCAGGAGAATTTGATTGATTGGCAGGGGAGCAGTCATAAGCAAGTCGTATTGTACCCGCACGGACTCAGCAAAGCATCCCGGACGGACTCAAGGCGCGGGACTTTTTTTGCAGCGGCTCAATTCATTCTCACGGGCGGTTCAGGCGGTAAAGCGGCCCGTCTGCGGCGGGCAGCGGGCCTGCGCCCTCAAGCGCAGCAGCCTGCGGCCCCGGCAGATTTTATTCCCCGCGCAGGAAAAGCCCGGTTCTATGACGAAACAGGCCTTATCTTGAGGAGAACATTGTCATGGCTGATTTAGAAACATATCAGGCGGCGCAGTCGCCCCTGCCCACCCAAATCACGCGCTGGCACCTGCATGGGGCAGGGCTGGACGCGCTCGATTCCGCCACAATCCCCCTGCCCGCCTATGGCCCCGATGAGCTTTTGGTGCGCCATGATGCCTGCGGCATCTGCTTTTCGGATATTAAAATCATTAACTTAGGCCCGGAGCATCCCCGCCTGCAAGGGCGCGACATGGGCCGTGACCCGGTCGTCATGGGCCATGAAGTCGCGCTGACCGTTGTGGGTGTCGGCGACAACGTCAAGGACAAGTTTCAGATCGGCCGGCGGTTTATCATCCAGGCCGATGTGTATTATCAGGGCGCGAATGTCGCTTACGGCTACCAACTGCCCGGCGGCATGGCGCAGTACGGGGTAATCACCCACGAGGTTTTGGAGGGCGATGAAGGCTGTTATCTTCTGCCCATTGCCGACACGACCGGGTATGCCGAGGCCGCTTTGGTGGAACCGTGGGCGTGCGTCGTGGCCGCTTACGAATACCCGAACTACCGGGACGGCCTTTTGGACAAAGGCAAGACGTTGATTGTCAACGTCAACACCTCGCTCTACGGCGATGAGGTGCGCGGCCTGTACCCGCCCGGCCACCAGCCCGCCGACGTGGTCACCATTGACAACGTGCCCGATACGGACTTTGACACCCTGCGGGCGGAAGAAACAGGCGGCAAAGGCTTTGACGATATTGTCGTTTACGGCACCCCCGCGCCCGAAGACCTGGGACGCATTCTCACGTGCCTGGGCAGCAAGGGCGTCCTGAACTTAATCCAGGACAGGCCGCTGACCGGCACGGTTCCCACCGATGTCGGGCGCATTCATTACGAGCAGCACTTACTGATCGGCACGGACGACCCCGCCAAAGCCGCCGGGGCGTATTCATCCAACACCCGCACCGACCTGCTGCCCGGCGGCACGGCGTGGTTTGTCGGCGCGGGCGGCCCGATGGGCCAGATGCATGTGCAGCGTGCCGTGATGCTGGACAACCCGCCCAAGACCATCGTCGTCACCGATGTGAGCGACGACCGTTTGGGCCGCATCCAGACCCGGTTCGGCAAGATCATGGCCGAGAAAAACATTACGCTGCATCTGGTCAACCCCAAGGAAGGCGGCGACCCATCCCGTTTTGGCCCTTACGACGACATCGTGAGCATGGTTCCTGTCGCAAGCGTGATTGAAGAAAGCATCCCCCATCTCGCCGTCAATGGCGTGTATAACATCTTTGCCGGCCTCGCCAAAGGCACAATGGCGCAATTGGAAATTGGCACGATTCTAGCCAAAAACCAGCGCATTGTCGGCACGTCGGGGTCCAGCATCGCCGACCTGCGCCACACATTGGAGCTGGTGGAAACCGATGCGCTCAGCACCAACGCGAGCCTGGCGGCCATCGGCGGCCTGCCTGCCTTCCGGGACGGCCTGGCCGCCGTCAAAGAAGGCCGCTTTCCGGGCAAGACCGTCATCTTCCCGCACATCGCCGACCTGCCTTTGATGTCCATTGACGACATAAAAGCCAACCTACCTGAAGTATACGCCAAAATGCAGGACGGCCTCTTTTGGACTGTCGCCGCCGAGCAGGAGCTGCTGCGGGAAAAACTGGACTGAGCAAAGCACTCGCCTAAGCATTGCTCTTACTGATTATCGGCGTCGTAAGCGCTTTCCAACGACGGAAGGATTTGTTCCGTCGTTGGTACGCGCTTGCAACGATGCAGAAACGCGAACACAACACCCTCACAACAAGCCTGCCGCCCAAGCGCGGCACGGCCATAGGAGAACACACACACCATGCGACTTGAAGGAAAATCCGCGATTGTCACCGGGGCGGCGCAGGGGCTGGGCGAGGCATTGGCCCGACGCCTCGCCACGGAAGGCTGCGACGTGCTGCTGGCCGATGTCAATGAAGAAAAAGTGCGCGCGGCGGCGGACAGTATCGCCCGCGACACGGGGCGACGCACCGGGTCGGTGCAGGCCAATGTCGCCAGCGAAGACGATGCGCGGGCGACGGTGGAAGCCGCCGTGGAAGCATTCGGGAAGCTGGACATCTTTGTCGCCAATGCGGGCGTTGTGCGCGCCCATGACGTGACTGAGTTTCCATTGGACGAATGGCGATTGGTTATGGATATTAATTTAACAGGCTACTTTTTGGGGGCGCAGGCGGCGGCGCGGGCAATGATCCCGCAGGGGTCCGGGTCTATTATTCAGATCAACTCCAAGTCCGGCAAGAAGGGAAGCTTTCGGAATAGCGCGTATGCGGCGTCCAAGTTCGGCGGCATCGGGCTGACCCAGAGTATCGCGCTGGACCTTGCGCCGCACCATATTCGGGTCAATGCGATCTGTCCCGGCAACCTTTTGGACGGCACATTGTGGCAGCAGTCTTTGTTTGACCAGTATGCCAAAACCCAGGGACTGACGCCTGATCAGGTGCGGGCAAAATATGAAAGCCAGGTGCCTTTGGGGCGTGGCTGCACCTACGACGATGTGGCGAATGTAATGACGTTCCTCGCCTCCGACGACAGTTCGTACATGACCGGGCAGGCCATCAACGTGACGGGCGGCCAGGAAATGCGCTGATTGGCAGCAAAAGGGCAATAGCCGCTCTGCGGGAACGCGAAAGGAACCCTGCCCTAAAGAGCACGACTAATTGGACAAAAGCCCCTTTGGGGCTGCGGAAAAGTCCTATTCTTTAGCCCCGAAGAGGGTTTCATCTGCCTAGCCATGTCCTTTAGGGCAGGGAACATGAATGATGCAGCAAAGCAGCAAGGAAACAACGATGATAATCACACTCAATGCCGCGACGATTGGCGGCGCGCCGCCGCTGGCGCAGTACATCACTTTGGCGCAGAAGTTTGGCTTTGACGGCGTGGATTTCAGTCTGGATGAAGCCATTCATTTGGGCAAAGAAAAGGGACTGAACGGTGTCAAAGCGCTGTTTGACGAGGCAAATGTGCAGCCTGCCGTCTTCGGCTTGCCGGTTGATTGGCGCGGCAGCAATGACGGGTTTACGCAGGGGCTGGCCCAATTAAAAGAGAAAGCCCAGGCGGCGCAGGCCCTGGGCGCGACCCGCACCTGCACCTGGCTGCCGCCAGCCATTGACGATGATCCGCTGCATTTCCGCAGCCAATCACGGGATCGGTTTCGGCAGATTGCCACGGTACTCGGCGACTACAACATTCGGTTGGGGCTGGAATGGGTCGGGCCGTACACGTTGCGGCACGGGCCGAAGGCGATGGGCAGGAACGAGTTTATCTGGAACATGCCGGGCCTATTGGAGCTGATTGCCGATATTGACTCCCCGCACCGCAATGTGGGCTTATTGGCCGACTCGTTCCACTGGTTCACGACCGGCGCAGGCAGGGAGGACATGGAGGCGCTGAAGCCGGAGCAGATCGTTTATGTGCATATCAACGATGCCCCGGACAAGCCGCGCGACGAGCAGATGGACGGCGAGCGTTTGCAGCCGGGCGACGGGGTGATTGACCTGGGGGCGTTCCTGGGCGCGCTGCGCGCCATCGGCTATGACGGGCCGCTCGCCAGCGAGGTGCTCGGCAGCGTCCTGGGCGCGCTGGGGCCGGATGAAGCCACCCGCCTTGCCATGGAGGCGGTGCGCTCGGTTGTGACACCAAGCTGACCGGGGACACTTCTATGGACGATAGGCAGTATTTTCAGTCCATATTTGAAATAGTCCGCGCCATCCCGCCGGGCCGCGTGATGTCGTATGGGCAGGTCGGCGCGGAGGCGGGCGCATCGGCCCGCGTGGTCGGCTGGGCGATGGCGAATGCATTGGAAGGCGAAGTGCCCTGGCAGCGCGTGGTGGGCGCGGACGGCTACCTGCGCATTGGCCGCCGGTCAGTCGCTCTCATGGACGTGCAAAGGCAGCTACTGGAGCGTGAAGGCGTCAAGTTTAGGGAGAATGGCTGCGTGGACATGGCGTGCCATCAGGTCGGGGCAGGCCAAAACGCCGAATTGCCCGGCATGACGTTTGAGTGACGCAAAGAGGGTGGGACAACACAGCATGAAGATTTCAGACACAGACCACGATGCGCTTCTCGCGATTGCCCGCATGGTGCACGACTCTCAGGGTTTTGATGAATGGAACCTGCGCTTCCATGACCCCGTGCTGCGCGCTGTGTACCATCTTTCTATTACACAGCTCAATGACGAAACATGCCGCACCCATGCCCTGCCGACCTGGGCCGCGATTGCCGAAGCCGAGCAGCAATTGGCCCGCGAGGGACACCCTGCCCCCGCGCCGAGCACCAGCAGCCAGCCCGAACCCTGGACAAAGACCACCGGAGAAATGCTCTAGCGACCGCCCTGCCCCGCCCTGCCCTATTATGAATGAAGAAGAGATTACCATTGTTCGCCTGCGGGAGATTGACACCGAGCATTTAGACGATGCCGAGGACAATCCCGAAGCTGTGGATTTCACCGTCCTGCTTTCAACCACGCCATCCGCCCCCTAGATACAGGAGTTTGAGCAGGCGTATCGGCAGACCCCGTACACGCTCAAGCCACCCGTAGAAGTGGTCGGCGACCGCATGAAGGTTACATTTCTGCCGCGCTACGCGAGCGAGTTGGAGGGGTACTTTAAGTACCTGGCCTTGATAATCACGCATGCCAACGACGAACTGAAGCGCACGGCGGATATTCAAGCCTCCAGCACGCAGGAGCAGCAGCGTGCCGAGTTCCGCCGCGCCTTGCAGCGTGTGAAGCTGCCCCGCTAGGGCGGGGCGGAGCGCAGTAGGTGCCGTGCCCCGAAACGGCACAAGGGCCGGGTGATGGGTTTTCGCCCCATCACCCGGCCCTCGGCATCAGCCATTCTGTTCGCCCTAGTGCTAAACCGCGCCCGAAAAGACTTCGGCGGCGGGGCCGGTCATGTACACATGATTGTCGGCCTCGGACCAATCAATATCCAAGTCCCCGCCCGGCAGATGCACGAGTACATGACGACCCGTTTTGCCGTTTAGCACGCACGCCACCACCGAGGCGCACGCGCCTGTCCCGCAGGCCAGTGTCTCTGCCGCCCCGCGTTCCCACACGCGAAAGTTAATTTCTCCTTCGCTCAGTATCTGGATAAACTCCGTGTTGATGCGCCGGGGAAACGCCGGGTGCTTTTCTACTAAAGGCCCAATCCGCTCAATGGGATACGCCTGCGTGTCGTCTACAAACAGCACGGCATGGGGGTTGCCCATAGAGACAGTGGTGACATACACGGGAGTGCCGCCCAAGTCCAAAGGGACATTGACAGCGGGCGCAGTGCCCTCCCCCAGCGTGGTCGGCACATCGGCGGGGACAAGCACAGGCGCGCCCATGTCCACGCGCACGGCGTCGGCCTTGCCGTCCGTGCCGGGCGTGACCGTGACATGCAGCAGGCCCGCGCCGGTTTCCACGGGAACCGCTGCCTGCCCCTGCGTCAGCCCCCGGTCGTATACATACTTAGCGAAACAGCGGATGCCGTTCCCGCACATCTCCGCTTCCGAGCCGTCGGGGTTAAACATGCGCATCTTGAACGGCACGTTTTGGCCGGGCAGCACCAGAATGATGCCGTCGCCGCCGACCCCAAACTTGCGGTCGTTCAGGAACACGGCGCGGCGCTGCGCTTCTTCCGCTATGCTTTCGCCTTCTTTTCCCAGGCAGTTGACCACGACGAAGTCGTTGCCGATGCCGTGCATCTTCGTGAATTGCATCTGTGTTGTCCTTGCAAATAATGGGTGCTCTTGGCGGGGTGACGTTCAGCGGACGTAGTGCCTGTCTTGGGCGGCCCTCACCCCTCAGCCCCCGCAGTTAGGAACAGCCCTCACCCCCCAGCCCCCTCTCCTGCACTGGCAGACCCGGCGGGCCGCCCTTCCAGGCCCGCCAGTGCGGAAGCGGGCGAGGGGGAGTTAGGATCGCCCCCCCGCCCCAATTCTGGGGAGCCGGAGGGGAAATGTTCTTACCCTTCCCTTTAGGGAGGGGCTAGGGGTAGGTTCCTAAACGGCAGGGGGGAGGTTCCTACTCTTAACCCTCGCCCGCTCACGCACGGGTGTACCCGGAGGGCTGCACTGGCAGGCCCGGAGGGGCGGGAGAGGGTGGCGCGCAGCGCCGGGTGAGGGCTTCTTCTTATGCCGTGTGAGGGCTGTTTTACTCCACGTTTTCAACCCAAACTTACGATATAGGCTCCACGCTGGCCGCTTCCGGGGCACTGCTTGCAGGCATGGGGGCTGGGTCTTCCACATTCACAGTAGAGTCGGGGTGCGCGGCGGACGCGGGCACGGTCGGCGAGGCGGTCGGGCTGGGCGGCAGGGCCTGGCCTGGGGGGTTGGCCTCGCGAATGGCGTCCGTATACAGGTTCTGGATGGGACGCATGGGAACAATGCTCGTGACCGCATGCTTGTATACCATTTGCGTCGGCTTGCCGGGAGAGTCCAGCAGGATGGTGAACGAGTCGAAGCCGCGCACGTTGCCTCGAAGCTGAACGCCGCCGATGAGGTAAATGGTCACGCCGACGTTCTCTTTGCGCACCTGGTTGAGAAACGTATCCTGCAAGTTAAGCTGCGGTTTGTTCATCCAATTTCCTGTCTGTGTGTGTCGTTGGGAGGGCGCTGCGCAGTGCCGCTGCCATCTCCTGCGCAAGGGCTTCGGCGGACTTGCCCTCCGCTTCCAGCCACTGAATACGCGGGTCGGCCCGAAACCAGATCAACTGGCGGCGGGCGAAGTGGCGCGTTTCGCGCTTGATCTCGTCTGCGGCAGTGGCTTCCGTCATCTCGCCCGCAAGCGTTGCCGTTATCTGGCGATAGCCGAGCGACTGCATCGGCTTCAGGTCGGCCCCATAGCCCAATGCCAGCAGGCCCCGCACTTCATCGGCCAGGCCTGCGGCAAGCATCAGGTCAACGCGCTGCTCGATGCGTTGGTACAGAGTGCGCCGGTCGGCGTAACCTAGCCCGAACAAGATCACATGGGCCTGGTCGTTCCTCGCTTTGTTGCGTCGGTGCCACTCGGACAGCGGCACATTGGTCGCATGAAACACTTCCAGTGCCCGCACCAGCCGCCCCAGGTCATTCACATGGATGCGTGCTGCCGCCGCCGGGTCCACCAGGGCCAGCTCGGCCTGAACAAACGCCGTCCCGCGCTCCTCCGCCAGTGCGCGCCAGTGCGCCCGGAACGCATCATCGGGCGGCGTTTGCGGGATGTCCAGCGTTGTGGTCAGCGCGCGCACATACAGGCTCGTGCCGCCGACCACCAGTGGCATACGCCCCTGCGCCGCAAGAGCGTCACAGGCCCGGCTGCCGAGGGCTTGAAAGTCTGCCAGTGTCCACGGAGCATCGGGCGCGACAACGTTGATTGCATGAAACACGGCCTGCGCCTGTTCCCCAGGCGTCGGCTTGGCGGTCCCGATGTCCATGCCTCGGTACACTTGCAGGGCGTCGGCGGACACAATTTCCGTTCTCAGCATCCGGGCGAGGGCAATGCCGACCGCCGTTTTGCCCGACGCTGTCGGCCCGACAATCGCCACGCGCGGCGGCGCTTCGGGGGCGGGATTCATATTAAGAGTATAGCACACGGAGACAGAATTGAAACTTGGCGCGCGCTGTTATGAGAGTGTGTACAGCAAGTTGTGACGGGGCACGCGCTACCCAGCACGCGGCGGGCGGGCGCGCCACCAGTCCAGAGTTTCGCGCAGGGTGTCGGCCAGCGGAACCTGAGGCTGCCAGCCGGTCAGGGCGGACAGGCGGGAATGGTCGCCGACAGAGACAGGGATGTCGGCGGGACGCATGCGGCTGGGGTCGGTGGTGATGGGGATGACTGCCGGCGACTGCGCGCACAGCATGTCCAGCACGTCGCGCATGGGCACCGCCTCGCCGCTGCACACATTGACAATGCCCGCCTGCCCGGCCTGCATCAGTCCGGCATAGGCGCGCACGACATCGCGCACATCCAGAAAGTCGCGGGCGGCTTCCAGGTTGCCCACGCGCAGCTCGCTTTGCGCTCCCCGCTCAATTTGGATGACTTGGGCGGCGAAGGCGGGCACCGCGAAAGCCTGCGTTTGCTCGGGGCCGGTGTGGTTGAATGCACGGGCGACAATCACGGGGAACTCTTGAGCCGCAAGCCACTCCTCCGCCGCGCGCTTGCTGTCCCCGTACACGCCGCTGCCGCCGGGCGGGGGCAGCGGGTCGTCCTCGCGGGCCGGGCGCTTAGGGTCGCAGGCCCCGTAGACATAGCCCGTGCTCGCAAACAAAACCCGCGCCTGGGGCGCAAAGCCGCGCACGGCATTGACCACAAAGCGCGTGCCGTCCAGATTGGCCCGAAAGACAGTGTCGCGGTCGGATGAAGCCCCCGACGCCATGCCCGCCAGGTGATACACATGGTCGGGCTGAACATTGTGGATGAGGTCGGCAATCTCCTGCCCGCCACGCGCGACAATGTCGCACCGCACATAGTCCGTCAGGGGGTCGGCAGAAGTCCTGGGGCTGGAATGGGTGGTGCCGACAATCGCGCACTGGGGCAGGCAGGCCCGCAGGTGCCGGATCAATGCCGACCCCACAAACCCGCCCGCCCCGGTAATCAGCACACGCATTTGGCGTCTGTTCCTGCGCCCGCGTCCCCATCCACGGACAGCAGGCGCGCGATGTCTATCCGAGGCAGTTTAGGCGGCAGGGGCACGCTGAATGCGCCCTTCGGCCTTGAGGCGGGACAGCCGCGCCAGGTCATAGTCCACCATCAGCTCTATCAAGTCTTTGAAGCTGGTTTTTAATTGCCAGCCTAGCTGCGTTTTGGCTTTGGTGGGATCGCCAATCAGCAAGTCCACTTCGGCAGGGCGGATAAACGCCGGGTCGATTTTGACGAACTTTTCCCAGTCCAGCCCGGCGCGTGAAAACGCCACTTCCACCAATTCTTTCACCGTGTGGGTCTCGCCGGTCGCCACCACGTAGTCGTCGGGCGTGTCCTGCTGAAGCATCAGCCACATGGCTTCCACATAGTCTTTGGCATAACCCCAGTCGCGCCGCGCATCCAGGTTGCCCAGGCTGATGCTGTCCACCAGGTCTAATTTAATTCGGGCCACGCCGTCGGTGACTTTGCGGGTCACGAACTCCAGGCCGCGCCGCTCGCTTTCGTGGTTGAACAGAATACCCGAACACGCGTACAAGTTGTACGACTCCCGGTAGTTGATGGTGATGTAGTGCCCGTAGACTTTGGCAACGCCGTAAGGCGAGCGTGGGTACAGCACCGTGGTCTCGCGCTGCGGCACTTCCTGCACCTTGCCGAACATCTCCGACGACGAGGCTTGATAGAACTTAATGCTGCGGTCCACCAAACGGATGGCTTCCAGCAGGCGGGTGACGCCCAGAGCCGTAAACTCCCCGGTCAGCACGGGCTGGCCCCACGAGGTCGGCACAAACGACTGTGCGGCGAGGTTGTACACTTCCTGCGGGCGCGACTTGTGCAGGGCTTCAATCAGCGAATACTGGTCCAGCAGGTCGGCGGGGATCAGTTCCACCTGGTTCATGAAGTGCCCGATGCGCTCAAAGTTCTCCGTGGACGACCGCCGGATGGTGCCGTAAACTTTGTAGCCTTTGCTGAGCAAAAGCTCGGCGAGAAAGCTGCCGTCCTGTCCGGTAATTCCGGTAATCAGCGCCGTTTTCTGCGTCATATCTTCTCCTGTCGCGTTGTTGTTCTTGGTAGGCGGCGGGTGCGGCCTGGCTTCGCCTCATTGCCCTGTCGGGAGATACTCTGCAAGTTTCATGCCGAACGGCCTGCGGCGGGCGCAGACGCAGATTTATTATCTGACATTACGCACCGGGGGCAAACAGCCATTGGTGTTGGCAAGTGCCGGGGGTGAATACTCCACAGGGGCAAGCCCCTGGGCTTCTCCCGTTGTCCGATGCCGCACGAGGGCGGCTTGTTGCTCATCTGGTCGTGCCCGTGTTTCTGGGCGCTGTGTTGCCCGAGCCGCCCTGTGACACGAGTGT
>JAABUL010003079.1_pt1 | contig 25615 bp, 20 predicted proteins | sample 5559151 | NCBI WGS metagenome assembly JAABUL01 (sample SAMN10711876, study PRJNA513368) | rock metagenome | isolation source: Antarctica rocks | place: Antarctica: Victoria Land, Pudding Butte sud | reverse complement strand
GCATCTGCCACTCGGCATCGGTCAGGTCGGTAGGATAGAGACGGGGAGGCGAGGTCATAGGAGACTCCTGGAGTGTGGTACTTCCAGTGTCTCACCTCGTCACCCCCTTTTCAGACAGCTTCTAGCGCCCGTGGAGACGCCGACTACCTTCGCCATGGTTTCCACATCCGCTCCAGCCCTGACGCCCAGGACCAGCGCCTCTGCGGTAGCCGCGGCGACCACTCCCACCAGCATATTGTTCACCAGTTTGACAATCTCACCCGAGCCAGAGGGCCCGACATGAAAGACTTTGTCTCCCATGGCCTGAAGCACCGGCTTTGCTCGCTCGAAGCCCGCTTCCTCGCCCCCCACCATGATGGCCAGCGTGCCGGCTGCAGCGCCCTGGGTACCGCCGCTCACCGGTGCATCCAGAAAATAGATGCGCCGTTCGGCGCACAAAGCGGCCATCTTGCGGCTCACGGAAGGCGCAATGGTGCTCATATCTACTACCGCACTGCCCCAGGACGCGGCTGCCAGGATGCCTCCCTCGACCATGAGATCCTCGACGTCCGGCGAATTGGTGACCATGAGAATGACGATATCGGACGCCCGAGCCAGATCACCGGGCGATGCAGCCCAGCTAGCCCCTTCGCTGCAGATGCCTTCGGCACTCTCAGGCCGGCGCGCCCATACCGCGAGCGGAAAGCCGGCTTTCACAATATTTCGCGCCATCGGTAAACCCATGGCGCCCAAACCAATCAATCCGACCCGTTCCATCGTGGCACTGCCTCCTTGTCCTGTTGTTCGAGCATACGCAATGGGGCAGTTCCTCCCCTTGGTAGACTGGAAGGGAGTATGCGATGTTCGCTAGTTTCCGCAGCCGGCTGGTTCTCTCAAACCTGCTTATCACCCTGATCGGGCTGATGTTGGTCGTCGCCGTCTCCATCTATGTTCTGGCCAAACGCAACCAGGAGGCCAACAAAATCCGATTGGCCCACGAATCGCGGAGCGTTGCCACCGAAATTGATCGGCTCTTTGCAGTCCACGGCGGGTCCGTCTGGCCGACGGTGCATACCGCGGCGAACATCCTCGGTGAGCATATCGTGGTAGTCGGACTCCACAAGACCATCGTTGCCGATTCGGAAGAGTCGGTCGCCAGAGTCACGCCCGAGAGTCAGGGGATCGTGCAGCACCTGGATTCAAAAGCGCTGGCTGCCCAGCGGTCGGCCCTCTCGCGCATGCAAGATCCCAACCACTTTGTCTTCCAGAGCCCCATTCATGGGACGGGTCACCGAGGCATCGTGGGCGCGGTGCTCCTGGTGGCGTACGTCAATGATGTGCAGCCTGCGATCGGTCCGCTGATTGCGGTGGCTCTGGCGATTGCGGTCCTGATCTGGCTTCTCGTCGGACTGTATTTTACGGTTTCAATCTCCCGTCCGCTGCTCCGCATTACAGCAGCCACCAGAGCCATGGCGCGCGGCAATTACGGCGTTCGCGTGCCCGGCCGCGGCCAGGGGGAGCTGTCTCGGCTGGCCACCAGTTTTAATGACATGGCTGAGAGAGTAGAGCAATCCAATCGTGTGTTGAAGGACTTTGTCGCCAACGTCTCGCACGACCTTCGCACCCCGCTGACCATGATCGCGGGCTTCTCTCAGGCGCTGCTGGACGGTACTGCCCGAGAGGAGGAGGTGGAGTCCTCCGCCACGGTGATTCACGAGGAAGCGCAGAAAATGGAGCGGCTGGTCGACGATCTGCTCCAGCTCACCAAGCTCGAATCTGGCCTCCTCAAGCTGCAATGCCATCCCACCGCGCTACGCCCCTTTGTGCAGACCCTGATCGACCGCATTCAACGCTCTCGCGCCGACCGCCCCACTCCAGCTTTGATCAACCACGTGCCACGGAATCTGCCCATGGTGCATATCGACTCGGGACAGCTAGAACGCGCGCTCCGCAATCTAGTCGATAACGCCCTGCAGTACACCCCACCTGGCGGCATGGTCACGGTGGACGCGGCGAGCATCGGCCGAGGCTGGGTAGAGATGCAGGTAACGGACACCGGCAGCGGCATTGCCGGTCAGGATGTTGAGCGCATCTTCGAGCGGTTCTATCGTTCCGATCGCAGCCGAGAGCGACAGCACGGCCACTCGGGCCTGGGTCTAGCGATCGTACGAGAGATCATCGAGGCACACGGCGGCCGGGTGCGTGTAGAGAGTGAGGAGCAGAAGGGCGCCACCTTCCGCTTCACAGTTCCGCAAGCGCGGCAGCCCGAAATCGGACTGGAGATCGCTGCGGTGCACACCGTGGCTCCCCGAGCGGTGACGCAGGAATGAACTTTGACCGGGTGGCGGGCACTTACGACCAAACACGTGGCCTGCCGGAAGGCGTGCCCGAACAGATCGCGAGTCGCATCGTGGCAGTAACCGCGTCTACCTCAGAGGCACAGTTCCTTGAGTTGGGCGTGGGCACCGGCCGCATCGCGCTGCCGTTTGTGCAGCGAGGCTATTCATATACCGGCGTGGACATCTCGGAGCAGATGATGGACCAGTTCCGCGCCAAGCTGCCGCCCGACGCGACCAACCTCACCTTGCTTAATGGCGACGTGACCGACCTACCCCTGGCCGATGAGAGCTTCGACGTCGTGATTACTGTGCACCTGCTGCATCTCGTGCCCGAGTGGAAACAGGTGCTCCGCGAGATCCGCCGCGTGCTGAAGCCGAATGGCTGGTACGTGCTGGGCAACGACGGGGGCCATCTCGACAATCCCGGTTCGGCAATTCGCCGGCAGTGGTCCCACTTTGCGCGCGAAGCTGGCGCGCCCCTGCGACCGAGTCATGGCAACACGGGGGCCATCGAAGCCGAACTGACGGCCATGGGCTGCCGCATGGCGGTGTATCAGGTCGCTCAATGGCAGCGAGCGTTTCGCCCCATTGACCTACTGGAAAGGCTGCGCGACCGCACTTTCTCCCACAGTTGGACCGTGTCGGACCAGACCTTGCAGCAGATTCACCAACAGATGCTGAGCTGGGCCAGCGAGCAGTACGGCGACCTGGACCAGACTATGACCTTTGAGGGCGCCTTTACCCTGTGGGTCAGCCGGTTTCCCACTGATACGAACGGATCCTGACCTGGCCGGGGGGGGACGATACCAAACCTGCTAAGGATAGGCGGATCGGCGTGGCATAATAGGCGGATTCAGCACGCGGGAGATCCCCCGGAGAGGAGTTTCAGGTCATGCGTCGAGCCGTCCTGACCGCCATCGTTGCCCTGCTCATTTTCCCGGCCGGCGCGCTGGCCAGTTCCTGGCATACGTTTACCAGTAAGCAGTACGGCTTTACGGTGCGCTATCCCTCGTCCTGGACCATCATTGCTGAATATCAGGCAGGTACCTGGCAGTTGACGTCAACGGGGCACAGCGCGCGCTTTTCGCTCACTATCGCCGTGCTACCGATCAAGGCAGGGCGCTCGCTGGCAGACCTCAAACGGCGCTTTGTCGGCTATGAACGAGCATCCGGTAACGTTGAGGTTGCCGGCGTGCGCTGGTCCTCCAGCTCGTTGGGCGGCAAGCCGGCGCTGGAGGGTATCCTCAGGCTCTCGACTGAGGGCGGCGCGCCAGTCACCAACGGCTTCTACGTGGCTGCTTCGCGGTCGCGTGTGTATCAGATGACGCTAGTCAGCATCGGGAAGGCGCGACCGGCATCGGTCGCTCAGTTCCCTCCCATTTACGGAAAAATCTTGGGAACCTGGCGCTTCCGCTAGGGTAGGCGCGAAGACCGCGCGCCCTCCGGCGCGACTGGGCACATCCCGCTGCAACGACCGCGCTCGGTTAACCGGCTTCACACTTCTTCCGGCGGATCTTCCAGGCGCGTGTCTTCGCTCTGTTCCAGGTGCTCGTACGCCTCTTTGAGAAACGCGCCAAATTTGCTCTCGGTCACGCTGTGCGCCACGGAATCGAGCCCCTGTTTGATCTTTGGCTCCAGTACCCCTTCCATCCAGGTGCGGGCCATGAGGGAGGCATCGTCCGTTACCGACTCGGGAAGGAAGTCTCGCACCTTCTTGAGGCTGTCCGGTAACACCTGCTCCAGGTATTCCAGCGGATTGCTGTGCGGTGGCGCTTTGGGCGGCGGCAACTGGGGAGTGCTCTTGCGACCAATCCAGAGCCCCGCTGCTAACCCGGCCCCGGCGGCGATCCCGGCGGCTACCAGTGGGTAGTGCTTGATCGTGCTGTTCACGTCAAGCTCCTCACCCGTCAGATCCTCAAAGAGGGTGGCCAGGGACTGGGCGATCTGTCTGCTCTGCTTGAAAAAAGCGTCAAATGCCTCTGAATCCATCGGGTAACTCCGTATCTCATCATAGCCCCAAAGGGGAGCCACGGAACTACCCGTGCGGGTGTGAAGGCGCGTGCGTCGTGTTGCAATCTCACGATGGACCGCGGCGCCATTCCATGTTCATGGGATGAGATAGGCATGGGGCAAGAAATATTTTCTGTACGCTGTGTTTCCACGGCCAGGAAAATGGCTCAGGGGGGCGCTGTTCTGATCTTCGTCTGTGCTCTGCGGAGCGCCTGCCGATACTCCTCGGCGATCTCCGTTTCGCCGGATTCCATGTACGCTGCTAACTGTTGAGTGGGCCAATCACGCGGCGCCGAGCCGGGAAATGGGAGCCGGCGCTTCCGACGGTACAGGAAGTAGGCGACCAGCCCCAGACCTATCCAAACCGGACCCGCAATACGACCGATCGGGTGCGTCAGTACAGTTGCGACTAACACGCTGAGGATGCCCAGTAGGCCTAGGACGCCCACGATGGGAACATCGGAGGGAACCCCGTTCCGCCGAACGCTCACGTTCCACGGCATACGAAAAGTCCGCGGCGTTTCGTGGTCGGTGAAACGCAGGGTGAGCAAGGAGATAAACACCAGGCTGTAGCTAGAAGCGGCTCCGAAGGCGTACAGGTCGCCCAGGGTCGTGGCGGCATCGGGAGTCAGTCCAGAGAAAACCAGCTCGGCAAGGGCGATCACGGCGAACAGCACCAATGAAATGACGGGTGTCTGGAATCGTGGATGCACTCGGGTAAAGATCTTCGGCGTGAGATCGTTCACGGCCATGGAGTACATGATACGAGACGATCCGTACACACCTGCGTTCGACGAGATTAGCAGCAGCACCCCACCGAGAATGGCGATCATCGGCGCGATGACCTGGCCAATCAGCGGCAGGTGGAGGGCGACCCAAGCAACTGGGGCGTTCTGGTGGGCCAGATGTTCGGCGCTGCATGCCGCATGCTGTAAGCCGTGACAGAATTGCGGCTGAGTTGAAGATGGATCGAACGTCTGCCAGTGTACCAGACCAAGTGACAAATTACTGAGCGCTAGGGCGTACGCCAGGATCGTCAGGATCAGGGCAATCGATGTGCGCGGAACAACCGTGGTGGGGCGTATGGTTTCCTGCGATGCCTGTGCGATAGACTCGAGTCCAACGAACGAAATAATCGCCAGCGACGTGCCGAAGAGCAATCGCGACGTGTCGAAGTGGGTGATGAAGTCGAGAACTTGATGTTGGTACAGACCGGGATCGAAGGCGAAGAAGAAGCCGACGAATATAAGCAGTGATTCGGTTGCGATATCAACGGCCGAAACGATCTCATTGAGCCTTGACGACTCGCGGACACCGACGATATTGAGCCCCAGGAGCGCCAGCACCAGCACCATGGATTCGATGATGATCCACGGCGGTCGGCTCAATTGGGGCACGAAGTGATCGAAGTAGCCGGCGGAGAAGTAAGCGAAGAGGGCGATGTCGATCGTGAAGTCCAGCAGCACCGCCCATCCCGCGACAAAGCCCCAGAAGTCTCCCAGGCCACGCATCACAAAAAATTGGCCACCCCCGGCCAATGGGTACATGGAGGCCAGTTCGGTGTACGCGAGACCCACGCAGACGTAGACTAGACCGGCGAACAAAAACGCCACATTGGCGAGTCCCGCCGCGGAGGCGATAACCAGTCCAAGCGCCACGTAGATGTCGGCACCCACGTCGGCGTATCCCCAGGTGTAGGAGCCCCATGGTCCCACGGCTCGGCGGAGTTGTGAATGGTTCTCCACCGGCACGTCAGCCATCAGACGCCTCCCGTTCCAGCCGATTTTTCTCCCTGAACGGCGTCTTGGAGCGTAGCGTGCGTTCCACCGCGGATGCTCGAACCCGCCACCCCGCTCGAACCCCTAGACTGCCGCGGCGCAGTTCGCCAGCACGAAACAAGGAGCGCCCTGATTTTTCGGATACGTGCAGGCGTTCCGTGACCTGAGGGACGGTGAGCAGGGCGTCGAGGGAGGGAACTTCCACCCCGTCGGTGGGCGCTGATGCGTCTTGTTTCCGATTCATGCCCATTACTAGGGGAACCGGCATTAAGATTTCGTTCAGACTGGAGGCAACGGCCTTCAGAAAGTATTCGGATTCCGGGGCGGGAATTCTACTCCAGCAGGCGGTACCCCACCCCTGGCTCGGTCGCGATGTATCCCGGCGTGGTGGCCCGAATGCCTAGTTTCTGGCGAAGCCCCACCATGTGCACGCGCAGCAGGGGCGTTTCCTCCTCAAACGTTGGACCGCGTGCCTCCCGGAGCAACTGGCGGTGAGTTATCACTCGCCCGGCATGGAGGGACAGTACGCGCAATAGGTCGTACTCGGTCGGGGTGAGCCGTATATCTCGCCCCTCGGAGACGACCCGCCGCTTCGCCAGATCGACACTGAGCGGGCCAATGGTAATCACCGGGGCATCCGGTCCAGATGGTATGCGGCGCAGGCAGGCACGCATTCGAGCCAGCAGCTCTCCAATGCCGAAAGGCTTGGTAATATAGTCATCGGCCCCAAAATCCAGAGCGGCAATCTTACTCCCCTCAGCATCGCGCACCGAGATTACGATGATCGGGATAGTCGACCACTCCCGCACGTGGCGGCACACCTCGATCCCATCCATTTCAGGCAAGCCAAGGTCAAGTAGCAGTAGGTCAAACCTATCTGCTACCAGTCTGTCAAGCCCAACTTCACCAGTCGCGGCGCTTTCTACCCAGTAGCCGTGGCTGGTCAATGCCACGGTGAGAAGGCGCCGGATCTGTGGCTCGTCGTCGATCACCAGAACGCGCCCCACTGCCTGAGCGGCTGATGTCATCCGACGACCCCTTGTTCGATGTGCGAGGGCGGTAGGGTAAAAACAAAGGTTGCCCCTCCACCTGGAGTATCGCAAATAGTGATGGTACCCCCATGTGCCTCGGCAATTCCTCGACAGATGGCCAACCCCAGGCCCGTTCCAGGATGACGATCGCTGTGTTCGCACCCGCGCTGAAAGCTGCGAAACACTCGATCTCGCTGCTGGACCGACACGCCGGCGCCATGATCCACCACGGCGATGCGCAGACCGTCGCTCTCCTGATGCACTATCACCTCAACTGGGGTTCTGGGGGGACTGTACTTGGCGACATTCTCTACTAGATTCATCAGCAACTCCTCAATGCGCAGGAGATCAATGTGAATCGCTGGCAAGTCAGGCTCTACGTCGATCGATAGCTGCCGCGATGCCAACAGTGGGCGGATGTGCGGCAGCACCATGTCCAACATCTCGGATACAGCGTACCAGTCCAGCGCTGGATGCAGGACGCCGGCTTCGATGCGGGAAAGGTCGAGCAGATTGCCGACCAGCCGGTTGAGCCGGTCGGCCTCATGGTTTATCGCCTGCAGGAGTTCCTGACTCGCCTCGCTCCCTAACTGATCACCGGGCAGAAGTAATGATGTGGCCGCCGTCTTGATGGATGCCAGTGGGGTGCGGAGATCGTGCGACACCGCGGAGAGAAGCGCCGACTTCAGTCGATCGCTCTCTTCGAGCACTTCGCGTCGCTTCCGCTCCTCGTCCCCCCTGGCTCGCACGATCACCAGTGCAGTTTGGGCAGCAAGGCTCGTGACCAGTCTGTGCGCGTGGGGATCGAGCGCTTCACCGGATCGTTTTGGCACCAGTTCCATCACACCGACCACGTGGTCCGCCGTGCGCAACGGCACGTAGAGCCAGAGCGCTCCGGTCATCCGCAGGGATCGTTCCTCTTCCTGCCGGTACACCCAGGCCGCGACGCCGAATGATTGGCGTTCGAGGGCAGCACCTTGAGGCGTTGTCGCTGCCAGTGCCAGTTGCCCGCTGGCGTCAGGGGTGAGGATAGCGCAGCGCCGGATCCCTAGCGTCTCGACGACATGGCGGGTGATGGCTTGCAGCACGTCGGGTAACTCCTGTTCAACCATCAGCGCCTGTCCTAGCTTCTGAAGCGCTTCGCTGTCTCGCGCTCTGCGGCTTGCCGCCTCGGCCCGGGCCCGTGCTCGCACCGCCAGTTGGCTAGTCAGCAGTGCCACGATGACGAACACGACGAAGGCCAGAACGTCCTGCGCCCGTGTGATGGTAAACGTGTAGCGGGGTTCCAGCAGAAAGAAATCATACTCCACCACCGCCAGGGTTGCTGCGAGCAGTGATGGCCCGATGCCGAAAGATACCGCGGTTACTAGAATCACCGGGATGAAGAGTAGCGAGATGTTCGGCGCCTCGGTGTGACGCATCACCACCACGGCGACGGCCGTGAGCGCCGTTGTCAAACCGAGGGCAAGGGCGTAGCCTACAAACTGACGTCCTACGCGATATATCCACATACGACCTGGCCATTCTCCTCTTGTGGCACGGTCGATTATGGCCCGGTCGCTGTTGATCGGGCACAGCGAGCATACGTATCCGTGCCTGAGCACGTTGCGTACATTATTCGCGCTACAAGTTTGGGCTGCCGCGCCTTCCACTACCATACTTTGATGCACGGCATGAAGCCCTATATTCATTAGCCGACACACCATGGCATCGGCGATACTCAAGACGCGTGACCCGCGTGAGATACGTCACTCCCCTCCGTGCAGATCCGGATCGGGAGCGAGCGGTTACCGCACGCGTCCCACTCCCCAGATCGCCCTCGCTCAGACTTTGCGTTACCGTCAAGCTGCTATTCTCGTCCATGACGCTCCTGGTGCAGAAGTACGGTGGCAGCTCGCTCAAGGATCCCCAGCGGATTGACGCCGTGGCTCAGCGGGTCGCGGATGCTGCCCGAGAGCGTCCCCTGGTGGTGGTGGTTTCGGCCATGGGCGACACCACCGATCGCCTGATCGACCTGGCACGGCAGATCAGCAGCCACCCGGACAGTCGCGAGATTGATATGCTGCTTTCCACCGGTGAGCAGGTATCAGCCTCCCTACTGGCCATGGCTCTGCACGAACGCGGCTGTCCAGCCATCTCCCTGTCTGGGTGGCAGGCAGGTATCCGGACCGACAACCGCTTCAATACCGCGCGGATCCGAGCTATCGATACCGACCGTATCCAACATGAGTTGCACAACGGACGCGCGGTGATCGTGACCGGTTTTCAGGGGATGGGAAATGAGACCGGCTGGGACGAGATGACCACCCTGGGCCGAGGCGGCTCGGACGCGACGGCGGTGGCCCTGGCGGCCGGCCTGGGCGACGCCTCGTGCGAAATCTACACCGATGTCGAGGGTATCTTCACGGCCGATCCACGAGTGGTCCCGGAGGCCAGTAAACTTCCGGCGATTACCTATGAAGAAATGCTCGAAATGGCGCAATATGGGGCACAGGTAATGATGCCGCGTTCGATCGAGCTGGCGCAGATCTGGAGCGTGCCACTGGAGGTGCGCTCCAGTTACACTACTGCACCCGGGACGCGCATTGGAGCAAGTATGGAGTTTGCCAATCGCGTGGCCGGCATCGCCCACCAGGCGGCTATTGCCAAAGTGACCTTTGTGGGCCTCGCCGATCGACCGGGCGTCGCCCAGGCAATCTTTTCCGCGCTGACTCGACGCCACATTCCCGCGGATCTGATCGTGCAGAATATCGGACATGGCGGACGCACCGACCTCTCGTTCACCGTTCCCCAGGATGACCTGGAGGAGTCCCTGGCGGCTGCCGCTGAAGTTCAAGGCGCGGTGGACTCTCAGCAAGTCACCTCGAAGGCAGGCCTGGCCAAGGTCTCGGTGGTGGGCGCGGGGCTGGCCTCCAGCCTCGAGTACGCCTCGATCATGTTCGGCGCGCTGGGCACGCACGGCATCAATATCGATATGATCTCCACCTCCGGTATTCGCATTACCTGCGTGATCGAGGGTGATCGCGTGGAGGAGGCGGTTCGTGCCCTGCACGACGCGTTTCATCTGGGAGAGGAGCAGCCATGGAACGGCTCCGCGTAGCGGTCGCCGGCGCCACGGGATTGGTAGGACAGACGATTCTGCGGGTGCTCGAGGAGCGAGATCTTCCGATCGAGCATCTGCTGCCGCTGGCCTCCGAGCGCTCGGTTGGCCGGAGCATCACCTTTCGCGGTGAGCAGGTGACTGTTCGGCTGCTCACCGAGGACGTCTTTGCCGGCTGCGACCTGGCGTTTTTCTCGGCGGGCGCCGAGGTGAGCCGGCGCTTTGCTCCGGCTGCGGCGCAGCACGCCGCCCTGGTGATCGACAACAGCTCGGCCTTTCGCCAGGACGATCAGATTCCATTGGTGGTGCCGGAGGTTAACGGACATCTACTGGCCGGCTATCACGGCATCGTGGCCAATCCCAACTGCTCCACCATTCAGATGGTGGTGGCGCTGCAGCCGCTTCATCGCATCTTCGGATTGGAGACGGTCATTGTCTCGACCTATCAGTCGGTCTCCGGCTCCGGCGGCAAGGGCCTGCGCGAGCTGGACCACGAGATACGCACCGGCGAGCGGAACCCCGACTCGCCGTATCCGCACCCCATTGCCTTCAACGCCCTGCCCCATATCGATATCCTGCGAGAGGATGGCTGGAGCGGCGAGGAACGCAAGATGATGCTGGAGACACGCAAGATCATGGATCTGCCCTCCCTGCATATCGTGCCGACCACGGTGCGGGTGCCGGTACGGACCGGCCACTCCGAGTCGGTCTACGCCCGGTTCGTGCGCGCGGCGCCTGTGCATGAGGCTCGCCACATCCTGGCTTCCGCTCCAGGCGTCATACTGGAAGATGAGCCGGCCACCGACCGCTACCCCCTGGCGCTTCGTGCCGAGGGTCGCGACGAGGTGTTCGTGGGCCGCCTCCGCCAGGATCCAATGGACGAGCGAGCGCTCGCCTTCTGGGCGGTAGCCGACAACCTCAGGAAGGGCGCGGCGACCAATGCGGTGCAGATCGCGCAGTGCGCTCTTCAATCCGGCGCAATCGGCGCCGAAGTATCAGGAAAGGAGACATCGGCCGGTAGCCCGCGCTAGCGGCATTGGCTGGTATACAGTATGCCCGATTGGGGATTCGCCACCCGTGCCATTCATGTGGCTCAGGAACCCGAGCCTATAACCGGCTCGGTCATTACACCGATATTCCAAACCTCAACCTACGCCCATACCGAGCTGGGCGTTCACCGTGGCTTCGAGTACTCACGCACTGATAACCCCACCCGCAACGTGGTGGAAGAGGTAGCGGCATCTCTGGAACGCGGCAGGTATGGCCTGGCCTTTGCCTCCGGCATGGCGGCCGAAACGACCATCATGCACCTACTCCAGCCGGGCGATCATGTTATTGCCGGCGATGACCTGTATGGCGGTACCTACCGGCTCTTCAGCCGGGTGCTGGAGAAGTACGGGCTGGCGTTTACCTATGTTGATCCCTCCGATCAGCAGCGCGTGAGCGATGCCATGCGGCCCGAGACCCGGATGGTCTGGATCGAATCGCCCACCAACCCGCTGTTGAAGCTGGTCGATATCGCGGCCACGGCGGAGATTGTCCACCGCGGGAACGCGCTGTTGGTGGTGGACAACACCTTTGCCAGTCCGTACTTTCAGCAGCCGTTAAGTATGGGCGCCGATCTCGTGGTGCATAGCGCCACCAAATATCTCGGTGGCCACAGTGACCTGGTGATGGGCATGGTGGTGCTGAACGACGACGGTCTGCACGAGAAACTGAAGTTTCATCAGAACGCCATCGGGGCTATACCCGGTCCCTTCGATTCCTGGCTGCTGCTGCGCGGCCTGAAGACGCTCGGCCTGCGCATGCGGCAGCACGCTTCGAACGCCATGGCCGTGGCCTGCCTGCTGGAGGGTCGCCCCGGCATCAATCGCGTGCTCTATCCCGGCCTACCCAGCCATCCGCAGTACGACCTCGCGCGCCGGCAGATGTCCGGCTTCGGTGGCATCGTTACCGTCGATCTGGCGGGAGGCGAACCGGCCTCGCGCCAGTTCCTGTCGCGCACCAGGTTGTTCACGACGGCTGAAAGCCTGGGCGGGGTAGAGTCGCTTGCCGACCATCCAGCCATCATGACCCACGCCTCGGTCCCCGCCGAACTTCGTGAGATCGCCGGCATCACCGGCGGCCTGATCCGTCTCTCGGTGGGCATTGAAGAGGAGGAGGACTTACTGGAGGATGTGGAGCAGGCGCTGCGGTAGATTCCCCTCGCTGGCCGAGCTCTACCCGTTCAATCCTCAAGTTGCTCGCTGAAAAACTTCAGTGTTCGCCGAATGATGTGCCGGGACCGTTCATCGTCATCCGCCGTATCGAATCCGTGGTGACCGTTGGGATGCGTCATCAGTTCCAGGGTGACGCTGTTGTCCAGGGCGGTGGCCACGAAGTTGTCGATTGATCGATTGAGCCAGGGCTTGTCCCGACCGGCTCTGACTATCAGAATCGGTGGGAGCTGTGCCGGGTTCAATCCGAGGTAGTGAACCGGGGAGAACTCCTGCAGGTACTCATCCGATATCTGGGGAGGAAAGACTGCACGCGACTGCTGTAAATCCATCACGCCGTAATAGGCGGCCACAGCGAGGATGAACTGAGGCGAGTCGCGCAATACGGTGCGCAAGGCGTATGGCGGCGCGCCGGAAAAGGCGAAAACGCCCATTCGGTGTCCGTCAATGTTGAGCGCCTCTGCGTGCGTGTGCACATGGCTGATGAGTGCGTCTACATCGGAGGCCGCTTCCGGATGTTCGCCAATCGGGGCACGATGCCAGCAGGTGACCGCCGCCATCCCTGAGCAGGCCATGAGCTGTGCCCAGGAGACAAACACCGCTGAGTCCTTGATGTGCTGCATGAGATCTTGGGGCGCCGGACCCGGAATGAGCAGGACCACCGGAGATGGAGAAGCCGGACTCGCGGATGGCGGATAGTAGACGTCCAGTTGGAGGTCCAGGCCGTCGACGGTTTTGTAGCTTATGTTTTTGAGGACGGTCACCTGGTCCATCTCGGGGAGTCGGTATACAACCGGTTGCTCTATCAGGGCTCGCACGTCTGCCATGGCTACGTCTCTCCTTGGGGGCTACGTTGCCGCCATTGATCTATCTTGTTCTCGCCAACCGCCCTCGGGCAAGGTCAGAGGTCAGGGACCAGCACACGGGGTGGAGACGCCCAGGAGCCCGATTTCCCGAAGAAGTCCAGGTGCTGCTCGTATAATCGCGCTAAGCTGAAGAGCGCGAGAGCCTACTCCTCGTCGAAAGGACACGCCATCATGGCCACAGCTCCTCCCTTCCAGTTCGGGATTAGCGAGTTCACCACCTGGCCCTGGAACTTTGAGCGGGATGTGGAGGGCTACTCTCGTCTGGGCGTGGACGCTATTGAGGTGTGCGAGTTCAAGCTAGACCAGAAACGTATCGATGTGCAGTTGGCGATGATCGAGCAGCATGGCCTGCGCATCAGCTCGGTGCAGCCCTCGGTGCGCACGCTGTTCCCCAGCAGCTCTCAGCCGGAGCCGAAGGACGTGCCGCAACGCATGAAGCGCTTTCAGCAGACCATTGAGCGTTTCGGCGACACGGCCTCGGGCCTCCCCTTTGTCACCAATACCGGTATCCCACCCAACGGCAACATCCAGCAGGTGCTGGACACAGCCGTGAATGAGTATCGGGCCGTGGCGGACTTCGCCGCAGAGCACGGCGCGCGCGTCGCCCTTGAACCGCTCAATGCGGCGATCATGAACGTCGAGTCGGCCATCTGGACCCTGGAGCAGGGTATGGAATTGGTGCAGGCAGTCGACCGCCCCAACTTTGGCATTTGTCTCGATGCCTGGAATATCTGGCAGAACGCCGGGATCATCGACGCGATTCGAGCCTGCGGCGACCGCATCTTTGTCGTGCAGCTCAGTGACTGGCGCACGCCCCGCTCGTTGCAGGACCGCCTGATTCCCGGCCAGGGTGCTATTCCGCTGCCACCGATGCTACGCGCCATCCACGAGGCCGGCTATCAAGGTCCGTACGTCGTCGAGATCTTCTCAGGCGACGTGCCTGACTCACTCTGGAAGGGCGATCTGGAGCGGGTCATCACCCAGAGTCGAGGCGGTGTGGAGAGGGCCTGGGAGAAGGCATTTTCCAGCCCGTAGAAAGATCTTCAGGGGAGCCGCCAACTCTCCAAGACCCCAATACTCCTACTCCGGGTTTGGGGCTTCCTGCTCCACTGCGCTCCCATTGTCCAGCGCGCCGTACGCCCGCAAGCTCTGGTGGAGTGACTCCCGGAAGAGTGCGTCATCCAATGAGCCGAGTTCGCGCCGGTTCGCTTTGGTGATTCGGTCCAGCACTTGCTGGCCTTGCTCGGTGAGTGAGACCAGGGCGCGCCTCCTATCCTCCCGGTCCTCTCTCCGACCGAGCAATCCACGCTTGACGCAACGATCCACCAACAGGGATGCGCCGTGATGACTGATCTGGAGCGCGTTCGCGACTTCGCCGATCGAGACACCCGGATAGGAACGGTGACCGCGAACGATCAACAGCAATAGGTGTTGCTGTGGAGTGATGCCGGCCAGACGCGCCTGCTCTTCAGAAAAATGAAGAAAGCGTCGGAGCGCGCAGCGGAAGTCTGCCTGATCCCGATATTCCACATCGGTAAAGGCGGAAGGGGGAAGTCCGCCGCGATCCGTGATGCTCTGACTCGCCATGCGCATCTCCCCTGTACCAGGCCAATCTCACCAGTTTATCTCACTTGCTATCGTAGACCTTTCTGCCTCACGGCGCAACTTGATCACATCACGATATAATCATCGCGGGGCACAAAAATTGCATCGCACAGTGGGCATGTGGCGATAGACCCGGATCAGTTCCGTCGACTTACATCGGACCCTGTCTCGCCTTTCGGAGATATAGCATGGACGATCTCGGTTTTCTGCTCGGCCTCAACTATTGGCCGCGCCGCAAAGCGATGTATTGGTGGAAAGACTTTGATGCGGCCGAGGTAAATGAGGAGTTCGCCCAGATTGCCGAGCTGGGAGTTCGTCTGGTTCGCTTCAGTCTGATGTGGGAAGACTTTCAGCCGGACTCGCACGTGGTGGATACCGTTCAACTCGGCAATCTGCAGATGGTGATGGACCTGGCGCAGCGGCATGGCCTGCTCGCCACACCGACCCTGCTCGTCGGCAACATGAGCGGAATTATGTGGTTTCCTCCCTGGGCCTTCACGGAGCGAACCAGGCGGCAAGGGCCGCCGCAGATCACGCTGGGAGAGTATACTGATTGCCAACTGCGCTCGCCGTTCGACGATCCAGCAATGCTGCAAGCGGAGGGGCTTCTGGCTCGGGAGGCGGCGCTGGCCATTGCCGGCCACCCAGCATTGCATAGCTGGGATCTGGCCAATGAGATTGATCAGGCATACATGCCTACCGAGCCGGACGCGGGCAGGCGCTGGGCGCACTTCCTCTCCCAAAGTATTCGTGCGGTCGCACCCGAGACACGCGTTACTTACGGTGCTCACTCGCTTTCCCTTACCACCCGCGGCCTGACGCTTCCAGAGATAGCGGCCAACCTCAATTATCTTTCGATGCACGGCTATCCGATCTACAGTGATGAGGCGCGCGACCCGCTGGATTCCGAGTTTGTACCGTTCATCACTACTCTCACCGGGCAGTTGGGCAACAAGAAGCCGGCCTTTATGCAGGAGTTCGGCGTCCCTACCGCCCCACCGGGCGAGCCATCACACACGATCCAGGATGATTTTCTCGGCGAGATGCGATCGCAGTTCCTGGCGAGTGAAGAGGATGCGGCCACCTATTATTCCCGGGTACTCGATCGATTGTGGGAAACGGGGGCGATGGGAGCCGTCGCCTGGGACTACGCTGACTACCCACGGGAGTTGTGGAACAGGCCGCCGCTCGATCGAGCCAAGCGAGAGCGGTCGTTTGGTGTCTTTCGCGCCGATGCGTCGCCCAAGCCGGCCGCTGAAGTGATGGCTCGATTCGCTCACGACATGCGGAGCGGAGCGATTGAACAGCGACTTGGGCCGTGGGGCGACAAGGCGGTACGACTGGAGGTCAACCCGGACCTATACTATCTGCATCCGCGAGAATCGTTCCGCGATGCCTATGGCGCGTACCTGCGGGAGGTTGATCTCATGACGCGATCCGCGACCCAGAGCGAGAGCCGATCGATTCTCGAGAGGTCACAAACTGGAGCAGAAGGAGAGAGGGAACGATGAGCATTGCTGAAGGCATAGGTAGCAGCGAGCGGGTGGCGGTCTACGAAGTTCCCGATAACGAGCTCGCGGTGGGAAGTACGCTGGGTGGCCCCAGGGCCACTGCCATCGTCAAGGCCAATGGGTCCATTGAGAAGGTCTTCAGCCCGGACATGGGAGAGGTGCTGCTGGGCACCTTCATCCTGCGGCACTATGACGCTGTTACCGGCATGTGGCTGGTTCAGAACAAGACCGGCACCTTTGTGATCCATCCTGAGCACCAGGAGCATCTGTTCTCCCTGTCGAATGGGGTCGCGGTCCACGAGACGGTCTTCGTATTGAGTGGGGAGCCGGAGCCAGATGGTGCGGTCGATCCACCGGGAGTGTACCAGTCGGTCGAGCTACGCAACGACGGCGCTGAGCGCGTGGGAATTGTCACCTATGCTTTTGCGGTCCTGCGCGGCGATACCGACCACGATGTCGCTGCCTCCTACGATGAGAAACTGGGGGCGATCGTCGCCTGGAACGCCGGTAAGCCCAAGCAGGCGCGGATCGTTGGTTGTTCAGAGCACCCGGAGAGCTTCGAGACCACGCTGAACTACGCCAAAGCGGTTCAAGAGTCCTGCCCCGGGCTGCTCTCCGGAGAGACCGATGCGCCCGAGGATCCGCTGGGAGCTCTCCAGGTAACCCACTGGATTGAGCCGGGCGAGGTTGTGCGTTTCTTTTACCTGCTGAGCTTTGGCGAAGGGCGCGACCAGGCCAAGCGGAACTATCGAGCGTGTCCCGATGCCGACGAAGGGCTGCGCCGAAGCAAAGAGCACTATTCTAAGGTGCTCAGCCACTCGGTGGTGCTGACGCCGGATGTCCACGTGAATCGCGGCGTGCTGTGGGCCAAGGCCAACATGCTCCGCGTCCAAACCAAGGCGGCGACCGGCTGGTGCTTTGTGAATGACCCCACGAGGTCAAATAATAGCGTGGGGCGGGACACTGCCTGGTTCGGCTTTGGCGCAGACTATCTCACTCCTAAATTTGCCCGGGATGCCCTGATGGCGTACGTCCAGCGGCAAGAGAAGAGCGGTATGATCGTCGAGTATTACGATATCCGCACCGGCCAGACCCATGATTACAACCTGAACATTAACGACAACACCCCGCTCATTATCCTGGCCCTCTGGCACCACTACAACACCACTGGCGATGAGGCTTTTCTGCGCGAGGTCTATCCAGCGGCCGTGAAAGCCGCCCGGTACATCCTCTCTCAGCGCAACGATCAGGGGCTGGTGTGGTGCACAGCGACCGGAGAAAGCGACTGGGGGATCTGCAGTTGGCGCAATGTCATCCCGAACTACCGCCTGTCCGGCGCTGTGACTGAGGTCAACTCGGAGTGCTTCGCGGCGCTGCAGACGGTATCGCACATGGCCCGTGTCCTGGCCAAGCACCAGGAGAGCGCCGAGTTTGCCGGCGAGGCGGACCAGCTCAAGGACGCCATTAACCAGCATCTGTGGAATCCCGACAATGGCCTGTACTACCTGAATATCGACATCGACGGTCACCCGCGCAGTGATGTCACCTCCGATCTAGTTTTCCCGGTGATCTTTGGAGTGGCTCCGGAGAAGACGGCGGCCGCGATTATCAGTCGGCTCAGCTCTGAGGACTTCTGGACCGAGTCAGGGATCCGCACCACTCCGCGTGATTCGCCGATGTATACGCCAAACCTTGGCTGGGGCTTGCTGGGCGGGGTATGGGTTGGCGTGTCCTTCTGGTATGCGGCCGCGGCGGCCAAGTATTCGCCGGCCTTTATGGCCCATGCGCTGAGCACCAGCTTCCGGAACTATTCGGCCGATCCTCGCCGCAACAACACCGTGCCCGGCCAGTTTTCCGAGTGGCTGCACGGCGAGACGCTGGTAAACGAGGGCATGATGCTCTCCCCGTGGTTTCCGCCTCGCTACCTGTGGGCGGCAATTGAGGGCATGGCCGGCCTGGATACCGCGGATGGTACGGTCAAAGTTTCGCCGCGGCTTGCCCCCGATTGGAAGTGGCTGGGAGTACAGAACCTCCCATATAGAGGTGACAATCTGACCTGGTTCGCGGTGCGCATGCCTGACGTTCACATCTACACCAACTTCCCCTCCCCGGCGCACGATACTCCGTATGTAGCCTACGAGGAGGACATTACTCCGCACGTCCGTGTCACGGGCGACTCGGTCTGCGCCATCGGGCTGCGACAGGGACAGAACCTGCTGCTCTTCGCGGGTAACACAGACAACCGAACCATTACCACTGCCGTCGGCATGCAAGATGGGGTGAGTGGGTCGTACCGTCTGCGGCGGTATGACAGTCTGTTCAATGATTGGCTGGAAGACGAGAAGCTCGTATCGGCGGAGGAGGTGGCACGGGGAATGCCCGTCAAGCTGGAGCGCCGTGGCTTCTGCCTGCTGGATCTCCGACAAGAGGTCTAGGGCCAGCGAGGCGGGCACCCGCGCTACCAAACGGCTTGCTTCACCTTCCAGGGGACCGAACATCATAGTGAGAGGAGGGCGTACCCAAGATGGATCTGATGGAAAAGTTGCGTCCACGCGAATCGGTTCTGGGCGCGATCAAAGATATGGTTCCCAGAGACATCACGCGTGAAGGCTTGGTACTAGAGCACCACATTCGTGAGGGACGCTTCCAGCGCAGCCTGGCGCTGGTGGCGGCTATGTCCAGCCTGTTGAGTGGGCTGGAGGTCACCTACGAGCACTACCGCGGCAGCTACAGTCAACAGGTGATGTACACCCCTGTGGTGATCAGCCTGGTACTTGCCATCACCGGTGTCTGGGCCGCGTTTAGCCGCTGGGCAGCGCGCGTGGCTCTGCCCATCGTCTCGCTCGTGACCATGCTTGATGGATTGGTTGGCTTCTATTTTCATGTGCGCGGTGTTGCCCGGAAGCCGGGCGGTTGGCGTATTCCGGTCATGAACCTCATCATGGGTCCTCCCGTGTTTGCGCCGCTGCTCTTTGCCTTGAGCGGATATCTCGGATTGATCGCCTCGCTGCTGCGGCGGGAGGGCGATCCGCAGCAAACGACGCTCCCCGGTCTGCGCCAACCGCGATCAAGTTTGCTGGCCCTCCTACCACGTGGTATCAGCCGGGAGGGCGTGGTGTTCGAGCAGCAGGTGCGTGAAGGGCGCTTCCAGAAGCATCTGGCCGTTGCCGCCGGCCTGGCGGGGCTATTCAGCGGCCTGGAAGCGCTCTATTCGCACTACGAGAATAATTTCGCGTTTCCCAGGGCTCAATGGAGTCCGATCCTGCTGTCACCGCTGATGTTGCTGGCCGGTGTTGCCACCATCCCGAGCCGCTTGGTCGCCCGCACGCTGCTGCCGCTGGCCTCGGCACTGGCCCTGCTGGATGGCACGCTGGGCTTCTACTTTCATGCTCGGGGGGTCCTGCGGCGTCCGGGCGGACGCAAGCTGCCGCTCTATAACGTAATCTATGGACCGCCCATCTTTGCGCCGCTACTCTTTGCCGCCAGCGGTTTCATGGGTATCCTGGCCAGTCTGCTGAGGAGGGACGATTCATGAGTATCGAGTCCGGGCCGGTTCGATCGAACACTCTACCGGTCGATTCGCGAACGGGACGGCCGATCCCGCCGCGCGCCCAGCCGGGCTACTATGCGGGGTTCGATACCCTGAGCCAACAGAGCTTCTGGGACGCGGCAACCCGTGAGGTGGTGGTGACGCGGGTGGAGCAAGTGCCGCCCATCCAGTTCTTTACGGGGGAGGAAGTCGCGCTGCTCAGAGCGGTGATGGACCGGTTGATACCGCAGGACGACCGCGATGCGGAGCACCGGATACCGATTGTGCCGCAGATCGACAATCGCCTGTACACCGGTCGTTTCGACGGCTACCGCTATGACGATATGCCGTCCGATGGCGAGGCGTACCGGCTCGGGCTGCAGGGGATCGAGGCCGTGGCCCGCCAGATGTACGATCGGGCGTTCACCGAGTTGGAGCCGGAGGAGCAGGACGCGGTGTTGTGGACGCTGCACCAGGACCGGCCGCAGGGCGGCGATGAGATCTGGCGGCAGGTGCCGACCGATCGCTTCTGGCTGCTGTTGATGTCCGATGCGGTGGACGCGTACTATGCCCATCCCTACGCCTGGAATGAAGTTGGCTTTGGAGGCCCGTCTTACCCACGGGGCTACTTCCGTCTAGAGGGCGGCAAGCCGGAGCCATGGGAGGTGGAGGAGCAGCGGTACGACTGGGAGCCGCCGCCCACCTCGACCTCTGGTGAGTACAAGCAACTGGGCGGCCGGCACCCGCACCGGGCGCCGGCTGGACAGGGAGGGACGCATTGAAGAAGCCATTGCTGGGAGCGTTCACGGAGGCGCGGGACGGCAAGCATGCCCTCGGTCCGATTGAGAAGCTGGACACGCCAATGCGCCGCTACAGCCCTTCCGAGGAAGTCGACGTGTGCGTGGTTGGAGTCGGGTCGGCCGGTGGTGTACTGTTGCAGCGGTTGGCCCGGGCGGGCTTCCGGGTGGTCGGGATCGAGGCCGGTCCCTTTTGGGATACGGAGCGCGACTGGGTGAGCGATGAGGCCGGCTCGCACCAGTTGTATTGGAACGAACTGCGCATCACCGGCGGGGAGAACCCGATTGCCCTGGGCGCAAACAACAGTGGCCGTGGAGTCGGTGGCGGCTCGGTTCACTGGGCGGCCTTCACGCCGCGTTTTCACCCGTCCGACTTTCGCGTGTACTCGGAGGATGGCGTCGGCGCCGACTGGCCGATCTCCTACGCCGAGATCAAGCCGTACTACGAGATGCTGGAGCGCGAGATGCCGGTGGCCGGCCCAGCCTACTACCCGTGGGGCGAGCCGCACGGCTACGCCTACGGCCCGCATCCTCTGGGCGGGGTGGGCGACAAGCTGGTGCAGGGCTGCACCAACCTGGGCATTGGCGTGGTGGCCGGGGGACCGGTAGCCATCAACTCCGGCGCCTTTGGCGACCGGCCGCACTGCATTTACCGTGGTTTCTGCATTCAGGGGTGCAAGGTGGGGGCCAAGGCCAGTACGCTCTACACGCACGTTCCCGATGCCGTGCGGCACGGCGCAGAGGTACGCGACAACTGCATGGTGGCGCGCGTCAACCTGGGGCGGAATGGCCTGGTCTCGGGGGTGACGTATTTCGATCAGGAGGGCAACCAGATCGAGCAGCGAGCGAAGCTGGTGATCGTGGCCGGGTATGCCATCGAGACGCCGCGGCTCCTGCTCAACTCCGCCTGTCCTGGCCACGACCAGGGCCTGGCCAACTCCAGCGGTACAGTGGGCAAGTATCTGATGGTGCAAGGCGGCAATGTCATCCTGGGCCGGTTCCCTGAGCTGGTGCGTATGTACAAGGCGCCGCCGGCCCATGGCCTGACCGAGGAGTTCTACGAGACCGATCCCAGACGCGGCTTCGCACGTGGGTTCGCCATTCAGACCGTCGGCCCTCTGCCCATCGGCTTCGCCAAGCAGATGGTCGTGGCCAAGGGCGCCTGGGGTTGGGGCATGCGCCAGGCGATGATGGATTACAACCACTGGGCCGCCTTTGGACTGCTGAGCGAGATTCTGCCCTGGGAGGACAATCGGGTCGAGTTGGCCACTGAAACCGACCGACACGGCCTGCCCGTGGCCAAGATCACCTTCAACCTGAAGGACAACGACAAGAAGCTGATCGAGTTCGGGAAGAACAAGACGATGGAGGTGATGTGGGCCGCTGGGGCGGAGGAGGTGGTCCAGGAGCCGCGCTACGCGCACCTGATTGGCGGTGCGCGCATGGGCGATGACCCACGGACGTCGGTGTGCGACCGCTTCGGTCGCACCCACGACATCCCGAACCTCTTCTGTTGCGACGGGAGCATCTTCCCCACCCAGGGCGCCGCCAACCCTGGACTCACCATCCAAGCCATGGCGGCTCGCACCGCCAACTACCTCATCACCCAGCGCGACACCGTGCTGGCCGGCAGGCCCGCTCCCCTCGACGAGCCTCCAGTCCGTCGCGACCTCTCCCCGCCGGGCACCTATACGCGAGGGGTGCCGCGGATGAAGTGAGAGCCTCACCGGCATCAACCGGAGTGCGTCATCAAAAGAGTAGTGGCCTACGAACTCGCCGCGCTACCCATGCCTCTGCGCTAGCTGCTGGGTGGCGGCTTGCATGCGCTGCATGATGATCCGGGCTGTGGCGGGGGAAGCCCAGCGAGGCTGCCACCAGTCGTAGATGACGACCGGTCGATAGCGGACGCGCACTAACCGGCGGCCGTAAAAGGTGTAGGCGCCGACCACGCCTTCGCGGGTCGAGCAGAAACGATTGCCGTCTCCCGGACAGCAGTTGTGGTCGCCATTATTCACGCATTCGCGCGCGGGAAACACCTGGTCGAAGATGAAGTTGCCATGGGCGTACGTGATCAGCCGATGATGGTACCACTCGACCCCCTGCACATGGTGGGGATGGTTCCCTATGATGAGGTCCGCACCGCTGCCGATGATCCAGTGGGCCACGCGTCGAGGATCGTCGTTCGCCACACCGGGAGCGGCTTGAGGGAGTGCCACGTACTCCTTGCCCCAGTGGACCGAAACAATAACCACGTTGCCGGCGCGATGCTCGGCGGCGATCTGACGGCGCGCCAGGGTGTAATCGAAAGGGAAACCCACACAGTTGAAGGCCAGAAACGCGAAGCGCAGGCCGCGGATAGTTTTGTGATCGACGCTGCCGTAGCCGCAGAAGCCGATGTGGGCCGCACGAAGATGGCTCCAGGTTTCCTGGATGCCCTCGTTGCCATAGTTTCCGATGTGGTTATTGGCGGTGCATGCAGTGTCAACCCCGGCCAACTGCAGCCCCTGCACGAATCTCGGATCGCCGCAGAACGTCATGGTGGTGTCATTGGCCACCCGGCAGCCGGCGCCGATAAGTGGCGATTCCAGGTTGATCAGGGTCATATCGGCGGTGCGCAGATACGCGGCGGTGGGCCGGAACGGCGCGGTGAAGTCGTTTCTTGTCACCATCTGGTAGTTGACGGTGCGAGCTGGAATCACGTCGCCGGTGGCGATCAGCGTGCGTATCTTGTGCCGGTCGTATCCCGCCAGTGAGACGGGCTGAAGAGCGAAGATGGAAGCGAGTGAGAGCTGCGGGGGGGAGAGGTGCGGCGCGGTGCGATGCGCCGTTGAGATGGCGGGCGCCGGCTGGCTGTTGCTCCGGTCAGGGCCGGTCCAACCCATAGCGTGGACGATTTGCAGCCCCAGCCAGCAGCCAATGGCAATCACCACCCAGAACGTGGCGAAGGCGAAGATAGACGCGAAATCGCGATTTTTCACCTACCGGCGTCCCTCAGTTCGTTTGCCCACAGTGTACTCCTCTGGTTCTGCCATATCAACGCGCGACACTCCGCTCTGGTTACAGTGCGCACGGCGCCGGTGTGGGCGGAAGCACAATCAGCAGGAACACCGATGGTGTGTCCTATCCCTTCCAGGCCTGATCTGACCTATGCTGAGTCGTATTTAGGTGCCAAAGCGTACGGAGTGGCCTCCGCCTTGAGGACGCGTCCCGCAAACCGCGTTCCGGTGGGTTGCACCTCGTCCCTGTGCCACGACATTCATCCAGCAATCGCCTGACTTGGAGACGGTATGTTCGAATCCATTGATCTGAACTCCCTCCAGCAGGCGGATCGCTTGCAGACGCTCAAGGAGATTGGCCGCGCGGTCTCGTCCACGCTTGATCTGCAAACACTCTACCAGACGATCTACCAGCAGATCGGCCGGGTAATGGACACCTCGCAGTTCTTTATCGCGTTGCACCGGCCGGAGCGCGGTACGATTGAGTTGCCGTACCTCCGCGAGCAGGGTGCTCTCCTGGTAGATCAAGAGCTGCCGGGCGGTTCCAGCGTGACAGGGCTGGTGATGGAGCGCGGCGTGGCGCTGCACTTCAACAGTCTGGAGGAGTACCAGCTCTTTGGCATGATGAACGGGCTGAAGGACATTGTGCTGGGCGCGGCAGACCCGGAAGCCATGATCTTTGTACCTTTGAGCACGGGCAGCCGTACGATTGGCGCTCTCTCGGTACAAAGTATGCGGCAGCATGCCTACTCTCAGGACGATGTTCAGATGCTGACCATCCTGGCCTCGCAGGCGGCTGTAGCCATTGAGAACGCTCGGCTGTATGCGGACAGCCAGCATAACGGGCGGAATATGGAGACTCTTCTCCACATTGCCGAGTTGGTCAACGGATCGCTTGATCTGCAAACTGTGCTGGATTCCCTCCTCGTCGGGATCCGCGACGTCATACCGTACTACCTGGCCGGAATTCTTCTGCCCGACGAGTCGCGCCGGTATCTTGAGATCGTTGGCGCAGTTGGTCCGGATGCCAAGAGGCGGGCGCAGATCGTGAAGATTCCCGTTGGCAAGGGCGTGACAGGCATGGTGTTCGAATCGGGCAAGCCTCTGACCGTGCCGAATATACACGAGTTTCCCGGGTACATTGGACCGAGTGGCAGCGTGCGGGCCGAGCTGGCCGTTCCTTTGACGATAGGCGACACGGTGGTGGGTGTACTCAATCTGGAGCGGGAGGATGTCAACAGCTTCTCGCCTGACGAACTGCATCTCCTCTCAGTCTTTGCCAGCCAGGCGGCGATTGCCATTGAGAACGCGCGGCTCTATGCCAGTCAACAAAACCGCGTGTCCGATCTGCAGACCATCCAGAGCATCGTGCAGCAGCTGACTCCCCTGCATGAGATTCCAGCCATCGCGGCGCTCATCAATCAGGAATTGAAGCTCCTCATCGATTACCATATTTGCGGTATCTTCGAGCGAGACGAGACGGGCGGCCAGCTGACCCCGATCCTTTACCATGGTGTCGATTTTCCTTTTGAGTACCTGCGCCCGGGTGAGGGGTTGGCCGGCTGGGTGGCGCTGCATGGCGATCCGGCCATCGTTCACGACAGCAGCCAGGACCCTCGGGTTGCCTCGATTCCAGGCATGCAATCGGGCGCTAATTCTCTCATCAGTGCGCCGTTGAACTATGAGGGGCGAGTGCGAGGGGTGATCACGCTCTTCAAGCTGGGGACCAATCAGTTCGATGAGAATGCGCTGCGCCTGCTGGAGATCATCGCGGCCCAGACCGCCATCGCCTTCGACCGTGCCCGGCTCTACGACGAACTGCGCACCGATGCTATCACCGATCCCGTCACCCGGCTGT
>JAABUL010003078.1_pt1 | contig 25616 bp, 38 predicted proteins | sample 5559151 | NCBI WGS metagenome assembly JAABUL01 (sample SAMN10711876, study PRJNA513368) | rock metagenome | isolation source: Antarctica rocks | place: Antarctica: Victoria Land, Pudding Butte sud | reverse complement strand
CCGCGCCAGCGGAGTGCGTCGACCCCGACGCATTCCTGAACTCGATCCTGGCGTGATTTTTTTTTTCGTAATTTCGACTTCTGACTTTTCCAGCTTCTTCGTTTGAATTAATCCGACTTTTCCCGAGGTGTTTCAGCTTCAGTGGCGGTCAGGAAGGGATTAGTAACATAATTAATAACATCGTGTTTTTAATTAATTAATTACAAACACACCGAGTGAATTAATCTGCCCACACTGCTTTGCAGCACGATGATGGAGCTCCAGAAGTGCGTCCCGCTTCCTGAGCCAGTTTACAGGCGTCAAAGGTCGTCTGTACTGAATCGGCAAGGGCCAGACTGCCCTCTTGATCAGAAGTTTCACGACACTGATGTCTGGCGGGAGGGCCGCTATGGCGGCGGGCGTCGCAGGATGCCGCCAGTTCATTGTCCCACTGGGAGGTTCTGCCAGACCCTTGCACGGGGCCACAGCCTACCGTAGCTGTCACGCTCACAATCAACCAGTCCGAGTCACCCGTGTTGCCGCATGGCCGGTTCAGCTCTCAGGTGGCTGTCGCCCGCTGACGTCGTTCTTATGCGCCGCCGCCGCCTCTGCATGGCCGAGCCGGCGCTGACCTGTTAGCATGCCGCCCAGATGCTTGGCAGCGCCGCTGCCGGCGCCGCATGGCCGGGCAGGCGCTGGCACTCTGTCAGCAGCTGATGAGCATTGCCGCTGCCGCCGCCGAGCAGGCGCTGGCCCCGACTGTGCACCTGTCAGTACGCCTCCCAGATGATGGGCACGCCGTCTTCCCGCCATGTCACGCGGCCGTCGCACAGCGCCGCCACCGCCTCGGGATACAGCTTGTGCTCCTTCCAGCAGAAAACGGTCACATTCGTGAACTTCAGAAGCCCAGATGCAATTGAGGGGACACTACGGCGCACAGGATGACACTCGTTCGCTGGGCGCTGCAGTGGTGCGGCGCTGCCGCGGCGTCCATTTGTCAGTGCACTCGAGTTGGCAGCGCGCGACAGACGCTGCAAGAGGCCGCTTCTGAATGCCGAATCTGCTGATGTCCAGAGCGTGCATCTCACCTCCGCCAGCACTCGCGCCGCCACCTGCTCCGGGGTGTCCGTTGGCGACACGCGCACGACATGCTGCGCGAGGATGGGCCCCGTGTCGTAGCCTTCGTCGATGAAATGGATGGTGGGCCCCGTGAAGCGCGCCCCTGACGCCACGACCGCCTTGTGCACCCTGCAAAGATGACATGTTTTGCCATCACAGTCGGCGCCCTCATGATTGAAGTGGATTGTTGGGCTTGCAAAGTGCGCCCTTGACACATCCACCGTCTCATTCACGTTGCGCAATTCGAATGCGCAGGACAGTCATCAAGTGCATCCAAGCCACTTTCAGCAATGCAGGTACAGCAACTCCTGCCTGTGCAGCTCCACCTGTGCGCTGTGCTGTGCGATCTTCAATCAATACCACCCATACAGAACCACTCATGTGCAAACAGGTGCTGCAAAACCCTTGGGAGTGCCCAGGAAGTTGGTCGCAGCACCAAAACGTATTGGTGTGTGGAAATGAGCACGGGCTGCACGCAACAGTCTCACCGGGAGCCGTAGAAGCCGGCGCCGCCAAACGCCGGCAGCAGCGCGGGGTGGATGTTGAGGATGCGGCGCTGGAAGGCGCGCACCAGCTCCACCGGTATGAGCTGCAGAGAAACGACCAACGCAATGAGAAGCGGGCCGAGGGAAGTTTGACAACGAACACTGCTATTCGCGCTGGAAGGCGCACGCCGGCTCCCCGAGTGTGAGCCGCAGCCCAAACAGGTGACGCAACGAGTAGAGGGCTTGGTCGTTCTTGCAAACGTTCGGAAACCGCTGTCCATACTGAACAGCGTGCACCAGCTCCTGCGGGATGAGCTGCGGCCTCAATGCATTGGTCCGCTCAGGCGCAGGCTGACGCGCCTGAACGCGTGCTGACACCGCATAATCGCCCAAGCGCACATGCATCCTGCGAGCCAAGGAGGGGACAGAAGCGCTGCCGCTGCCGCCATTGCAGACTCTACCACCACCACCCCGCCGATGCCTGGCGCACGAACATTGCAACTCTGAGGCCAATGCTCTACATGGACAGCTCGCCTTTGGAAAGCTGGCAAGGCAGATGCAGTCGGCGTCAAGGGCCTGCAGCGCCGCTGCCAGGACGTTCAGGAAGAAACATGGTGCTTATCTATCGCAAATGTGACAGACTGCCTTTAGGAAGCCAGCGAGGCAGCTGTAATTCTCATCCAGCGCACGCAGCGCCGTCGGCAGCTCAGCCAGCGCCAAGCTTGGACCTTCCGACCGTTTGTCACACAATAGCACTCTGGGAACAGTGTATATCTGGATCCCGTATATCTACCTTCAGGAAGCCAGCGAGGCAGATGTAGTCCACGTCCAGCGCCTGCAGCGCCGTCGGCAGCTCCTCCAGCGCCACAGCGTGTGGCCCCGGCGCGTGCTTTTTGGTGGGAAACTGCAGCGTCGCCACACCGTGCTCCTCTGCAAAGCGCCAGCCGCCGCAGCCGGGGTTGTCCGCCACCACCGCCTGCTAGGAACGGGGGGACACGATGAGAAACAGGCCGAAAAGCAATCAGCATGGTAGCGCTGGTTCCTTCCACAGCCGCCGCAGCCCGGATTGTTTGCCACCACCGCCTGGCATGGGGAATACAGGCGCAGCGTCACAGCGGTGGTGGTGCAGCGACCACGACGTATTTGTGCAGCATTAGCTAGAGGAAATCGTCACTATCGACCGTGCTGCCGCATGTGCTGCTGTCGCATCCGGCTGCTGGGCTGCTGCGGTGAAATTGCAGACCTTCAGCGCAACACCTTCTCAAGGTGTCATGTCAAGAGCGTGTTGCAAGGCACGGCAGGCGCAGCGCCGCCTCATTCCGATCTGCGTTAAACACGTCAAGCCGCGCATCATGCAGGGCACAGCAGGCGCAGCGCGATTTCTTTTCCACCAGTCACGCTGCGTCTGCTGTCACCAGACATATGTTACACATGCTTCCTGGACTTTCGAAACAGCAGCCCGCCACTCACCACGATGCTGCCATTGATACGTCCGTCCTGCGTCGCCTCATGCAGCGCCTTCAGATTGCTGCCGCCGCCGGATACAAACACCGCCAGTTTGGCGGGCTGCGCGGTGCTGGGCCTGTGCTCCGGCGCCTGCGCACTCAATGCTGCCGCCGCTACATGCCCCGCTGCCGCCGCGGGCCGCCGCCGCCGACTGCCGATGCCGCTGCCACCGGGCAGGAATGCCGCATGATGGCAGCTGCTGGCGGCTGGTCGGCTGGCCGCGAGGTGAGCGCGGCTTCTGAGCAAGCTACAGATCTGGGTCCGATGCCGCAGCTGCCGCTGTCTGCAGGGCAGTGTGCGTGACGACTGGCTGCACTCGCGCGACGGCTGGCAGGCGCCGAGCCTATTGGCACTCGGAAGGGAATGCATGCCGGCCTTTCCGGCTCAAGCCAGACGTACAGGTCGATACCCGGAACGATTCTACCCTCAACGAGCCTCTGTTCCCAGGCTCAGGCGAACTTCCGATTCCGGCGAACTCGATTGCAGAGCCGAAATGCAAGTCGCTGAACTCTCAAAACAAGCTGCACGATGTCATCCACAACCAGCAGAAGGTATCGAAATTGTCGTTGCGCTTCGTTTCTAGCTCTGCGTGGCTGTTGCTTTGGACCGACTGGATTTCGAATCGCTGTCGAATGTTGCGAAGCGTGTTGTGCTGCGGCGGATAGCGATTGTAGAGGTGGACTCAAGGCAGTGCATCAAATCGATCGAAGCGGACGCACGGGAATGCGGCGATAATAACTTGGGCTGACGGGTGTCGGAGATTTGGGCAGCAGGAAGCCGCAGGAAGTACCATTGCGGCTCAGCGGGCCTTCTAGTCCGCCGGACATGCCGCCGCTCGACTGCAAATGCTGTGTATGCCAGTCAGGCGGCCAGATATAATTGATGTGTGTTGCATATGAAGCCCACTTGCACCAACACGATGCAGTGGCCGCGCTTCATCAGGTCTGACGACAGCTGATAAAGCTTGCAGCAGCAAGCGCGCCGGACAGCTGCCAGACGAAGTGTTCTTTGATGAGGCTTATGCGGGGTTGATAGTAAACTTGTGACAACCTTCAACGTGCTGAGCAACAACTGCATGCGGCAGAAGCTGATGTCTCAACGTTGCCAGAAACGCAGCGACCGCAGCACAATTGACCCTCTGCTGAAATGTGCGTGCATGCAAAACGAACGTCCACATACAGCATGCGCTACCGCTGCTCTGCAAAGCGGCAGCATGCAATGATTGAGAGCCATCACCATCGAACATTCAAAGACAGCTGTGCGCATCTGCGCTGCGGAACAACACATGCCAAACTGGCCGAAAACGACTAGCAGCAACCCATGTAGAAGCCAGACGTAAACCCTGCTGTCAGCACCTGGACTCCACGCATATGCGAAGTTCCCTGCAAACAACCCCGTCCGATATCGAAGGATCCACTCGCCTCAACATGCTCCACCACCCATGGATCCAGTAGGAGGTCTAAATCACATCGTCGCCACGGCGCCGGCGGGGCCCAGCACCGCGATGCCGATGCGCGCGAGCTCGATCTGCGCGTCCTCGGGCATTTCCGCCGCTGCGCCGCCGGCGACGTCCGCGTCGGCGGCGGCGGGGGCCGCGCCATTGGGCGCTGTGGCGGCCTGCGGCGGCACTGCAGAGCTCGAGGCAGCGAGGACGGCGCCGGGAGGCGCTGGTGCCGCCGGGTGTGTAGCCACCGGGTCTGGAGCGGCCGCCTGCGGGTGTAGCAAATGACATTGTGGCTCATCCGACGGCTGTAATCACCTCCACTGCCGGATGATTGCTCAGGGGCTGTAGATTGCAGGCTTGAATGTATTCAGAAGGGAGTCAGTCGTTCGGGCTTTGGTTGCATTGACGTAGTTGAGGCAGGGAGAGATTGCAACTGGCTGCCCTGCCTTCTGGGTCATCGAAGCTCCGAAGTTTACCTTGCCGGCGCCCAGCGGAGAGGCCACAGCTGTGCGGCGCTCGGCAGCCGACAGCAGCGGGCTGACAGCAGCGGCGGCGCGGTCTTGAGGCGGCGGCGCCGGCGCAGCTGCTGCCGTCACCTCCCTGTGCAGGAGGCTGGCAAATGCATTAGGGTGCACAAATGTAAGCGGCGCAAATCAGGGTGCGGTATGGCAGGCGTGCTGGATTGATTCCGTGTGTTCTGGCAGTCCCGTGTGCAGAGCGCCATCAGCCCCTGCATCACAGCAGACAGAAAGTTCGGCGGTGACCCGACTCGTGGCTTTCACCGTCATCGACCCGAACTTGACACACTGGCGCCAGCAGTCTTCGGATTCTCTTTCCCATTTTGCAGACATGCATTGTGCCAAGGGCGCAGCGGCCGCTCCCGTGACATGGTCGTGCATTTTCATCGGTGCCCTCTTTGTGGTTCTGCGTCTCAGCAGCCCTGGCCATGCAGACGCCGCTCTTGAATAACAGCCAGCGACACGCCGGCCAGGATCGAACCTGGACTCGCGCAGGCCAGGTGCCCGAGGCTTCATGCTTGCGGCCGCGAGGCTGTCGCGAGACATGTGCGACGCGTGCTTAAACAGCGCAGAGAGCAGCTGGCGAACATCACGGGGCAATGCAAATCACACAGTAAAATCTGCTCAAAAGTGAGCAAGGGTGCGGTGATTTCGTCCCCTCAACACTGCCGGCATGGAATAACGGCAAAAATGCAGGGTTTCGACTGACGTCAAAAAGACATGTTTGTGGTGACATCCAAGACAGAGCGCTGCGGTTGCAGAGTCCTGCAGGGCGGCGCTCCAGGCCAGCACCAGGCAGCCTGGGTGCAGAATCTCCACTGACGCCAAAGCAAGGCAGTGGAAATGTGTGAGGGCGCACTCGTGGAAGGAAGTGCTCCAGGCCAGCACCAGGCAGCCGCTCGCGTCCAGGCGGCAGCCACCCGGCATGATGCCCGCCATGTCGTCCGTGCCCTGCGCCAGGGTTTTCCGAGGCGATCAACAATATTTTACTCTGGCTACGCTACCGTCCCAAAAGTGCAGATACAGATACAGATACTGACTGCTGCACGACCTCTGAATGAACGAGGCTGCATCCATCAGGTTGGAGGAATCGTGATCGGCAATTGGATCGACGACACTCGTACTTGGGGTCCGGGCGGCGTCAGGATGGAGGAGGCAGCAGCAGACGCGCCGCCGGGCGCAGCCGCCCACCCGGCCGCAGCTGCCGCCGCCGCCGCTGCAGGCGCACGGCCCACCGCCAGTGCCGGCGGCGCCGCCGCCGCCAGTTTAGAGTCGGGCGTTGTGAACTGCAGGCCGAAGCTGTCGTCCTCGCTGCTGGCCCGGCGGGCCGCGGCGCTGAAGCCAAACACGGTGTCGGGGCTGCAGGGCTGCAGCGGCAGGCCGGTCCCCAGGCCGCCTGTGTAATGCAAGCGAAGCCCTCATGTCGGTTTGGAGGCTTCATTCTTTGATACATCACCAGACAATGCAAGCGCCCAACGGCCTGCCAGACGAGCTGCCTGTCAAACTGCACGAATACGCTGCGCTGGGAAGACCATTAGGCTCCCGTTTTGAGATGTGGCTGCACCAACCAGGCACAGGGCTGGCGACTTGTGACTCCCATCCAGGAACGCTTTTTCAGCCGGATACGAGACCAATTTGACCTCGCATTTCAACTTGGCTCCATATATGCGGTGCCACAGGAGGAAGCAGCCAGCTCACCGCCGTACTCGTAGCGCATAACGGCGGGTTTCTCGTAGTACGGGCCGGCGGGCTCCTCGTAGTAGGGCCCGCCATCGGCGCCGCCCTCCTCGAACACGACGCCCGGCCAGATGTCGTCCATGCTCAGCTGCTTCCTGCACATGTTCATGAGAAATGTGCTGCTGCATCATCACTTCTGCATCTTTGACGTCGACGCCAGATATCGTCCAGGCTCAGCTGCTTCCTGCTGATGTTTCCAACAGAATTTGAAGCTGCTTCCTGCCGGCATGGACTACCGCCCACATCAACGAACGCTGGGGTCGTCTCCCAACACAATACAGTCTGGAGCTCCAAGAAGGCAGGAGGCATTAGTGGGAGAGGCAGATCCCAACTGCACGTCGTGACGGCTCGAAGGCAGTACATGTCTTATGGTTTGCAGGCTCCAAGACGGTGTGGCCCTTTGGGACAATTCCTGGAGCATATTGTCCAAGATGCGCGTTGGATACACACCTGGCGGCACGGTCGCACCCAACAAGCCAAATACAGTCAAACCAAAAAGGCGCACTTCGAAAAGGGGCGAAGCGGCAGGAAGGGCCCAGCTGCGACGCCATGTCGAAGGGGGCAGGTATTGTCAAGGTATCATAACACCCAATGAATAGTGGACCACACAACAGCGCACTTGGGGGAGGGGCGGTGCGGCAGGGAGGGCAGCGACAGCCCCAGCTGCGACGCCATGTCGAAGGGGGCCGGGCGATAGTCCAGTCCGGGGGACTCGGCGCCGCCCAGGCGGGGCATCGGCGCCTGCCGGTGGCGCCGTGGCGACGTCATGCCCGCTGTGTCAGCGGCCGCGCCTGCAGGTCAAGTTGTATCTTGTCAGCTCTGCTGCATACCAGCATGATGATCCAGTTCCAGTATTAGTTCCAGGAGACTTGGCGGCGGCCAGCTGCGGCGTGACTTCTGCCGGTGGCGCCGCGGCGATGTCATGCGTGCCATGCCTGCCGCCGCGCCTGCGGAATGACTCCGCAATTGTTAATTCTGTTGGGCAGCAGCATCGCGAGAAAGATTCCGAGCTGGACTGGGGCATCTCGAATGGGACAAGGCAGCTCGAGGGAACTGCCGCCGCGCAGCCGCAGCATGGCCGCCTGCCGGTGGCGCTTAATGATTTAGAGTTGTTATAGTATTTTAAAAACCGCGGCCTTGTACAGCCCGCGATGGCTGCCGCCGCTCCTGCGGACAGTGTAAAGCATATGTCAGCTTAAATTAAACAGTGGCATTTCAGCCTTAGAATCTGCATACCGTGCAGTTACCATATTCATATCGTCAACAACCCCTTCTCTGTCTGCATGGAAGGGTTGTAACGATGAATCCTGTGTTTGAGGAGTGCTGTCGCATGGACCTCGCATGACCGCCCTGATAAAGCATTGTAGAAAGGTCGCAGCTTTTGTAAGATGTTCTGGGCGAACACAGAATGTCCACCGCATGCACAAAGGCTGGCCACATTCCTCGCTGCTGCATGGATGCTCTGTGTGCGAGCTGGAAATATGCAGAAGCTGTGGTATCTGAGCTTTGCACAGGAGTGCCGGAGAGCTATACCCTGCCGACCAGGGTGTTCACAAACTGGGCATCCACAGCACCACGAGCCGAGCACAAACTACTTGACCACGTGGCTGGATGCAGTGCAAAATCTAACTACCGAAACCTCGCAAACCTCGGTCACTGCGCACCAGGAGCTGCAAAGCCGCTGGGCCAGGGGGCGTCCTCCAGGAACGAAAACGCGTACGCCACCGGCGCCGCAGGCGCCGCGCCGATGCCACTCGCCTGTGCAGCACGTTGAGCACAAAGCGCCATGACTCTGATGGAGTGTCAGGGTATACGAGTCTGATCCTGCATGCCCTACCCACCAGATGCATGCTGCTGTGAAAGCTTTCATGGTAGCAACCAGTGGTCGAAGCGCCTCGCATTGGGGGTGTATTGCAAATGTGCTGCGTGCTTTTTACTATCCAGGCCTGGTGCACTGGTGCTGCCAGCGGGCGAACATGCACAGAACCAGCAACAGCGTTGCATCCCATGCTGCTGCCTGATTAGGACAGGGCTTCGTGGGCCAGTCGCAAGCTTCACCCGTGCCAGTATCGTACGATCCTGTAGCACTGCATATCTCACCTGCGGGGCTGCCGGCGGCTCGAAGCCGGATGGCCATGGAGCGTCCTCTGGGTCCATTGGCGGATCCAAATTCTGCAGCGAATAAAGAAACAGGTCACTGTGCTCTTTGCTATGAACGTTGGAGCCTGCAGATAGGCTTGGATTGGGACACCTTTGGCGCGGGCGAGATGTCGCCTTGCTGCTCACGTTGCCCAAAATGCAAGATGCACACAGGTGCACAAGCAGATTTCTTTCACCACGAAGCGCATTGATAGGTGATTGTATGCCTGTTTTGCACAGGGACCAATGGAACATTATGAATATCATACTTGCGACATTGTGAGTACGCTGAACGCACCCAGGGCAGGTCTTCCTCCGGGTCCTTAGTCTTGGTGTCTGCAGCCGCGGGAGCGGCAGCGGAGGCAGCTCCGGCGCCTGCAGCCAGGAGCGTTTGATCAAACTCTCTGTCTGGTGCAACGAAGCGGTCGCTGCAGAACTGCCACTGTCACAAAAGGCATCGTGCGATGCAGGATTCGCATCTGCTCATGGCATGGTTGCGCAGGCAGACGGCCGATGAGCCGTGCAGACTGCGAATCTGTCAGCAGGAGATGCATTGAAAGGCCCACCTCCGGGAGCTGTCGCCGGTGCCTCCTCCGCCTCGACGGCCGCGATCTCGGAGAAGACGACCGCCGCGGCCGGCGCTGGCGCCGGCACCACGATGGGCGGCAGCGCCGGAGCCTCAGCCACCACGCACTCCGCCGCCGCCATCTCCGCCGCAGCCGCTGGCTCTGCAGCCTCTGGCGCCAACGCAGGAGCCAGCGAAGGCGCAGGCGCCAGCGATGGCGCAGGCGCCATCGGCGCCGCAGGCACCTCCGCCGCGATGACTGTCACCTCGGCCGCCTCCGCTTCGGCCGCCGCCGCAGCAGCTGCAGCAGCGGCGCCTGCGGGCATGGTCTCTGCCGCCTCCGCCGCGGGCGCGGCAGGCAGGTCGACTGCGGCGGCCGCCGGCAGCGTCAGATCCTCTGCTACCGCCACCTTTTCCGCGGCCGCGATGGCCGCCTCGGCCGCCTCGAAATCCCCCGCAATGCCCTCCACAGTGAGCTCAGCCACCACCTTCTCCGCTTTTTCCGCCGCATACACGGCGGTGGCGGCCTCGTGGCCCGCCACGGCGCCGTCGAAGGCTGCCGCCTCGGCCTCTGCCTCCACGGCGAGCGCCTCGATGGCTGCGGCGTTGCCGCGGGTTTCTGCGACGGCTTCGCGGTAGGACGCCGCCATCGGGCTGTCGTTGGCGGCGGCAGAGGCGGCGGCCGCGGCAGGCGGCGCTGCGGCGGCGGCGGCCCGGGCCTCGGAGTATACGGCTTTGCCGGCCGCCTCGCCAGCGGCAGGACCGCCGGCTGCAGCTGCCTCGGCCTCGGCGGCCAGGGCGATGGCCTCGATGGCTGCCGTGTCGCCTGCTGCCGCCACCACAGCTGCGCAGTAGGAGGCGGTGGTTGCCGGCGCAGCCGCAGGCGCGGCCGGAGTGGCGGCATTGGCTGCGCTCGTGCCGGCTGCAGCCTCCAGGGACACCTGCGACAAAGACGACAGCATAACACAAGCTGCACGACGTAAGTCCTGCCAGCTCGGGTACGACCCAGCACCCACATGGACAGTGCTCAATGTAAGCACGCAAAACAGGTGCATACTGCCTAACGCATATCGCCTACATGTTCCTCCAGCATTGCCACCCTTGCATTCTTGCAGCTGCCTGTCAAAGTCAGGAGCCAGAAGATGCGGTGCGGAAACGGAAGCCAATGCAAAGCGACAGCCTCAATGAAGGTGTGACAAGGGTTGCGCATACTGCCGGCGAGGGTACCGCCCGGGATTCGGCTCACAGGGAGGAGGCCACCACCATTGAGCCACTCGAGAGTCGTACAGTCGCCGGCTAGCCTGTTGACGCCTGGCCCTTCTCTTGCACATGCATGTGCATCTTGAGGAGAGCCAGAATCGCCAGAATGGCGCTGTTCGGCTGTGTTGAAACTCTGATCTTATCTGCCCCTGGTTGTGCAGGAAAGGTTGTGTAAATCCCAGCCAACCTGGAGTTCACAGACATTGATGCTCACCTGGCGGGCCTTGTCGATGGACGCCTGTGCAGATGCCCGCCAGGAGCCGTCCCACAGGGCGGCGTCGACCTCAGCTGCCGCCACCAGGCCACCCTGCAGCGTTTCTGCGTGTTCAGATTCAGCTGCAGCATACAGTGGAACCTGGACCGTATCATACACCCTAGGATACTAGTGTATTTGGTGCCTCTAGTGCATTGTGGCAGGAGCCCAAGCCCTTGCCGGCGGACAATTGCACAACAGCATGTCTGCTATCGTCCGCTCAGCAGGAGCAGACAACACTAGACTGCCCACGGTGGCGCACAGTGTACGAGGACTGCGTGTTGCTGAGTGACTTGACTGTCATCGAGCTCAATGTTTGTTCGAGCATGCAGGCTGTGAGTTTCTGCTGCAAGGACACAGCACCTGGGTCGAGGCAGCGCCACCGGCAACCAGTCCGGCGTCCGCCGCGGCTCCCGTGCCATAGCGCTGGCGCAGGGGGCCCGCGTCGCCTGCGGCCGTGAATGGTGGCATCCCCGCAGGGTTGCCGCCGTGCAGCGTGTTATCAACCACCGTCGGCGCCGGCGCCTCCGCAGCCGCTGCCGCCGCCGCCGCAGTGACCGGCACGCCGCCCGCGGCCGGGAAGTGGTTCGGCGGGCCAACGGGAAGCGGGAAGAAGCGCGCCGACGGCGCGGGCGCCGACGGCGCGGCACGGCCAGAATCGATGGCCATGTGGGCCAGGTGGCGCGTCATCGCGGTCGGCGGCGTCATGTTGCGGCCAGCCGGCAGCGCCGCCAGTGACCCTGCAGCACCATGAACACTTTATGCGATAGAAAGAAGCAACGACTTGTTGGATGATCACGATATCGATGGCCATGTGACACGTCATCGCAGCGCGGGGCGTCATGTCGTGTCCCGTCGGCAGCGCCGCCAGCGAGCCTGCATTGTAGTTTCTCAATGAATACAAGAAAACGGAGACAAAAGAGGTCAGACCGCGACTGTGAGGCATCAGTGTCCAGGTGCGCCAGGTGGCGGGTCATCGCGGCACACGGCATCATGTTGCGCCTCGTCGGCACGCCGCCAGCGAGCCTGCCTATTCAGGCAGATTGGGGAGACTTTTATTTCGAAAGATCATCAATCCAATGTGAGCCTCAAATCGCTGGTGCTTGATGCCTGGAATGGGCTTTGGACCACCGCGGTCCCAAAATTTCTCTATCTGCACACATCGAACCTCGAACAGTTCGTTGGAAAGTTGTGTCGCAGCCGCCTGCCAGACTTGGCGTCGAAGATCCGCTGCACACACATCAGAACGCTGCTGTGCTTGCCTTGCCAGAACCGGGCAGTTTACTGCGTGTGAGGTATGCAACGATTGCCGTCAAGACGGGTGTCATGACAGCACTCCCAAGGATCGAGCCTCAATGCTGCCGTCGATGACATGAGCGTGCCTGTGGTGGTGGGGCGTTCCAGCGGGCTCGGCACCTCTAGCTCGGCCCCCTCCTCCTCGGTGTAGATATCCATGAAGAAAGCGGTGCGCGGCGAGACGTGCAGCGCTGCACCAGGAGCGAGCGTAAATCAAGTACTGCAGTGTCAGCTGACACTCGGCTGACACTCGGATGGTCACAATCCACTGGCGAGGCTTCCTGCCCTTGTGTAATGCAGTTTGTGCCATCCAGCCAGCAGAGCCAGCTTGTCAGGCTGTGAAGTCTCAATGCTCGTTCCAGATGGGTGCAATTGTCTTGAAGCGAACTCCCTGTCGGAACACAACACAATACAGGCAAGGCGCCTCACTGGATGTGGCCATGCCAGCGGCAGACTCGTGGAGGCGGCGGGCGGCCGCAGGCGTTGCCGGCGCGTCTGCAGCAGAAGTCGCCGGCGGCGGCAGCGTTCTCTCGGGAGTCATGGGTGCCTGAGGGCCAGTGTTGGCGGAAGCTGCGGACACGGCAGCTGGAAGCAGCACAGCATCGGCAGGCGCCGCGTCCGCCCCGGCAGAGGCTGCCGACTTGTCAACAGGCGAGGTCTCAGGCGGCTCGATGTCTGCCGCCTCAGTGCGTCGGGCTGCGCCAGCTGGGGCTATGGCTGCCGCCAGCGCAGGCGACAGCTCGGTCGGTACGCCGGCAACGGGCGCCGTAGTGGCGGCCGAGCCGGGCGCTGCGGCCTGGGGCGCCACTGCCTGGCGCTCTACAGCGGCAGCCTCGGAAGCGGCCACGGCGCCGAGGGTGGCTGTCGAGCCGGCGGCGGCGGAGGCGGCGCCTGCAGCGATGGCTGCACCTTCTGCACGCTGCAAGCTCTCGGTGCGCCGCTGGCCTGGGGCAGGCTCCGCGGCTGGCAACGGCTTGATGCTTAGCAGGGCGTCATCGGCGGCGGGAGGCGGCTTGGTGGGGTCACGTGCGTGTGCCGGCGCATCGAAGGGGTACAGCAGGGAGGCCCTGGCGCCGGCGCCGGCTGGTGGTGCCGCGGGAGCGGCAGGCGCCTCCTCCGCGGGAGGTGCAGCGGCCGCCGCCGGCTCGCTGGCGGCAGCCGCTTCGTTGACAGCAGCCGGCGCTGCGCCTGCCGCCGCAGCCGCACCGCCGATGGCAGCGGCAGGAGCGGCGGCAGCGGCGGCCGCAGCCGTCCCGTTGCCGGGCGGTGCGGCGTCGCGGGCCTTGAGAGACTCGAGGTGCGCCTTGTGGCGCTGCAGGCGCGTCTCGGCATCCGCCGCGGCCCGCTCCGACTGCTTGTTCTGCAGGGAAGGCTGTTTGTTGAGGACTGTCATGCACAGGACACGATAGCAGAACTGTGACGCTGGAGCCGTGCCTCAATGTCCATCTCAGCCCGCTCCGAGCGCTTGATCTGCAGAGAAGGCGGTTCATTTGGATACATCAAAGTTGAGACACAGCGTACAGAACTATGACTGGCAGAGTAGTAGAGGCGCCGACGGAAATTGGAGAAGCTCCCGCAGCAAAAAGAGCCTTGGTATGATACAGATCCTTTGCCTTTGTATGAAACCGACCCTTTGCCTTTGCGAAATGAGCAATATAGGCAGTATAACACCTTCTTGCCAAGGGCGGCGTTGGCACGGATCAGCTCCTGCACCTCGGCGTCCGCCCGGTCGTGCGCCGCCTGCGCCGTCGCCAGGTCCTCCGACTGCATGGATGAAAGTGCACAACAGTGAGGCACCCCATGTATATTCGACTTTCATATGAAAAAAAGCGCCGGCCGCGCCCACTGAGGTCCTGCAGGTCCGCATTCGCCCGGTCGCGCGCCGCCTGCGCGATACCCAGGTCCCCCAACCGCGGGAACTGACGAGTGCAAATTTAGTAGCAGCTGCATTGCAACTTTCTTCGTGTGGCGAGTGTCAGCTGTGCGCCGTGGGCTTTCCGTCCGCCCGGTCGTGCGCCGCCTGCGCCGTCGCCAGGTCCTGAGTCGGCCGACACTGGAAGCACCAACAGACTGCATATCAACCTGTCAAGTCTACGGAACAAACAGCCGCTGTGCGCCGCCTGCGCCCACGAAGGCCCTATGGCCGCCGGTGCCCCTGCCAGCATGACTGACTGCACACTTGGCACAAGACTGCGTAAAGCCGCATGTCCTGCGGCTAGAGCAAAAGCCAGACTGACCACAGCGTTCCTTTTTCTGTTCTGTTTTCTGTTCTGGAGGTTGGAAACATGTGACATGGCGCTCTGAGCTTGGAACAGACAATCGATGCCGCAGGACATCCCAGATCACAACAAACGTCCTGTGTGACATTGCTGTGAATGTTCCTGAAGTTTAGGGTCCAGGCTGGACAATCCACCCCACACTCTACAAGGGCAAGGCCGGGCCATGTGAGCCCACCAGCTGGCCGCACAGCGGCCTACTAGGGTGTTTGGCACATGTCCTTGACAGCCGGTGGAACAACATGGTGCTGCCTTGGAACTGTAGTACACTTCCAGCAAAGAAGATGCCTGATGCACCAACTGCCAGCCTGCATGGACGGTGGGGTTGCCATCACTTTGCATTCGCAAATGCTGTCGGAAGTCCGAGAATCAGTCGCACCAGGGGCTCCTCGTCGTCCGGCGCGGCCTTGCGGCGGCCGAAGATGCCGGCGACCTTACTCTTGAAACCGCCGCCGGAACGCGGGGAGCCGCCGCGGGAGGAAGGGCCGCCGACGCTGCCGGCGCCGGAAGCGGTGCGGCTCATGCCGCTGGCGGCGCGCCGAACATTGTCGCGCCCGCGGCCCGCGCCGCCGCCGGGCTGCTGCTCGGAAGACGCGCGGCTGAGGCGGCTGGCATCGGCGTCAGCGCCGGCGGCGGCGCCAGTGGCGGTGCCTAACGCCGCGACCGGCGCTGCGGTTCCGCCGTCAGCGTGCGCGGCAGCGTCCGCCGTGGCGCCGGCCCCGGCACCGGCCTCTGCGATCTTGGCGCCGGCAGGCATGGCGACAGGCGCTGCGGCTGCGGACGCTGCGGGGTGGGAATCTGGCTTGGGGGACAGCGGCGGATCGCCGAAGTCAGGCGTGCTGCGCCTGCAGGCAGTTGGTGTGTCAGGCTTGACAAAAGCCTTTCGAAAAGCAGCATGAGCTGCAAAGCAGCTGGAACATCTGGCTGCCATGCTTGGTTGGTCAGGGCAGCTGGCATGGTTCAACAGGCCGCGACTGTTCAAATAAGGCGCCACACCACAGCAAACTGCAGAATGCAGAATGCACAATGTGAGCGCCGCATAGGAAACGAAAAGCGCACTTCTGCTCGGAGGCAGCGGTCGCGGGCGGCGGCTGCCCGCCACCCGCAGCGGCGCCGCGCCCTGCAGCGGCTGAGGTGCGCGGCTCGTAGGCGCTGTCCTCATAGGCGACGCCGGTGGCGCCGATTACGGGGATCGGCAGTGCCGCTGCCCCTGCTGCGGCGTCGCGCGCCGCCTGGATGTCTGCAGTTGTGGCGATGTCCGCCGGGCCCGCCGCGGCCTCTGCCGCGGCGGCGCCGCCCGATGCCGGCGGCGGCGCGGCAGCAGCCAGGGCGCTGGCGGAACCCGCCGCTGTTGCGGTACCTGCGGCGCCCAACGCGGCGTCCAAGCCGCCGCCGCCGCCGCCGCCCATCGTGACCATGCCCACGACGGTCACGGGGGGCGCAGCGGCCGCGACCGCTTCTGCGCCTTCCAGCTTCCTGCCTGGCAGCAGGAAGCTGCTGGGCAGCGGCGGGCGCGACTTGCCCGCTGGCAGCTTGCCCGTAGCCGCCGGTGCCTGCCGAGCCGTCAGCGCAGGAGGCGCGTCGCGGAAGGTGTCCAGGGACGCACCGCTGCCGGGCTGCACGCCTGACACTGGCAGCTTCTCTGCAGCTTCCGCCGGCGCCGCCGCTGCCACAGTGTCCTGCTGCCAGCCATCGCCATCAGTCGGCGCCGCAGACGGCACTGCAGCCTCTCCGCCGGCCGCAGAAGCAGCCGCCGACTGCGGGGCATGGTTGCTGGTGTTTGCGGCCTCGGCGGCCGCCAGGGCGGCAAATCGGTGCTCCTCGGGCGACATGATGACGCCTGGGTCCCAGGCGCCGCGGGGGGCATCGCGCGGCTCTGCCGTGTCCATGGGGATCGGGCCCTGCGTGAGATTGATTGCTGCTGTAGTATGGTGTAGACTACCGAGGTGGAAAGAAAGGGTCCGGAGTTCGACACGATGAGCCAGGCCAGTCAGCCTGACCTGCCACAAAAACGCAACCAGAATAATCCCCGGACAACCTTTCACTCCGCTGCAGCTGCACATTGTGACGGCTGTTGTATGTGTGTGATATGTTGAGCACAGCTGAGCACAGCGACTCCTGCCTGTGGCCTGGGGTGTGGTCATGCACTTGTGCCCCAAGAGCAAAAATCCCCCCAAAACCCGGTTCCTTTTTTGATCTGTGTACGATGACGATTACAACGGTGCCAGCGCATCACCAAACGCTGCGGTCTTAGGCGATTTGACCGTGCTACTACAAGCTTGTTTGATCTCTAAACTGCTATTTGAGGGAGGTATGTCACCTGCTCGGTGGCCGCAGCTGATTCAGTCGCCTGCGCAGCGGTGTCGGGGGCAGGCGCGGACACGGCGGAAGCGGCCGCCCCCGCGGAGGTGGCATCTCGCAATGCTCCGCCGGTCAAAAATGACAGCGGCTCCACCGCCGGCGGGCCACCGACGCCGCCTCCAGCTGCAATCGAGGATTCTGAAGGCCTCCCGATGGGCGGCGCTGGCTGCGCGGCACGCTTCGCCCGCGCGGCTGCGGCAGCGAGTGGGGTCTGTGTCGGCAGCTGCCTGTCTTGTGCAGGCGTTGCCCTGTTCACTGCCGCTGCGCCCGCAACGGCCGCCGCTGCGGCGGACTGCGCAGCCAGCGTGGCCTCGGACGGGGCTGCTGCTTTTGCAGCCTGGCCGGCAGTGGGCACAGCCACAGATTCGATGGCAGGCGCCGTGGCGTCGGCGCCGCTGCCGCTGCTGTTGCCAGTGTCTGCAGGCGGTTCCTGCGGCGCGCTGGCAAGCAAGCGGACTGAGGGGGACGCGACCGACTGCGGCGCTGAGAAAATTCCATCCGCCGCCGCCGCTGAGGCTGCCGCCGCCGCCGGTCCCGCCGCCGCTGGGGGGTTGGCGTCTGCCACGGCGGCGGGCTTGGCGTCTGGCGCGCCGGCGGCGCCGGCGGCATCGGCGGCATCGGCTGCCTCAGCGGCTTCTGCGGGATTCGCTGCCACGGCAGCTGCCGGCGCCGGGGCTTGATCTTGGGTGGGAGGCGGGGGCGAGGCGCGCAGGCGGGGCCAGGCGCGGGTGAGTGGCTCCCGCGACGCCGGAGGTGGTGCCTGCAAGTCCATCAGCAGAAGTTTTTTATGATGACACATCAACTTCGGATGGCGGCAAGGCGCGCAGGCGCGGCCAGGTACGCGTCTGTGGCTCTTGCTACGTGCGCGGCTCCTGCAAGTATCAATCAACTTGATGTGGTTGACACCAGAATCGGGTGCGTTGTCACGATTTCAAAATGCCAGCGGGCGACAGCAGCAGATAATAGCCAATGTCGGACTCGAGCTCCAGACGTATGTCAAAGAAAAGTTGCTGAGCCATGCAGGTAACGATCAGGAGGTCGGAGTCGTTCCGCAGCTCCCGAGTGGATCAGATGTGTTCACCACATCCACCTGGCAGCACCTGGATCAAAGGAGTTGATGCAACCTTTCCCATGCGTGTCAATGCAAGACATAATGTGATCTGGCAGCCAAGCACCGGCGTCGGTGAGTACACTAGGGCTCAGCCTTTGCCAGGACACACGCGAGCAATCCAGCTGGCCGCACAATATTCCGAGCAGATATGCGAAAGTGCAATTCCGGGGTGCCTGGCCAGAACCAGGCCAACCTAAAGAAGGTGCTGTTGCACGAAATTCGAAATAATCACGATTGAAGACATGGATTGAGGGGATTGAGACATAGAAATCTGAGATGAAGATGAAACCTGAAAGAGGTCCAGGGCCGCCAGGGTGGTGAGCGAGCGGTGGCCGTCGGGCGAGTCGCTGCCCCGCGGCGGCGACGCGCGCTGCCGGTCAGCCGACAGCCCCTGCAGCTGCCTGCAACAATCGCAGATAGAGATGATGCCATGTACCATCTGCGTGAACGCCATTGTAGGGATGGGAATCAGGAGTAGCGCAGTGACGCCTTCGCAACCCCTGCAGCAGTGCACATATCTTGTGACAGGTCAGCTCCCCGGCGGTGGCGACGCGCACGGCGCTGTTCCCTGCAGTTCATGCAGCTTCTTGCAGGTGGGAAGCAAAAGTATGGATTCCCTTCTGTCATAAACCTACAGCATGTGGGTCGCTCCCTGGCAGTGCACCTGCCATCCTTACAGCTCCCTGCAGGTGCACACGCGCTGGTTCAACTCTATATTCCAACAGTTTACTGTCAGAGAACTAATTCTGCAATTGCGTACGCAGCGTTGAACGATGCATGCGGCGGCGCCCCAGCCAGCTTTGCAGCTCACTGCCGACGAAACAACGTGAGATAGGGGTCTTGGCTCAGGTCTGCTTTTGGTGAGATATGACCTGCCCAAGTGCATTGACGCACTCCGCTCCCCCCTTCATTCTCTCCCTGCAGGAGGTGACACGCGAGACGGTGCCCCCGCCAATCCCTGCACTCCGTGCACGCAGGTGGATATGGTGGCTGTCGCTTTGGGCCTTATCGCTGTGCGTTTCGTCGATACATGATTGGGTATACAGAGACAAGACCTTCTGCTGCGGGCCCGCTTGTCTGTTGACTATGGGCCTTTGGAACGGAGGGTTGCTTATGTAAGAAGCATGGTGAGACCAAGATCTGATAGCTTAAATCTCAGCAGCTGGAAAACAGCAACCATCGCCCGTTCGCCACCTGTTCGCCATCTCGTCCGGCGCCGTCTCCAGCTGATGACACTACACCATGATTTCAATTTCTCATTTGTGAATCTTTATACGAGTGTGTGAACCCATGTACCTGGAGCGATGCGGCTCGGCGGCAGCGGCCTCGTCCCGCGCCGCCGCCAGCTGGCGCCGCTCGTCCGACGCGATGCGCACCGCTGTGAGTGCCTCCGGTGGCGGGTACGGCGGCACAGTGCCGCTTCCGCCTTCCACCGCATCCGCGCCCAGCTGCTGCGGCGCCGCCGTGGCGCCCGCCGCCGCCGCCGTGTCGTCTGCGCGCCACTGCTGCGCCGCCTGCAGCCAGTCGTCGTTGGACGGGGTGTGGGAACCGGCGGCGCCGCCGCCACCACCATCGGCGACACGCACAGCACCCGAATATGGGTGTGGCGCCGAGGTGGCTCGGGTGGTCTCGGTCAGCTGTGAGGAGGCTGGCGCATGGGCGGCACCTGCACAAGGGCAGTGGCCCTGCCTGAGCAGTCTCTCACACTCGCATCCTGCAACGTCGTGGCAGTCCTGAAAATTTCAAGGCTGTAAAGCTCCTTGGGGACGCGTCCTGGCAAATTCGATTGATGATCAAACCTGCGTTCAGAGAGCACACGACTCTACTGAGAAACCAGGCAACCTTGACTCGAGCTTGGCAAAGGCCACAACCCATTTGAAGGTAACAAGCATGATCGCAGAACAGCCTGCCAAGTTCGCAGTACCGGCCCTCTAGCGTTGGCAATGTCTGGAGCATACCGTCGAATAAAGTCATGGGCCTGGCTGCCAGAGAAAGAGTGTAAATTGGTCTCAGAGCTTGCAGGTTCGCACGTCAGACAGAAGTCTGCAGAGCGGCACGGTCCGCCCCGCAACTTGCAGGTGGTGTTAGCGTTGTTGCAGTGACTTTCAGTGACAGTGATTGACAGCAGGCGGGGTGCGGCTAAGGACGCACCCTCGGCAGCCTTAGCAGCGTCTGAGGCGCCGGCTGCGACGACTGACGGCTTGGCAGGACGGGCTGCGCCACTTGTGTCTTGTGCTACCTGTGGAGGAATGCAAAGCAGGGACGTACACTCCAAGGTGCAAAAGCACTGTGATGCTGAAGGAGCAGGCGGCCCCTGCAGTGCACAGCAAACAGGTGCTGCAAGACAGGTGCTGCCAGGCAGGTGCTGCCAGACAGATGCTGCAGGACAGCTTTGAATGGCATTCCGATGTCCAGGCACCAATCGCGAGTGGTTGATGGACTGTGGCCTGCACACACCAGACTGACATTGCGTCCCTGAAGAGCTGTTCGTATTTAGCCCAGCAGTTCCGATGCCAGCATGGTGTGTGCGCGTAGGCTCATCACATCTGCCTCTTACTCCCAAAATGTGATGGCAAGCTATCAACGTGCTGATTTCAGTCTACCCACCTGCCGGGGCGCTGCAGTCGCCGCAGCAGGCAACGCTGCCCTGCGACGCCCGCTGCAGCCCGATGTAGTGATCTGCTATCGGGTATGATGTCAGCTTGCGCACCTGCCGGGGCAAATAGCCGGGCGCAGCCGACGCCACCGGCGCAGCGGCGGAGGGTGACGCCGGCGGCGACGCCCGCCGCAGCCCGATCTTGGGGCCGCCCAGCGTGGTGGTCGCACGCACCCCGGGGCGCAGGCTCTCCAGCGAGTCGCGCTCGCCTGCTGGCACGTCGCCCTGCAGGTCGGAATCCAGATGTTTTTGCGTGGACGCAATGTTTGAACCTTGGGATTTCGTGCAGCGGCGCGCACACCCGGCTGCAGGCTCTTTAGCGAGTTGCGCTCCCCGGACGGCAGGTCCCCTTGCTGAGCAGAATAATATCGTCTTTATCTGACCCGCCATTGATTCCACGCCTGTTTTCTGCTTTGGCGATTGCTCCCCGGGCCGCTGGCTCCCTGGCGGCTCGCGCTTCTCGGCAGGCGCGTCCCCTGCAGCGAACAAAGGATCTATGTCTCCTCGAACTGGAGTAGCACCTTACATGAAATTGGCTTTGAAGCCGGGCCGTTGGCTCTCCAGCGAATCGCGCTCACCCCCCGGCTGCCGGTCGTTCTGCAGGAAAGCAAACATTGAGCAGCTTTGCAGCATGATCGAATGATAGAGATGGACGACTGCATCTGGCACAGTGGCCAGGTTGGCTGTGCTTTATCCTGCACAACTGTGGCGGTGCTTTTGATTGAGGTCCAAGGACATGTACTGGAGCTTGCAGGCCAGGTGGCCATATTATGGATTGATTTAGCAAAAGCACATTCACGCATTGATTTGAATTTTGTGTGGTCCTTGGTTCAGAAATACAATTTGAGTAGGTGTGCTGTTTCAAACCTTGTCGGCGGTGCCGTTCTTCCGCATCGCAGCCGGTAACGGCGCCCACAGGCTGAAGCTGTCAGCTCCGCTAGCCGCCGCCGCCTCCGCGGCGGCCGCTGCCGCCGCCGCCGCCGCCTCGTCGTCCACCTCAGGCTCTGCCGCAGAGCCCTCGGCGGCGACTTGGTCGACCTTGGGGGTGCGGGGGCCGCCGGCGTCGCGGCGTGGCTGACTGAGAGCCAGCGAGAAGCTGCCGCCACGGTCGCTGCCGCCGGCCGAACCTGCCGCAGCTGCCGCAGCTTCAGCCGCCGAGCTCGGGGGCTGGTGCCGGCTGCCTGCGGCCACCCAGGGGCGCAGCGTTGCCTCGGCTTCAGACGGTCCGGCGGCGCCGCCGAGCGGCAAACCCTTGCCGCTGCCGGACTCACGGCCGGCGCCGGAGGCGAGCGAGGACAGACAGCGGGGCGAAGCCAGTGGCAAGGCCCCGCCAGAACGGGTGCGGACGCCGGCAGCGCCAGCGGCGCCGACGCGGGACCCAACGCTGATGGAGCGCAGAGTCTCATCGCTGGAGCGGGACGATCGCTCCGCGCTGCTGCCCGAGTCCCGCTGCGCGGTGCTCGCGGCAGGGTCGGTGTGCTGCAGCGCGGCGGCGACGCCGCTGTGGGGGCGCTCCTCTGGAGTGTCCGACAGAGCCACCGCAGGCATCTTCCGAGGGAGGCCGAAAGCAGCGGCAGCGGGCTGCGCGGCGCCGGTGGGAGCGGGCGCTGCGGCGGCCGCCTGTTCATCGGGTGTCATCAGCAGCGCCTTTGCCGCCTCGGCTACGCTGCCTGGCACTGGGAAAGTACCAGAAGTAGCAGAAGTAGCGCCTCTGGTGGCAACAAGCGTCGACGGCGGCGTCGCAGGCGGAGGGGAGATGTGAGCGGAGGCGGCACCGAAGGACAGCGGCGGCTGCGGCAGAGCGTCGGTGGCTGGTGCGTCCTCCGATGTGAAGGTGTCCCCTGACCCGCGGTCGGGGAATGGGTTGAACTCGGGCGGGCCCTGCAAAGAAGCAAACATTCGTGGTTCACTGTGACTTTGCAGACGGATTTGCCTTAGCTTCGTGTGGGACTTGGGAAATTATGATCAGAGAGGCAAGATTGACGGTCACTACTGTGGCCGGCCGCTTTCCTGACGATCCCAGGTGAATGAGCAGCCGGAAGCAAAGGGATTTTATCACACGTCGCACGCAATACAGAAACCAGAGTGCGAAGGACAGGGAAGCAGGTTTCAGGTCGCTGGCCAGCAGCTGTCTGCATACCCAGTAGATTAGGTTCTCTGCTACGATTGTCTGTCCTCAATGATGGCCCCCTGCTGCACAGAGGCTCGTGCATATGAATATTAATGCTTCAGTGTCGCAGCCCCCTAGCGCTGCCAGTACCTTACCACATGACAATGTCAATTGGAAACTGAGACATATTTAGCGCAGAGTGATGTCAGATAGACCTCTCAATTGAGCTGAGTCAGCATCTGTAAGCTGTGCATGCGCTTGTGGTGTGTTTCACCAAAAGCGCTGTTCAGGAGCCCATACGCTCTACAAGTCCCCTGCAGACTGCCCAAGTTGTGCCAATGTCTTGTTCCACGACTGATGCCTCTCTCACGAAGCCTGTTGGCATTGTCTGCACCCAATTGTAACCAGTTCCTCTGACCTATATGCATCTTCAATCGCACCTGGCGGAGCTCAGAGATCGGCGGGGACGCTGGCGCCTCGTTGTCAGGCGTCGCAGTTTCATTTCCGGCGGCAGGCGGCGCGCCCGACAGCGCGCCCTGCTGTTCCTCTGCCACTGCCGTCGCTGCTGCTGTTGCTGGAGATTCGTCTCCCATTGACACCTCTGGGAACGGCAGCGGTTCCACCTGCAGCAGGCAGCAGCAACGGAAATGCAAGGCGTCCAAAGGAGCCTCAATGTAGACGTATAGATAATCGAGTTCGAGTCTTGATTGTGCGGGAGCTCCGTCACGATGTTTTCTGCTGACGACGGCTGATTTTGACTGACAAGTTTCGCGCACCGGGGTGCTGGGGCGGCGGGGAGAGCGCAGGCCGAACAGCCTGCTGAACACACCCGGAGTCTTGTCTTCCTCCTGCAGTCGGTTCGGATTCCAACATCTTTCATACCCTCGGAATGTCACACTTGCATGTGGTTGGGCCATGCAGTGCATGCAATGTAGGGTGCTGCAACTGCGCCATAGGGAAGCTTGAGGTTCATGCATGAACCTCAAGCTTCGAAGCGAACTTCCAGCAGATAACGAGGCTTGGTGCAGTATTGAAGCTTAGCAGATGATCACTGCAGATGTCAGAGGGTCCAATCGTAGGAGTCGAGGGCAGAATCGAGACAGACTTTCGGCGAACACTCTGCACCTGCTCGGCGGCGGAATCCTCAGCGGCATGGCCCCTATCACCAGCAGATGATGCCATGTTGCTGGCTTTGCGCACTGCCGACGTCTCGGAGCAGACCTTCTATTTAGCGAAACCTCGTAATGATGGGTTCATTTTTGGGCGCAACCCAGCATCGTTGATTTCCATACGGCATTGCCTCGTGTGCTCCAATAAGCCTTTCTGCAAGCCATGACGGCGTTCAACCTACAGAAACATGCTGTGCCGTGTGAAGATGTGTCTGCATGCTGACAAGGCCGGCCTCGGAGATTTGCATCTTGATGATCTCATCGGACATTGCTGCGGCACCAACTTGCATGCCACTCGTCAGATGTGTGGCGTTCATTCTAGAAATAGCAACCTGTTGTCGGGGCGATCTGCTACAGCACAGCGCCTCAGTTGCAGAAGCATCAGCAGCCTGCTCGATGTGGCAGATTGTTTTTCGAACTTCAGCGAGGAAACAGCGACGATTGAGCGAGCCTGCAGATGTAGCTGAGGACATCCATTTGGACCTGGGGATGTGATACCGAATATCAAAGACCTGGTCGCGCATGTTTGGTGGCGACGGACCAAAGCAGCGGACACAGCCGCGACTCAGCAGCTCGGCTGGGCCTGGGCCTCGGCAAGGTCTGAAGGGTTTCAAACTGTGCTGATCGTCGTCCGAAATCGGCACTACTAGTGCGTCAGTTGCTGCGTCACCCAGCAATTTGTTGGGCGTTATGCGGCGGTCCAATCGATCTGTGGCGGGCACGCACATCACATCCCATAGCCTCAGGCGTTAAACGGTTGTTCCAGGTGTCGATGGCTATATAGAGAAAAAAATAAAATATATTTTCTGGCGGCGCCGCCAGAGCTGCAGAAGCTCGATCTGCAGACGATTGCCACGCAGCCGAGTGCGGCTGTTCCTCAGGCGCTTCCAGATGCGCTGTGACTTTCGTTTGCATGAGTTTGAAAAGCATAGTACAACAAATGTACCTGCTATGTCTGCAGGAAGGCGGTGTGATTGGAGCCTCTGATCTTGACAAATATGAGTCTTGCCGAATTGTTAATGCGGCGCTGCAGTTCGGCCCGCTGACGCTGCCTAGATAGCAACAACAGCAGGTGCACATGTGCCGCATAACGCAGTTGGAAACTGTAGCATCAATTGCCGCCTCCATATGGACATGCATGTCCGTCAGGCGGTCCGCAAAGCAGCTGCTATGCTGCGCCGCTCAAGTTCCGTCCCCTCAGAGCCTCACTCAGGCTGATTAGCGTTCAGAGATATCAGGCTGAGAAATCCGAATCGGCCAAACCCTGTTCGACAATGAGTCGAAAGGAGTTGTTGCGGTATGCCACCAGACTTTTGCCGCTGCGGCCATCGTCAATCGTTTTTGCACATATAGTCTATGCCATCCACAGAGCTTCCCTGCCGCCATGTCTTGGGCTTCTGATCCTCTTCTGTCATTCGCCATCATCTCCTTCAACGCCACACCATCAGCCTTCACCCATGTTCAACAGCGCGGCGCTGTGCTCCAGCACTGCTCCAGCACTGCCAGTCGGAAAATTGGTCTTGCTGGATTCCAGCTTGGGAATTCCAGCGTAAAGCTGTTCCAGCATGTTCCAGAGCTTCCATTGATGGAATCCAGCACAGTCCAGCGCAGTGGAATTCCGGCAATGCGATG
>JAABUL010003076.1_pt1 | contig 25624 bp, 27 predicted proteins | sample 5559151 | NCBI WGS metagenome assembly JAABUL01 (sample SAMN10711876, study PRJNA513368) | rock metagenome | isolation source: Antarctica rocks | place: Antarctica: Victoria Land, Pudding Butte sud | reverse complement strand
GGGTACGGTGTCCCCCGATCTACCTGAAGTCCACCTGAACAAAGATCTCTGGTAACATCAAAGAGCTCCTGATTAGCACGAGTGGGCTGTTCGTAGAAAGACATGTTGAACCTGATTTCGGGGCCCTGTTCGAGAAATGAATACTCCTATTTGTCTGTTGCAGTTTGAAGAAATGAAACAGAGTATCCAGGAGAAAGAGAGAAAGCTTGAATTTGTAGAAGATTTATAGGGATCACAGAGTCAGGAAATATGTCACGCGAATAAATTTTGATACCAAACCACCTATGGGTCATGGTTTTGCTTCCCCAACGAATCTCTGGTAAATCATTATTTCTAGCATTCACAGTGGTTCTTGTAACTCCACCTGCGAAGCGAAGTTAGAATAGCTTCCAATCTACACCAAGTTAGTAGACCAAGATAGACTACGTAGCAGAGACAGCATAAGAAAGGAAGCCAGTCCTTGGTGCTTTCTCATTAAAATCTGAAAGCCATGATGATTTCGCCGCAGAGCAGGCGGCAACAACACTGTTTTCTTTGAGTGACTGAGCGAAACAGAGTATGATAGCACATATAAGAGATATATATGAGCCGATGCTATACTCCGTCTTCGGGTGAGTACTGGCCTGGCTTGTATCGATGGTTGCCGGTTGTTGTCGAAAGAAAGAAGACCTCTGTCTTGTGCCAAAATAACCACCTGGCTCTCAATCGAGCCCAGTAGCAGTCTTACCCTTCAGTAACAACAGGTGCGTATCTCAAAATCGACGTGCCAACATAGAAAAGATATTGGTCGGATTTCTCGCAGTGTATGACCACTTTTCCAAACCCAAGCTCCAAACAAAACATGCGCGACATTGGAAACTGAAAATGGGACCTATTGCAACAATGGTATCAACATCTTTCGATGAATGGTTAAATTCCCGCGACTTCCATCTAGCCAGCAGGTCAAGCTTGGATGCAAAAGACGTCCAATAAGAAAGATTTGGGTGTTTTTGTTTTCCTAGAAAACGTCGTCTGCACTTTTCTGTTTCATTAACGCACGACGAGCCTCCATCCCCTAGCGTCTTTTCTTGCCCTAACTACGTATACTGTACAATGTATTCCGTACTGTACCTAGTACTGTACTGTCCATACGGCAACATCCTCGGCCCGTCCCGTCTGTCAGATCTGCGACTTATGAGTGAACCACACCGCGGCCTCCGCACTCACCACCGCCGCAGACCTACCTCTCCCAGCTTCGAAAATGGCCAGCTCAAATTCTTCTGGCCTTGGCACCTCTACCACCAACCCTACGCGCCGCGACCCTTTCGAAATCCATACAACCCACGCAGCCAACGACGACGCCCCCAGTTCGCATTCCTCCGACGCAAACGGCCACGCCCCCAGCTCCACCTCGGAACTCAGCTCCCGACCATCACCCCCCCAGTCCCACGATCCGACCTACGGCCCCAGAGGCCCCAAATCCCTCTCCGGCATCTCCCTCCGGGCCTTCACGCTCGGTCTCCTCCTCGGCTGCTCCATCCCTCTCATCGCGTTCGCAACTTACTTCTCTTCCTCGCTATGGCGGCCCCCCTTCTTCCTCTCCGCTCTCGCCCTCTTCCACTTCCTAGAATACTGGACCACGGCGCGGTACAACCCCTCCGCTGCAACCACGAGCGCGTTCCTGCTGAGCCAGAACGGGAGCGCGTATAACATCGCGCACACGATGGCGTTTGCGGAGTTCTTCCTTCGGCACTATTTCTTTACGGGGTGGAGGGTATTATTACCCGAGTGGATGGATATGCCGATGCTAGCGGTGGGGTTCGTGATGCTAGCTGTAGGGCAGGCGACACGAACGATGGCCATGGCGCACGCGGGGAGTAACTTTAATCACCTGGTGCAGTCGACGAAGAAGCAGGGCCATGAGTTGGTGACGGATGGGATATATGCGTGGCTGAGGCATCCGAGCTACTTTGGGTTTTGGTGGTGGGGATTAGGGACGCAGGTTGTGCTGGGGAATTGGGTGTGTTTGGTTGGGTATGCGGTTGTGCTGTGGAGGTTCTTTCGTGGGCGGATCGTGAGTGAGTTGTTCTTCTAGAGATTGAAGTTGCGTTGGGCAAATGCTGACTTTGGTGCAGGGGAAGAGGAGTTACTGATCAGTTTCTTCGGGGAGGAATATGTGCGGTACCGGGCGAGGACAAGAGTTGGGATACCATTCATACATTAAATAGCGTATCATCTGATAATATAGCGTTGGATCTTTGGCATATTAGAAGGAGTACCCTTGTGTGGATTTATATGGATATACCCCAGAAGAAAGACGCTAAACTGCGCAAGCAATGCTGGAAATTTAAAAGCAGTCTAATACAACAATTCTACAAAAAACATTCTAAAAACTTCTTCGCTGGCCAGTCAGTACCATCACAATATATTGCACAGCCAGCTTCGTCTTCCGTCCTGTGCTTGTTCCTCGGTTGTCCAATGGGTGTGTGTTTGCACTTGTTCATCTCTTGAACGACGTGGCTTTCTTGAGAATTTCTTTGCTGAGTGACCTGATGTACGCGCTGGAGTGCCACTTTGAACCGTTGAACGTGACCCGCGCTGCAATCTTGGCCGCTGCTCTATTCCTTGCTGTTCAGCTGGCTTTTGTGGTGACGTCTGCTGTTGGGTTCCATGCTCTAGCACCCCAAGCTGTGGTGTCCACTGCTCTCCTGCTCCAAACTCATGTCCCGCCAGCCGGTGGGCTCCGTGCTGTGGTGACCTTGGAAATATCTCATCATCCCCTGTTTCTGGTTGATGATCTGGTATCGGATACATCAGACACTTGTTGCACTGGCCGTCTTTCTTTTCGTACTCTATACCACCCCAATTCGGACATTGTTCCGAATACCGAGGACCATCAAGATTTTGAAGGCATATGTATTGGTCGGTTTCATGATCGCCACAGTCGTATGTGTAGATTATGTCAACGCACATCGCTGCTGCCTAGAACAGCCCCCGGCTATAGGCTTATTCGCAGAGAAGGCGTATATCCGATTCAACAACACTTGATAAAGGCGAACTGTTTGAGAACACTCGCTAAAGCTCAGTTTGTTGCGATATTGATCTTTTGAACTGCCAACAGGTCGGGTGTGCCTTGAAACCTACTGTTGACAAGGCTAGAGTCCCTTCAACTTTATATAAAATTGTTTGCACCTTCCTTGGCTGAGTCGTGACTCATGGGTACTGCCCATCATTCACAATTTGAATAGCGCATTCAGTGGATCCACAGCAACCACCATCGCGATTGTGTCGAATTGGCATTGTGTTGTCATCCATGTAGCCGTCTTGCAAAGCTGTCACCGTCGCTATTGCAGCTATTTCAGAGTGTAAAGTCGCTGAGACCTCAACTATTTGCGGTAGGACCAGTACCGAGATGGTTGGTGCAATTAATGTGAAGAACCTTTCCGGGAGGTTGAGAATTGCAACTGACCATCGTATAGTATACTGCGTACGGTTTCCTAGGCCCTGCGCCACATTGCCACCTTTCGGCAACAACCGAGTTTATTGCTCAAAGCTTCCTCATTTCCCCTAAGGCTCCGCTCATGAAGGGTCCTCTGTCCCTCTCCCCGGCTCCATACAAGACCGTTTCTCTCCCGCCTTTTGTAGTCCACCAGGCCACAGCTTGTGCAGCTCGGGTCACGTCCATCTCTCCGCTACTCAAGACCTCCCAAAATCTTGTCTTGCAAATGTGAAGCATGTTCTGGTCTTGAATAACTCTAAGGGTATCAGCCACTATTGGCAGCCATTCATCTAACGTATCGGTCGGTAGATATGGCAGTGCATCAATCATGGTCATGATGAAGACAGACTGTTCGGACAACGTAGGTTCCTCACTTGCATTGCCGGGAAGTCCGAGCGTTTGGGAAATCTGACGTAAGGGTTCCGGCGACGCGGATCCTACGCGTTGAAGAACAAGTTCGAGAACAATAGATGGCAAAAGTGGCTGGCTTTGAGATATAAGAGAGGGCGGCGATGTGATGCGAATCAGGGTCTTGATAGCCATCCGATACTGCCGGGAGGAAAGATTCTGTGGGAAGACCTGTGCCGGGCATCATTAGTACATGGTACTGATAACACCACAAACAAATCTGTGAACCGACCTTGAAAAGAACATCTACATAGGTGTAGATATACTTTGCAACAAGATCCGAGTTTTGAGGAGCAGCAAGCACAGCAAGCATTGTGCTATGTGCTGCTTCAAAGATCTCCAGAAGCCTCTGATCCCCGCCTACACCCAAGTAAGGGGTAGCCGCCGCAATCAAAAGCTCTTCGTTCACTTGGGTAGTCAGAACAAGCGTGAAATGCTCGGCAGTGTTTAAAAAATAGAGGTCAAGGCATCGATCTAATGGGTGCAGTGGAATTCGTCCAGCTTCTGCTGGCCGTACATCCCGAAGGAATGCCTCTGCCTGGACCGGGTACTGGGCAAGGATATCGAGAGCTGCTAGATAAACAAATGTATATTGGGCGAAGGCATTAGCCCCTAGGCGGGATGAGATAAAGTATAGATCCCGAAGAATTTGAAGTGATTGCACCGCAACGGAGGGAGCTAAAGTTGTCAATTGACATTCCACTGTAGACAGATATGGCCTGGATTATTTACCTCTCTCCAGCGGCATCCTAACATCTCCTATCACTCGGCCAAGGAGCGATCGTAAGATAACAACAATGGCAAACATACTTGACTTTAGTACTCGCCATAACAATGGCACGGAGTTTTTCAAAGTTTCATCGCTCAAAAAGGTTGCCTCTTCAGTGACATCTATCTCCGAAAGCTTGTTTTGCCGCCATTGAATACAAAGTGACCGAGTGAAAGCTGATAGATCATCGGCCATGACCGCCAACAAACCCACATTCTGCACTTTCTCTACAGAAACAGCAGTCAGGCGTGATAGAGATCCTAGAGAAGCTATTAATGGCCCAGATGCCACTCGCTGTAGTTGCACAAAGGTCGACGACTTAGTTGACCAGTCAAACTTTGAGCCATTAGCTTGCGCAACATCAGCGTCCATGGTACTGAAGAGATAACCCGAGTGAAGTCCCTCCTTTGAAAAGTAGGGACCTTGCACCAATTTTGGAAGAAGCAAATCATAGTCGATTTCGGCTCTATGGCCAGGGCTTAGAATATCGTAGACGTGGCCCAGGACTACCGCAATGCTGCTCGCAGCTAGCTCATCGCTAAGTTCAACCTCTTGCAGTGCTAGATTTAGAGCCGTGACTGTAGCATTCTCCAAAATCCTTCGCAGAGATGCCGATAATCCTTGCCAGTATTGTCCTTCCAAGCCTAGGAGTAGCCCACCAAGAACGAGGAGGTGTCTCCACCTTGGAGATCGGTCATCGGCACCCTTGATTACTGCAATTACCCATTCCTCCTTAGCGAGCCTCGTACTGCTTGGAAGCGACTCTTGGAAAGATGGAGATTCTTCTTGCTGAAGTACATGCAAACTGGCCGAGTTGAAAATGCTTAGGATACGGATGGTAGCGCGGAGCCCATCTGGGCGATGCCAAATAGCAGGAGCGGATAGTAACTGGGAGGTAAGAAGTGTGACGTTCAACGGGTTAGATAGTAACGTGAGTAAAGTCGTTGCGGATCCTAGCAACCTGTTCAAAGTCAGCGATTGAATATAAGCAATCAATGGGCTGTACGATCACACCTTGAAACATCTTGACCATCTGACCCGCCCTGCAAAGCGCGTAGTAGGGTCGCCAATGATCTGTCCGTGGCCATTACAACTAAGAGTCCAGCAAAGCCCTGCTATCCGAACGAGTCCCTTGTGTTAGGTGTATTGCTATGAGAGGCATCACCCATTGCTACCGAACGGAAGCCGAGGTCCACCGTAGGGGAATCAATCCCGCCTACAGCTATGAACCGCGCTTTCCAAACTGCCGCGCGAAGCTTTCCCACGAAGCGTGCCATTTTCAAGTGCTATCCATTAAAGTTCATCAGTTGGCGAAGTCAAAAATGAGCAACAGGACTACAGGAGCAGTGCCGCCTGGATACCAAACACCGCCCTTCCCATCGTTGTACTGGCCTATCAAGTCCAACGCAGGATTTGATCGCCCAAAGTACCTTTACTACAGCCAAGACGTCTGGCGTTTCACGCTCTTCTGGACAATCATCATCTTCGAAGCCTCCCACATCGTTGCCAGCCTTTATGCCGTTGCTGTGCAATGGCGAAATTGGAAGCTTATGTGGATAGTGCCATTAGTATATATGTTGGTGGCCGGCGTGGAAGCGGTGCTCGCTGGTAGTGTCGTAGGTCTAATGTGTGTCCAAAGCTCGATATGTAGTAGCTGAGAATATGGAACACTAATATGGTTTGCAGACTTGGTGCTGTTTATGATGCAGGGTCATTCAAAATGTCTACTATTATCCCATTTCTTTGGGCTCTAATCAACGTCCTTGTGCTTATCATCTCATCATTTGCAATTCAGGGAGGGCTATAAGCCTTGGTTCTTCGTATGGCACGTCTACCACAGGTGCTTGTTGCTAAGCAGATCTGTCAATTGAGACTATGACTTTCGACATAACATTATGCAAGTCAATATAGTCACTGACTTCGAAATCATTTCGATCACATAGAATTACGCTTCTCAGAATGTAAAGCATCCGAGATAAGAAAACTCTGGTCGAAAGGAAGAAAAGGTATGGGCAGCTCAACGGTCTCTGAAGTATTATGCTACGGGCCATAGAGTTACATTACGGTTGGCGAAAAGTTCGAGGTCTTCGAGTGCCTTGAAAGAGGTCTTCATGCACGCCGGAAGGATTTTCACAACATTCCGTAGAAGTTTCATACTAGACTGTACTGCCTCTTACGTGAGTATGCTGACCGAAACAAGCTTGATATCATAAGTTCTAATATTCTCGAAGACCTTGCGAATGCTTTCTTAGAAGTTATTTTTCCTCGAAGTTCTGAAGAACGTTCTGGAGAGCTGGGGGAGACTACCATGCTCAACCCATAGATTTCCACATCAAAAGACAACATAATTCTCCCAGAGAAGCAACGTAGCGTTACAGGAATACGGCTTCACGCAACCACTCGGATGCCGACCTGAAAGCCGGAAGCTAGTGATCCGAACACTGATCAGTGTTTTATCTAAGGACCTTGAATGCGAAGCCTTATGCGTCTGGGGTACGGAAAGTTATGATGAATACCTTGGATTTTTCCAAGGTCCACGCAATGCTTTTGCGGCAGCAGGAATGTCGTCCAGTCGATGGAAAATTTGAAGATCTATTTTGTAGTCTGGTTTGAGCTGGCGAGCTTCAGCGCTATTGCTTTGTTGTGAGCGCTCGCGTCTTATTGGCCTGTTTCGATACGATTGGTGCGGTGGTATGAATGATGTTGATTTTCACAGGAAGATATCCGCCAGCTTCGGCTTCTGCAAGCCACGGTATCTCTACCTTAGGGACGTGCTTCCTGACAAAATCCATCAATGGAGAAGCGGCCGGTGCTCCGTCCATCAAGCCGACAATGCCAACACGTGGAATTCCCAAGGCAGCGCTCAATCTTTTTTCGGCTCCTTTTGGTAAAATCACTAATTTGATATCTTGAGATGATGTTGGTGCTAGTGACGCAGCTTGAATAAGCATGGGAAGATGGGAATGCATGATAGATGGTTGATCCGAGCGAGAGACGAAGACAGCCACAAGCGACTTGGTCGTGGGAGAAGTCTGAAGACCATTGCTGTGGGCTGTGCGTGCCTCATTTACTGCGCAGGTTATGCCTGGAGTGGCCATGAAATGTCTTGGGGTCGCAAGAGCTTCCAGATGGCGGTTTGTCGAGTTGAAGCCAACAGTCAAATAATCTAGGAGTTCAAGATCTGGTGATGTGTCTACGGCGCGTGGCTGGTGAGAGACAAGGTTCACCTCTTGCTCTGTGTTTGATTCTTCATGTACTCCGTCTCTCTTTCGCTTTTTCGCTCGTTTGCCTTGTGAGCGATTCGTGTATCTCAACCGCTGATCGCCGACTGGGCTGAGCAAGCTACAGTGGAAAGTCTCGATCAGCAAGGTTCTTCACTTGCCGCTCCGGAATGTCCAGTCCGTTGATGATCATGGCACTTAGAACCCGGAATGGGACTGTAACAAACAGGATAGTGCATTAAGAAATTATGCATTTGCATGAGAGGTAATTTCAGCAGATCTTTAACCAAAGCAGCGGTTTCTCGATGTCTTATTACCATGAATCAGATGGACCCATGGGACTTCATAGCAACCACATGAAGAGAGCATTTGTGGGACCCGCACAACAAATACAGACCTTGCGAGCAATTCTAAAGCAACCGTAGAATCATGTTCAGATAAGATCGGCCTTACCGCTCAAGTTAGTCGACAACCAAAAGGAAGGATGTTTCCCAGGTATACCATTTCACTCTCGTATAAGGTGTCTCCAGCGCGAAAACGAGCTTTGGTTTCTTTGCGAGATCCTCTGACTGGTTCTTCTTGACCATTGTTCTCTAGGTCCTCCCGTAATGAACCACAGAGTACATAGCAAAGGGATGTAGCATATGCGAAGCAGCGTATATCTTTTTGAGGGTAAGGTGTGTCTTTGGACAAACTTACGACAGGTAGAGCAATGTTGTTTGTAAGGCCACAAGGTAAGTACGGTAAGGTGGAGTACATAAGCTACCCACGTGATGCTTTCGTCTCTGGCTTGTGAAAGGGACTTGCCAGGATTGCACGGACACTATCTTATCTTAGCTTAGCGTATGACGCACAAACTTCAATCAAACACTGATACTAAAAATCACCCATACAACCCCTGCCTCGCCACTTCGGACTCCTGAGACTCCTGAGGTGTTCTATGTCGAGATGATAATACACCTTAGCAGCCTACCTCAATACACCTCAATTAAGAACATCAGAGTAAGATCTACCCTGCAAATCACTTTGAGCACACTGTTGTTGCAGCCTCGTGGTGTTGGTGTATCGAAGCTAGTGGCTAGTGTGCCCTGATACGGTAGCGTGTTCTGCCTAACACCTTCATCCTTGTCGTACACCAATCCATCACTTATCACTTTATCCGCCCACCTCAACGCCCGAGCTTCTCTACAGCACTGAGACTTGTTTAACGGCAACCACCATATTACCCAAGGAGGCAGCTTTGCTCGGCTTGAATTCGCTCTTCGTCCGCAGCTTCCGTTTCGTTCTCCTTCTTCACACTCTGTGTTCTTGGCAAGAACAATGTAATGGAATCAGTTTCGGTAGGTTCACCGTGCACGCCCAGCCGTGCAACTTCTGCCGGGCCTAGCCCACCACGTCGAAATCCTATGGAAGACGCCGATTCATCCGTTACAAGGAAACGACCACGCCTGGACAGCGGAAGTCTGGCCCACACCAGCATGTCCGCCGATAGGTCAACAGCTACTCCATCTGGAACTGAAACTAGTCAAGATGTCCTGTTACCAGCACATGATGACAGCTCATCCTTGGCTGGTGAGCAAGAGAACTCTTTACATGGTGCTGATCGAACGCCAAGTAAAGTCACCATAAATGTCCGAGATCGCGGTCAACGGAGCTCACCGCCCTTGCCTGTTACCAATGGCGCTGGCGTGGCCTCGTCGCGAGGGAGAGGGGATTCATCAGTTTCTCGGCGGGCAGGATCTCCTCGGAAGGATGACTCTCCCTCCTCGAATGTTATTTCAGTATCTTCCTCTCCCACCCGGAGCCCGGAGATAGAGATTGCTGAAGTTGAGGACATGAATGAGGAATTCGGGGAAACGAGATGGAGGCCTTTGGTGAGCCTGGTGGATGCCAAGGATACACAGGGTGCTCTTCTAGATGCTTTTCCATTTTTAGACCGGACACGAGATCTACGGCAGACTGTCGCTTTGATTGCCCAGGCGTTCGAAAAGAGTAAGTCATAGACTCCCCACATTGATAATACCAATTGCTGATGGCCTTCAAGATTCTCTTGAGGATGGCCGGCTGTTCAAGGAACTTGCTGATTGGATCGAAATGTACTTACAAACCACGGAGCCACACACTTCCCAATGGTGGAGCATGTACCTCGAGGAGCGCGAATTCTGGGAAGACCTCCCCAGTATAATCGAAAGTCTTGTGCGTCGAAGGTGAATGTCCTTAATCCTATTCGAGTCTTCGGCGAGCTAAGCAGCATCAGCAGCTCAAGATATGGAACAGCTATGGTACTGCCACCGAGACCCGATGACAATCCAAACACCCTCCAACACTTCCAAAGCTTTCTTATTGCATTTGCAGGCCTGGCATCGAGAATGGCGCAGATAGACTGCCAGACGTTGGAGGACTACGCCGATGATCTCAAAGCGGTTCCGGATTTAACAGCCCAGCGTTACCTCAATTCTTTAAGCTATCTTGTTTCGTCGACGGGATCCGCTCTTTGGAAATCACTGCACGATACGTACAGATACGACTTCATGTCCACGGCCACAACAATCATGTATCGCTTCGTACAAAAGCCCTCGGACGGATTTCATTATGTACCACAAATTATCAAGGGTCTCCTCGATCGATCGCAGGCAACATCAAGTGTGACCCAAAAACTTTGGCCACCTCTCAAGTTAGTAATTAACCTGATGCAACATTACAATTTGCTGCAGGAAAGCGACGATGAAGGGTTCAACAGATCGGCACTCAATTTCCAGCAACTACCATCTGAGGCTTTCGATCTCTTTCAGGTCGTCGATGCCACGCTCCAGACTTTTGTCAGCAAACAAGTACCAGCCTTATCACTTGAGACAAGCCAGTTCTTTGTGCTACATCTCTCACAACTCTTGATGAGTATAGCTCACGCAGACGAACAATTGGCGGCCTTTATACTTCGCGAAAAGCTTCACGTGATGCAAGAATTCAATAAGACCGATCGCACTATCATTGTCGAATTTGCTTGGAAATTCCAGCTTCTTAAGAAGTGTATCATGGAAGGTCGAATGGAGATACGGGTGCAAGGAGTAGAAACTATGCAACTAGAGCTAGTGGACGCCTTCCGGAAATATGTCCAGCCTTCTAGGCTCGGAGGTGCTCACCCAGTAGCACAATTTCTGTCTGATTTTCTGCTCACCAATAAACTTGTCGAGTATTTCGTGGGCGTCGAGTCCCATTCACAATTGATTGGACGTTGCCCAAACATTGTTGGATTTCTGGTTATCACCAACAGATACACTGAAGCAACCTCAGATGCTATATGGAAAGCAGTGGCTACCAGTCAGGATTCTCGAATCGTCGATGCAATACTCGCCATGCTACAGGGGATTCTACACCTCTCGCAATATCCTACGGTGCTTTATCTAACTAGAAAGCTAGACGAACTACCCATCCATGCATTCGATCCCAGCATGATCATGTATAGCGACCGACTTCTTGACCGGCTCAAGCTCACTTGGAGAGACCAGCGGTCTGAGATGAGGATGGATATGCCACCGTATAACCTGTGTATAAGACTAGTACGTCAGTCTGCGGCTGAAGAATCTCTTCCATATCACAAGAAAAGAGAGATCAACCAATTTGCTCTTGGTCAGCTTCAGCATCTTCTAGCTCTTGGGCCTAGTGACGCCGATAGGAAACATATTTACGAGGAATGTATCAACGACGTTGCTTGCCGGACTCGCTTCTCATCCGGTAGTATCTCAGCTCTGAATGCCCTTCTCAGACATAATCCCGAGCAAGATATCCGTTCGTTGTCCAGGCATTCAGATCTCACGAACCTCATAATTGAGGAATTCGCTCACATCATCGAGACCGAGCCACGATCGACGTCTGCTTCTCACACACTCGATGAACGATTGACGGTACGATTGGAACTATTACAATCTATCATTATCCATATTCCAGACACTATTAGTCCTGAGTCTGGGCAACGGCTTTGGAACGTCATGTTCGGTCCCCGAGCACTAAGTGATCGAGCTCGAAACTCTGCATGGCATATGCTTGGAAGAGCTTCTCGTGTATGTGTCACAGAGAATTGTTTCATCGACCGTTGCATAAGCGAGTACCTCCCGCAGCTGAATCCTCTCTTTATTACGATGGGAATCTTGTCATTTGTGGAGCAAGTTACGCAGTATGAGTCACGACTGGCTCACTCACGGGCAAACGAAGAGCAGCATCAGATCAGAACCATAGGAGCTGAGTTACTCTGGCATTTATCTCTCGTCGCTCCTCCGGATACCATTGAGCACAAGACCATCTATATGCTTGTCGCGCTGTACTTAGACTCTCCAAGAATCCAGTTTACGTCACAAGTGGATATTGAAGCAATGCATATTGAACTAGTGGAACGTTGTATCCGCCAATTGATTGGAGCTGCCTCCAAATTAAGAGCATTTACAGATGGTACTTCAAGTGGGGAGGACGAACCGATGGTGATCGTGGCGTCCGAAGGAGAAATTCAAGTCCAGCGGCTTAATTTTACTCGCTCCCTGTTGGTTTTAAGGGAATTCGTCCAGGGTGTACGGTGTCGTCCTCTGCACAGCCCGTTCCCGCCCGCGAGGCTGCAAGTCCCACGAGATGTTGAGCATATCAAGGGCGATACCATCCGTATTCGCTACCAATCGTTCAGCGGTGGTACTAACACTGGTATTCATTCCATTGATGTTGGCGAACTTGAGACCATTGGCGATTTGTCCCACCGTTTAGTTAAGCTAACAGGATTTTCAAGATTCATTGCCATTGCAGGAGGCCAAAGGATAGATCTTATAAGTAGTTCGCAGTTGACGCTTCGAGACATGAAATTCGACCAAAAAGGGCTTCTTATCATTAAGAAAGCCCATGACGCCGAGTCATTACCAGATTTAGGCCCTGCACCTAAGCTTAGGCCTTTGGAAGTTGAAGTTATGGAACATTTCTCAGAACTATATGAACTTCTTGACATGGAGGAGATGCTCGCGAAAGAGGTATAGTACAACCAATTCGACAGGATCAGCCCAAGTTTAATTGTCTCTAGGTATTTGAATTCTTGATTGCTTTTCCGCCGCACGCAAACATTACGAAAATTGTCTGTTCAAAGGACGTTTCGACGGAAACTGCATTTCCTCAAACTTCGCAGTTCAAGATACTGTACTCTGTATACGCGCTCAAACTTTGTCTAGTTCACCAGCTACGGAATGTCAGCATATGCCCCAGAAAACTACGAGCAATGACCCTCACTAACGTGTTACAGGGCACCACAAACGAAGCTTTCGTATGTCACGGTGTGCAGCTTCTAGCTCTTACTTTGACAGGCGCCGGAAAAACAAGTACATCGATCGACGCTGGGACTGACGTTTCGACCGCAGTAGGCTTGGTAGATTGTTTGCTGACATTCTTGAAGGGTTCGTATCCATGCCAAGTCTTCTCTAGGTCAAATGTTAACACCTTCCATTTTATAGAAGCCGTTTCACCGGAAGTTTCCAGTACGTTTTTCTCAGATGAAGCAGCACTAGTCGAACGTCTCCTATCGTTCATCACCTTCGCGCAGTCGGGTACGAATAGCAACCTGGGAATTGAGTTGGTGCGGAAGAGCTTTGCCGTAATTCTTGAGGCGTCTCTACACTGCAGCAAAGTCTGGATCTACTTCAAGCGCACCGATCAAAGTTCCATACCGTTACAACGTCTACTCATTGAAGACACAAGACAAGAAATCCGTCAAGGTGTAGCAGATTCTATCCGAGGAATTTGTTGTAGTTTGCCAACGTAAGTTTAAATGTGAGTCCTTACTTTCTTGCGAGTTCTAACTTGATAAAGTAGGCTTGCAAATATACAAGCTCAAGACTTCGTGTTCTACTTTTGGGGGAAGTGTGCTGCCATCATCCCTGAGAGCCTCAAGCATGGGGACAAGTCGCAACAATTCTTCGACGTTACTCTATGTCTTTTTCGAGCAATCGACCATGTCAATAGAGAACACCTAGAACTCGACAGGTTTATTCAGGAATGGAGCGACTTGCTCCTGAAACACATACATACCGAGGTTTGTCGGATAATTAGCTCATCGAAATATATCACTAACGACGGACAGTTCGCTGGTCGAGAAAGCATTGATTGGGTTGTTTTGGGCATATCAGGACTCCTGCACTGGTGCATCCAGCTGACAAAGTCATCAAAAAAGACGCAGAAGATTAGGTTTGCCATCCTGCTATGTTCCGTAACGAAGTGTTTTAATGTATCCCAGCCATACCCTTTCGGAAAGACTATTTCGCGCGCACCTTTTCCCAGAAATCGCAATTCCGACCGGTGATGCACCGACCACTGATCGAGTGCCGACACTCCACAGCCAAACTCGACAAGAAATTTACTCTATCATCTTGGCATTGAGCAACGACATCATAGGCTACCAGAGGCTGCTGAATCTTGTCAGAGAACTGCTGCCCCAAGGTGAGGAGAACTCTCACGCTTGGACGTGGGGTATTGCTCAAATCTCAGAAGACTACCAACTCGAGCTGAATTGGAATTTCAGCCGCTCGAAAAGCATACGATCTCCGGTTGGGTATCCAGGTCTACGTAACCTCTCAAACACGTGCTATATGAACTCTATACTCACCCAGCTTTTCATGAATGTGAGCTTCCGTGGGTTCATACTAAATACAAACATTGCCGACGGCAACTCGTCTCAAAGGCTTCTATCGGAGACGAAGAAACTATTTGCTTTCATGCAAGAGAGCATACTTAGGTCAGTTGATACCCAAGGCATCGCAGACTCCGTCGTCAACTACGAAAACACCCTCATCGACGTCTCCGTACAGATGGATGTAGACGAATTCTACAACTTGCTTTTTGATAGATGGGAGAGCCAGATATTATCCGATGAAGGGAAGAAACGTTTTAAAAGATTCTATGGAGGCCAAATCGTGCAGCAAATAAAGTCTAAAGAATGTCCCCATATCTCCGAACGGATAGAACCTTTTTCAGCTATCCAGTGCGAAATTCAAGGGAAAGCAAATCTGATGGAGAGCTTGAACGCTTACGTTGGTGGAGAAGTTATGGAAGGCGGTAGGTACATCCTCAACAATGAAAGGTATTACAAAGGCACTCTATTAACTGCCAATCAAAGATAACAAATACTCCTGCACCTCCTGTGGCTCCTACGTTAATGCTGTCAAGAGGTAAGTCTCTACAGCCTTATCGCTTAGGTTTACTAACGCAATTCAGGGCTTGCCTTAAGGACATCCCTGATAACTTGATATTCCACCTGAAGCGATTCGATTACGACATCAGTACCGGTATGCGAAACAAGATTAACGATAGATTCGAATTCCCAGAGCAAATCGACATGGCGCCATATCACGTTGACTTCGCTAAAGGCTCGAAGGTGCCCACATCGTCTGACATGTTTGAGCTCGTGGGCATCCTCGTGCACAGTGGGACTGCGGAGTCTGGCCACTACTACTCATATATTCGAGAGCGGCCAGTCGACTCTCATCAAAGTCAGACCTGGGTCGAGTTCAATGACACAGACGTTTCCAGGTTTAATCCAAAGAACATTCCGGATCAATGCTTTGGTGGCGAAGGTGAGGCTTCCCCTTACTCGTCGACGTGCTTCCCCAAAGCCTGGAACGCGTATATGCTATTCTACCAGCGGATTATTGCTATGGATGTAGAATTTGAAAGACATCACCCTGCCGCAATCGATATTCCTGTCAAAGAAGGGATCCCGCTGGACATTGTAAAGTCGATAGCGGTACAGAATGAGTTCTTTATTCGCAAGTACTGTCTCTTTGATCCTGCACACGCTGCTTTTGCGCGATGTTTACTAGAACAGCTTCGCCACGTCACGAAAGGCACTTGCTCAGATGACCACTCTATCGAGCAGGAAGCCATTTGGCTAGCATTGGACCAGCTTGATCAAGTTTTGTCAAGGAAAAAAGACTGCGTAGGATTTGACACAATGCTGACATCGCTCTCAAGGGTAATTGGCACTTGTCCTGATTGCTGTAAAATCGCTTTGGACTGGGTGGTGTCGCACAAGCAGTCTCTGCGCAACCTTCTTCTCAGGTGTCCGCATGCTAAAGTCCGCAAAGAATTCTCTGAGATGATCATGACCGGGTTACGATACCTTCGCAGGCACGACACCCGAACTTATGGCTTTGACGTGGATTCAATCGAGCGTGATCTGACCGACGGCAACTTGCCTGAAACCCAAGGGATTTTTCAAGATATGGTGAGCTGTCTCAGAGAGCTGTGGGTGCACATGCACCAGTCCATTCGAGCATGGGACGACTATTTCGGTTTACTGACTGACATGGCTAATCTGGGCGCGCCTGAATCTCACGTAGTGCTTCGGGAGGACTTGCTGAAACTCTGCCTAGAGATACTCATCATCGAGAATACCCAAGCCAATAGACTAAGGAGGGAATTCCCACATTATGTGAGCTATGTTCGCCTCCTCGAGAAAGGGCGCAGGTTTTCTTACCTCAGACTTATCGAGCTTGTTCGCGATCTACTGGCCCGGATTGATCTTGAACGGCAACCGTCAGATATTCAACATCAAGACCGTCCAATGGTGAATGGGAAGATGGGATTAACACATGCCGAAGAAAGCTACCTGAGGTTTGGAATGGTAGATGGGAGGGCGAGGACCTTGATTTTTCTTGAAAAAATCATCAGCTTAGATCAAAACCCCATGGCTGTAAATGATATCGTTCGACAGATGGTACTCGCAGAACCAAAGGTTGGCTTGTTTCCAGATATCTCGAAAACGATCTTGAGCGGTGTCAACATTGAACCTGCCTCATTGGCTGGCCCATTCCTTTCGGCTGCGATTACCTTCTGCGAGGTGTGTCCTCATACAGCCAGCGCGAAGGACATGATATTGGGAATCGCCAGTGAGGTTGAGACTATAGGCCTCAATGGGGGCCAAGAGCACTTGGAGTTCTTCGTCAAAGCACGTCGGATTCAAAATCTTCGGTTTCAGAGAAATCCACAGTTCTTTCATCGTATGGTGTTGCACAACATACCACGCTGGGCACCAGCTTTGATCATGTACTGGGAAGAACCGGTCAGAATCGGCACCATTGAGCTACTGAGGACACTTGTATTTGATCGGGACCACCGTAATATGGATAACGAGCAAGAAGCAGAAGAACTCGAGAGCGTTGCTAAACAGCTCTGCGCAGCATGCGTTAAGCGTATACAGGACGTTTTTGTCCAGCAGCAGAAACCTGTTGAGAACAAAAATGTGGAGAACGTGACCCAGGTTATCAGGCACTGTCTTCAAAATTACTATTCGACGGATCCTGGCGAAGACGACCATGATTCGATCATAGAAGCAGAAAGTAGGTCCCTATACAGCGTTCTAACCTTGCAAACCTCGCTAACTTTCTCTATTAGCTATTCTTGATGCGCTTCAGCAATTGACCGTTTCCGACGCAGACGAGGCAAATTCCGGTTAGTCCCTCAACAAGGCACCTTTTCGGAACATTGACTAAAATTAATTTTCAGACACATGGAACAACCAAGACTCGGATCTTCCGACCGACTCGGAGTCGGAAAACATAATCGCATCCCCTTGATTATAACCACCCATAGCGACGGCGTACTAAACGAAAATTATGACAGATTGACTTTTTCTAAGGGGAAAATAGCGATAACTCAACGGGACCAAGAAGCACTGAGCAAGGCGTAAGAGAAGGACATGCCTCATTGAAGGCCAGCATCTGGGGAAGGCGTTCCAGGGGCGAAACGAGGAAAATAATAGAGTATTTGGGCATGAGCATTCGGGTTTGGGAAGAGAGACTTGTAGGAAATTCAAGCTTGAGGTCTTGGAGTGTTTCCTTGTACTCATTTTCTCGGGAATTCATGTCCCCCTATTTCTTTTATTCTTAATCAACGTTTTACGTCTTCCGAAATTTCAAAGGGATGTTGTCTACAACGTTGATTAGAGACATAATCGAATGGGCTTGGTTCTCCCGAGGTGTTCGAACTTACCTTATGCTTCAGTGTCATGGATCTCCTATATCAAACCCTGTCCATCTCCAATTGCCAACATAAAAGCTCATCTCGTAATTCCCCCCATCCGCAACCTCATGAAAAAGAGCCGCAAGCAGCATCATCCCATCTCTGTCAAATATGTACAACGATTCGCCATCCGGCTCTCCAAAATAGCTAAAGGGGGAAAAGGCAAGAGGTATGGGACATGAGCCTGTCCACATGGCTAGATACTTGAGATTAGGGGGGTTTTTAGAATCGGGCTGGACATGTTTACGGGCGTGATGGAGTAGTCGTTGTGGGGGGTTGAGGATAGATTTGCTTCAGTGTTGTTCCGTGGTTCGCGAAGAAGAATGTCGTATTTTGTCTACAGGGCGAGTTGGTTTGACAGGATGGTGCGAGGAGTGGAGAGTACTGTAGAAGAAATGATGGTATGTGTGAGAGGTTGATCCGTTGGGCTATGTGGAATAAATGAGCGAAAGCCTGTCTTGCGCCAAGCAGTAAGTAGACAAGCGGTTCATGGTAATGAACCATTGTATAGATTGTAAGCATGTGTGGCTTAAGTACACTAAGTGCCAATAGCCATGTAGGGATTTTACTGGATGATTTTGTACTAAGGTCCAAATCTACCTAACAACCTCCACCCCTCCCCCCCATCAACAGCCTCATCGTCTGAAGACAGATCTTCAACACCCTTTTCCACATCCACAGCCTTCGGGGCATCAGGCAGTGCTCGATTCGTAGCCGCAATGCCCGGAGAAGATACGTAAAGCATCTGCGTGGACCTGAGATTATCAATAGAGGCGAAGAATGAGTGGAAAGTGTGATCGCGCTCTTCCTCGCGAAAGATCCTCTCATAAATCTCGCGCTGCTTGAACTCCTCCATTTCCTTTTGGTGTTTTGAGAAGTCGATGCTGTCGCGTCCAAACTTCTCTAGCTGCTCGTTGTAGGTGTCGAATACGGGTCTTTCCAGGAGCAAGCCTAACCCCGGGGCTTTCGGGATACAAATTCTTTCTTTGCGAAAGCTTTCTCCCATTCTTTCCATGTCGCATCCGCATCTTACAACCATCGCGGTCATGCTCACCATTTTACGTATCTGGTGCATCATGAAGCTCTGCCCGTGGACTTTTAGAGATAGCCATTCGGTATTGTTGAAGACGATCGGAGTGTCGGAGACGGTGAAAGTGCGGATAACGCGTTTGGCGCTGGCGTCGCGGAAGGTCTTGGCGACGGTGTAGTTGTGATAGTTGTGAGTGCCGATGTAGTGGGTGAGGGCGGAGCGGATGCGGGAAATTCTAGTAGGCTCGATGCGGTAGGCATTTCTGGCTGTGAGGTATGCGATCTTGAGGGATTTGATGGCGGTCTCGAGGGGAGATGGTTCGTTAGTATCAGAGGGTTTCGAAGCGTTATTGCTGATTTCAGAGTCCAGGCTGTCAGGTGCGACCGGGGTTTCCGAAGGAGCGTCTTGTTGCTCCAGGGTGGCCTTGTCATTCGAAGGATTGTCGGCCCTTGCTGTGCCTTTGTTCTCAGGGTCCATACCACGATTGGCTGCGTTTCTCGGCCGGATCTGGCCGTTCCCCTCTAAGACGTCGTTCGCTTCTGATGACTCTGGTTCCGACGATTCCGTGCCTGAACTATATAAAGCTTGTAGCACTAACGATCGGGTGGATGGATCAAGCTGTTCGAGAACGGGCTTGATGTACTTTTCTTCTATCTTGCTCCAAAACGTCAAGACCTCGCTCTGCCGTTCCCGAAAACCCTCAAGATCTTCCACCTCCTCAGCAAGCGCTACTATCTGCTTTCCAAGGAAGCTCTCAGGATGTGGTGGGAGAAAGCAATGAGTCGGTATTAGGTACTCATATATTCTCGAGTCACAGAATTGATAGGCGCTGAAGCTGCTATTCGTTCTTGATATGCCAAATACTCGTATTTGGGGTGATAGATGAGAGTTGATCTTTTGGACTATATTGGCGTCTTCCACAATAAGTTTGAGAGAGATGACGTTGCCAGCAGCATGTACACCTTTATCTGTACGAGCGCACCGAACGAGGGAGGATTTCATCGGGTCATCGGCGTTGGCTTTCGAGATTGCTCCAGCATTGACCATGGCAGCGAATAAGTCACCCTCAATAGTCTTCTCATTATAATTCCTGTGTATGATCAGGACATGTAACTCCATAAAGATCTCCTAACCTAGCGATTGCTTACAGCTGCATTCCCTTATATCCACTGCCGGAGTATCCTATCAAGACTGCTACCTTCCGCTTGGGCTGCTTGACTTGGCCCTCGATTTCTTCCTTCGTAAACTGGGTGGCATAGATAGGTAGGTCACTGCCTACCTCACCGTCGGTTTTTCGACGTTTGGCAGCTCGCTCGTTTCGGGTTCTCCTATCGACTGCATTGCGACTTGATTAATTAGTCCAGGGAGAGACAAGGGCTTATCGTTGTTACACACCTCCATTCCGCACGCCCCATATCTTTCTTCCTCTTGCGTCCACCTTGCTCTCCTCGTCCTCCGGAGCTTCCTCGACTACGCCCACCCCTCCCTCCACGTACAAACCTCTCCTCCCCATGACCGTTCTCCGTCCTAGGTTGTTTTGGTGAAGGCGGAGAAGCCATTGAGGCTTGGTCTGCCTTTTCAGCGCTTTGTGAGAGAAATGAAGGCATACTCGTGTCGTCCATATTGCAGGACTAAGTAACATGAATATCAAGAACGGAGTACTGGCACGACTAATAGCGGGTCCGAGAGTTAAGCGGCAGGGCGAGTAGGGCTGAGGCTCACGCTAGCTAGCCGAGTCGGCGTATCGTACATTACTCTCTAGTGAGGTGGTTTGGCAGAGGTAATCCATCGCATTCCATCCCACACAATATCCAGCGCCGGTCCACTGGAATTGTACCTCGTTCTACTAATTCTACTTCTGATCTCGCAGAACTATCGTTGACTATTTTCTATTCCATCTTCCCCATCTACTCAGCTCGATAGCTGTGGCCAGGTGGACGATGCCCTTCCTTTCAATCTACATTCCTTAGGCACCTACCTAGGTATTGCCGCTGTCGCAACACCTTTGCGTCAATTATACGGTATATCCAGCATAATCAGCTATGGACCTTGCAAAGACTCTCATCCGGAGCGTTGTGCGAGCCTTTTACGAGACGAGACATGTGCTGGTGATAGATGCTCTGATGATACATTCAGCGTTAGTAGAGATCACCGTCACTATTGTAGGGTGTTCCTGAAATGGTTAGCATAGTCTTCCTAACGAGGATCTGGCGCTTCTTCTGGGCATGCAGCAGAAGGACCTTCGTAAGCTCTGCGGGAAGTTGAGAGAGGACAGACTTTTGGCAGTGTCAGTCCTTCCTCTCTTGACACGCCTGACATCGGCTCACTTCTTATCAGACACTCGCGCCAAGAGACTCGTGAAGGCCAGCAGCGGCCCATCAATAAAGACTATTACTACATCGACTTTCACGCCACTATCGATGCCATCAAATATCGCATTTTCAAACTTACCCAAAAGGTCAAAGACATGTACAAACCCAGTGAAGAAAAGAAGGACTACCACTGCCCTCGTTGCAAATCCCAATGGACTCAGCTAGAAGTCCTTGACAAATTTGGCCCCATGGGCTTCCTCTGCCACCGCTGCGACGGTATCCTCGAGCGAGACGAGCGAGCCGCCGGAGACGCAACAGGGCATGAAAAGCAAAGCAAACTCATGGGTCAGTTGGAAATGCTACTGAAACTCCTGCAGCAGATCGACTCCGAGGATATCCCGTCTAATGACTTCGAAACCGCCTTCTCCGTCGCCGTCCCTGTGAAAAGAAACGAAGACATCAACCCTACTCGCCTAACGGCTCCCTTGGAGCCCGGCAGAGCCCCCCCTACCGCCGTCAAGGGCATTATTCAAACCGTGATCCAGCCCCTCGAGATTTCGGTTACCACAAGCTCCGAGCGCACAGCAGCCGAACAGGCAGCCGAAGCTCGGCGCAAAGCCGAAATTGCCGCGCAAAATGTTCTGCCGGTTTGGCATACCGCTTCCACCGTCACGGGTGAGAAAACCGATCTTGGTAACAAAGACCGCCAATCTCTGACCAACGGCGGTGGATCCAACTTGCTCAAGGCCGAGGAAGACGAGAAGAAAGGCAGCATCGTAGTGGATGACGAGCTGACGGCTTATTACACGGAAATGCAAAAGGAGAAGGAGAAGGAGGCGCGGGAGGATCGGGAGGCGGACGAGGAAGACGAAGAGGATGATGATGACGATGAGTTCGAGGACGTGGGGATCGGAGGCGAAGCAGTGGCCACGCCAGAGAGCTCAATATCCGCCACTGTCAACGGGGTGAAAGAGGCATTGGTCAACGGGAAACTCAAAAGGGAACTCGAGAGCGAGTCAGGAAGCAGCGCGCCTGCAACGGGTACGTCGACACCTGCGGGATCGCAGCTTGTGATCGAGGACGAGGAGGGGCCTGCGACGAAGAAGGTCAAGCTTGAGGCGAACGGAGTTGGGGCTGCTGCGACGGTGGGAACAGTGGCGGAGAAGGATTCAGATGAGGATGACGCGGAGTTTGAGGATGCGTTGTGAGCATGGATGGTTGGGTGTATACCCCGACATACTAGTTAGGTAGGATGAAGTGGTTACTTCGAGTGGCTATTAGGATACCCGTTGAATGCTCTTCTACTTCCCTTGCGCAGTGGAAACCCATATTGCGGTTTCCGACAATGTCCTCGTGAATGGCCATCTAGATACCCGTTTCACACATTATACAACACCTTGTCCCACCCCGTTTTGCGCTTCGAGCTCCGACTCATGCTGCCATCAACGTTGGAAATCAACTCCAGAGTGGAGGTACGAAAAGACACTGGACGGGTGGAGCTATATAGATTATGTATTATTGATATCTCCCTTCTAGATGGGCTTTTCTGCGTTATGAGCAAACAATCGAAGATTATTGACCCAGGTATCCACAATGCAAGAATCCACCGCTTCTATGCCAGGGGTTTTGCGAACGCCGCGCTTCGTATGATCAGAGAACAGGAGGACGGATATAGATGACTGGGGAAGATTGTATACCGTGGACCAAATGGAAAACGTGAACATCGCTATTACCTGAAACACCACCCCCATCCAAGTCCTCACCTTCTCCCCCGCCTCAAAGAGCGCCAAAAACCCAAAGCAGCGCACCGAAAACGATACCGATACTCGACCCTTGCGCCTCAACCCTATTCCCCGCCGCCTTCTTCGTCGTCTTCGCGGTACTGCTCGAACTCGCCGCACTACTCGTACTGCTCGGCGAACTCCCAATATCGCTAACCCCAAAACTGCTCGCCCCCGGCGTCGGGTCCGAAGTGCTAAATGAACTGACTGAGCTTGGTAAATCCTCGGTATACGGCACCACGTTCCCGCTCAGCGTGCTGCCTGGTAGCACGGCCGGCTGGGTGGGCAGGGAGGGCTGAGGTTGGGCTTTGGTGGCATTGTAGTCGAGAATGTTGTCGACGACGTGGAGGACGCCGTTGGAGAGGAGGATATCCTGCTGTAGGACGCGGGCGGAGTTGACAAAGAGCGAGTTGGAGGCGAAGGTGACGGTGAGTTTGCCGCCCTGGCGGGTTTGCAGCTGGGTGCCGTTGATGAGGTTGGAGGTGTAGCCGACGGGGTGGCTGCCGTTGACGATGTGGTAGTTGAGGACGTTTGCGAGCTCGGCGGTGGACATGGTGGAGAGGGAGGAGCCGAGGGCGTGGAAGGCGTCGTTGTTGGGGGCGAAGATGGTAAGGTCAGGCGCGGTGTTGAGGGAGTCAGAGAGGGAGGCGTTGGTGATGGCGCCGCCGAAGGCGGTGAGGTTGAATTGGGGGGCTGTGTTGATGATGTTTAGGGGGGGTTGGAGGAAAGTGTCGATTACGTGGACGATGCCGCCGCTGAATTTAAGGTCCTAAAACAGCAACATTAGATTGACTAGAGTGGGGGAGGTCTGCTTTCCCGGCGCTTGAGGGCTTACAGGAGTGACCAAGGTTGATCTCGAACCTAGCCCGCTGGTAAAGACATTGACGTTGCCCGCTTGCTGGACGCCTCCAACGACTTGCCCGCCCGTAACGTTGGTGTACGTGGAGTTCTCGAGCCACGACGATTCGAAGAGAAAGCTACCATTGAACGAGCTAGCAGGATGTAGGCCCGGAAGCACGTGGTATTGCAAGACCGATCGTATCACACCGCTGTCGTTGGCTGTAAACGCAGGGCCGAGAGTCGAGTAGGGGATCTTTTGGAAGGCATCGTTTGAAGGACAGAGGACGGTGATGTCGTGTTGGAAGGAGAGGTTCGCATAGAGGTCTCGATACGAAGTCAGGAGAGTGGTATATTCGGTCAAGTTACTGTTGCCGTTCAACAACCCCGTCAGATCCTGTGTTTTTTGCTGGGCCAGAACAGTGACCGCCGAGGACGCGACAAGGGTAGCGAGTGTGAAGCGCATACTGAGAGCTGTAGATACAAACGAGAGGACAGAGAAGTCAAGCGGACTCCTTCAGATGGAACAACTGCATACAACCGACAGAGTAGAGTAGAGTAGAGTAGAGTAGAGCAGCGAATGAGCGAGAAGAAGAGGAGATGAAAAAGGTAAAATTAGGATGGGTAAAGCCAGCAGAAAAGAGTTATCGTGGAGTCCAATTCGGGACACGGGATGTCGGCACTGTCGATCCCCGATCTGGCCCCTGTTCCTGCACGACAATACGCTGTAGGGCTAAATTAGGATGCACAGGGGGGGCTAATACTGTACCTAGGCTAGAAAGGGACGCGACGCCTAAGGTACCTAGCCCTAGGTAGGGCACGAATAAAACCGCTTTTTCTACAAAAAGCGTGTTTAAAACCTCCTAGCGGCTTTTTACTGTTTTAAACAACGCTTTTAATTATGTAAGCATACAAGGGCCATTGATTGGAGGATTACCTTGCTGTCGCCACCTCGCTGTCACCTTCAGGCTTCAGCTGCTTCAGCTACAACCTACAGGCCTTTTGACATCCCCCATAGCTCAATGCCGCCGCAACGAGGTGGTAGACCAGTCAATCAGACTGTTGCTAACAACTGTCAGCAGATAATCGTATCAGGAAGACGAGATACCGTGCAATGTCTACACTGTCGTCAGCAGATGGCCAAAGAAGCTAGTCGTCAGCAGAGTCATCTGAACCAGTGCAATACACTATTTGAATAGCATCATCGACGGTCAGGTGCTTTTGAAGCTTCCTTTACAGGTCAATGTGCAGGCTAATTAACCCCTATCAATTTGCTACTATAAATATAAACCACCCCTGTGTTTTAAACCTCCTTCAAGAAGCGTGTTTAAAACATGCTTTGAGCTAGCCTAAAGAAGTTAGTCAAAAAACATGTTTTAAACATATTCGTGCCCTAGCCATAGGTAGATCCTGTTGTTACTTGTAGCCCCTATAACTCAAGCGAAACCCCCCCTACTAGACTTCAACATTAGCTGCTACAGTATCTACCTGTTTATCATGTGGAGGCCTTGAAGCATGCTCATCGTCTCGTTTGGTACTGCAGTCTGTGCGGAGGTAATTTAGCGAAGTGCTTGTTTGTATGTTCAACTATCTGCTTTCTTCTATAACCAGGCTGTACCTCCGTGCTCTCTATCGGCTACAGAATCACTCAACCACGGGCAGTATCCTAGTCGGCGAGGTTGATGGGTTGTCACTTGTCATCTAGGCTACATTCCTATATCAAAGTCTTGTGAAGTCTGTGACATAGTGG
>JAABUL010003075.1_pt1 | contig 25626 bp, 4 predicted proteins | sample 5559151 | NCBI WGS metagenome assembly JAABUL01 (sample SAMN10711876, study PRJNA513368) | rock metagenome | isolation source: Antarctica rocks | place: Antarctica: Victoria Land, Pudding Butte sud | reverse complement strand
AAATAATAAGAAAAAGAGAGACTGAGATAATCGAGCAACACAAATTTTGTAATATTTTCGATAAAACAATTTCAGTGCCGCTAATAGAGCTAAACTCTTATATAAATCAGAAAATTCTCGACAATAATTTCGAATCTGAAACTATTAATTAGATCTCAAAAATATTGAAAACTGTCTATTTTATTTTGTCTGTTGTATTTTGTCTGTTGTATTTCAATTCTTGTACTTGTCTTACAAAATTGTAGAATAGAGACGAAATATATTTGTCTTCGAATTTATTTACAAAATTAAATAATATACAAGTACTAGAGCGACAGTCGAAAGCAGTTGAGACAGCAGCAGCAACAGAAAAAAAAAAAAAAAATTAAATTGTAGTTAAGACAGAAAAGACAACATCTAGACAATAGCAATATTTCGATAACTTAGTTTCAATTTTTGTAGTTTTTGTTTTGCACAAATTAAAATTTTTTGCATTTCTATTAATTTCTGATTTCTGATTTTAATATTCTGTACAAATCTTGTCTGTTGTTTGTTTCTAGTCTGCAACGCGTTGTCGAGTTTACTATATAATATATTTTAATTTTTCAATATTTTTATCAGCGTCTCTTGAGCTTCTCTGAAAAATATTATATTTCTTTGTATCTGTTCTAGCTGTTCAGTATTTTTTAAAAAAATAATCTGAAAATAATTGAGTTGTTGTTGCAGCTGCTTCTTTTTTAATATTAGAGTTTCGATATCGATTCTAATATTTTTCTTGAAAAATTGATTGTCAGCAATATATACTTGAAACATTTAATAAAACTCGATAAAATTTGCAAAAACTTGCTATTAATATTTAATTTATCTCTCGAAATCTGCTCGACTTTGTTCAGATATCTGCAAAATCTAATATAATAAAAAATAAACAATATTTAATTTTTGATTCTCGATTTGCAATATTGTCTGATACTGCCGACAACAATAATAGTCTGCAATTTGTTAACAAACAATTGTGCGAAACTGCTGACTGTATATTTGTTTCTGCTGATTAAACAGATTTAATGTCTGTAGTATATTCTAATATTGTAAAAGTTAAATCTCTATTGTTTGAGTCCGAGTCTATATTGTTTTATTCTGAACAGAAATATTTGAAAAAAGAATTTTTGTACTTTTCTAGTATTCGGTTAGTTAATTCTGTAACTATAGTAAGAATTATATATGTTTGGCAAGAGTTTATCGATATATAGAGTATTTGTGCAGTCGGTTTGTTTATCAGTAAAACTAGTTAAAAAAATTTGAGATTTGTTATCAGTAGAACTGCTAAAAGCGCTGATATTGTAGATCTGAAAAAAATTGCTGCTGATAGATATTTTGCTTGATTCTGAAAAGATATTTCGATAAATAATAATAAAAAAATAAAATAGTAGAATTATATCTGTTATAACTATATTTAAATACAATTGCTAATATTATAGATAAACAACCGAGACAGTCCAAAGAAACAAATAAATATATCAGTATATAGCGCAACGCGTAATTGTGTCAAACTACAGCAATCTAGATATTTATTGATAATCGCTTCAGTATATATATATATCAGTTTGAAACTCGCAAGTCGAACTCTCTAGCGTATATATATGTTAGTTTAAAAATTGCAATTGCGAACTGCAGTCGAACTCTTTAGTGCATAGATATATTAGTTTGAAACTTGTCAATTGCAAACTGCAGTCGAACTTTGCTAGCTGAAATTGCTATTATTCAATTGCAGCAGCAGACTTTGTTACGACTGTATTTGATACTCGAGTGTAAAATAAATATATATTTTTTTTTGTAGTAATCTATTTTAAATATTCTAATTGTCTATATTAAACTTAGATCTTCTGAATATATTCTGTAATACTAATAGCAAACTAATAGTTATAATTTTAGACTAAATTTTAAAAAGTAACAGTTTTGTCTCGAATACTTCGAACAGCTGTTGTATTTTGCTTAATCGAGTTTTTTTACTGTAAAAATTTGTTTTCTGCTGTTCGATCTTTTCTATAAACAGAATATCAGAGAAATATCTATCAATTTTAAACTGTAACTATAGTAGAGCTTTACTGAATAATATATAAGTTTCGAACAATATTGCTGTATCTTAAATACTATTTCTTTTTTTTTTTTTTTTTTTTTTTTATTTTTTATATATTTAATTTGTTGTATTATATATATATTATATTTAAGCTGTCTGATAATCTGCAGATCTCTTTTTGTATCTATAGTGTAAATATTTTGAAAGCTCGAAAACTGTCAGAACTCAAAAAAAAAATAAAAATGTTACTAAATAATACTATCAGTTTTAAGATTCTATAAAATATTAAAAGTTTACTATATTTTTTTTTAACAGCAGTTACGCAGATTTAATACTCGAGATATATTGATAGAATTTGTTGTTGCGCTGAAGCAAGCAATAGACTCTTGTATTATATTTATTTGCTAGCTGATCGACTTTGTAAAAAACTGTTTTGTTTTGTTTTCAAAATATTTCTGAATTCTTTATTTTGTTTTTTGTATTGTTTAAATTTATAAAAATTAAAAAAGTCTGATATACAGACGACTGACAGTCTTGCGCAGAATACAAAATAAAAAAAAAACTCTGAAAACTAAATTAATTAATATCTAGCAGACAAGAAAGAGAGAGCGCAGTAGAAAAAAACAATAAATACGAAGTCGAATCAGAGAGATACTGTCAATTCTTAAATAGTACTGTTAGTCGATTCTTGTTCTGTATTTTAAGACTATAATAATTTCTGAATAGATATATCAAAAGCGCTTTGTTTCTGAAACTGAGTTAATTCAGTTATAATAGATTATAAGTCTTGCAGAAGATTTATCTTAATTCTACACTACTGTTAATTAATACAAATTTTTCAGATCTATACTGTTGTTACAGACAATCTGCTTGTATTTATTATTATTTTGCAATCTCTTTCTGTCTTGCAAAATTAACTATAGAAACAGTTAATTTTATTTGTTCTACAAATTCTTGTCTATTTTTTTTTTCTTAATCGGTATCTAATCTTAAATCTATATATTAAATTCAGTATAGTTATATATATTCTCTACTGAACAGTTACGATTTTCTATATACTGTACAAGATTTTAACAGCGTCGGAGATTAGTATTCGTATAGAAAATCTATTTTTAATTAATATTATTTTTTTGTATATAGCAATTTATCTCAGTATGTTTGTCGATACTTTTAGAATATCTCTATCAAATCTGCACTATATCTATAGCTCAGTAGAACTTATAACTGAAATATTTGCTACAATATATATCGATTTGAGCACAACAACAGGAACAAAAGAGCTGATAGATTTATTGATTCAGATTTTCGAACTGACAGTAAACTTTTTACTATATATAATATAGCAACAACTTATTTTGATACAGACAATTGTTGCTTTAATACTATTGTTGTTTTTCTCTATTCGATTGCTGTATTGTTTTTTGTACAAATTGTTTTTGCAATTTTATTAAAATCTTGCAATCTTCTTTCAGTATACTGTCTGATATTATATATAGAATACAAAATTTTTAATATATATCTGAATTTATCTGTTCGTAACAGTCTTTGCTAGCTCAGTATTGTTGCAAATTCTGCAACTTCTCTACTGTAATTTTTTTATATTTTAAGATAGCAAAAGAGTCAGTCTAACAAAACTCCGATTAAAGAGAAACAAAAACAATTATAGTAACAAAAATACTCTGTTTATCGATATAACTGTTTCTTGTATTTAAAATGTGCAAACTGAATAATATATTAATTTCTGAATATTATTTTTCAGTTTTTGCTCGATATTTTAAAATTATTTGTATATAATTGTCTACTGAACAGAAAATACTTTTTTGTTATTTTGTTTTCTGATCGAAGTACAGAGCAATCTAACTCGAAAATTTTTCGAAAAAATTTACAAAATTGATTTTTTTCAGATAAAGTCTGATAAAAAATATTAAATTCTGCTAAAATATTTTTATCGAGTTTGACTGAGTAATCTCTATAGATATAGAGTCTCTGTAGATAAATTTAACAGTATTTTGATAATTGTTACAAATATTAATATTATTGCACAGCTTTCTTATTTAAAGAAGTTGATATTCGATTTCAACTATTGTCAGATTCGTATACGTCGCATTTATTTGATATAACAAATTAATTGTATAGATATATAACAATATTTGCAGATTAACTGATCTACTAAACTATATAGACAACAAACTTGGCGCAATAAATATAATTAATAGAATACTTAATAATAATTTGATTGATTAAAACTATATAAATCTGACTGCAATTATTATAGATTAACTGCTGATTTAAACAAAATTTTTTGTATTTTTATCTACTTCGAATATAAAAATCTATCTAAAGAAAAAACAAGTAAAAGCGCGGACAATCGAGTTAAGTATTACAAAAAATCTATAATTCTCGATCAGCTTCTCAGATTACAGATAGTTAATACTGATTATATTAATAATAAATTTGTAGCAACTGTAAATTCGCTTAAAAGTAGAAAGAAGTTATTTGTTACTGATAAGTACTGCAACTATTATTTGTTTTTTATCTCTAACAGAAAAATAGTATCTGTTAACAACAAAGTTCGAAATCGAATCAGATTACTGATTACTCAGAATATTCGAAAAAATATAAAATTTATAAAACTGAAATTTCAATTTTTAACTCAATATCTGAATTGAAATTCAATCTGAAAAAGAATCTAGATTGTATATATCTAATTTGAGATAGCAAAACAGATTAAGCAGTATATACTATATATATTACTGTCAATTAAAAGATTGCGACTTTTTTACTTATACTATCGATATTAATATTTCAGTAATTTAACAAATATTTTTTCGACTAAGCTAGTTTTCGAGACAGATCTTAAAATATATAATACAATATCTAATATATCTACTTAGATCTCTTTTGTAGATCTCGGAATACTATATATATATTTTTGTATATTACAAGTTCTTTGCGAAAATAATTATTTTTTTGTATAAAATTATAAATTCTCTCTATCAAAGTAAGTACAGTCTGCTGTTTGCTTATATATAGACAATATAGAAGATAATTTAAATTTGAAATAGTATTGTAATTTTGTTAAATAAGATAGTTTAACAGCGTAAGTTCTACTGAAGAATCGAACAGTAATTTTTAATATTCGAATTTTAACAGTTTTGTACTGTACTGTAGAGATACAAACTGTAGCTGTCTATAGCTGCAAAATAGTATATTTCTGATTTCGAGTTTACTGCGATATTCTTTTCTTGTATTGCAGTCAGATTATTGTATTATATATTTGTTGTATCGATTCTGTTTTAGAAAAATTAAAACAAAATTTATTTTTACTGAATTCTGCCGTCTGTAATCTTTGACTAACAGAAATAAAAAAAAAGTATTTTGCTCTGTAATAGTAAAATCTGTTTGCTATCGAAAAAATCTAATAATTATATATTGCAAATAAAAAACTAGTTTTTTTATATCGATTCTGTAAATCGCCGATATATTTAACGCAAAACAGCTTTTCAAAGAAAAAACCGACTTGCAACTAAAATAAAAAGACTTTTAACCGAGCTTAAATCTCAATATTGCAATATAGTATAACAACTGTTAAAAAGCAATTATAGGCGATATCGATATACAACAAAAAGAAACTTAAATTAAAAATATTCGATTTAATAATCTTTAAACAACTGATTTTCTCTCTGCATATCGCAGATTACTGAAGTATTATATACTAGCGGACGCATTTTCTACTCGCAATATATTAATAAGTAAAGAAAGACTTTTATTTGTTGCAACAAGATTATCAGAATCGAGTTTCAAAAAAACAAAATACAAAAAGTCTATTAAATTGCAGATTTTTTATTACAAGTTTATGTTTCTGAATTAGATAGAATCTGCTATTATAGTATTTAACAGTATATCGAAACTTTTTGCAATCAAAAAATACAAAAATATTGCAAACAATAAGATAAAAAATATTTTTTCAACTCAGTATTTCGAGACTGTTAGCGTAATATCTGTTATTAAAATATTTCAGACTATTACAGAGATTTATATAGTATACAAAAGAATAGATATATTATTAAGATATATTTTGACAATATTAAAAAATCAGTTTGTTTCGTACAAGATCGAAACAATCTGCAGAGAAATAAATTCTGTTGTGCTAATAATTTTTCTGTTAATATTCTAGTTCTAGATAATTTAAAAATTTCTCTATCTATACAAGAATCTGCGTCTCTTTTATAGAACAATAGATTGTAAACAAATGCTAGTTAATCGACTGAATTATATTGAGATCGATAAAATCAGAATTTAATATTGTAAAGTTTAACTTATCTTAACAGTCAATATAGATAAAAATATACTTCGCAGCTGCTAAACAAATAAAATATATAAACGCAAGAATATCAGAGATTTGAAACTAATAATAGTCGAGATAATAAAGTCAGAGACAAGTTTGATAAATGCGCAAATATTAGATTTACAATTTTCAGAGAGATAGAAAAAAACTACAGATATTAAAAGTTTTCTGAATATTACAAAAATATTCAGTTTTCAGAATTTTCGAAATGTAAATAGTTAATTACTCAGATATAACAAGTAGACTATTAACAAATATTAGTATTTATTTCTATTACCAGAGTCGACTAGTATATATCTCAAGACTTATATTTTTATAACTCAAGTCTCGGTTCAGATAAATTGAACAATATTTAGTTAAATATTGTAATATAGTTACGCATATTTATATTATAATCAAGTCAATTATAATAAATGCTAGAGATATATATACTGTATCAAGTTTGTAATTTTTTTACCGTTTATTTGACGTTTGTCTCTGCTATATATTTGATCTGAAAGCAAGTTTGACAGTAACACTGACTTTATATATTCTGTCTATTTTTATTAATATTAAATGTAGTACTTGTCTGACCGACATTTCTCGATATTTTAATATTTGCTTGAAGACTTTGTTTATTCCGATTTTAATAATAACAATATATCTGTATTAATCGACTATTGTCTGTCGACTGCTTATCTATTGCTAGAGATTTATCAGTTTTGTCGACTGTATATATCGATATATATAGCAATTCTCGAAGAATTAACTTGATTGTTTTCGAATTGTCTGATTTCTTCTATTGATAAACGTTTCTACTTGCTGTCTTGTATATATAATAGAGATATTTTTGATTTTCAGCAAATAGCAATAAATAATTAGAGTAAGTCGAATAAGCAGTTTTTGTCAGATCTATCTCAGATATTGAAATTCAATATTAAGTACTGTTGTCTGATAGATTGTTATTCAGAAACTATAGTTGAAAGAATTTTTTTCGATATCTGCTTAGTGCAATTGTAAGACAGAGTAATACTAGTCTATCTCGATCAGTTTTAATTTTCTTTTATTCGAGAGTTTTAAATTCTAAATATTACAACTAGAATATCTGTAGTATTACAATAGTTGCAAATTAATACTCTGCTGTATTATAGACTTTCGAGCAGAGTTAATATTCTTTTTTAATAGATTTTTGTATTAAAACTTGTAAATCGAATCTATATTCTGTAACTATACAACGACGTCTTTTACAGTCTCAGTCAGAGCAATATCGAAATCAGAAATAGTACTAATACAATTGTACAATATTACAATATTATATTCTATAGTTTTCCGACTGTAAGCAAGATTAGTGTTGTAATTAATATTTGATACAGTTCGAATAGTAGTATTATTTAATATAATTGTAAATAAGTATATATTGTTACTGTACAAGTTGTTTCAGCTAACAGTTTTTTAATTCTGTATAAAATCGATGTCAGAATCGATATTTGTTCGAATTCGAAATTCTGTAGAATTTAAGAAAATATCGAATTGCAAATTGTTACAGCAGTATAAAAAAAGATTATTATAATTTGTAAATACTGAAAGTTAAGCAAAATTAGTATAGAAATTTGTATAAAACTGCAAATAGTCTGAAATACTGTTGCGCTATTGTAAATTAGTATCGGACAGATTGTTTGTTCTGATTTAACTATTAAAAAAGAGCAGTATTCTAGATTTTAATAAATTTTAATTGTTTGAAATTATAAAATTTTCTGTACTAAATATCGAATATCGGTCTCGATATTTTTTGATATACAAAAAATTTAAAAATCGAAAAAATATATTTAGCAGATATCTGTTTCTATCTGTTTGTTTAATTACTGTCAGTAAAAGACTCTTTGCTATTATTGTACAAATTGATTGTATCTTTAGCGTAAATTATACTTCTTTGTAATTTTTGTTGTATACAATAATTTGAAATCTATAACAAAGAAAAATTATTATATCAGTTTCAGAGAGAACTGCAAGCTGATAAGTTTTTTTTAAAACTATTTCTTTGTGTTTGCGAAAAAACTTATTGCGCTTTACAATATCTGATAGCATAATAAAATACTATATTAATACTAGAGTGTACAGAAGTTTGGTACAATTCGAAAGAAGATAGATAGATATTATATATTATCAGCAATATAAAACTAGTTTTTCCGAACTTGATTTTATATCGACTGACAGAAACAATTTCGGACACAAATATCTTTTTTATATAGTACAGCTGTTATTTATTTTCGATACAGTCTAAAACTGATTTTTTTTTCAGAAATAATTAATTCTGCAGTTTTTATTTCTAGTATTAAATTAATTTTTTTTTTGAATCGATAGAATTGTTATCTGTTTTGCTGAATTTGCGCTTTTGTTCTCGATACTCGATTTTTGAACTATATACTCTGTATTTTAAATATTTAATTCTGCTGTAATAGAATATATTAAAATCAGTTTTCAGACTCTGTTGCAAAACAAATTACTTTATTGTTTACAGAAAATTACTGATTTTCTATCTGATTTTTATAATATTTTAAAAATAGATTGTTGTTGTATTTGCTAAATATTGAGTTGTAATTTTTACAGATATCTTGTAGTATCTGCACAACTTATATATATAATATTTTGACTCGAAATATTCTAAGATTTCTGTTTCTGTAATAACTGTTTAATAGAACTGCTGCAATCTACTTAAAATTTTAAATATATAGATTCTATCAAGTCTGTATTGTATTGTATTATAACAATAATATATTTTGTTTACAAATAACAGTATATAATTCAGCTCGAAAAACAATAATAATAGAAGTATTGCGTATACAATTTCTGTACAGTTGTTTTTGAAATCCGATTTTGTATAAATACAGTTGCGAAACTTTGCTATACAATTTATATTATCGATTGTAAATTGTTTCTCTGTCAAAATAATATTTAGTCAAAAATAATTTTGTCGCAACTTGTTGTCTAGACAATTTTGCAGATTCTGTTAAATAGTTTAACTATCTAATAATAAAATAAATAAGCAATAGAGTTGCGGAATAAATCTGTTAAGAAATATATAACAAAAGTTGAAAGCGCTAGAGAAGACAGAAGCTTTGATTGTATCTGTATTCAGTAAAAGAATTATATCGATATTAATTAATAGCTATATATAACGGTTTTTCTACAACGCTAGATTTATCGGATTATTGTGCTTTAGATCTTTGTCTTGAAACGTTCTCAGCGTTAATAGATATACTGATTTGAAAAATCTGAAACTATTTAGCAGCACTCTCAGATATAGAGATAAGTATCTACACAGATACTGCGGAAATAACTTGTCTACTAGTATATTATAAGTAAAAAAACAATATAGATATATCGACAGATTACTAACGCTTTCTATATATAGAATTTATCTTCGATTCTCGATAATCGAACGTGCTTGTACTCTACTAGATTAGATTACTGTATATTATTGTTTTTGTAAAATAGTCTTATTGCAGTCTCTCTATCTTTGATCAGTTCTGTTGTAGTTTGAAAAGATATAAAATATAATATTCGAAATAGTTGTAACAATTACTGCAATTTTAATATCGCTTTTGATCTAACAATAATCGAATATTTGCTGATTCAGATCGAAATTATTTTTGAGTAAAGTCTTAAGTCTGTATATATTGTAATAGCTATTCGAAAACCAATATTTGAGCAGATAACAAAAATATTGTAGAATATTCTGTTTAGTAATCTGCTCAGAACAAAAAAAATGTCGATTTAAGATTTTAAAAATTTTGTTGTATTAAGAAATATTCTATTTGCAGTTAAAAAAATCGAAAACAATAAAATCTTCTAAATAAAAGTATTAAATAAATACAAGAAATAAGCTATAAGTTCGCTTATCTGAACTAGTTTCAAACACAAAATTAAACAGATCTTGAAATTGCAGTTAAGAATTAATATTTATCTGCAAAAGCTCGAGAAATATTAGAAAAACAATATTTCGAATATTATTTTTATTAATTGACAGAATATATATATCTGTTGTAGATAGCTTCAGATCTGCGATAAGTATATCTGAACAACAAAAAATATATTTGCAAATAACAAATCGATAGCTGCAAGAAGTCGGTTGCTCAAATATACAAAAATATATATTATATATTGTATATCTACAGAACAAAGTATATTTCGGTCTGCAATACAAACAAGTAAAATACATAAAATTGCTTTTGAGAAACATCTATTTAAGAGAGTTTCTGTTAATATTCTCTCGATAAATCAGAACTGCGCTTGTTTCTTAATTGATAAAAATAGAATTTCAAATACAGAATTGATTTTGTATTTAATTGTACTGTTTAACAGCTGCAGTTATAGAGAAAAGATCGGCAATTGCTCTGAATACTGCAAACTTGTAGAAAAAATTGAAAACAAGTTTAGACTTAAAGTCTGTCTGATTGTTAATAAAAAGTACACTATTGTATAAATAATATAATCTACTGTATATATCTGAAGAATAGATATCTATAAGTATTTCTGAAACAATTAATAAAACAGTTTTTTCGCAGACAATTCTGTAAAGATCGGCTAAACAAACAAATATAACAAAATATTTGCTATATTTATTGCAAATAGAATTTGATACGCAACTGATTTGAATAAAGTTAAAAAGTCTTTCTACAGTCTGAGAAATGTAGTTTACTGCTTTGCAAAAAAAGCGATATAAATAAACAGCTGAATAAAGTTGACAAACTTGTTATTGTAGTTGTTGTATCTTATCTGTATAATACAGAAGAACTTTTTTCAATTGTTTGTAACAAACTAGCGAAAAGATTAATACTCTGATAAAATAGAGAACAATTATAAAGAAAAAAAAATTAATTAAATTCTGTTAATCGAGACCGAATTTAAGATTTTGAGCTTGTAGAATATTAAAAATAATACTTGCTTTATTCTTTGTAGTAACAATTACAATACGCAAATATATAAATTGAGACAGACAAGAAGTACTGTCTGTTGCTATCTACAATTTCAAAAGAGTAACAATTTCTGTCGAACTATTAAAGTTATTTGCAAATATACAGATAATATCTGTAATTAAAAAAAGCAGCCGAGTATATAAAATATCGAATATATTAAATTGTAATAGATATTTTTAATAAAAACAATAGAATCTAACTTTATAATAAGTAGATTTAGACAATATTGTCGATATCTTCAATTTTGAATTGCTGTTTACAATAAATATAGAATAGTTAAATATAATTGTTGTTGTATCGAGTTGTAGATCTATATTGTTAGTATTATGTTTTTTTTTGAAACTATTGAAAGAAAACAATTTGCGAAAAACAGTATTCTTAATTTGTTTTTCTACAAATAGAAATAAGAATAGCTGTTGCGTTATTGTATTACTGAGATTATTTAATAGTCGAGCAAAGCAATCTTTATTGTAAAAAGTAAACTTATATATTTTAGAGAAATATAGTCAAATAGAGTAAGTATATAGTGCTATTATATAAAATATAAAAGAAAAGTGTATACTATCTTTTAAATAAGAAAAAATTAGTTTGCTGAATTATTTCTAGAGAAGAACTTGTTTTTTTTTTTTTTATATCGGAACTTTTTTCGAAAACAATAATAACAATTTTGTTTAGTACAAGAACGCTTGTTTTTATATATTGTCGATTGTTGTTTTTTGCAGAGCGTTTGCTAAATATTTTTTATAAATCGAATTCTGAAATTATATTTTAATAAGAAAAATATCGAATCTGTAAAAAATTAAACTTTTTGTAATTTTGCAAAACTATAGATAAAACAATTTCGATCAGAAGATTTGATTACTAATTCTTGATAATACAATTCGAAAAATATATTTCGATTAGTATATATTTTTGAGTTTGAAAACTATTTACAATTTTATTCAAATTATTATATTTCTGTTATTATATTTAGATAAAAACTTAACAATATTTTATATCTAGACAAAAGCTCTATTAAGATTTTGCAATCTGTTAAAAAACTCAGTCTGCTATTACTTTACAAAAATATATTTTATCTATATAAAACTTATCGATTTAAAACAGATAACAGATTTTTGTATTTAAATAATAAATAGTAAATTGCAGATCTGTATCTAGAAAAATATAAGAAATTTTTCTCTCTTCTATATTTTTTCAGATATCTAATTGTTTTTAGTTCTCGACAAGTATATCAGATATACAATACAAAAAATATATTTAAATATATTTAATTTCTGCAACAAGAATATATATTGCTATATATATTAATACAACTTGACTGAAGATATTGCTTGTAAATATTTGTAACTAATTAGATTTTCGAAAAGCAAAAGAAGAGACATTTTACAGCTACAATATCTGACAGAAAAAAACAAACAAATAAAGAAATTTCGAGATATATTTAATAGTCTTCTGCTTTTTGTTAAACTCTGATCGATATTAAAGATCGACATATTCTATAAACTATTAATATTTTGTTGTTCGAAGAAAATAATATACTATTTTGTACAAATACAAGAAAGTTAATACAGTATTCTCGGTAGACAGATTAGTATCTTTTTCTATCTCGATAATTATATTGTAATTGTTGTATAAAACAAGAATATATTCTTGTTGTCGAAAAACTTTTATTTAATTAAACAGTTGCTATTGTAACAAAAAATATTTTTTTTCGATATTTTCGACAATAAACAATCTACAATTCTTTTATGCTTGCAGTCTATTAAATATATTATATTCTTTTTTTATATTTTTTTAGAGAATACAAAGTATTTGAAATTCTGTATTAAAATTATAAAATCTATATTTCTATTTAATTTCAAAGACTCTGTCAACAATAATTTTATATATTAATACAATAGCTGTTTCAACTGATATAAATAATTCAGCAAGAATTATCGAGTGTATTGCAGAAATAGCAGCAATCTTCAGATACAATAGTATTTTTATCGACAATTATAGTTTTTTATTTAATATTATTTTTTTGTTATAATCGGTCAAGTATCTCGCAAAAATAATAGAAAAATTCAAAAAAAAAAGAAGAAATTTTAATACAGATAATAGTATAAATTGTCAAAACTTGTATTAATTTGCAATTACAGAAATATACACAATATATATCTCGATATCGACAAACTAATATTCAGAGATTTTTTTCGCAATATATATCTGTCTCAGTTCTATCGACTGAATAAAAAAAATATTAAAAATAAAGTTAAGTATCTTAAGATATTATTTACAGATATTTAATATTGTCTCTCAGAAATCGAGACATCAGCGCTTTTCTCGAACTGCAAAACGTGTAACTCGAATATTATATTTTGCTGTAAAAGATTTTTTGAGCAATTATTTGAAGATAATATTTTTTATTTTTTTTTGCAGCATATATATTATAATTGCAACTACAAAACAGAATATTATTGCAAACAGTATCTAACTATTTTTGCTGTAAAATATAATATTTTCTGTACTTTTTTTAATAATACAGCAACTTCGAATATTACAATTCAAGAATCAGATATTAAATCTACTCTATTTTTTCAGTTTTCTGCAAACTTGTTTCAGTTATACTCAGATTCTGCAATTTCGAAATCGACAATTCTATTACTATTAATATCTATTTAAGTTTCAGATACTCTTACGCTTGTATACAAAAATTTAATCGAAAATTTTTCGAAATTGATTTATTTGATATCTGTATAATATCTGATTTAGCAATATTTACGTTTTTCTTAAAACAATGTTCTGACTATAATTTTTTTTGTATTTTTCTACAATAAGACTTCTTTTTGTGTAAAAAGATCGAGTATAAAAAGAATTTTAAATTTGACAAAAGTGCTAGATATATATAAACAGAATATCGAGTATATTTATATAAGTTATAGTACTACAGCAGAGCTTAAATTTATTAATAGCAAGACTATTGTATAACAAGTTAATTAATTTAAAAATTATATTATTTTTAAGATTTCTGTAAATATTGTAGATAAATTAAAATATTAGTACAAAGCTATAATCAGCGTGTCTTAATTAATAGAAGAACAAAAAACTATACAAGAAATAAATATCTCGAGTATAAAAAAATATTTTTAATATCTATTTTTTCTGAATATTTTGCGATCAGAATGCAGTTTTTTCTTAAACAACAACTTTTGTTTTATTTTTGTTATTTCTTAATTTGTCTAATTTTAATTTTTAGTATTTTTGTTGTTTTCGAGTTTCGCAACAGATCAGTCTCTGTATTTTACAGTATTATTAAACTGACAATAATTATTTTTATTCAGAGTCTGCTTGTACAATCGATATTTTTTTTTCAAAATTTGAATATATTCTTTTTTGTTCTTAATATTTATTAATAGATTTCCGATATTATTGTTGTTTTCCGACAATAAATTTGTTGTAATTACTGTTTTGTTTTTGCTAGATAAAATCTAAATTATAGTTAAAAATTCCGAGAACTTTTTAAATATTAATTAGTATTGCTCTAGATTTTTTTTTGCTATTGCAAACTTTTTTATTTTTATCTCGAGAGCATTACAAGTGTTCTTGTAATTCTGCTTTTTTTTCTGCAGCTTGTTTTTCAAATCGATATAGAACTTTTAAGACTTTATATAAAGAGTCTCGAGCTTTTAACAACAATCTAGTATTGCATTCAAATCTATTTGAATTTGCTGAAATTGAAAATCAGTCTGATATAGATTAAAGTTCTGTTTGTTGATTTAGAAAATAAAAGTTTGATTTTGTTAAAATATTTTTTCTTCTCGATATATATATTTTTTGAAAAACTCTTAAAGAAAACTATTGTCTGTCGATAGCTGTTGCTTCGATTATCTCGATTGTACTAATAAAATAAACAACTTATCTGCAATATATATTTTATCTCAGATATAATCGATTTTGAAATCGAGAAAAAAATTTTCGTTACAAAAAACTTAACAATTGCTGCAATAGAAGATTGAATAACAGTTGTAAAAATATATTAATAGAAGTATCGAGAACTCTATATTTTGCGTAAAAAAAAAATAGCAGAACAAACTTGCAGAAACTGCTTTCTTATAACAATAAATTTAGATCTTTATTTCTATTTACAGATACAATAAATATATATTTATTGATTTTTTTAAGTTGTTTCTGCTTATTTTAACGTAACTCGATATTTAGAGCTGCTTTTGTTAATTTTGCAGCAATTATAATAATCAGATCGATTTTTTTTTAGCATATCTTAAACTAGATTTCTCTGTCTAACTTTAATAATACTTGTATTGTATACAATTTAATTCTGTATCAGTTAAATAGTTCGAGAATTGTTTATATCAATTTAATATTACAATTCGAAAATATAGAGTAACTCTATCTTACGCTATACAGAATATTGTAATATTGAAATTTATCTTTCTGAGCGTTTTGTGTATCGGATTATATAACGTTCGAAAATAAAAAAATTTGTATATCGATTTTAAAATTTTAATAGAAAATAGTATTTCTCGACAGATTTGTAAATAACAGAAATAATATTTAAATATTATTGTATTGTCGAATAAATACAGAAAAATTTGTTATTTCTTTTAAATCGAGATAAATCTTATCTGTACAGTTCTATTGTTTGTGCAAAACTATAATTGTTCTGAACAGAAAATTTAATTCTGAAACAACTTTTTAATACTGTTCTGCAAGAAGATTTTAATTAGATCTGTTTTTTTCAGCAAAAGTAATTTTGTATACTGCAACTAGCAGACTATATTAATCGAATATCTATTTATTGTTGTTGAAATTTTCTATAATTTTTTGTATTAACAGTTGTATTAAAAAAAGAGTTCTTATCCGAACTATTTTGTATATTTTGAAATTTTCTATTAGATTTTAAGTTAAGCTAAAAGCAAAAAATAGATAGAGAATTTCGAGTATTGTTAAGAATTTTTAGTTGTTTCTAGTTTTATTTTACAAATCGAAATCGATATATAATTTTTTTCAATTTTCAGTTTTTAAATATTCTATAAAACAGTTAATCTGTATATTTCTCCGATTTTATTCTTTACAGTATAGTATTATTATCTAACAATCAAATTTTTTTTAATATAGCAAACAACAATAACTTCGACTTAAATATAACTTCTATAACAATAGATTCGAGCTACAATATTAAATTACAGCAACTCGAGCAGACAATAAATACAGATTAAATTTTGCACAATTTATTCTATAGCTATTTGCAGATACTTAGTTGTCAAAAGTATTTTAATTTTTTGCAGCAATTTGTAATACTCAGAGAAAAATTTGTATAATTAGATTAATCTTGAAATATAACTAATACTGTACATAGTAGCAGATCTTTCGAAATATATATTAAAAATACAATTTATTGTTACAAACTGATTTTTTTGTTGCAGAAATTTAAAGAACTTAAAAATTTACAACAGAGCAGTAGCGCTTTTTCTCAATAAACTGCATAATTTTATCAAATATATTGTACACAGAAACAATCTGTATATAACTATTTAAATTTTACAGCAAAAGAATTTCGAGAAGATCGAGATTGTAGTTAACAATATTAGTTAGAAAAAACAGAAATAAACAGTATTTAATTAAACAGAATAAGATTCTGATAGTTCAAATTTTAGTATATCTCTTTCTTAAAAATATAAATTTTATTAATTTAGTTGTTATTCTATTCTGTTTCGACAGTATAGTAACAAATAATCTCTGTTAAAAACACTTAAGTTGTTAGTCTGATATATATTGCTAAAAATTATCTATATAAGCGTAAAGTTAGATAGATCTGAATCTATTTATTTCAAAATATATATTCTCGAACAAATATTTTTATAAAGTTTTACAAAATATCTGTTGAACAAGAAAATTTGCAGAAATTATAATTTGTCTATTTTTGATATTTTTTTAGAAAATATAAATCTGTTAATATGTTTCTGCGTGTAATATACGCCCGATAATCTTTTATTTTGTAAGATTTTAGTATTGTACGTTTCTGCGATTTCTACAGAATTTAACAGAGTTATTTCTACAAGTTATATTAGTATATAAGATTTAGCTTATATCTCTACAGTATTAAAGCAAACAAATTGTTTTTGCTTGCAAATTAAATCAATTTGTAAAAGAATGCGCTCTGTAAAATTCAGCTTACGTCTTTACAATATCGAAACAGACAAGTTGTTTTTGTTCGCAAATTAAATTAATTTGTAAAAGAATACGCTCTGTACAGTTCAGCTCTCTGTAAGCGAAAAACTATTATAATATAGTTGAGTTGTACAAAGTGCACGCTTCTACAAATTAAATTAACTTGTAATTAAAATCGGACTTGCTCGCTTTAATTTTTGTAGAGTCGAAAACTATATATTATAAGAAACTGATGCAGTTTTGCACAAACTCTGACTTTGTAGAGATTGTAGAGATGTACAGCACTAAAATCTTACAAAAATAAAAACTAAAAAGTATATATTATGTTATACTAGTCGATTTCTGATCTAAAGTTATTCTTGAAATCGATTTAGATTGCCAGTAACGCGGCATCAGAGATACTAAAATATAATATACAATTATTTACAGAAAGTATGTTGCCGCTACTTCGATATTTTCAGAGATCTTCTATATCTCTATCTACTTATATAATTACACTGATACGCACTAATTGTCTACAGCTTCAAAAAAAACAATATTTATCTATCAAACTTACTTTAGCTCGAAAAAATTTGATTGTATTTTGTGCTCTATTTTATATTCTATTCTTGTCTTTTCTTAGTTTTCAAAGCAGCTATTATTCAGTAGTAAAAACGCTAGTAATTTCGGCATAATTTATAATTGCAGTAAAAAGAAATATATCTCTCAAAAAAGAGAACTTGACAAAATCAAAAAATTAATTTCGTTTTCGATCTCTGTACAGTTGTAATTGTTTCTAGATTGCAAAGCAGAAAATAGAAAGAACAAACAATATAGAATAGATTTAACAGATATCTTAATCAAAAGAAAAAATTATATATTTCAAATCGATCAGAAAGAAGACAGATTTTTTTAAATCGAAAAATTATAAAAATTCTATCTACAGAACTGTTAATCAATATTTTCTCGAATATATATCAGCGTTTGATTTTCAATTTACGGAAGAAAGACTTGATAAAGATTTTGTACAATTATATATATATTTGTTGTAAGATCTAGCACAACTTGTACTACTTATTAATAACAATTTGCAGATTTCTGAAAAACAATTGTACAAAAACAATTGCTTTCTGAATTTTGCAAACGTGTTAACAAAAATAATAGCAGAAATCTAATTACACAAGTAAAGATCTGAAATAAGTTGAATATTGTATTTGTACTTAAGATTGCAATAGAGTTATATAAAACAAATATATTAAATCTTAACAAGTTCTTCTATAAAGAAATAATAAGTACTGTAAAGTCAGAAAAGATTTGTACTTTAAAACTATTAATTGCAACTGACTTAAATATTTATTAATTGTTTTCAGAGAGATTATTAATAGCAATAGTTATTGTATACAGAAGATCCGAAGTAGTGGAATTGCTAATAAAAGAGTATAACGTTACTTTAACAGCGTATTCTATTTATGTCGCTATATAGAAACGAAAATCTTAACAATATTTGTTAAAGCTAAATATCGATTTAAATAAGAAGAGACAAGAACAGATATTATTTATATATACTGTAGAAAACAGATCGAGCTATTTAATCGAGAAACTAGTTAGTACAACAGATATTAATATCAATAAAAAAAAAAAAAATTCGAAAATCTGTTAGAGAAAACAGTATAGACAAAAAACTATCTTAATTTCGACAAACTACTGTTATATTATAAAGTCGACGTTTAAGTAAATCTCTCTCTTTTGAATACTATTGCTAAAGATTGTTTAAAGTTTGTTTAACAACTTTTGAATCAAAAAGTTGACATTAATATATTAAGCAAGTATAGAGATACGTTGTTGCAACTATTATTTAAACAGAACTATTTCGATTCAGAGTTAAGTAATCTTATAGTGCAAATATTTATTGCTGCTGAAACAGATATCAACAAAACGTACAACAAAATATATAACAAAATATTTTTGTTGTATTTTCAAGTTCTCGAAGCCGAAGCGCGTAGATTCTCTGACAATTATTATAAAAAAAAATAGTAACTTATTATTTAATACTTGTTACAGAATAAAATCGATATTAACAAAATTATATTAAACGGCGACTCTGCGTTAAATCTTATATGCGGACTTTTTAACAAGTATTACAGAATTATACTGATCGAAATACTATTGCAAAAGAACATCGATTTTAATATTTTAAATTGTAAAGATCAGACAACGTTAATATATAATCAATTTAATAGTACTGAGATTTACAAACTTGTTATTTAAGAGATCGATTTCGGGACTGTAGATACTCTTAAACAAAATATTTTATATATAGCAATTAAAATATACAATTTCTTAATAGTCGAAGTATTTCTCGAGTATTATATTGATACTTCAATTCGAGATAAAGAGAACAATACAGTATATTTTTATTTGAATAAAATAAAGAATTCCGCAAATATAAATTTAAAAGCACAAATTTTGCAGTTGCTCGATAAATAAAAGAAGAAGAACAAGTAGAAATCGGAGAACAATTGAAAGTTAAAAAAAATAATATAGAATATCAAATTTTGTATCGAGATAGACAACAATTTAATACTTTTTTTAATAAAAAATTGTTTCGGTATACTATAATAAAAATATAGTAAAATCAGCTATATTAATCAGCAAAAAAGAATAAGAAGTATTGTCGAAGAGCAAGAAACTAACAATAGTTTTAATAGCTGAAACTGTTATCTTATTATTTCTCTGTTTCTCTGTTTTTATTTCAGCAAAAAAATTATATTATTGCAGTTGTCTAACAAGATAATATCAAAAATTAACAGTAGATATGCGAATAGAGCTTTCTTGCTTATTCAGATAACAGAGTTTGCTGTCTGAAGTTTTGCTACACAACTGAATTCTGTTATCAATTGCTTTATATTAGAAATTCTTAAAATTGTTTCGATTATTAAAACAGTATCGATTAATTTTTGCAGATCTGTTTTTACAATCTGATCTATAATATTTTTGTTCGAATTAACTTCTCTATATAGAACAATACGGAAACGAAATCTTTCGATATTTTTTAATTGTTGATTTTTGCTGACTTTTCTTGTTTTATTGTTGTTGCAAAACAAACAAAGCAATATACTAGTACTATTAAACAGCTCTGAAACAAAAGAGTCTTAACAACAGCACTGTTAATATACTATAGTATAGAGATAACTATAAAACTGAACAGTTTTAATCTACTCTGCGTCCGAGAAATTTAGTTCAGTATTAAATATTAGATATTGCAGATTATTTTTAATACAATTAATATTCTGAATATAATATTAAACAAGTTAATCAGAGATAGCAAGCTTTTCTAAATATAGATAAAAAAGAATAGAAACAGTATATAGAGATTCTCTATACAATTTTTTAATCAGATTATAGAAATTCTCGATATTTTAATCGGAGTTATATACAGAAATATTAAGCAATTTTTTTTTGAATCGATAGAGATTATTTTTAGAACAAAAGTCAGAAACTAAAAAATATTTGTTAATTTATATAATCAGAAACAATTTATAGAACAATTTGTTTTCTGTATTTATTGAGATTTCAGTATTTGTAAAAACTATAATATAAAATTTCGAATACAGCAGCTCTTCTATATATTTCGAATATCTATATTTTTGTGTCTCAACTATTTTTAAGATACTGATTGTATTGATTTTCTTGAATTTGCAACAATATATATTGTAATCAGTTTGCAGTTTAATTAATAGATTGTATTGTCAATAATATTTGTTTTTTTGATTTTGTTTTATTCTGAGTAATTTCAGACAAACAGTTAAATTGTATATTCAGAAAAAAGTCGAGATAGTAATTGCAGAAATAATTACTTTCTTGTATATACAAATAAATTTAGCAAAATATTAACAATCTTAAACACAAACAACAAAAACAAAGAAAAAATCAAATAAAGAAAAAAGAAGAAAATTTCTATATTTTTTTAATCTTTTAAGTTGCAACTGATTTAATACAGAAAACTGAGATCTTAAAAAAAAAAAAATAAGAAAAAAAGAAAAAAAGAAAAAAAATAAAAGAAACTTTTTGCTTTTTTATATTTTCTGACTGTAGCTGAATTCTGTAACTAGTAATACAGTATCTGAATTCTTAATTCGAGAAAAAATTTATAATAAATAACTAGTTGTAATACAGCGTCTGAACTCTTTTAAATAATTAATTTCAGCTGATTCTCGAAATAAAATATATTGTTTGCTCTAGTAATCAGTTTTCTTCTTAGTATCAAAAGAATCAGTTATAATATACTAGAGTTGTACTACAAATAATCGGTTCAATCGATTCGAATCAGACTGTTAAACAGAATTAGTTTTTAGTCTTTTAACTGCTAAACAAAGTATTTTTACAATATTAATTTTCGAATTCAAAAAGATAATATAAAATTGCTATTTTAAAAAGACTATATTCTAGAGTAAATTAAAAAGAAAAAATAATATTCTAAATAGTCGAAAACTCGATATCGAAATCTATTCTACTCTGTATATAGACTGGTCTGAAAATTATAATATAGACAATAACAATTTGTAAAATATATTCAGATCGATTAAGTTGAAGTCTTGTATATTACTAATATATATTTTTGAAGATATATTTTGTTGTTCAGATTAATATTGTATTTTGAATAAAAATATATAATAGACTGTCTATCTGAATAGTAATGCAGATACTTTCGATAAAAATACTGTTTCAAATTGTTGTAACTCGAGAATAAATATAGATGTTTCAGCGCTGAAAATATTTTATTATTCAGACAAATAATATATTGCGTCGGCAAATATTCGATTGGAAAAGAGACAAAAAAATCGATTGCTAAAAAATAATTTGTGTTGTCTTTTTTCGCTCAGATTTAATTGTCGAAAAAAAAATTTTTTGACAAAAATTATAATTTTTCTGCAATCGATACAGAACTATCAAGATACTGACAGCTGTTTCTTTTTTTTAATATTTCTTTTTCGAAAAATCAGTAACAAAAATAAAGAGAGTTTTAATAACGCAAACGCGTTCTACAAAAACGTAATTTTCAGTTCTTATTTTTTTCTCTTCTACTATATAGACAGCTCTCTTAATTGACGTTAAATATCAATTATCGATTGCTTTATTTTGTATCTTGCTATAATCTCTTTCAAAAATGCTTGTTTATGTCGACAAATAGCGTTGCGATAAATTTGATAAATCTCTTAATATATATAATAAAGCGGCGTTTCTTTTATAGTTTTAATAAATCTCTTGTAATCTCGAAAAATTTTTTGTAGCGCTTGTAACTTTTTATGCAATAAATCTATTTCGGAATATTGTCGAATCTCTGTTTGTTAAACAATTGTAAATTGTCTGAAACGTCGAAAATCGATTGTTTAACTTAGCTTACTAGTTGCTCGTATTAATACAATTTGAGACTTCAATTCGCGATAAACAGTTTAAGTATCAGATATATATTTCGAGATATAATTTTTCTGATAAATAGCAGAATTGTAATATTGCAAAACAAAATTCTGTTGCAATTCGATAATAAAATCTTGTATCAGTCAGTAATAATTAAGATATAAAATCTATATGCTATCTACTGCTGTTGTCGAGAGCTTCTCTATTGTTATATCGAAAAATATATAGATTGATCGATAGTTCTATATCGATAATTGTATCTAAATTAATTATCTGCAGACAGAAAGTAATATATACTAAGACTTTTGTCTCAGAGATTTGTGCTTTATAAATAGTGTTTTTCTATCGATAGAAAACAGATATTGCTTGTATTTTCTGTTTGAACAGAAGTTTAAACTAATTCTGTTCTGAGAAAATTCGAAAACAAAACAACTGTTCTGCTGATATTAATTCAGAGACAGCAAAAGTTTTGTCAACAAAAATTAATACTAGCATTGTAATATACAGACAAAGCAAAAGATATAATTTATTTGATATATCGAGAATATCAAATTTGTTTCTGTCAGAATTGTTAACAATTCAGTATATCTATTATTTGACAATATATAGAATATAACAGAGAACACAAATATCTTTTTCTGTTCGAAATAACTTTTAATATATTTGTATACAATTTCTAGAATTATTTGCAATTGTTTTTTTCTGTTAAAATTCGAAAACAGAATAACTTTAATATACTGATAACAGATTGCAAAAAGAACAGCAGATCGATTTTTAGTAATTTCGATTAATTGTATAATTAAAGTTAATTGAATACAATATTGCTTGTAATTGAATACTATCTCAGAAAAGAGAAAAAGAATTTTGAGAAACTCGAATTTATTTTTTGTATATATAATAGATTTTTTCTTCGATTTTGTGTATAAATTATATTTGATAGCAAGTTGCTGTTGTATCTTCAGTCGATCAGTAAAAAGCAAAATATAGCAAAACAAATATATTTTGTATATTTAATTTTTTACAAACAAATTAAATATATAGCAGTCTGTCTTTTTCTTTTGTATTAAGCAAAATACATTTCAGTATATTTGCAAAATATTAATAGTATTCAAAGTATTTTTTTTTTGTCTATTAATTAATCGAAAAAAATGTAGAATATATTAATTATAATAGTTTTAAAAGTATTTACAGAATCTTTCTCTATAAATACGCAGTATCTGTAAAAATCAATTATTATAGTTAACTACTAATAGACAGAAATTGTTTTTTACTCGAATTAAAAACTCTTAATTCAGTTTTGCAAATTTTCGATACTGTCTCTATAGACTTGTTGAATCAAGATTAAAATATTAAAATTACTTTTCTTTTGTTTATAATATTTGATCGACTTTTTAACTGTCTGTTTGCTGTATTTTCTAGAAATTATAATCTTGTTCAGTATACAAATTAGATAGTAGAGAGTTTGCAAAAAATAATAAAAAATAAAAGACAACTAAAAAAGAAGAGATAGATATTAATTATAACAGAAATATAACAACAAAAAAGAAACTAATAAAATGTTGAAACAAAGTAAGTTGTTGAGTAAAAGTAGTATGCTTTAAATTTATAATTGCAGAACGCAGAAAACAAATTAGAAGTCGGAAAATATCCGGCGAAAAAATTATCAAAAGCAGCATCCGCACTAGTCGAAAATAATAGCATTTTGGTTGTTCTCTTCTCTTATTTTATAAAATCTATATTTCTAGATAATTTCAATAGCACTTGTTATGTTTGTATTTAACTAAATAATAAAATCAAATATTTATAAATAGAATTTTCTAAAAACAAAAACAAAATTAATTTGCTGACTTTCTTTAAGCGCTATATTGACAAATTTAAATATAAAAACAACAAATACATTTGTATTTGCGTTAACAATAATAACAAAGATATAAATAAAGTCTTTTAAATTTAATACAAAGAGCGCGAGATATATATCGAATTAATAGTTGTTAATTTCTTTAAAATAAACAAATATATCGAACGTTTTAACTAGATTTTAATACAAAAAATTAATACTATAATTAAAAATACTAACTTAATTGTAAATGTTTAGTTAAAGATTATTTAAACAATTAATTTATATTGCAATATCTTTTTTGTTATTAATTTTTTTTTTTTTTTTTATTAAGTAAGTATTAAATATCTTTATAATTACAAATATATTTAACGTATTAATTAATAAAAAGAAGCGTTAAAAATTTAATTAAATATTAATTAACAAAAGTTTTAAAATTGTATTCGATTCTTAATTTTAGTAGAATATAAGAGAGAGTATATTTATTGTATAATAGATAACAAAAACAAGATTTAACAAGTATTAGAAGTTTATTAACTTAACAATAAACAAATATTATTTAACTTTAATATTAATTATAGCAAGACTAGTTGTTAAAACAACAATATATATTTGTTTATAATCTTATTTACGCAATCTAATATTGCAAATACTATTAATAAATTTCTAAATTTTGTAAAAACTAAATTAAACAAGCTTTTTGTAATAATATTATAACAATAACAAAAAGTTGTTTTATCTTTAAATTATATCGAGAACTTTAAACTAGATTTATTTATTTTATTTAAAATTTTATCTTTTTTAAACTTTGAAAATATTATATTTTTTAAGTTATTTTTTAGTTTCAAAAACAATACTCTTTTTG
>JAABUL010003074.1_pt1 | contig 25629 bp, 20 predicted proteins | sample 5559151 | NCBI WGS metagenome assembly JAABUL01 (sample SAMN10711876, study PRJNA513368) | rock metagenome | isolation source: Antarctica rocks | place: Antarctica: Victoria Land, Pudding Butte sud | reverse complement strand
GGCGGAGGGGGTGTACTATTGGGCCGTCATGCGCTTGGTTCTGGTCCGCTTGAATGGGGTATTCGGAGAGTCCAGGTGTGAGTTATGGTGGTCCGGTAGTGAAGGTGTGTAATGACATGTGATAATTTAGATGTTCCTAGGTAATAATAACACCTGTGCTTTCTTGGACCCTGACCTGCATTAGCGTGCCTTAATCAGATCCGCCGCTAGGACTACCTACTCACGTCACTCAAGAGCCGCCTTGCGCTACTCCAACAACAAAAGTCACGAGTGCAGAGAAGATGCCAGAAGACATACTGCGGTGACAAACCTCGACCTTGATCTTCTCGACCTCCAAACCACCCAACCCTCTCTCCCACAAACACTCAACTCCACCTAACCCCACAGCGATGATACTCAGATTCCAGAGCCGTGAAGGCCAGTTCCGCCTCAACGTCGAGCCCACCACCGACATCTCCACCATCCTGCCCGACGTCCTTGAGAAGCTCCCCAAGGATGCAGTAGCCTCAAGCGTTTCCATCAGTCCCAAGCCTCACGGAGCCGAAGCTCGATCGCTAGAGTCGCTGAAGGGCATCACCTTCGGCAGACTGGGACTCACCCACGGCACCCAGATCTTCATCGACTTCAAGTCTGATGAACCCCACGCAAACGGCCACTCTCTCCCCGCCAACAGACTCAACGGCACAGATGTGGCACCAGAAGAGGCTGCGTCGAGCATAGCACTACCTCAAGACTCATCACAAGGCCTTCTCAAGAACCCGTGGGAGACGGTCGTACAATCACCCCTCGATGACCGCTTAGACAAGCTGGATGGCAAGATACATCGAAAGTCCGACCCGAAGCTGTGTCGACATGGTCCCAAGGGCATGTGCGATGAATGCCAGCCCATCGAGCCCTACAACAAGGAGTATCTCGCGGAACACAAGATCAAGCACGTCTCGTATCACTCATACCTCCGAAAGCTGAACCAGGGCAAGAACAAGTATCAGCAAGGCAGCTCGTATATGCCTCCTTTATCTGAACCCTACTACCGTGTGAACCCGAACTGCCCATCGAAACACGCTCCGTTTCCGAAAGGCATTTGCACCAAGTGTCAGCCTTCCGCTATCACATTACAACCCCAGGAGTATCGAATGGTCGACCATGTAGAGTTCGCAAGCTCGGAAATCGTCGACAAATTTTTGAACTTCTACAGGAACGGCGGAGCGCAGCGGATAGGCTTCATGTACGGTCACTACGAGGAGTATGAGATCATACCGCTAGGAACCAAGGCCGTCGTCGAAGCCATTTACGAGCCTCCGCAAGTAAATGAGGTGGACGGTGTGACGCTTGGTGACTGGGACAACGAGGATTCTATCGACGAGCTTGCGGCCATGTGCGGGCTCTCACGTGTTGGTGTCATCTTCACAGACATCACACGACCCGATGACCCCGAAGTGGGAACCGCGATCTGCAAGCGACACATCGATTCTTTCTTCCTATCCTCCCTCGAAATCATGTTCGCCTCGCGATATCAGGCCCGATATCCCCGCCCAAGCAAATGGAGCGAAACAGGCAAATTCGGCAGCAGCTTCGTCACCTGCGTGGTCTCCGGCGACGAAACCAACCAAATCGGCATCTCAGCCTACCAAGCCAGCAACGCAGCAGTCGAGATGGTCCGCGCAGACATCATCGAGCCCTCAGCAGACCCAACCGTTATGCTGGTTAAAGACGAGGACGAGGAGAACGAGCTCGGCAGAGTCCGCTATATCCCCGAAGTCTTCTACCGCCGCATCAACGAGTACGGGCGGAACGTGCAGGAGAATGCGAAACCAAGCTTTCCGGTCGAGTACCTGCTCATCACGCTCACGCACGGGTTCCCGAAGGACGACGCGTCGAAGGCGCCGAGGTTCGTGAAGAATGCTTTTGCGATTGAGAATCGAGATGCGCTGGGCGAGCTGCAGGATCCACGGGATCTGCAGAAGGAGCTTAGAGCGGGTGCGAACAAAGTCACGTTGGATACCGCGGGAGGTGTGCTCGCGGTGTCGGATTTTCATGTTTTGTGCTATATCCGCAGCTTGGGGGTTTTGAGCAAGGTAAGCTTTCCTCTCGCCTTTATCACAAGCTTTCAAAGGCATTTTACTAACCGGATATTTAGGACGAAGAGCTCCTCCTCTGCAACACGGCCGTGTCCCACGACGCCTCGCTTGGCGCCACCCTCATGCACACACCAGGTTGGGCTACCCTCGAGACGATCCTGGGGATGTAGTGCGGAGCGTAGCGAGTAGAGCGTAGCAGCATTGCGTCGCTTTGCCGTTGATGTCTTTGCGCTACCTCTCTTCGCTTTTCCTGGAACCCTGGAGCACCTACTAACTCGTTTTTCTTTCTTGGATATAGGCTGGTTATCGCTCATCGCCATTCTGGAGGAGCTAAAGGCGAGGCCTGCCAAGAGGGGGACGGATGCTGATGTGGCGGGGCTTCTTGCTAAGCGGGTGAAGGGTGTGGATTTGGGTGGGGTGTGAAGTGCAGTACGAGGTTGAGGTTGAAGAGGTTGCGTTGCGAGACTAAGGGGACGAAAGCTGGCTTCACTATTACGAGACTTGCTACGTTCTGCTCATGACCTTGTGGTCCCGGAGATGGGACTCGATGCAGACCCATCCGACCTTTTGTGAGGCATGAGCTATGTCCTTGCTACGTACCGTAGCTAGACAGCAGGCAGGTATTAGAAACTTCTCATCGCCATGCAGCATTTTAACCCTTCGCCGCGGCAGTTGTTCTCCGTCTTACAAGCGTCACTTCAACAAGTTCATTGCACCATTTGTTACTACAGTAGGCTGTGTCAATGCTGAGAGGTAGCGTTTTGGAAGTCGTGAGGTGAGCGATGTAGTAGGGAGGAAAGCAGTGTAGTAGAGCGCAAACGAAGCTACACTTGGTGTCCATGAGTGGTCTCGTGGTTCAAAAGCTAAACAAAGTTACCCTTGGTTTTGTAAGCATCTGCAGGGAACGAAACCGAAACCTACTTTTGGTTGTTGATGGGGGTCCGAGGACGGAGGGGGAGTGTATATAAACGACATTAACTATACCAACGACACCAACGATGACAAGGGGATCAAGGACATCAACGATATCAAGGACATTAACGACACCAACGACAACGGACAATCGGTTTCTTACTTACCGTTGCACTGGAAGCTCGAAGACGCACAGTAGTAAATTCATCAATCAAGACTTCGCTACGGAAGTAATCTTCTGTTACCTTGATTGCGTAGAAGCCAATCTTCCAAGATGAATATCGCGGGCGGTATCGCTAAAGCTTTCGATGTGGATGATTCGAGATGGGTGCACGCTCGAGTATGTACACTCCATCTGCCTTATCCCAAATAAAATCGACATCTGCTAAACGATCGACAGGCCGTAGTCGAGCCCGGCATGGTCGGGATAGAACAAGGTGTCATGCTGCACTGCATCACATGTCCTCCACCCGACGGCGTCACTTCGAAGGGAACGATCCTTCTCGTCCACGGTTTCCCGCAGACGTCGTATCAGTTTAGGCGGGTTATCACGCCGCTCGCTGATGCGGGATACTTCATTGTTGCACCCGACTACGTACGCTTCCCCCAACCTCGTCGCTCGATTCGAGAGCAGGGCTGACCCCTTCCCCCAGCGCGGCGCAGGCGGCAGCACGAAACCACGCTCCGGCTTCGACAAAACAACCATGGCCCGCAACCTGCACACCCTCATCACCTCCGTACTCTCCATCAAGGAGCCAATCCACCTCGTCGGCCACGACATCGGCGCCATGATCGTGCACGCCTACGACACCGAGTATCCCTCCTCCACCGCCTCCATCTGCACAGGCGAAGCCGCCCTCCCGGGCTCCCCGGCTTTTGAAGCCCGCGCCGCGAGTCTGGGCGCCTGGCACTACACCTTCCACGCCGTGCTTGACCTCCCCGAACTCCTTGTCGCGGGTAAAGAGCGTATTTACCTTAAGCACATGTATGACCGACTTTCGCAGAACCCGGACGCGATCTCGGATGCCGATTTGGGCGTGTACGCGCAATCGTACTCCCAGCCCGGCGCTTTGCGGTGTGGTTTCGATGTTTATCGGGCGTTTGAGGAGGACGCGGTGGCGAATGAGAAGCGCGTGGAGGAGAAGGGGAAGTGTGGGGTGAGGTGTTTGGCGTTGTGGGGGGAGAAGAGTTATACAGATGAGGAGATGGCGACGGCGATGGTGGGGAGGTATTATGAGAGGGTTGAGTATGGGAGTGTGAAGGGAGCGGGGCATTGGGTTGCTGAGGAGAACCCGGGGGGGTTTGTTGAGAGTGTGCTGGCGTGGGTGGGGAGGGAGTGAGGTGGAGGGTGGAGGGTCAAAGGTGGATAGCGAAAAGTGGATCGTGGGTCGTGGGAATGGTCTATGTGATAACGTCAGCAGTTTTGCGTACTTGTATAGCAGAGGCTCGAATGAGTGTGTCGAAGCTATTGCCTCATAGCAACGGCTTCAGAACTCGATAGCGGCATCCGTCTCTGCCACACCCACCGAATCCTCCCTATCCGCTTCTGTCTCGGCCGTCCCTTCCACGTTTTCGCGATTTACTACTGCCTCTGGTGCACTCCTCACGTTCATAGGGAGCCTGCCCGTCCAACGTCCACATCTACATCTTGATCCCGTCACATTGTTGGCTCCACAAATGAGACATTCCGGAGCAGGCGTTTGTCCTTGCTCCGCCTTCCACATGTCCGACCACGTCATTGCCGTGTTGTGCCGCGCCCCGGAGTCAGGCATATACTTGGCCCCCGGACGTCCTTCTGGAGTAATTCCTTCCATCGTTTCCCCGCCGTGACGTTTCTCAAGCCAGTCTGCCGGAACCCATGGGATGTAACGCTTGCAAAACGTTGTCCAGCTCGCTCCTTCACGCACAAGTCTTTGACCCTCCTCTAGCCATCGCTCGTGTTGCTGCACCATACGGTCTGTCGTTTCGGGGTTGTCTTCGGCAATGCCATCTGCGGTCCTGGAGACTGGGGTAGGTTCGACCATCATTGTCATACCAGGCGTGTTCCAGTGTAGACACGCCACCCCCAGATTGTCGCTTGGTGGCTTCCCAGCACAGTCGTAGCAGTACGTCATGCCGCAGCCCGCCTTGTAACAGCACCACCGCAACTGTGGGCCCAGCTCCTTGTGACATTTACTGCAACTGTGGATGGGCACGAAAGGCCTTTCGGCGTCGTCTGGTGGCGAGGAAGGTGGCAATCTTCGCTGGTTCAATGGGTGTCGAGGCGATTTGTCCTTGATGTAATGTCGATGATCCCAGTCGTCGCGCTCGAGGACAGCGTCCATGCCGTAGCTCGAGTATGAGTTGTTGGGATCTTTAGCCTTCAGAGCTCTATCAGTGGTGGCGGAGAAATTACTGCGTAGCTCAGGGCCTAGGTCCCCCGGGTCATCGGGGTGAGTGTTCTCCCGCAACGATGTGGCCCCGAGGCCGGCCTCCATTACGGCTGCTGAGTAGTACAATCTCGAGATATGTCGGAGAGGTATTGTATAAAACTGCTGCACATTTGTCGATAGCTGTGCGGTCAGACACCAAGATGTTCAATCAACAGCTGGCAAGAGAGATTACCATGGTCCGCTGGGCAGGAAGTGGCAGTCGTGACCAGAGATCATAGCGTCCGTAGCACTTTCTCCACGGCCTCACGAGCTTCGTTGAGCTCCTTGTCAATGCCATCCTGGTGCGCCAGCTTGACATTGGCATGGAGATCAAGAAGGTCTTTGGCTCTCTTCAAGTCTGGGTCGTCTTGCTCATTTGCATCGCTGGCATTCTGCTGAGGTTTGGAGGTCCCTTCCGGCCTTGCAGAGACAAGTGCCAGTGCTGCGTTCGAGTCCTGCTGATTGTGAGCATTGTGCTTGCCTGATGGGAGTGTGGATGTGGCGTACGCAGACTTGTAGCGACATCAGGTCGGACAGGATTTCGGCGACCTGCATGGCTGCTGCTTCTTGAGGAGGATGAGGTTTGGTTTGACTTAGAACCGAGAGTGAGATGTGAGATGTATGTAAGGTACCTTGTGTATGCAAGAAGTCCGATTTGATCGATAGTGCAGGCTGGTCACGTGATCTTACCAGCCGAAAACACCTCTAACCTTTTCTGTGACCTTCGAAGCCGACACAACCCCAAGACAACTCGACAAAGACACCAGCATCAGATTCCCCACGCTCACGGTAACTGCATCGCATCTGCGAGATACACTGGAGATCATCTAACCTCTGTCAAGCGCAAGGCGTCGGACCGCCACCATGTCTGACGGTATAGACAGCCCTCACTCACTTCACGAACTACTCGATGCTGACAAAATCCTCGCAGCCGACTTCGACAGCGTCCGCAAGGCGCAGGCGGACCGCAACGCAACAGGCAAGAAGGGCGGCAAAGGCTTCGACTCATCCAGCCAGCGCACTAACGCAGACAAGGCGTCGCTCACCGAGACCTTCGACAAGGACCTTTACGGCGATGACTCAAGAAGTAAGTACGCTGGCTACCACACATCCCTTCCTGCACATGATGATGAGGATGAGGACATGGACATGGGTGGCGGCGGCGGCGGGACGTTGGTGGGGCAGTATACGGCCACGGCAGCGCAGATGAACGAGTGGGCTCAGGGCGATACTGCCGAGGATGATATCCTTGACAGTCGCGAAAAGCAGGCCCAGATTGCGAACCGAGAGACGGACTACCAGAAGAGAAGGTTCAAGCGGGAGCTCAGTCCGGAGCGAGGCGGGGATCGGAACTACAAGCAGGTCATGGCCGAGCGCGAGCTGGAGAGAGAAGAGGAGCGGGTGGAGAAGCTTCTCGACGAGCAGAAGAAGGAAGCGATTGCCAAGGGCGATGATGATGAGATGGAGGGTGTCGAGAAGCAAGCGACGCTCAAGGTGGACGGTGGATCAAACGGTGTCGAGGCGATTGAAGAGGCCAAGCCTCGGACTCGAAAGAGGAGGTGGGACAAGGCCAAGGAGGGCTCTGAGATTACCGGCGATGTGGCTAGGGAGGACGGCGCAGCTACCAACGGGCATGCAACGAACGGCGAATCTGCACTCAAGAAGTCCCGGTGGAACGTTGCACCCACACCTGATAGCGCGCCTGCCGCGAAGGCTGCGAACTCGAAATGGGATATCGTATCTGCGGCCGGTGGTCAGACACCCGCTACCGGCGCCAACGGAGCGACACCAGCTCACTCGATGATGACTTTTGGGACTGACGTCTCAGGCCGTAACGCAGCACTTTCAGACGAGGAACTCAACGAGATGCTCCCGTCTGAAGGCTACAAGATCCTCGAACCACCGCCAGGATACGAACCCCTCCGCGCACCAGCTAAGCGCTTGGCGCCATCTCAGACACCCATGAATACTGGTGGCTTCATGAATCAGGAGCCGGTTGACGCACGACAAATGGGCAAGCAGCTGCCTTCCGACATTCCTGGTGTTGGCGATCTGCAGTTCTTCAAGGCTGAGGATATGGCTTACTTCGGAAAGCTTGTCGACAACGCGGACGAGAACGAGCTGAGCGTCGAAGAATTGAAGGAGCGTAAGATCATGCGTCTGTTGCTCAAAGTCAAGAACGGCACACCACCAATGCGTAAAACTGCTCTCCGCCACCTTACCGATAACGCTCGCGTCTTCGGTGCAGGACCACTGTTCGATCAAATCCTCCCACTGCTCATGGAGAAGTCGCTCGAAGACCAAGAGCGCCATCTACTCGTCAAGGTTATTGATCGTGTCTTGTATAAGCTGGACGACTTGGTGCGGCCGTACGTCCATAAGATTCTGGTTGTCATTGAGCCACTGCTCATCGACCAGGACTACTATGCTCGTGTGGAGGGACGCGAAATCATCTCCAATCTGTCAAAGGCCGCTGGATTGGCACACATGATCTCAACTATGCGGCCAGATATCGACCATAAGGATGAATACGTCCGAAACACTACCGCTCGCGCCTTCGCTGTCGTCGCATCAGCGCTCGGCATACCAACACTCCTACCTTTCCTCAAAGCTGTCTGCAATTCGAAGAAGTCCTGGGAAGCCCGACACACCGGTGTGAAGATCATTCAGCAAATCCCTATCCTCATGGGTTGTGCTGTGCTCCCGCATCTCAAAGGCCTTGTTGACTGCATAGGCGACAGGCTCAACGATGATCAGATGAAAGTTCGCACAGTCACATCTCTCGCCCTTGCCGCATTGGCAGAAGCTTCGAACCCTTTCGGTATCGAAAGCTTCGACCCGATTCTTAATCCTCTCTGGACTGGTGCGCGCAAGCAGCGTGGCAAAGGACTGGCGGGCTTCTTAAAGGCTGTGGGCTATATCATCCCCCTCATGGACGAGGAATACAGCAATTACTACACTTCCCAGATCATGGAGATCCTACTACGCGAGTTCCAGAGTCCGGACGAGGAGATGAAGAAGGTTGTGTTGAAAGTCATCAGCCAGTGCTCAGGCACAAGTGGTGTAACCAGCGCTTATCTTAAGGAGACTGTGCTACCGGAGTTCTTCAAGAGCTTCTGGGTGCGCAGAATGGCGTTGGACAAGAGGAACTACAAGCAGGTTGTCGAGACTACAGTCGATCTTGGCAACAAGGTCGGTGTTGGTGAGATCGTGGACCGGATTGTTAACAACCTGAAGGATGAAAGCGAGCCTTACCGCAAGATGACTGTGGAGACCATCGAGAAGGTCATCTCCGCCATGGGTGCGGCTGACATCGACGCGCGCCTGGAGGAGAGACTGGTCGATGGCATCCTCCACGCTTTCCAGGAGCAGAGTGTGGAAGACATCGTGCTGCTCAACGGCTTCGGCACAGTCGTCAACGCGCTGGGCGTAAGATGCAAGCCCTACCTCCCTCAAATCGTGTCCACCATCCTCTGGCGTCTCAACAACAAATCTGCAACAGTGCGTCAACAGGCTGCCGATCTCGTCACGCGGATTGCTATCGTCATGAAGCAGTGCGGAGAAGATAACCTGATGGGCAAGCTGGGTACCGTCCTCTACGAATACCTGGGTGAAGAGTACCCCGAGGTGCTGGGATCGATCCTTGGTGCTATGAGAAGCATAGTCACCGTCGTCGGCATTAGTAGTATGCAACCGCCGATTCGCGATCTCCTGCCCCGGCTCACGCCCATCCTCCGCAACAGGCACGAAAAAGTGCAGGAAAACACCATCGACCTCGTCGGCCGCATCGCTGACCGCGGACCCGAGAGCGTCAACGCCCGCGAGTGGATGCGAATCTGCTTCGAGCTCCTCGACATGCTCAAAGCGCACAAGAAGGGTATCCGCCGCGCCGCGAACAACACTTTCGGTTTCATCGCCAAAGCCATCGGCCCACAGGACGTCCTCGCCACCCTTCTCAACAACCTCCGTGTGCAGGAGCGTCAGAGCCGTGTCTGCACCGCCGTGGCCATCGGTATCGTAGCCGAGACCTGCGCGCCGTTCACCGTGCTACCCGCGCTGATGAACGAGTACCGCGTGCCCGAACTCAACGTGCAGAACGGCGTCCTCAAATCCCTCTCCTTCCTCTTCGAGTACATCGGCGAAATGGCCAAAGACTACGTCTACGCCGTCACCCCCCTCCTCGAAGACGCGCTCGTGGACCGTGACCAAGTGCACCGGCAAACCGCCGCTTCGGTCGTCAAGCACGTCGCGCTCGGCGTGGTGGGGTTAGGATGCGAAGACGCGATGTTGCATCTCCTCAACCTGCTCTATCCCAACTTGTTCGAGACGAGCCCGCACGTTATTGATAGGGTGATTGAGGCGATCGATGCGGTGAGGTTGGCGGTGGGGACGGGGGTGGTGATGAATTATGTGTGGGCGGGCTTGTTCCACCCGGCGAGGAAGGTAAGGACGCCGTATTGGCGCTTGTATAATGATGCGTATGTGCAGAGTGCGGATGCTATGGTGCCTTATTATCCGGCGCTGGAGGATGAGCGGGTGCGGAGGGGGGAGTTGATGGTTGTGATTTGAGGGGTGATGAAAGTTGGGGGAAGATGGTGAGGGCGTTCTCGAGGAGAGGAAAGGTGTTCTGTGCTGCTATGGACGGCTGGGTGGTTGCATGGGGATGGGATTCGGCAGGGAGCGATCTGTGCATACGGCTGCGAGCGGGTTCTGCAATGGCTCGTGGGATGAATGTCATCCCTCCGGCGTGGAAGGATGGTTGATCTTCTTCGTAGCCTGAGTGTCGATAGTACAACGGAAACGCTTCACAATGATACTATGGCCTGTTCGTGGTGCCCATGTCTTCTCTCTCACCTTATGCGTAGTGGCCATGCTCACGCAGAGCTTGACGCCGCCTCGAGCAGAGAATCTTGCTGCGGAGAGCTGGCACGCTGTCGAGGCCGCGACGAAGAAGGCTAGGATGGCTGAGCTGGAGCAACCGGTCGAAGAGGCAGCGTCTCCAAGACAGCAACTGCTCGCGGAGAGCCTGACGGGCCCGCTGCTATATGATCGACCTATATGATCGACGTGAGAGAGGCAAGAAGTAGCGGCCGACCGTGCATACCCCGGACCCACGCGATCACCCTGCATGTTGAAGGCGTTGGGCAGGGGTGTGAAACAAGTTGCTGAAGCCCTTCTATACCTCTCTCGTTGGCTTTCACGCCTCCGATTTGATGACCACAGACGTCACCGTTCTGGACTGAAGGCAAGAGATTCCCGAATGTCAGCATCTAACCAGTTACAAGCCGATTCCAACAGATCGGGAGGCGAGAACGTTCCCCCCTGAAAGAAGGTTATTTGGAGAGATGCGCTGGGTCCAATCAAAAGTCCAGTGGCGCTGGGCCTCCCTTCTCCGACCTCAAGTTGAAGCAAGCGCAGGCGCGTTTGAATGTGTAACGGCACGCCGACGATCTTGTGTTTCTTCCGTCTGTACCATTCCACTCCGTATACACATTGTTGACCGATCGTCGTCCACTCGCTTCAATAGCAGATCTGTTCTGGTAGCTCTTACTCAGCTGGGATACATTCATTACGAGATTGACAGTGGCCGATACAAACATCTGATACCAACGGCGATCGTGAAATACCACAACGATACAACCACATCGATTACTCCACAACAGCATACCAACACTGCATGGGAAGAAGATAGAGCAGTAGCCCTTCACAATGGCAGCCAAACGCCGGCCCAGCAACCTCAGCCTCACCAACGACGACCGCTCCAAATCACTCCTACCACCCAGAGCGCCCTTCTTTACGGACCTTCCCTCTCCGCGAGCAGGCGAGCGAGCACCTGCGCTGTCACCCCTCGATGCCATTGCCATGCAGTCGCGCCAGCTGGCGAAGCGCTTCGAGAAGCCGGCGGAGAATGGCAAGCGCATCAGCAGACTCCCGCCCACAGATGTTGCGCGGACGTTTGCGAGCAGGCCGGACTATTTCAAAGGGCTCATGACGCCTATGGAGGAAGTGCAAGAGGCGAAGGAGGAGGCTACTCCGACGAACGTGCACCCCACGGGCAATATTGTGGTGGGGAAGAGTGCAAACGAGCGGCCTATCAGCCATTACCCGATGTTTGGGAATGTGGACCGGGATAGCCATGGGGATAGGATCTCGCAGGTGTCGGAGGCGTCGATATCGGAAGAGCCTGGAGCTACGCCTTACTATAATGCCGAAGCTACGCCTTTCTTCGATGCTCAGGAGCAGATACCAAAGGCCCAGCCGCAGAGCTATTTCAACCTTGCTATACCACGCGCGACCTCGCCAGAGCCGGTGGATCGGAGGATGGTCAATGTGCAAGCCGCCACACCTACGCATATGCCGAGCTTAACGAGCAGTATGGATTCGATACAATCGCAGCAGCCACGAACGTTTACCAATGGCTCGACACGATCTCAGCGATCCCTTGCGCCGCCCAGATCTCCAGCATACCCGAAGTCGCCTCGGAGTATGCAAAGCATCCGTTCTGTGCCACCAGACAGCGGTGATGAGGAGGGCTCGACCAACAGCTCACATGCAGTCTCCTCTTCTCGCAGGTTCTCTGGCAGCAGTGGGATGTCAAGACCGCAGTCCCCTCTCTCACCATACGTGCAACACGTGCCACGATCGCCCTCCATGTCTTCGGAGTTCTCCGCCTCTGGCTCACAACGGAGGATGAATTTCTCTCGGCCACTGAGCAGCACCGGTACTCGACCACAGCCCGAGCATACGCCTTCCTACGACAGCAGGTCGTCTTTCGAGACTCAGCGGTCAGTGGATATGCCTCATAGACATCCATCAGGTGCGAGCCAGACCACACTGCCATCATCTGGCACACCTTCACGGCAGGCTTCGCAAGACGAGACTCCAGGCGTGGATGAGATGCCACATGTGCCTGGAGCGTTTGCTGCCGCAGGAGCTGAACGGCCAACCACCTCGTATACGCATGCTAGCTTCTCGCTACCTCGTGGTAAGAAGGTGGAGAGGACCTCAAGAGGTATGCGCGAGTCCTGGATACACAACCAATTTACCTGGGACGAACGCACAGCACAACCGACGGAAACGCCTACGCCAACCACCGAGGAGCCAGAACAGCTGGAGCCAGCGCAGGTCGAACCCATGCCTATCCAGCATTTCGCTCCCACAGCAGAACCCACACCACCTCCATCAGAGCCGTCACCATCCTCAGAACTATATCCAGACTTAGAACCGCCACCATCATTAGATCGACCTCCACCCCGACCCTCCTCGCAAGCAGGCTCAGAACGCGGCTCAGCACGGCGCGAAGAGCGCATCGGCCGCGACCGAGCAATGTCAAGCGCGACAAGAAGTCGCTCCGCGGAGCCCTCGACCCTCCAGAAAGCTGCCGCCTTGCACAAATCCACCCCTTCCGTCCGAACCTACGGCACCGAAAGCAGCGACCGCACGATCCGCGCCAGCACCCCTCACGGCCGCACCCCTTCCGCCGAGATGTCGGCGGAAGAACACCTCGAAATCGGCATCCAAACCCACTCCGCCGGCGAGCTCAACAAATCCACCTACCACCTCCGCCTCGCCGCCCACGGCGGTTCACCAACCGGCATGCTCCTCTACGCCCTCGCCTGCCGGCACGGCTGGGGCATGCGGCCGAACCAGGCCGAAGGCGTCAGCTGGCTCAAAAAAGCCATCGATGGCGCGGGCCTCGAGGTCGCGGACGTGGAAACCACGTTTGCGTCCGCGGCTACTGCGAATGGGAAAAAGGTGGACCCGGTGGTGGAGGCGCTGGAGCGGAAGAAACGGAAGGCGCAGTTTGCGCTCGCGATTTATGAGTTGGGGATTTCGTACATGAATGGGTGGGGGTGTGCGAAGGATAAGCCGTTGGCGGTGCAGTGTTATGAGGTGGCGGGGAGCTGGGGGGATTGCGATGCGCTGGCTGAAGCGGGGTTTTGTTATGCGCAGGGAGCGGGGGTGAAGAAGGATTTGAGGCGGGCGGCGGCGTTGTATAGACGGGCGGCGGAGGGGGGGATGAGTATGGCTGGGAATAGTTGGTGAGTTGACTTTTGATTTGAAGGTGTTTTGAGGGTGATGTGCTGACGCCGTGGTGGCAGGATCTACAAGCCGAAGTATATGGACGATGATGGGTCCAGCAAGGGTGTGCAGAAGGGGAAGAAGGACGTCGATGCGTCGTTGTCTTCGATTGCGAAGGAGAGCAAGGAGAAGGATGGGAAGAACGCTGGACGGGCGAGAGCGAGGTCGCTTTGGGGGAGGAGTAAGAAGTAGTGGGAGGAAGACTTCTGCTTGCTCCTTCCTATGGTCCTATGGCGACGTTTACGACTTATTCTTTACGAAGTGCTACGGCAGAGCGACGGCCGAGACTCGAGGGTCAGAGTTGGCCCTGTTGGACATTGAAGGTGGATTTCTGCCTTAAAATAAGGGCAAGCGAGAAGTTGTGCAAGGGCACAAAGGACCGTGCCTGTATTGAGATACCCACTATTCAAGCATTGCCGTTTCAGAACCGCGAATGCTTCTTATTGTTTCCCTTGCGCGATTCAAGATGTCCAGATCCCTCGTCAGCCTACCTCGTGAGATGCATGGAAACCTCGTGGTCACCTGCTTCTACAGTGCTGCGGGCTGTAGCTCGATCTGCTTGCCTGCAGCTAATAAGCTTGTAAGAGGGTACCTGTACCATACCGCCGCCCGGCTTGAACGCAGGGCATGACATCACTCGAACCACGCGACTGGTGCGATTACAGGGAGCACCATCCTCCGGGCATCCACCAGACCAGTCGAGAGCTGGCTAAAGCAAGACTTAGCAGAAGGTGTTCAAAGGCAAGATAGCTGAAGGAAAGCTCGTCATTTGCTTCGGCGGATCCAAGCGTTACGCGCGGTGACGTGGTTGGATTGAACATGTGCCCCTCCTTCACCCAGGTGAGCTTGGTCGAGGCCAAAGTATAATTGTAGTCGAAGGGAACTCGCGGATCTATTCACCGGCTACTTGTCACTCTCATACGTACGGAATAGCAGCTGCAGCACGACAGCGCGGAAGCAAAAGCAGTCTCAGCAGTACATAAGGTTTACCAGTCTTCGAGCACGCAGATCTTGAAGACACACACACACACACAGACATCAGGTGGAGAGCAAAATAGTCGCAATCATGTCTACAACAGGTACGAGCAACACTTTCGGCGGCGACGGCGAGTTCCTCAAGCTCCAGGGCGATGGTGGCAGTATACTTTCCCCATTTCCCTCCAAGCACCATCACTAACACCTGCCCTCTTGCCACAGATAACGACCCCAACGTCAACGTCTCCCAGAGCCAACAGCACCAAGACGGCATCGACCACATCACCGGCCACAGCGCGGCCGGCGGCTCCGCGCCAGCACCGAGCAACCCGGGCTCAGACGACCCCACTGGCGGCATCGCCAGCGGTCACGGCGGGGTAAGCTCCACCGCTTTCGTCCACTCGCCTGTCCCCCACGAGCAGCACAAGAGTTACGTGCAGAGCACCGTCGACACCGTCCGCTCGTACCTGCCCGCCTCACTGGCCGGGCTGAGTCTCGGTGGCGGGTCCAGCGCGGCGAAGGACGCCTCGGCCAGCGACGCAAGGGATGCGAAGGAAGACAACAACGCTTCCGCATCCAACAGCACCAGCGGGGGCTACCTGGCGTCAGCGGCAGCTGCCACTTCGGCTACAACAGCCGCGGTGGTGGGGTCGAGCGCGACGAGCGGGGATAGCGTGAAGCAGGGCAGCACCACCACTTCCTCTTCTCTTCCTCCTTCTTCTTCTGGGAATCTCACTACGGCGGGATACTATTCTTCCCTGAGCAAAGACTCTTCTTCTGCTGTGAACAGAGACGAGACCATGGCTGACGCTGCACCGCAACAGGGTCGTGTTGACCCGTCCGTGGACACATCTATGACTTCGAATCAGACAGCACCGCAGCAGGGGCGTGCTGACCCGCCCGTGGACTCTTCAATGCCTTCAGGCACGAACCCGAGGTCTGCCACCGCCGACCCGACGGATGCAACACCTTCGCAGGCCAGGACAGCGCCAGATTCGATCTCCAAGCCCGACGAGCAGCCAAGGGACGAGGCCTCGTCGCAGCCGACCGCGAGCGACGAAGCCGAAGGCGGAGACGAGAAGATCTCCCACGCGAAGCAGGAGACCTGGCCAAAGGAGAACCGCGAAGCCATCCCCACGGCTGGTGGCGAGCGTCTAGGCGAGAAGCATTGGGGCGAGAGCGATATTGTGCCGGATGCTGGGAAGCCGCAGACCAAGGAGAATATTTCGAGCTCGTCGGGGCAGCCGGATGGTGTGTAGCAGAATCTCCTTTCGCCGTGATAGGCATTCCATGTTAGAAGATTATTTGCTGACGTTCTGCTACAGCGCAAACCGCGAGCAACACCTCCGCGAACACCGGCGGTGCTCCGGCCCCATCTTCGGGCAACACCACCTCTGGCAGTGGCGCCAACGAGGGCGAGGGCAAGCAGAAGCTTACGGATAAGATCAAGGACAAGTTGCACATGGGCTCGAAGTAGAGCTCGAGACCAGTTGACAAGGTCTGTGCGATTATGGTCGTTGCGGAAGGAAAGATCACGAATAGTTGGCTGTGGGGCGGTGTTCTGATGAGTTGATGATACCTGCTACGTACGGTGATGGTAGTCGTGTTTAGGTCATATCTCGCTTCCTGTGCATGGTCCATATCTAGCGGTCTCTTCAGTGCGCAACAAGCCCGCTCGCCATCGCTCGCTCGCCCCTCCATTAGTCAGCGTGTCACATGCCATGTCTGGCCAACAACATGAACACCACACATGTATACACATGCCTATCATCATCATACACCCAGTTTCATACCTGTAACAACCCCAACTAGTACTCAATCATGACCGACGCCCAACACCTCTTCGACCTCGTACATCCCCCCAAACCCCACCTCCACCCTCCACCCTCCACCCACTAACACTTCCATCAGGCCCGTAAACAATTCAACGATATTGCTGACGACGTCGAACGCCATTTCGAGCTCGTTGCCGGTCAACTCCGCGAATGGATCCCAACCGACAAAGGCTTCTCTGCCTTCCAGCCTCCCGCACCTAAACGCCTCCCCCCTCCCACAACTCTCCAGCTCGCCCAACGATGGATCTCCCACCACCGAGCCCTTACAGCCGCGGCGGTGGCTTTCCTCATCACTGGCTCAGTAGGTGGGTACATCTACGTGCGGAGTAGGCAGAACAGGAGGAGACGAAGGGCGTGGAAGTACCCGAGTGGAGCGCGCACGGAGGTTGTGGTTGTTGCGGGCGCGGTGGCGGATCCGGTCACGAGTGCACTATACCTCGACCTCGAGCGACGGGGTTTTGTCGTCTATGTGGTCGCCAGTAACGGGGAGGATGAACGGTATATCCGCTCCCAGTCGCGCGCGGATCTGCTACCGCTGCATCTGGATCTCGTGGATCCGTTTACGGCGCAGCAGCAGATGGGGCGGTTTACGAGTCTGTTGGCGCGGGAGCATCGGGCGTTCGATACCGCGGAGCCGCACACGTTGAAGTTTGTGGGTTTGGTGCTGGTGCCTGATACGCGGGCGCCGGCGGCAAGGATCGAGGACGTGAGTTCGGAGGAGTGGAGCGATGGGTTGAACGCGAAGGTTTTGGGCACGATTGCTACGACGCAGATGTTTTTACCATCCGTTGTTGAACATAAGGCGAAGATATTGATGCTGGCGCCGAGCGTGACGCCGAGTTTGCGGCCGGCGGGGCATGCGGTGGAGAGTACGGTCTACGGGGCGCTGGATGGGTTTGTGTCGAGTTTGGCGGCGGAGATGAGGGAGGAGGGGGTGGTGGTGTCGCAGTTCAAGCTGGGCAATTTTGAGATTCAGGCTGTGAGTGCGAAGCAGAGGAGGGAGGGGCAGGTGGTGTCGAGGATTAAGGCGACGCCTGTGAGGAGGTTGCAGGATGCGGTGTTTAATGCGTTGGTGCAGAAAGGGGGAAGGAGGACGTGGCATGTTGGGAGGGGCAGTTTGGCGTATGATGTTGTGGGGAGTTGGGTGCCGGCTGGGGTTGTGGGGTGGATGATGGGGGGTGGGGCAAGGAAGGGGAGGGTGGTGGAGGTGGAGGAGCTGGCCAGTAGCGCAGGGAGCTTGACTTGGGAGAAGGTTGAGCAGGACGGATGATGGATCAATTGGCACACGTTGGAAAGATCTCTACACTCATGATACCACCTACTCTCAGCTTTTGAGGTCGGCGATAATGCTTTCACGAAGATGCTCCCTTGCACCGAGCAAGACCGCAGACATAGTTTTATTCTCGAGCATCGAGCCAGACATCGTCTACCGATATTATTGACTGTAGAGCCGGCATCCACTTTAATACCGAGCAGGGACCTCAGGACAGCCCGGTGAGCAGTCCAGTTGTTGCTAGACTCTACGTTCCGTGACCTTGACAACAGGTAATGAATCTCTAGCGAACCGGCGAGAATTTCCAGCTCACACCATCGAGTGTAGTGACGGCATACATATCATTGGCACGGAAAAGAAGGTATAGCTTGAGACGACAGGCTACTGAGCAAGACAAGAGGCAGTACGGTAGCACCATCAGAAAGTATCAGCTTTGAGAAGATCATCAACATCTATAGGATACGAAGGTATATACCGACTGAGCCGTGGAATGACGGTCCAGTCCTCTCGATCTCAGTAACGCCGACTTCAAGACGATGTCTCGTCGTGTAGTAGCATATCGATACTTCGGTGCCGTCGGGTGCCTGGACTTTGGACTGCCACCTGTTTTGCGAGGCGATGGGACGTCTGAACATATGTGAGAACGAAAAGAGAGAGTGTGTGTGTCAAATGCTCAAGCCCGTAGGCGAGCCAGATTGGAGAGTAATCTACACGAAAAAGATCGCTGAACACCACCATCCACGCCGATGTGGTCTCCATGATATCTATACGCCACGCTGAAGCAATCTGTTGCAGCAATTTGTACAATCCTCCCAAGTCCTGTCCAATACCCGAGCCCAGGATAGCCATCCATAAGCCTCATTGCCCGTTGATCATCGCGTAAGTCCTCCTTCCACCCATCCATCTCCTTATGCCACCTGCACGAAAGCCTCGGCCGGCAGGTTCGCCTTGACACTGGCGAAAACCTCCAGACCCTTCTGGAAGTCCCAGCCCACCTGCTCAAGACAGTCTTTGGCGTACTGAACTGTCATGTTTGTCTGCTTCTGCAGCTCAATGACCATCTTTTCGGCGACTTCGATTGTGAGACCTGCTGGTAGTTGAGGCACAAGCTCCGGGGTGGTCCGAGGGGCCGCTGGCTCTGTTGTCCAGCCCTCGAAGTTGTCCGGGTCGAAGGCTTGAGCACCTCCGAACGCGCGAACAGTGAGCATGTCGCCGACGACACGAACTCCGGACGGGCCGCCAGGACCGATGATGAATGTGCGGTCAAAGCTGCGCTTCTTGCCTGCCTGACCAGTAGCTGTGTCCAACTCCTCGAACTCGCCGTGTATGGTGATCATGAAGCCGTCGACCCCATTAGGGCTCTGACCAGTTGGATCGGGAACGCCTGGCTGAATGTGAGCTTCTACCATCCACTTCCGCGCCTCAGTCGCCAGGTCCGGGTGTTTCGTCTTCGGTAAAGCAAAGAAGGCATCTCCCACAGCCTTCGGTCCTCGGAACTGCCTATTCTGCCGAGCCGGTAGCTGCGAAATCTTCTTAAGATTCCGGCTGTTCTTGATGTATTGGTCCCATTCTTGCTTCTCAGTGTGTTGTGTTGATGCTGGGTCGCGCTGGGCTTGCGTGTTGACGGCGTAGGAGAAGTCGGATTGTTCATCGTAATAGTGGGCGGCAAGAGCGGCCCGATCATTGTCGAAACCAGCGAAGAAAGTGCGGATGAAGGCTTCTGCGATGCCTCCTTCGTCCTGGAATAGTGGCGTCCGTATCGGAAAAGGGAGCTCGGCGGGCGCTGACTTCTTCGCCAGCTCATCCTCCGTGCGAACTTGTACGCTGTTCAGCATGCGAAGGTTCGGGTACCACTTGATAACTTCGGCCGGGTACTCAGGCTCACTCTGCTCCAAGGGGTTGCCTGAAAGGATTAAGTGCTGGAGGTTGTAGAACCTCTTGCGCCAGTTTTGCAGTGATGAGAGCCCCTTGAAGTCATTGTTCGAGAGGTCAAGGTTGTGCAGTTTGGGTAGTGTTTGGGAAAGGGTGGTGACATCCGTCAAGTCCGCGAGGCCGTTGTTGGCCAAGGATACTCCAGTGATCGCAGCGTGGCGCTCCGCTTCGGTGTCGAAAGAGAGCTCAAGCACTTTCATGAGCGCGGGAAATATCTTCTTTGTCGTTGAGCTCTTGTCGAAGACGTTGGCCTTGTTGAGCTCGGGATCCTGGCCAAGGGCGCTCAAATCCAGCACTTTCGTTTCGAAGTTGTACCGCCGCTCGAGGACACCTCTCAGCATAGCCTTGGTCTCTTCGGCTTGCGATTTGACGCCGTCATCTGACTCCTTCGATCCTCCCACACGCTCGATCTTGACGTTGGTCCCGGCCCACTCGTACCCGTTCATCCTTACCAGTGCAACCACATGCTCTGAGGCAACACTGATGTATACTGTATCTCCTTCCTTGCGTGACTAAATGTATGTTAGTATATCTGAATTGGTATGCAAAACCAATGTCGCTCCAGCTAAAACTAGCCACTAGCTCGTATCGCGGTCGTCGTTCTGAGATTGGCTGCAAACGAGAGCAGACCGGATCTTGAGGCCAGGGTGGAGGTAGAGTGGCGGTAATCGACGAGACGCTGGCGTGAACATACCTTCTTCACCTTCACGTCTCTCGTCCTGGATCCTAGCCTATGGCTGGCTTTCTTCTCCAGCCACTTGATGAGTGCGCTAACTCCGCCGTCCTCAGCTCCCGAGGCTTTGCTCTTCTCCCAGCCTGTTATGCTGAGCTCCACAAGTCCTCCTCTTGAGCCGGTCGACCTTCCTTCCCGCATCGACACATCACCTGCAGCGGCTGATCGCAGAATTGCTTTCCGAGCAGTGCCGCTGAGCAAGTCTCCCCTCCCTTCTGCTCGTGAAGTTCGTGAAGTGAGGTCTCTGCCGCCGCGCGCTGGTGGTGTGGACTTCCCTATCCGGCCGCGACCCTTCACTGCAACGTCCATCGTCAAATCTCCATCTCTGTCCGACCGTGCCCCACCTCTCTTCCTCCTCGTTGCTGCTGGGCCTCGCGGCGCATTTAGAGGGCTCTGGTTGCGCGCTGCCATGGTCCTCGCAGGCATGGTCGTGTCGGTGATGGTAGGGTGATCGGTGTGCGGTGGTTATGAGGCTGCGAAAGATGGTGGGGTATTCGGAGTGAGTGTATGGTTTGCTCGCGGTGTGTTGCAAGCGGTGGTAACGAAGTTTGCTGTGAGCGAGGGTGTCACAGGTGGTGTGTCATAGAGAATGTCATGAAGGTTGGTGAAGTGCGTCGAAGAGGTGATGATGGATGTCGTGAATGAACAATAGAAGGTGACTCTCTTATTGTAGATCATTAGGCAGGCGCAGGCCGAAACCTTAAATCCCGCTTAGTCACCTGATTTCGGCCTTAGGGAGGTGTGGTCGGGAACAACAACAACACCACCACCAATATGACTTAGGCGACGACAGGATATACTTTGTACGAAGAGTGCTATATACTGCGATACACTTATACAATGAGCCTCTTGTATATACGTGAAATCCCATCCCTGCGCTGCAATATGTCTCATTCTGCTGAGACCATACAATGCAGTCTGGATCGTCTCACTCTTGTCTTGTGTTGACCAGGTAGAGGAAGACGACCTCGACGGGTACTCGGCCTCGTAGGCATATCGCTCGGCAGCAGCGCACTCTGGCCGAGTACAACGGTTCAGAGACTCCGCAGTTCGGCCGCGGGCAAGGAAGGTGGTGAGCTCGCCGACGACGGCGTGGAGATGTAGAAAGGCGTATCAGGCACATACTAAAGAGAGAACAACAATTGATTCAAGTATTCTATACTGACTCTCGGCTTACCAACTCTCACAACTATCACAGGATGTCTGTAGTAACCCTCGGCCAAAATGCTCCTAAGCTCGACCATTCAGCAGTCACAATCCTGGGCTCCAATGCCGGTATCAACATAAACCCCAAGCATATCGACGACTTCGCCACCACCCTCGGAGCGCTCGATGTATGCATCCAAGACATCTTGGCCGAAGACGATTATATCCCCAAGACAGACCTGAAGAAATACCCTCGCACCGATATCCGCAGACCCCAAGGACCAGAAGACACCGACAAAGGCGGCTGGGCAGCCAAATGCAACGCCTACTCCACCTCGCCCACGAGCGACCTGCTCAAAGGCAAGAAGATCGCTCTGAAAGACAACATCGCTCTCGCTGGCGTCAAGTGCACGAACGGGACGGAGGCTGTTGACTGGACACCAACCTTCGATGCTACGATAGCCACCCGGATTATGGACGCTGGAGCTACGATTACGGGCAAAGCTGCTTGTGAGAATGCTTGTCTGGAGAATGTTAGCGATACAAGCTGTACTGGTAAAGTCCATAATCCGTACGCCGACGGCTATAATTGTGGTGGGAGTAGTAGTGGTAGTGGGAGGTTGGTTGGGAGTGGGGCTGTTGATATGGCTATCGGGTGCGATCAGGGAGGGTCGATTAGGATTCCTTCGGCGAATTGTGGTGTGGTGGGTTTGAAGCCGACTTGGGGACTGGTACCGTACGCTGGGATTATATCGCTCGAGGCTACGATAGATCATGCCGGGCCCATGGCGAGGACGGTACCGGATGTGGCGAGGCTTCTCCAGGTTATCGCTGGGACTGATGGTATTGACGACCGGCAGCCACCTTTCTTGCCAGACGGCACACTCGAGTACTTGGCCAACTTGGACAAATTCTTGAGTTCCAGCGACACTAGCAAGCCTCTCACCGGCACTAAGATCGGACTCCTAGAAGAAGGCTCCGCGATTCCAGGCATGGATCCGAACATTTCCAAGCTCTGCCAATCCGCTGTAGACAAGCTGAAAGATCTTGGAGCTGAAGTGACTTCGGTCTCCATACCGGGGCATCTGAAGGCAGCGATCGTCTGGATGTGCAGCGTCCCAATTGCTGGCACAAGGCAGGGCTTTTTCTCAGACCAGACAGGCCGCAAACAACTCCATATGATCGACCGGCTGCTTGCCTCGGACAACCCGATGACACAGCAAGCGTTCGACGCTCTTGGCCCTGGTGCCCAGAACGCTTATATGAGGTATTTGTATATGATCGACAAGTATGGTCCCATGATACACGCCAAGTGCAGCAATCTATTACGGAGAATCAATGTAAGTCTGCCAATATTCACTTGAAGATCCAGGCTCTTGACCCTCAAACTCAGCTGACCGTGACCAGGATGATTACGACCAAGCACTAGCATCCGTAGATGTCCTCGTGATGCCCACGTTACCATCGCCGCCATGCAGGCTATTTGATGATCCGCCTGCTCATGGTCCCTTGGCCAGACTATCGAGAAACGTTGGTCTCGTCGGGAACACCTCGCCGTTCAACAGTGAAGCATTCTCGATCCATGGTACAGCTCCCACGACTGACGACTTGAACAGGTTCCGGACACCCAGCCTTGACGATACCCGTGGGCTTCGTTCCAGCACACGACGATGAGAGCGTGAAGTTGCCGGCTGGCCTACAGATCGTGGGCAAGAAGTTTGCGGATATCGATTGCCTCAAAGTGGGCGCTGCTTGGGAGAGGGCGTATGATTGGAAGAAGCTATAGGCTTCGTGTCAAATCACGCCTCGCACGGCAGTGGTGAGTTTAAAATATAGTTTGATAACGCCCAGAAAGCCTCTTTCGCGGAGAGATCTCCGGTTCTCAGCGTCGCTGGAGGATTTGGCATCACCACAACCATGGTCGATTTTTGGATGACCAGCACTCCATTTGAGCGGCAAAGCAGAAGATGTTTTGCCTCCGCTCTCTAGGTGTGATCGGAATTCTTCCAGACACGCTGGCAGACCAAGAAAGCAACAAACCTTTGAATACTTGAAGCGAAGGTCAACTTGGGGAGAACACAAGATGCCAATTAGGAGATTCGGGTTACAGGAGGGTATTAAAAAGAATGTAAGCGGGTCCTATGTGTCAGTGCGTTACTAGGCCCAAAACGGCTAGTCTAAACGAGATTTAAGGTTGAAAACGCGGACACTAGACGGCAATCCTAAGTCTACCGAGCTAATTAGTATGTAAAAGCCCTAATTCGTACTTTAGCTATCTATCTATCTATCTATCTGTCTACTACCGAGTATAGCCGCCCTCTACGTCGATAACAGCCTAGTAGCGCGCCGGTATATTCTAAATATATACTAGAACGTCGTCGATAGTAAGGGCCTCCTACTCGACGATAAATACCTCTATTAACTCGTCGCGCGTTTTTAGCTTATAATTTCGTAAGACGCGGTATTTAATTATTATTTAGATATTCTCGATTAGATTTAGATTCGGTAAGTATTATACTAGCTATAGTAAGATAATAAGGTAAAGCTCGGCAAAGTAGTTACGAATTAGATATATAGTATAAGTCGGCGCGTTATTCTATTAAAATATCGCGTCTAGATTATCTCGATAGAACGGCGTAACTAAAGGGTTTATAATCTCGTTAAGATAGCGTTTTATATTAACGCCGCCGCGTTTCCCTCCTTTACCGTAATTAATCTCGTCCTTAGACTTAAAACCCTATTGTTTTTATACGCTACTTAAAGATATCGAGCCCTAAACTATCGCTACGCTATATTTCTTAAACTTCGGTATTAAGTAATCCGCTTTAAACTCCTCTATTGCGAGCCGCGTTATATATATCTATCTAAAGTAACTAAGATAAAATAAGGCCTCGTTAGTAAAAAGAACGCGCGACTATTCGTCTATTATCTATTCTACGTACTACTAAGCCTATTCTAGCTATTTCTTCTTTACCGTATTATTAAGGAAGGGTTTTTTACGCGAGATTTAGCGGTAGTAGCCTACTTTATCGAAGACGCGTCTAAGTATTTAATTAGAGATAAGGACGTTCTCTAAATTAGCGATATCGAGAAGGGATATACGGTAGTAATTAGTATCGAGGGTAGCGCGGCTATAAAGCTAATAAGCTATAGGAAAGATATAGTAACGTATAGAATACCGCTTAACTAAATAGTTAGTTAATAGAAGAACTAATCTCTATAGTTCGTTAAGCGCTTACGACGAGTAAGATATACGCTAGTATATTACGTAGGCTAAGGCTAGAAGCCCTAGCCTTATATCTAGTAATTATTCTTATAACTGCCTCCCCCTCTAGGAGGCGCTATCCTAGCGTCTATAAACATATTAGCTAGGTAATATTAATAGAAGGAATCTATTCTATATTTTCGATTTTTAATCGGAGGTTCGGTAGTACGGTAGTAAGGCGCTAGCGCTATACGTACGGAGTCTATATGTTCCTTCCTAATTAGGCGTTAGGAATTCGGTTACTCGTAATAACCTAGAAATTAGGTTACTCGTAATAACTCGGTATAGCTAGCGGTACGCCGGCGTTTCGCTAGCGTTACCTTTGTTTCTCGACTTAAAATAATTGTTTTAAGTCTTTTACTTAAATTACAAACGCTAATAGGTAACGAATAAAGTACCCCCCTCCTAGCGCTCGTACTACTAGCTCCTCTCTCTCGTACTACTACCTCCGTACTACCTCTTCCCTTCTTACTATCTCTTACTACTATACTAGCGCTACGTACGATAGTAGTACTACCTACGACCCCGCGCGTAGAGCGCCGTACTAATATCGCCTTAGGTATACCGCTCCTATACTACTTCTACTATACGCGCTACCTAGATAATCCTAGTAGTAAGTCTCCTTCTTAGTATAGTTGCGCCTCTAGCGCGTAGCTACTAACTAACGTACTAGATATTAGACCCTATAATAGCGTAATAGGTAGCGTACTAAAGAAGCGCTACTCCTACTACGCGAAGAATAGTAAGGGGTACGTCGCCGTCGAGGAGCTAGAGCTCGTCGCGCTACTTAATAAGGCGCTCCGCGCTAAAGTAGAGTAGGAGTAGTACTAGGCCCTCTAGGGCGATACGCTTATAGGGAGCGCGAAGGAGAAGGATATATAAGAGGCGCTAACTACCGCTAAGGCCGCCTTTACTACCGCTAACGACGCCCTACTTACCGCTATTAAGTAAGCTCCCGCGAATATTAATAGTACTACTAGTAGCGAG
>JAABUL010003073.1_pt1 | contig 25631 bp, 24 predicted proteins | sample 5559151 | NCBI WGS metagenome assembly JAABUL01 (sample SAMN10711876, study PRJNA513368) | rock metagenome | isolation source: Antarctica rocks | place: Antarctica: Victoria Land, Pudding Butte sud | reverse complement strand
ACCTTCCTCTGGCGCTGGTGGCACGCATGGTCTGATCTGCCCCCGCCTCCTGATCTCCAAGCACTCCTCGACTGGGTCGGCGGTGGTCGCCCCCTCAACTACTATGTCCGCCTCTAACAAACTACCGATACTCATGACGTTGACTTTTCGGCCCGGCTGGTCGATCAGGATGGTGGCAATGCCATCCGGGTCGACCTGCGTGGTGATGCCGAGCTGGGTAGTCGGGGCTGTATGTACTGCCATGGTCTCCTCTATCGCTCCAGCACAATGGCGCAGCCCAGCCCGCCCGCGGCACAGACGCTTGCCAGCCCAAACTGGACGTCCCGCCGTTCCATCTCGTTGGCCAGCGACATCAACACTCGGGCGCCGGTGGCGCCAAAGGGATGACCGAGGGCGATCGAGCCGCCGTTGACGTTGAGCCTTGCCGGATCGATCTCGCCGACGGCTTCCGCGCGTCCCAATCGCTCCTCGGCGAACTGCTTCGAGGCCAGGACCTGTGTGGTGGAGAGCACCTGCGCCGCGAACGCCTCGTGCATCTCGATCAGATCGATATCGGAGAGCCGTAAGCCGGCACGGTCCAGTGCCAGTGGAATGGCCCAGGCCGGTCCAAGCAGGAGTTGATCGCCCGGATCTACCGCGGCGTACGCATAGGAGCGAATCCAGGCGCGTGGTTGGAGACCAAGATCGCCTGCTCGTTCTCGCGATACCAGCAGCAGCGCGGCGGCGCCGTCGGTCAGTGGGCTAGAGTTGCCGGCAGTGATGGTGCCATGCTGCCGATCGAACACCGGTCGCAGGACGGCCAGCTTCTCCGGTGAGGTGTCGGTTCGGACGTGGTTGTCGTCGGTCACTGCCTTGCCGTCGGCCCGAAATACTGGAACGACCTCGCGGCTCATCTTGCACTCTGCCCTGGCCTGGGCAGCCCGCTGATGGCTGGTCAGCGCCAGCTCATCCTGCGCCTGACGCGAGATGCCGTTGATCTTGGCCATCAGTTCGGCCGACTGTCCCATGCTCAGTCCGGTGGAGGTCTCCTGAATGCCGGGCGCCACCGGGGCCAGGTCCTTCACCCGGACCCTGGCCAGGCTCTGCAGCTTGGCCGGCATGGTCCGGGCTTGCGAGGCGCTGATCAGAGCACGAGCCAGCTTGGCGCTGTACTGGATCGGCACGTTGGACAGCGATTCGGCGCCGCCCGTCAGGACTACGTCGGCGTAGCCCCGCTCGATCAGGTCCACGCCGGAGGTAGCGGCCTGGCAGGCCGAGGCGCACGCCAGGCTGACGGTGAAGGCCGGTACGGTACGCGGTAACCCGCTGGCCAGGCCGATCTCCCGTGCCAGATTGTGGTACTTCACCGGTCGGGAGACGTTACCGAAAATGATTTGATCGACCTCGGCAGGATCGATCTCGGCGCGCTGCAGCACTTCAACGCTTGCTGCGCACCCCAGGTCGAACACGTCGAGTTGCGCAAAACTGGTGCCGGCCTTCGCAAACGGGGTTCGTCTCCCTTCGACGATGGCCGCCTGCCTGCACCGGTCCGGCTTGGTATTGGTATGAGTAGTGATAGTTGCCTCCTGACGGGGACTGCCCGCCTCCCTCTTCCCGGTGATGGTACACAGCGGGCGTGGAGACCTGCGATTGGTTGCTCGTCTTCGGTGTCTAGGCCACCGGCCGCGCCAGAGGATTGCTCTCCCGCTCCACCGGCTGCTCGTCGCGCAGCTGCCGTCGCAAGACCTTTCCGATGAGCGACTTGGGTAATTCGCTCCTGAACTCCACCAGCCTGGGGACCTTGTACGCCGCAAGTTGTCGGCGGCAGAACAGCATAATTTCCTCCGCGCTGACCTCCGTCCCCGCACGTAGCACCAGGAACGCCTTGACGGTTTCGCCCCGGTACTCGCTCGGCGCGCCGACTACCGCTGCTTCCAGCACCCCGGGATGGCTGTACAGGACATCCTCGACCTCGCGCGGGTACACGTTGTACCCGCCGGCAATAATGAGGTCTTTTTTGCGATCGACGATACGGAAATAGCCGTCCCCGTCCATGCTGGCGATGTCGCCGGTATGGAGCCAGCCGTCGCGCAAGACATCGTGGGTTTCCTGCTCACGGTTCCAGTAGGCCATCATTACCTGCGGGCCGGCCACGGTCAACTCGCCGATGGCGCCGGGCGGCAGCGCCTCCCACGTTTCAGGATCGGTGATGCACGCGTCGGTGTCCGGCCAGGGGACGCCCACCGTACCGGGCCGCACGTCGCCTAGAGGATTGCAGTGTGTCACCGGGCCGGCTTCGGTCAGCCCATAGCCTTCTATCACTCTGGCGCCGCTCAACGCCTCGAAGGGAGCCTGAACTTCAGCGGGCAGCGGTGCTGCTCCGCTCATGCAGGCGCGCAGCGACCGGAACTGCCTGGGCGAGACGCCTGGAAGCTGAGAGAGTGCCACAAACATGGTGGGCACGCCGGGAAGGTACGCCGGCCGATATTTTTCGGCGAGTGCTGCCACTTCCTTTGGGTCGAAGCGCGGCGCCAGAATCAGCGCTGCTCCCGCCACCACGCCCAGATTCATCCCCACGGTCATGCCGTAGACGTGAAAGAACGGCGCGACGCAGAGGATGCTGCCGACATCGTTCTGGTGGGAGTCGGCCTGCCACCGGTAGGCCTGCACGGCGTTTGCCACCAGGTTGCGATGGCTCAGCATGGCGCCCTTGGAGCGGCCGGTGGTGCCACCCGTATATTGCAGTACAGCCAGCGCATCCGGCTTGATGGCCGGCGGGACGTCGCTCTGCCCGCTGGGCCAGCAGTGAGTCAAAGCGATGCACAATACCCGCTCGCTTGACCAGATGCACGCCCTGTCGCCGGCGTTTGACGGCATAGATCGGTTGGAGTTGCACGGGCAAGGCGCCGCCAATGCCGGTACAGATCACCGCCCGCACCTGTGTGTACGGTAGAGCCATTTGCACGGTGGGGAACAGTTGGTCAAGCGTGACGACGACGCACACCCCGGCATCCCCCAGTTGGTGCTCCAGCTCGTGCGGTGTGTAGAGCGGATTGGTTGGCACGACCACTGCACCGGCCCGCAGAGCGCCATAGAAGGCGACCAGGAACTGCGGCATGTTGGGCAGCATGATGGCCACGCGTTCACCGGGCTCGACGCCGAGTGCTCGCAAGCCCGCGGCGAAGGAGTTGATCTGTCGCTTCACGTCGCGATAGCGCAGTTTCTTTCCGCTGAAGATGGTAACCACGCGATCCGGATACCGCGTCGCGGTGTGCTCGAAGAGCTGAGGGAGCGTGATGTCCGGGTAGTCAATCGACCGTGGAACCTCGAGATCGTAATGGGCATACCAGGGCCGGTCCACGCCATACTCTCCAGTCAAGCGACTTTACTTAACGAGCGTTCAGTAAATGCATTGTGATGCCGTGCGCCGGTACTGTCAAATGCACTGTACGGGTTCAGGAATGGACCTGCAACCGTTGATGTTCTTGAATCGGGCGCTGAGCAGGGGATGAAAGTCATGGATCAGATAGAGGCTTTCAGCCCCTGCGAATTTCACTGATGGACGGTATCCTGAATGCTATGGCCGAGTACGGCCATGGTATCGCCGAGAAGGATGTGCAATGACACAGCAACTAGATATTCCTGCAGAGCAGCGCCCCTCGGGATCGCCCTGGCCGACATCATCGGCGGCAGAAGTCGACCACGGAACAACGTCTGATGTTCGTTCCAATGGTATCAGCAATGGCGTCGTGGAGTTGGCACAGGCACTCGCCACACGGGTAGAAGATTTCGCACGCCGCGAACAAACGGACCGCGCCGAGCGGGATCGGCTGACGGAACAGGTTCGCAGCGCGGAGGAAGAACTGCGGGCCGAGCGAGCCCAGCGCGAAGCCACACCCGAGGGCGCGCAGGACGCGATTAGCGACGCTGACCTGCACACGCTGGTGCAGGTGATCGACGCGGCGGTGCTGTCGCCCGAAAGCCTACGTGACCTGCTCGCTCTGAGTCAGCACACGGCACTCGCCGCCGCTGCGATACGTGACTATGTGCGGCTTCGCGATCAATCATCCCCAGCAGGATCAACAGATGCAGTATGAGTAGGCGGGGGACACGCACGAGCTAATTCGGGCTCTGCCTCCGTGGAGATAATACACCATTATGAAACGGAGAAATGACTCCCTTCGCGGTCTGCTGTTGCTGTACGCACTCATTGGCATCGCGGCGGCATTCGCCGCGGGGTCTCGGCACGGACCAACTGCTAAACGCGGCGCTATCCGCCACGGTTTGCCGACACCGTCAGCTTCTGCTACTCGGCGACCATCCGCCACACCTACGTCTTTGTCGCGCGCCCTTCCTACTCCAGTCCCATCACGACGTCCCCATCCCACTCCAGTTCCGTCGCCCCGTCCACGTCCTACGCCACTTCCTACTCGGCATCCAGTGCCCACTCCTAAAGTCACCGTGCGCCATCCAGTAAAGCGGCCGCTGGTGTACGGAGCCGGTCTGCCGGTGGTGGACGGCGCAACTGGGATGAAGGCACAGATCGAACGGATTGAGCTGCACAAAATTACGCGGAGCAGGGGGAATCACCGAACCCGCCTCTTCCGGATTCTTGGGAAGGTACGGCTGCAGGCTCTGGGCTATAGCGCTCTCTACAGCGCACGGGACTTCTATGTGGTCGATGCCCAGGGTAGAACGTATAGATCGGGGGGCATCTTCCGCGGACGGCGCCCGCTGCGCAACGGTCTTTTACGTGGCGGTTTCCGCTTGGTCCGCTGGATCGGCTTTATTCTTCCCCGGTCGGTCCGTGTCGTTACCATTATCTGGAATGACGACAATCATCTTTTTCCGGCGGCGACACTCGCGACACTGCGACGGTAAGAGTAGCTGCTGGGCAGCACCCGTGCTGAGACAGTAATGCCTCCAACCCGCGTTCGTCCTTGCGAGTAAAAGGCTGAGCCGAGCCTTCAGACCCTGTTCGGGGGACTGCTGCGGGAGGCGCCGAGCGAGGCGACTGAAACTAGAGCTAGGGCCAGGACATCGCGAAACCCCAAGGCCTGGCCCAAGACCACGAAGCCGATGGTAGCCGCGATGGCGGGTTCCAAACTCATCAGAATCCCGAAGACACGAGTGGGCAGCGAGCGCAGCGCTTCCAGTTCGAGGGAGTATGGGACCACTCCGGAAAGTAGGGCAACGGCGAGCCCGGCCAGCAGCAAATACGGTTGCAGGAGATGCGCCCCGGCCCCCGCAATGCCGATAGGCAGCAGTGCAACCCCACCGACAGATAGAGCTAAAGCAAGTCCTCGGCCTCCAGAAAAAATGCCTCCGACGCGGGAGCTGAGCAGAATGTATCCGGCCCAGAATATTCCAGCCAGCAGAGCGAAACCGGCACCCACAGGGTCGAGGCCAAGGCCTCCCCAGGGCGCCAGAAGAACGATGCCGGCGGCAGCCAGGAGCACCCAGACAAGATCGAAGAGACGACGAGAACCGACCACGGCCACTCCCAGGGGGCCGGCAAACTCGAGTGTGACTGCCACTCCCAGCGGGATCCGATCGAGGGCCAGATAAAACGAGAAATTCATGGCTGCCGTGACCAGGCCAAAGAGGGCGGCCATGGCCAGGTCTCGGGAAGAATAGCCGCGCACCTGAGGACGCCACAGGATGAGCAGGACGATGGCCGCAAACCCCACGCGCAGCAGGGCGGCCCCGCCCGGACCGAGCGTCACAAACAGATGCTTCGCCACCGCCGAGCCCAGTTGCACGGAGACCCCGGCGAGCAGGACCAACGCCGTGGGTGGAAGTGACGGTCGCGAGGACGGGATTCGATTCACGCTCTCCGGCAGATGCGCGGCTGGGGAACTCATGTATGAGTCAGGGCTTCCTCCGACGGCCATATTCCCGTTGGATCTACATAGACGAAGCCGGCGCCCTATCAAGGGCGCCGGCTTCGTGGCGGCTCATACTCTCCGAGAGCAGATGCTCGTCAGTGCAGAAGTGGTTTCTTGCGCTTCGGCTCGGTGGACCGGGCGGTCCCTTGCGTGTTGCTGCTTATACCACCTCGCATCGCACTCTGTGCCGCGGTATCTACCAGGACGACGAGCGAGGCGCCGGCTTGAAGCAGTCCGAGCAATACACGGGCTTGTCGCCGCGCGGCTCGAAGGGAACCTGTGCTTCCTTGCCGCACTGGGCACACGTCGCCGAGTACATCTGGCGCTGCGGTCGGTCATATCCGCCGCCGCCGCCACCGCCGCCGTACGATGATGACGATCCGCCGCCGCCGCTATTGCGGCGCTCGGCGCGACAGCTCGGGCAGCGCTTGGGGTCTTGATAGCCGCGCCCCGCGTGGAACTCCTGATCGTCCGCCGTAAAGGTGAACGGATTGCCGCACTGGGCGCAGGTCAAAGATCGGTCGGTGTAGTTCATGTCTTCCATCTCCTAGTTAACGTCTGGACAGAGCTGGATGACTACTACATGCAATCCGAAAGCCAGCGCCCACCAGGGCCGTACTGGACTAATCTTACTCACTTCAGTGCCCCTACGTCAAGGGAAACGAAGGTTAATCGGTGAGCGATTACGCCCCTTACCTGGTCGGCCCGGGAGTTGGCGTGGTGGGCTGGTTGACGGTAAAGGCAGCACGTGCCGAGAGACTGGCGCCATTCAGCGTGCATTGCGCCATTACTACGCCGGTGGGGGCCACGGTCTGTTGCTGGAATGGGAATACGGCGAATCCGTCCGGTCCAGCTGTCTGCGGCCCGCCGGCAAAGTTATTCGGCTGGCTGTTATTGCTGTACAGCACCGAGGACGTACACACTGCGTTGGGTAAGGTCTGAACGTAGATCGTGGGGAAATCGAGAGGCAACGACGGGTTGGGCGTGATACAGGTGCGCACGAAGAAAGCTTGGCCTGTGGGAGTCGAGGTGGGAGTAGGTCCTGGGGTACCGGTTGCAGTCGCGGTCGCGGTCGGGACGGCCGTGGCCGTGGGAACCGGCGTGTTGGTGGTCGCCCCCGGTGGGACTGAGGGAACGGCTGTGGGGGTGGCGGGATTGATCACGCGAACCAGCCGCTCGACGCTCTCGGCGGGCCATACTGCCTTGACGACAAGACCGCCGGTTCCCACTGCTCGATTCAGCACCTCCAGCGACAGTGTAGCCGTGGTGGTGGTGGGATCAACGTGGATCACCACCGACTGCGGACTTGGACCGGCGGCGCCAGCCGGCCGCAGTGGGCTCAGAACAGCAGCGCCGTTTCCACCACCCATGGGGTAGACCAGAACCGGCTCGTCCAATGCGAAACAGGCAACACTCGAGGTAATGGTGACGAGGTAGGTCGTGGTATCGAGCGGCGCCGTGACTGGGCCGCTGATGGATACGGTTTTGTTGGGCAGAATCAGGGTTCTGGTGGGGGTTGGTGAAGTGTTGCAAGTCACTAACCTGTTGTCAGGACTCTGGAAACAGAAACCGTTCACAGTAGTCATGGCTGCGTGCGAATTTGCACCGCCGCTTAAAGCGGCCGCCGCCACGAACACCACCAGTACGCCGACCCGTTTCATACAAGCCACCACCGCAAGATGTCGTTACTTTGGCCGCATAGTACCACAAGTTGTTGTTGAGAACCCCTGAAGCAGAGCCTACCGGCGAATCCAACGGGACGCGCTTTGCCGATGGCGCTGGATAGCCAGGGCGATCAGCCGGTCGACTAACTCCGCATACGGTACTCCACTTGCTTCCCACAATTTAGGGAACATACTGGTTGCTGTGAAGCCGGGGATGGTATTTACCTCGTTTAGCACGATCTTTCCCGATTCCTGCAGCACAAAAAAGTCAACTCGAGCCATCCCGGCGCAATCCAGGGCGACATAAGCCCGGCGAGCCATCGCCTGAACCTCCTTGGTCTGCGCCTCAGAGAGCTGAGCTGGGATCAGGAGATCGGCCATCCCGGCGCTGTACTTCGCCTCGAAATCGTAGAATTCATGGTGCGGACGCACCTCTCCCACCACGGAGACCAGCGGCGCCTCATTTCCCAGCACACCGCACTCGACCTCGCGCGCGTCCACGCCCTGTTCAACGATCACGCGCCGGTCGTAGCACACGCTCAGCGCGATAGCGCGATCCAATTCCTGGCGATGTCGGGCCTTTGATATGCCGACGCTCGAACCCATGTTGCACGGTTTAACAAAAACCGGATAGTGGAGTTGGCGTTCCACCGCATCGAGCACCGACGCTGGATCGTCAGACCAATCAACTGCCTGCACCAGCGCATAGGGCACGCTTTCCAGGCCGGCCCGCTCCAGCATCTGTTTGGCGGCCCACTTGTCCATGGCGAGAGCCGAGGCCAGTACGCCGGAACCAACGTACGGGATAGCCGAAATCTCAAAGAGGCCCTGCATGGCGCCGTCCTCTCCGTGGGGACCGTGCAGCACCGGGAATACCACGTCCACTGTCGAATCGTCCAGCTGCAGCCCCGCAGCGTGGATCGGTAGCAAGCCGTTCGAAGCGGGCTTGATCGGCAGTTCGGTGGTGTTCGTAAGCTCGGGTGTCACTCCCGATTCCAGCAGTCGATCCGGGGAGTCAGTTAGCAGCCACTTTCCTTCGCGTGTGACGCCGATTACCACGACATCGTATTTGTCCGGATGCAGCGCTTGGAGCACGCAATTCGCGGACGCCAGTGACACCTCATGCTCGCCGGACTTGCCGCCGCATACAATAGCGACTCGGATTTTGCTCAAGGAGCTGGGTCCAACTGGAAGGTCGGTTTGAGGCCACCGACCACGTCCCCCATCAGATCGCGCACTTCTGGCTCTCGATAGCGCCATAGTTCATCCGCTTGAGCTGGATCAAAAGCTCCCACGTGCTCGAGCACGCGCATGGCGACCGGCGGGATAGCGCGCGAGTTACCATCCGTGATCTTTATGGCGAGACCCAGTGCCGCCGGCGCGAGCCCGGCGCCCTGATACCCTTCGGCTCCGCCCTTGGCGACGATAGTTCCCCGTGCCGCGGCCATCAGATCGGTGTCGAAGCGGTCTTCGCCGCCCACCATCTCGGGATTGGCGGTCATGGCCATCACCACTCGCCCCGCCGCGCCGGCCAGGTCATCCGAGACGCCTTCACCGGTGGCCAGCCGAGCGAAGGCCTGGGCGGATCGGTTCAGTGACAGGCGGAAAGTCGGTACGGCGCAATTGTCGACAGCGATTTCGATGTCCGCCTGGTTCAGGTCGGCAAAGGCTGCCAGGATCTGACGGGTCTGACGCTGCAGCGGATGGTTGGGATTGCCGTACTTTTCCAGCGGCCATTTCATGGCCCGGCAGGCCACCAACATGCCTGTGTGCGCGCCGCTACAGTTGTTGCAGGCGGGCGACGGCTCGAGATGTTCGCGCCAGCGTTCCGCGGCCGCTTCCTGATTCAGTGGAGCATGGGTGCCGCAGCGCAGGTACGATTGGTCCAGACCGATCTTGTCGAGAATGGAAATCACCGCCTCGACGTGACGGGGCTCGCCGTTGTGAGAGGCACACATGACAGCGAGCTCCCGACCAGTTATGCCGTAGCGGTCGATTGCTCCGGATAACACGGCCGGCATGACTTGAAATGGCTTGGCGGCAGAGCGAAGATATACTCGCTGGTTCTCGTTGCCGACGGCCAGCATGGTGTCTCCTGAAGCGTCCACCACCGCGACGATGCCACGATGCATGCTGCCGGGGTGATTGCCGCGCATGACGGCGACCAGGGGTTCGTCTCCCTGGAACGAGTCTTCCGGCACGGTGGTTCTGGTCTGAAAGGTTCGAGAGAGTTGCATGTTTCCGTCCTGTGTCAAGGGATCATTATACGGTTGAAGTGCAGAGTCGAGACTCTACAACGTTAGTCCGGCATAGGGAGCATAGTGCGCTCCAACGCCCCGACGAGTTGCGAGGGACTCAGGGGCACTGCGCCCAGATGCTGGACGACTTCCCCTCCTGCCACGTTGCCCAGATACGCCGCCAGGCGCATGGACATGCCGGCTGCGAGCGCCAGGGTGAAGAGAGCTGCTACCGTGTCGCCGGCGCCGGTCGCATCCACCACCTCGTTGCCGTGCGTTGGAGCCACCGGCAAGTGGTAGGGGTCCTGGCCGCGCTGAAAAAGCGCAAGTCCCTGGCTGCCGCGCGTGATCAATACCCCACCCGCATCCATGCGTAGCAGCAGCGCTTCCCCCGCACATGCCAGGTCATGGTCGTCGTGGATGGGCCGGCCCAGAGCCGCTTCCGCCTCCGGTTGATTGGGCGTGACGGCGGTCACGCCCTGAAAGCGAAAGAGGTCGCGATGCGAGTCGACGGTGATGATCAGGCCGTTCCGGCGTGCTTCCGGTAGACAGGCATCGATCACTTGCCGCGAGATTGCGCCATTCCCATAGTCTGAGATCAGGAGCGCGTCGGCGTTGGGCAGTGCCGCGCACAGATTGTCAATCATCTGGCCGCTCAGTTCATCGCTCATCTCTCGGTCGTCGATTCGATCGACGCGCACGATCTGCTGCTGGACCGCCTGCAGACCTCCAGCTAGGACCCTCGTCTTGGTTGAGGTCGGTCGTCCATGATCGACCAACAAACCCGCGGTGCTCATGCCCGATTCCTCAACGGCAAGGCTGAGCCGGCGTCCCATCTCGTCGTCGCCGATTATGCCAAATGGAATCGCCCGAGCCCCGAGGCTACTGATGTTGTACGCGGTGTTGGTAGCCCCGCCCGGACGCACGAATTGATCGGCGTGCCGTAGCACCAGGACCGGGGCTTCGCGCGAAATGCGCCATGGTCTCCCCAGGATGTATTCGTCGGCAACCATATCGCCTGCGACCAAGACCGTACAGGAGCGGAATCGGTCGAGCAGCGCCTCGAATTGGCCGGTCAACACGTACTCCTGCCTGGAATGCGGCAACTGTGTAAGCTACCGCGCGGTTAGCCAGAGAGCGATCCATAAAAGACGTGGACCGTGGCTGCGCTGTACTCCACAATGCAGACCTCCGATCCGCTGGCGGCTGAAATCGAAAATGATGTCGCGCCGGGCCCAGGAATCGCCCCTGAGTCGATTGTCCAACCGGCGCGCGGTAGGTGTGTGATGTAAAACTGGCCGACCGCCGAGGCCGGCACGTCTGGCCGGGCATTGCTGACAACCTCAGAGCCATTGACGGTCTGTCCGCCCGCGTTAAACACCGCCGAGACGGGGTTCCCATACGAAAAGGGGGGCGCGAGTAACACGTTGGCCGGGAGCGGTTGGGGACCCGGCGGAGAACCAGCGGTGGTTCCGCCCGATGGCGCGCCGCTCCCCACCTGGATGTTCCATGAGTCGTTATCCACCACCGGGTACCGTCCATTCGGCCCGTACAGGCCAACCGAAAAGTGGTACTGGCCGGGAGCAGCGGGAGCCACGCCGGTACTGGCCCACGTCCCCGCGCCGGCCTGGCTCAACGTATAGGTCAGCGGACCTGCACCGGTCGGCGTGCCGGAAGCAAGGTATACCTCCACCCGGCGAACGTCGCCGGAGGTCGTAACGCTCGCCGTTAGGCTGGCACCGGGGTTGACGGTGATTGGCCGGACGCTGACAGCGATGAGCCGTCCGGCCGCCGCGACCGGGACGGACGTGGCCGTGGCGGCTCGGGCGGGTGCGGCGGTAGGTTTGGCCGTCGGTATCGTGGTTGCAGTGGGCCTGGCAATGGCCGGCGCGGTCGGTGTTGGCGCCACGGGTGTCGGTGTGTCGGTAATAACGGGCGCGGGAGCAGGGACCGGCGTGGGGGTCGCGGTGGGCCGGCTGGTGGGCGTTAGCGCCAGGACATGTCGAGTACTGACCGGCAAGGCCTTGGTGCTACTACCACACCCTGCCAGGCCAAGTGCACCCAAGCACACGAAAAAATGGATACGATGGCGACTCACGAGTACCTCGGCGGAAAACCAGCGAATACTATCAATCCTGGTTCCAGTCGGGCAAGATCCCGTGCCCGCCACCGCCCGGACTGCGAATGCTCAGTACATCGCCGTGCAATACCGAAAACAGTGCTTTGGACGGCAACTGCTCGTCACCGTTCTCACGGATCAGCACGTTTTCCCCGCAGCCGCCGGGTCCACCCCCATACAGGCCATACGGCGCCGTGACGCGCCGTTCCGTCAGCACCGTCACCGTTGCAGGCGTTAAAAACTTCAAATCTCGCTGCAAGCCGTCGCCCCCGGTGTACGCTCCAGTACCTCCTGTCCCGCGCCGCAGCAGATACTGCACGACCCGCAGCGGGTACTCCGATTCCAGTGCCTCTACCGGCGTGTTCAAGGTGTTGCTCATGTGGTCGTGGACCCCGCTCGCACCGGATTGTCCTGGCCGGCCCCCGGCGCCGCCGCCCATGGTCTCGTAGTAGGCAAACGGACGTCCGCTCCGCGGGTCAAGGCCACCCATCGCCAGGTTATTCATGGTTCCCTGGCTGGCCGCGGGCACCGCGTTGGGCAGCGCCCGAGCAAGAGCGCCGAACAGGACATCCACAATTCGCTGCGAGGTTTCCACGTTGCCTCCGGCGACGGCGGCGGGCGGCTGAGCCGACACCACGCTTCCCACCGGAGCCGTAATCACCAATGGGCGCATCGAGCCGGCGTTGACCGGCACATCTTCCCGCAAGAGGCAGCGCAAGACGTACAGCGTGGCGGAGATCGTCACCGCTCGTACCGCGTTAACGCCGCCCGTCCGTTGCTCCGCGCTTCCCGTGAAGTCGATTTCCAGGTCGCTACTCTCCACCCGGCGGCGGATCGTGACGGCAATCGGTACCTGCTCATCGCTCTGGCCATCATTGTCTAAATAATCGATAAACGAGTATACGCCGGGCGGGATGCACTCGATAGCGCCACGCATCGTCGCTTCCGCATAGCTCTGCAGTGCTTCACCATGCGCCGTCACGGTCTCGGTGCCGTAGCGTTCGGCCAGTGCCATCAGACCCTGTTCTCCGACCCGTTGCGCCGCGAGTTGAGCCGTGAAATCGCCCCGGCGCTCATCCGGCGTCCGCACATTACGCAGCACTAAGTCGAGAATGTCGTCGCGCAATCGTCCCTGCTCCACCAGGATTAAAGGCGGAATGATAATGCCCTCCTGGTAAATCTCAGTCGAGAGCGGCATTGAGCCCGGGGACATGCCACCCACGTCGGCATGGTGCGCCCGCGACATAACGTACCCGAGCAGGTGGCCATCCGCTCGGTGGGCCGCGGATACCAGGGAGATATCGGGCAAGTGCGTGCCGCCGGCGTATGGATCATTGAGAAACACCACGTCGCCGGCGCGTAGGTCGAAGCGCTCGCGCACGGTCTGCATGGCCATCGGCATGGCGCCCAGGTGTACGGGCATGTGCGCAGCCTGAGCCAGCAACCGGCCCTCGGCGTCGAAGAGAGCGCAGGAGAAGTCGCGACGCATTTTGATATTGGGAGAATAGGAGGCTTGCTGCAGCGTCACTCCCATCTCTTCCGCAATCGAGCTAAAGAGATTTGCGAAGACTTGCAGTGAGAGCGCATCGACCGGCGCAGGCTCCATTGGTCCTATTCCTCCATCAGCTTGGTCTCGAGAATCTGCTCATCCTCAAAGGCGTGCAGACGCAGGTAGAATCGCGCCGCGTCGACCAGCGCTTGCATAGGGACCAGGCCCACGACTTCAGAATCGGTGATGCCTACGCCGTGGGAGGCGGCCTCCATCTGCACCAAATTGAAGACCGTATGGAGCGCGCTCTTATGAAAGTTGGTCAGGTTCATGGAAACCTGGACCTGATTGCGAGCCGGTATGCTCAGACCGAGCGCCTTGACGAAACGCAGGCCCCCGCTGCTGTGACGGATGGTGCGGGCGATGTGCTTGGCGACAGCAACATCCGAGGTGTTCAGATAGATGTTGTACGCGATCAGCGGTCCGCGAGCGCCAACCACAGTCGCCCCCGCGGTCTCATGAACGGCCTTCGGACCCAGATCAGGGGCACGATCCGGATCTGTTCCGACCATCTGTCGCAACTCTTCGAAGCCCTTTCGCCGGATATTTTCCAGATTCTGCCGGTCCGGCCTGGTGGCGGCCTCTTCGTAAAAGTACACCGGCACCTTCAGCTCCTCGGCCATGCGTGCACCGAAACTTCGTGCTGCGTCTACCGCGTCGTGCATGCGCGCCCCGCCCAATGGAATAAAGGGCACCACATCGGTGGCCCCAATCCGAGGATGCTCGCCACTATGGCGGCGCAGGTCAATCAGCTCCGTGGCGCACCTGGCCGCGCGGAATACCGCTTCCTGCACTGCTGCTGGATCGCCCGCCAGGGTAAGCACACTGCGATTGTGATCGGCGTCGGAGTGCAGGCCCAGAACGTGAACCTCAGGCACCGATCGGGCGGCTTCGACGATCTGTTGCACAATTTCCGGCCGTCTGCCCTCCGAAAAATTGGGCACGGATTCCAACAAGGCTTTAATGGGGCACCTCCTCCGCGTGGGCCGATTCCAACAACCCGCGTTGACCGGGCAGCAATTGGGGAAGTCGGTCCATGGAAACAAAGTCCGACTCGGAAATTTCAGTGCTGGGAACAAACGCGCCGCTGCGATAGGTGCCGCGGTAGACCAGGTTCACCAGCGGACGCCCAGCGTCCACGTAGACGTGCCAGACCGGCGTAAGGTCGACTACCATACCTGCTTCCTCCAGGATCTCACGTTTCAGCGCGTCGGCCGGCTGTTCGGCATGTTCCAGGAAGCCGGTCGGCAAGCCCCAGGGGGTATCACCTCGGTACGTGTGTCGCAGCAGCAGATACTCGCCGCGCTCGTTCTCGATAATCCCGACCACGCCCACCAAGAATTGTGGAAACAGCACCGCCCGTATGCCTGGCTGCGACACCACCTTCTGCACCGGTTTGCGCATGGCCGCCGGCCAGGGAAGCGCCCAGACGCGTGTCAGCAACTCGCGGATCATGCGGGCCGTGAGAGGGGAGGACTGGAGACTACCTTGCCTTCCTGCACCACCACCCGGCCGCCGGCTACCACCGATTCGACGAGATTCATCGCGTAGAAATATGGTATTGCCCGGTAACCGCCCACACAAAATACCGTGAAGTCACAGTACTTGCCGGGCCGTAGCGAACCCACCATATCCTCCATGCCGAGGGCTCGCGCGCCGTGCAGGGTGGCCGCCTGGATCGCCTCCTCGGCCGACATGTGGAGTTTGAGGACTGCCAGGGTGAGGATGAACTGCATGTTCTGGGTGTACGACGTTCCGGGATTGAAGTCGGTGCCGAGCGCCACGCAGACTCCCGCCTCCAGCATCTGCCGGGCTGGCGCGTACCGGTCGCTACCGAGAAACAAGGTGGTCCCCGGTAGTAGCACGGCAACGGTGCTGCTACCTGCCAGCGCCGCGATATCATCGCCGTCGGCATACACGGCGTGGTCCACCGAGAGGCAGCCAAGTTCGCAGGCCAGGCGGATTCCCGGACCCGGTCCCAATTCGTTGGCGTGCGCGGTCAACTCGAAACCCAACTCACGGGCCCGCGTAAGCAATGAGCGGCACTGCGCCTCCGTGAAAACGCCTTCGTCGCTCCACACATCGACCAGGCGGGCCGCGTCCTGGGCCAGGGGAAGCCATTGCTCGGTGACTTCGCGCATGTACTGGTCAGCGCTGCCGGAATAATCCTCCGGCATCAGATGAGCGCCGAGGAAGGCCGGGACGACCTTGAGCGGATGAATATGTTGGAGACGATTCAGCACGCGCAGGCTCTTGCATTCGTCGTCGCTCGTGAGTCCATACCCGGTCTTTCCCTGGATGGTGGTAGTGCCGTACTGTAAGAACGTCTCGGCCCGCTGATATGCCAGGTTCAGAAGCTGTTCCTCGCTCGCCTTGCGCGTTTCCCGCACCGTATGCATGATGCCGCTCTCCAGCTGCTTTTCGTAGGGCTGTCCGCTGGAGCGAGCGTAAAAATCGGCGGTGCGATCTCCCGCGAAGACTGGATGCGTGTGAGCATCGACGAAGCCGGGCAATACTACGCGCCCGTGGGCGTTCAAGATCGTTGCCTCCGGTCCGAGCCGGACCTCGAAGCGCAGGTCGTCCATGCGGCCGATCCATACAATCTTGTTGTCTTTGGCGGCCAGGGCCGCGCCCTCGAGGACACCCAGCGGGCCAGCCGCATCCGGGTGAACGTCGGGCGCCACGGTCACCAATTGATCGACGTTAAATAGGGCGAAATCGGCGTCTAGCATGTGGCTCCCTCCCGGCTGGTAGTTCCATGATATGGCAGTCGCGGATCCTAGGCATTTTCAGGCGCGAATCGGCACATGTCCCGGCTCGAGTTAGTCATTCACACGGCCACAGGCGCAGTGCAGAGGCATCGTGCGAGAAACTCTCGCTACCACATCATGTGTCTATGCCGTACAATTGAGCACAACATCTAGGGGGCGCCGATTGACACCGCACTATGTGGTGGTTAGGATAGAGCCAAGCCCCTAAATACCGCAGACTATGTTTGGCAGATTTCTTGGTAGGGAGAAGAGTATGGAGATTCAAGTTCAGCAGGATGTCGCAGCGGCCGCGGATATCGTCGACCGCGCCTATCAGGGTGGCAAAGTGAGTGCTGGACCGCGTCCCAATCGAGGCGGCGAGTGGTCGGAATCCGCCGTGCGGGTGCTGCGGGAACGCTATCTCAGGAAGCGCGACGGCCAGGTGGTGGAAACTCCAGACGAGATGTGCTGGCGCGTTGCCGGTTCCGTCGCTGAGGCCGAAGCGAATTGGGGCTCCAGCCGCACCGTTGAGCAGTATGCGCGGGCCTTTTATGACACCCTGATCGAGCGAAAGTTCATGCCCAACTCGCCGACTCTGATGAACGCCGGCACTGGCAATGGCTTGCAGTATTCGGCCTGCTATGTGCTGCCCGTCGGCGATTCTATTCCCGATATTTTTGACACGTTGAAAAATGCCGCCATTATCCATCAGAGTGGCGGCGGGACCGGCTTCGCCTTCTCGCGTGTTCGACGCAAGAACAGTCTGGTATCGCGCAGCGGCGGTCGAGCCAGTGGGCCGGTGTCCTTCTTGCGGGTGTTTAACGCCGCAACCGAAGCAGTGAAGCAGGGTGGTACGCGCCGCGGCGCCAACATGGGCATCCTGCGTGTTGATCATCCAGACGTGCTGGAGTTCATCGAGTGCAAGAACGACGGCGGAATCACGAATTTCAATATCAGCGTGGCCATTACCGATCCGTTTATGGACTCGCTGCGTCGAGACGACTTCTACGACCTGGTGGATCCACACAGTCGTGAGGTCACCACGCGGCTGCGGGCCCGAGATGTCTGGGCCAAAATTATCGACTCGGCTTGGCGCAGCGGCGATCCCGGCCTAGTGTTTATCGATCGCATCAACAGCAGCCCGGCCAATCCCACCCCAGAGATTGGCATGATCGAGGCGACCAACCCGTGCGGAGAACAGCCGCTTTTGCCCAACGAGGCATGCAACCTTGGCTCGCTCAACGTCGCTCGCTTTCTCGTGGAGCGCGACGGAAATAAGGAAATCGACTGGGGTGAGATGGAGCGCGTGGCCAAACTCTCGGTGCGCTTCCTCGACGACGTGATCGAAGCGAACCCGTACCCACTGCCGGAGATCGACGCCATGGTCAAGGCCAATCGGCGTATCGGCCTGGGCATCATGGGATGGGCGGACCTGCTCTTTGAGCTGGGTATCCCGTACGACTGCGACGAGGCTATCCAACTGGCCGATCGCCTGTGGAGCTTCATCGAGCGCGCCGGCCACCAGCAGTCGCAGGAGCTGGCCAGGGAACGCGGCCCCTTCCCCAACTGGGAGCGCAGTATCTATCGACATGGCCCACAGCTGCGCAATTCAACCGTGACCACCATTGCGCCGACCGGGACCATCAGCATCATTGCCGACGCTTCCAGCGGCATCGAGCCGATCTTTGCCCTGGCTTTTCAGCACAAGGTGGACGACCGCGTGCTGACCTTTACCAATCCCATATTCGCGCAGGCCGCGCAGCGTAGGGGTGTTCACAGCGACGATCTGATGAGCCGGGTCAGTTCCCACGGCTCCGTGCACGGGGTGGACGGGGTGCCGGAGGACATGCAGCGCGTGTTTGTCACCGCCCACGAAGTGGAGCCGGAGTGGCACGTGCGAATGCAGGCGGCCTTTCAGAAACACACCGACAACGGCGTCTCAAAGACCATCAACCTGCCGGCTAGCGCGACCGTCGCCGAGGTGGAAAACGCCTACGACATGGCCTGGAACCTAGGCTGCATGGGCATAACCGTGTTCCGCGACGGCTGCAAGGGCGCGCAGGTGTTGAATATCGGCGTTGAAGCGAAGCAAGCGGACACGGCGGAAGCCGTGGTTGAGGAGCGGGCAGCCCAGGCCTCGCTGCCCGGTCTCCCCACCATCCAGCCACGTCCGCGCAAAGTGATCGGGGAGACACACAAAATTGCGACCCCGGTCGGAACGGCATACGTCACGGTCAACATGGACGAGCGCGGCGAACCGCTTGAAGCCTTCGTCAATATCGGCAGTTCGGGTAGCGATATCACGGCGTTTGCCGAGGCCATCGGCCGGCTCATATCGCTCGTTCTGCGGACGCCTTCGCCACTCACCCAGCGGGAAAAGATCGGGCAGATCGTGGACCAACTCAGTGGCATCGGAGGAAGTCGCTCACTCGGCTTTGGGGCGCAGCGTGTTCTCTCTTTACCGGACGGTCTGGCTCAGGTGCTCGACGAGTACACCGAGAAGCTCACCGACCAAATCCAGCGCACCGGCCTGCTGCCCGAGCTATCGATGAAGGCCGACCTCTGCCCGTCGTGCGGCTGGGCGGCATTCGTCCACGAGGAGGGCTGCAAGAAGTGCCACATGTGCGGGCATAGCGAGTGCTAGGTCGTTAGTTTAATCCGCATGCTCTCCCGCCCGGGGGCGGTCCGAAAGGGCCAGCCCCGGGTTTCCTTATGGCCCTAAAGCGACGTTACTGGATCCCCCGACTGCGCGTGGCGCGCCCCACATGTCGCATGAGTTCCTCATAGGTTCGACGAGGATGGGGTAGATCCTCCATGATCACCCGCCGCTCGCGGCCATGTTGATCGCGGGCGCAGAGTTCCACGGTGCCCACGCCGAGGACGCGGTCGATGGGGCTCTGTTTTAGTTCCAGAGTCGTGATATGTCGCACCGGGACGCCAAAGCGATGATGGCTCAGCAAGCCCCATTGAACCACTGCCGCGTTGCCGTCCATGCTGTAGCGCCAGGCTCGCGTGTTCAGCCAGGACAGCACCACGGCGAGAGCCAGGAGGGCAGGCAAGAGCGCATACGGCGCCGAAGGGTACTGCGGCAACGTATACCCCGCCACGGTGAGACGCGCGGCGTATCCCGCGGCAACCACCACGCCCGCTCCCACTAACGCCGCCGCGTACGTCTTGCGCGCCGATCGCCGAAGCACCAGTTCGGCTTCCGCCTCCACCGTGGCCTGTAACGGCACTGCACGAGCAGTCGCGGCTTCACCTGGCTGGACCGAGGCCAGCGGCTGAATTGACGTACTCTCAGAGGCTAGCGGCTGAATTGCCGTGCTCTCAATCGTGTCCTGGGCCGGCTCCAGGGCATCCGCCAGCGCGGCGGTATCATCAAACCGATCAGCAGGATTCTTGGCCAGCGCCCGCATGACGGCATACTCGAGTGAAGGACCAACCAGCGGGGCGCGGGGCTGCAACGCCGGCGGAGCGGCCTGGAGGTGCTGGTTTGCCACCGCCAGGGCGTTGGGGCCATCAAAGGGTAGGGTGCCGGTCAACATCTCGTAGAGAACCACACCGCAGGCGTAGATATCCGAGTGGGTGGATGGATCGTCACCACGCGACTGTTCCGGCGACAGATAATGCGCCGAGCCGAGGATGGCGGCCGTCCGTGTGGTCGAGCCGTCGACCAGATGCGCGATTCCAAAATCGGCCAGACGAGGCGTGCCATCCGCCGTGATCAGGATGTTTTGTGGCTTGACATCGCGGTGGATAAGACCCTGAGCGTGAGCGTAGCCCAACGCGTCCAGCACGGAACGCATGATACCGGTTGCTCGCTCCGGCGCCAGAGCGCCACCCGCCTCCAGCACCTCCTTCAGCGTTCGCCCTCGCACGTACTCCATCACGATGTAGTTCGTGCCCTGTTCCTCGCCGACATCGTAGACCGGAACGATGTTGGGATGTGAGAGTGAGGCGACAACCTGTGCTTCACGCTGAAATCGAGCTAGAAAGCCGGGGTCGCGGGTGAGGTCCTCGTGCAGAATCTTGATCGCGACGTCGCGGTTTAGACGTTGGTCGCGACCGCGATAGACGGTCGCCATGCCCCCTTCGCCCAGCGGCCCTATCAGCCGGTACCTACCTCCCAGCACAAAATCGAAGTGGGGCATGTCAGGCAAACTGGCGGGCGGGCTGCCCAAGGCGTCGCCGCTGCATTGCCTGCAGCACAAAGCGCCCCGTGTAATACGCTTGCCAGAGGCCGAAAACGCCCGGCCAGTACGCCGCCGAGTAGGTGTCAAGCGTGGTGAACTGCCTCCCGCCAAAGCCTTCCTTGAATCGGTAGACACCATACATATCTTGATCCTCGCGGAGCAGGTCCGGCACCGCGCGGAAGTCGTAGAGGGAACAACCCCACCTCCGGGCGCGCTGAATTGCCTCCCATTGGAGGAGGTACGGAGCCATGAGGTTCCGATGCTCGTTACTCGAAGCGCCATGCAAGTACCAACAGGTCGCCCCCATGCGGAGGAGAGTGACGGCGCCAATAAGCTGCCCCCGGTAGCGGGCAAAGAGCATACAAAAGCTTCCGGTCTGCTGGTAGAGTGAGAACATCGTATGGTAGAGCGGCTGGTCATGGATGAAAAAGTCGTCGCGCTCCGCCGTCTGCTGATAGAGCGCATAAAAGGCAGCGAGCTCGCCCGGTCCGGCCTCGTGCACCTCCACACCCTTACGCGCCGCCAATCGAATGTTGTAGCGGGTCTTTTGCTTCATCTCGGCCAGCAAGGTATCTTCATCCTTGCCAAGGTCGAGAATCCATGAGCTGCGGGGCTGACTGGGAGGATAGCTAGGATGAAGGCCGAGGCTCGTCAGAATATCGCGGTACGGCGTGTCCATAACGGAGACGTTCGGCTCGACTCGGATACCGATGCTGTTGCGTTCCAGGCCCAGAGAGCGAGCCGCGTCGAGCAACGGCGCCAGGGTCTGGACGGTCGCTTGTGACAGAGCCGGGCCGCGGGGGACCGTCAGGAGCGTTCGTTTCGAGCGATGGACAGGGTTGATGAACACCTGCATGGCGCCCACCATCTCGCCGGCCTGGCAGGCCGCCAGCCGCACCGCCAGGCCGCCCAGCGAAGGGCCCAGTTCGCCCCACTCCCAGCCCTGCTGGAAGTGAGCACCTTGAACGGAGGCAACGAATCGATTCCATGTTGTGGGATCGTCCCACTGCCGGACTGAAATGCTCATAAAGCCGCCCATGCTAGCACGCCTCAGGCGTTTGGTAGAATGGCCAGATTTTGCACATGAAAGCCGCTCGTACTGCCGCAGTGACTCCCCAGCCGCGCGCCGGTCACCTGGCCGGCGCCACGCTGCTTCTCAGCGCGTCTTTTGTCTTGAGCCGCGTTCTGGGCTTGCTTCGAAATGTGGTCATTGCCGACGCGTTTGGCGCGACCAGGCAGGTCGAGGCATACTTCGCCGCATTCCGCATACCGGACACCATGTTCATGCTGGCCTCGGGCGGCGCGCTGGCTTCCGCCTTCGTGCCGGTGTTCGCGGGTCTAGTGCAGCGAAAACACGAGCGCATTGCCTGGGAAGTGGCCAGCAGCGTGCTCAACACGGTTTTCCTGGCCCTGGCCGGTCTAGCCGCGGTCGCCTTTGTGCTGGCGCCGCTACTCATGGCGCTGCTGGTGCCCGCGTATACACCGGCGGAACGGGCCTTGACCGTCGATCTGACCCGGATCATGCTGCTGCAGCCAATTTTCCTGGGCGTATCGGCGCTCATCAGCGCTATTCTCCAGACCTACCAGCGCTTTATCTTGACCGCCGTCGCTCCGCTGCTCTACAACCTGGCGGTGATCGTGGGTGCCCTGCTGGGCCACTCGCACGGCGTGGCGGCGCTGGCCTGGGCGGTAGTGATCGGGTCCCTGGCTCAGCTACTGGTACAACTGCCTGGTCTCTGGCCCCAGGCGCGCCTGCTGTACCACCGGTCAATCGATTGGGAGTTTGCCGAGTCGCGTGAGGTGCTGCGTTTATTTCTCCCGCGTGTGGTGGGGCTGGCCGCGTTCCAAGCCATGCTCTTGATTACGCTCTACCTGGCGCAGGGATTACCCAAAGGGAATGTTGCGGCCATCAACTATTCATGGCTGTTGATATCCTTTCCAGTGGGAGCGCTGGGGACTGCCGCGGCCACGGCCATCTTCCCGACGCTCTCGCGCCTGGCCGACACCGAAGACTATGAAGCGCTGGCCGGGACGGTCGGGCGGGGCCTGCGCTTTGTTCTCTTCCTGGCCCCGCCGGCGGCCATGGGGTTGATCGTGCTGCGTCGGCCGATCATCAACCTGCTCTACAATCGCGGCGTCTGGACCCATCACGCCACCGAACAGACCGCGTTTGCCCTGCTTTTTTACGCCATGGCCTTGACACCGCTGGCTGCTATCGAGATTCTGCCCCGTGTTTTCTACGCGCTGCGCGATACCGTGACACCCGTTCGCATCGCGGTGGTCGCGGTGACCCTGGACGCGGTGCTCAGTATCCTCTTTGTTCATCTCCTTCCGCCCGCTTCCGGCCAGGGCGGCCTGGCACTGGCCTCCGCCCTCGCCAACGGGGTGCAGGTCGTGTGGCTGGCCGTTGCATTGAATCGAGACCTGGGAGGACGCGTGGCGACGAAGGAGATTTTGTCGACATTGCGCGATTCCGTGCTGGGCAGTCTTGCCATGGGGGTGGTGCTTTATTTGGCGCTGGACCCGCTGACCGCGATTTTCGCCCAACATGGTTTCGGCGCGCTCTTCACTGTGTGCATCGAAGTAGCGCTCGGCGCCGCCACCTTTGTCTATGTGATGTATCTGCTTGGCGCGACGGAGCTGTACCAGCTTCGCAGTTTCATCGCCCGCCGGAAATAAGAACAGGGGAGCGACTAGTCGCTCCCCTGTGGCTCGATCGTGCAGGCGAATTACTTGATTTCGACCTCGGCGCCGGCCTCGGTCAACTTGGTCTTGACCTCATCGGCGCGCTCGCGAGCTACGTTCTCGACGACCGGCTTCGGGGCCTCGTCCACCAGGGCCTTGGCCTCTTTCAAGCCAAGCTGCGTAATCTCGCGGACCGCCTTGATCACGTTGATCTTCTGCTGTCCCGCAGCCGTGAGAACGACGGTGAACTCCGTCTGTTCCTCAACGGGCTCGACGAAGGCAGCGCCGCCCCCAGTTGGGGCCGCCGCGGCCGCGGCCGGAGCAGCGGCGGTCACACCAAAGCGCTGTTCAAACGCCTTGATGAACTCGGAAACCTCAAGGATGGTCATCTGCTCGAACTGCTGAAGCAACTGGTCGGAACTCATTCGTTCGCTGGTTACCATGTCTTCCTCCTGGAATGGCTGTGCGGTTTACGGATCAATATGAGCTTTACGACGGAGACGGCACTGTCGCTGCACCGGCGCTCAGCTTCTCACTGAGGGCCTGGGCAAGGCCGGCGATCTCGCGGGCCGGCGCCTGGATAACGCCGAGCGTCTGGGACATCGGCGCCTGCATCGTTCCCAGTAGCTGAGCAAAGAGCGTCTCGCGGCTGGGCAGCTCGGCCACCCGGCCCACCTGCTCGGCGTTCAGTGAGCGACCGCCGATGATGCCACCTTTAACGCTGACCACTCGATTGCGGCGGACAAACTCGGTCAGCAATCTGGCCGGAGACACTTCATCTTTCCAGCCAAATGCCACGGCGGTCGGTCCGGCCAGCAACTCGGGCGCAATTGAAACGTTGGCGCGATCAGCGGCGATTCGCAAGAGCGTGTTCTTGGCCACCTGAAACTCGACGTCATCGCCGCGCAGTTGCTCTCGCAACACGCCGATCGCGGCGACCGTCAGACCGCGATAGTCGAGCAGAACGGCGCCCTTGCTATCACGCAGCTTTTGCGACAGCTCATCGATAGTCTGTGCCTTTGCGGCTGTTGGCATGCACTTCCTCCTTTCCTTTGAGGTGGCAGGAGCTCGTCACGACGAAGCGCCTCGGAGGGTCTATCCGAGGCGCTTCGTCATGGCATGAGTATGCATGAGTGTCGCTGCCTCGGCAGGACTCTTTAAGCGGAAATCGCTCCTGCTGTCTATGGCTCTTTACCTATAGTTGGTCTCTCTGTTGAGTATACGCTTACCGCGCCTGGAGGGCGACAGCAGCGCCCATGTCCAGGTGGACGCCGGGTCCCATGGTGGGCGCCACGTTTACCGAGCGGACATAGGTGCCTCTGGCGCCGGACGGCTTGGCTCGAAGAACGGCATCCACCATGGTTGCCAGGTTATCGACCAGCTGTTGCGGCTCAAAGGAGACCTTGCCGATTGGGGCATGAATGACGCCGGCGCGATCCACCCGGAATTCCACGCGACCCTTGCGAATCTCATCGATCGCGCGAGCCAGATCGGCGGTTACCGTACCGGTTCTGGGGTTCGGCATGAGGCCACGAGGACCAAGGACCCGACCCAGCTTACCGACTGTTCCCATCATGTCGGGCGTGGCAATGGCCACGTCAAAATCGACCCATCCATCCTGAATGCGTTTGGCCAGCTCGTCGCCGCCGACCACATCAGCGCCCGCCTCCTCCGCCTCGCGCATCTTGTCGCCTTGAGCGAAGACCACGATACGAGGCTGCTTGCCGGTCCCGTGCGGCAGAACGGCAATGCCCCGTACCACCTGGTCGGCGTGACGTGGATCAACGCCCAGGCCCATATGCAATTCAACCGTGCCGTCGAAGGTCGAGGTCGATAGTTGCTTGATCAGACCGAGCCCTTCTTGCGGTTCGTAGTGCCGGTCGGTGTCAACCAGCTTCAAGGCATCGAGGTATTTTTTCCCTCGCTTGTTTGCCGCGCGTGCCATAAATTGCTCCTTCTGTTGGTCTATCAGCCCGGCAGAGGCTTCCCAACGCGTCCTGGCGGCTAGCTCGCCGCTACGGTAATGCCCATGCTGCGGGCCGTGCCCTCGATAATTCGCTCCGCGGCTTCAACCGAGTTGGCATTCAAGTCGGGAAGCTTGGTCTGGGCGATTTCGCGCAACTGATCTCGCGAGATTTCACCGACCTTCGCGCTGTTCGGCGTGGCGGAGCCGCTGGTCACGCCGGCCGCCTTGCGCAGCAATTCGGCCGCGGGCGGCGTCTTGAGCACAAAGGTGAACGAGCGGTCTTCAAAGACCGTGATCTCGACCGGAACCACTGTTCCCGCCTGTGCCGCGGTGCGCTCGTTGTACTGCTTCACAAACTCCATGACGTTCATGTGAGGCGCGACGGCAGGGCCCACGGGCGGCGCCGGCGTCGCCTTACCCGCCGATATTTGAAGCTTGATAACGGTCTTGATCTTCTTTGCCAACGGTCTTTTCTCCTTAGGCGCATTATGTGAATTGAACAAGGTTGAGTCGGAGCAGGGTGTGGGCAAGCAGCGTGGCGCCGCTTCGGGTGAGCAGCCCAGCGAACGACCTGGCTTGATGGCGGACCAAGCCGAGTTGC